>TARA_R110002051_G_scaffold154619_2_pt1 | contig 26953 bp, 25 predicted proteins | sample TARA_R110002051 | Tara Oceans TARA_R110002051 (sample SAMEA4397023) | marine metagenome | biome: Polar Biome; feature: [MES] marine water layer (ENVO:01000295) within the mesopelagic zone...; material: water (ENVO:00002006), including particulate matter (ENVO:01000060) such...
GGAAAAGAACAGCACCTGACTGACCAGCGCCTTGACCATGTCGGGCTGGAAGGGCTTGGTGACCAGAAAGGCAGGCTCGGGCCGTTCACCGGTCAGAAGACGTTCAGGGAACGCGGTGATGAAGATGACCGGCACGCTGGCCGAGCGCAACATGTCGTTGACCGCGTCGATGCCCGAGCTGCCATCGGCAAGCTGGATATCGGCGAGAACGAGGCCGGGCCGGCGCTGATTGAAAAGCTCGACCGCTTCCTTGTGAGTCCGCGCAACGCCGGTCACCGAATGGCCCAGCGACTCAACCATCTGCTCGATGTCCATGGCGATCAGGGGCTCGTCCTCGATAATCAGAACGGTCGTTGCAACCTGACGGGCCATCTCCGTGGAAGCGGATTCGATGAGCTCGGCGAATTCCACGTCGCTGACGCCAAGAATTTCGGCACCCTCGGCGTTGGAAAACCGTTCGACGGCCATGAGAAGAAAAGCCTGACGCGGCAGCGGCGCAATCGCACGCAAACTGCGGCGAGCCTGCTCTTCCCATGCGTGTGCCGCGGGAGGCAGCTCGGCCAGATTGATATCGACCGACTTCCAGAGCTGGGAAAAGACCTTGTAAAGGGCCACCTTGGGATCGAGGTCGGTCGGAAAGATCGACCTGTCGGCAACAAGCGCCTCGAGCGTTGCAGAAACATAGGCGTCGCCACTCGACTGGCTACCGGTCAACGACCGCGCAAAACGCCTCAGATAAGGAATGTGCGGCGCAATCAACTCAGCAAGATTCATAAATATAGCTCCCTCGGAAAGTCGCCTCGCCTTACGCGCAGGCGGCGACAATGGACCGATAACGGCACCTTTGACAAAAAGTTCCGCAACGATGGAACTTTTTTTTACTCTTGACGTTTCCGGAGCCAACAACAAGTCGCTTTGTGGGGTAAACGTGACGCAACTCAGCAGCAGAAACATGACCAGTGACGATCAGGACGAAAAGGTCCGTGAGGGCGAAGAAAAGCCGAGCCTGGGAGCAGATTCACAGGCCTTCATTGGGCTCAAGCTACGCGAACTCTACGACGACGTCGTCGCAGAGCCGGTTCCCGATCGTCTGCTTGAGCTGCTTGGTAAGCTCGGAGACGATGACAAGTCCAAGTCCGAATAGGAGGCGGCCATGTCAGACACATATGATTTCCGCGCCGAACTGCTCGCCGTAATTCCCAATCTTCGTGCCTTTGCCATGTCGCTTGTCGGTGCCGCCGACAAGGCCGACGATCTTGTGCAGGAGACTCTTGTGCGCGCCTGGGACAAGCGGTCCTCGTTCACGCCCGGCACCAATCTCAAGGGCTGGCTCTTCACCATTCTGCGCAATGAATTCTATAGTCAGATGCGCAAGCGCAAGCGCGAAGTGTCCGATCCCGAAGGGGCAATGGCCGAAAAGCTCTCGAGCCATCCCGAACAGGTCGGTCGCCTCGATATGGAAGATTTCAAGAAGGCCGTAAACCAGCTCCCCGAAGATCAGCGCGAAGCGCTCATCCTGGTGGGCGCCTCGGGATTTTCCTACGAGGAAGCGGCTGAAATCTGCGATTGCGCAGTCGGCACGATCAAGAGCCGTGTCAGCCGTGCCCGCACGCAGCTGGCGACCATCCTCAAGCTCGAGGGCGATGGCGAGTTCGGTCCCGACGCCGTGGCGGTCGGGGTTATGAACCTTTCCTCCTCCAGCGCGGCCTGACACATCACAAAACGCGGAAAATTAAGGGGTTTCGGGCATTGCGCCCGGAACCTCTCTTTCGTTTCGGCGTTAGAGTTGCGGGTATAACTCAAACATGGGAGGCCAATCATGGCCCGAGCCGCAACAACAGCCCGTACAGCAAAAGCCAACACTGACGATCCGGCAAAAGATCTCGATGCCGAAATCGCGGCGCTGCGCGAAGACGTCGCCGCCATCACGGCAACGCTGGGCGATGTCGTCAAATATCGCACCGACGGAGCCAAATCCGAAGCCCGCCGCCTCCGCAAGACCGCGGAACAAAAGGGCGAAGAGACACTGGAGCAGGTCCAGGACAGTTTCGAGGCCGCGGAAGGCGAACTCAAGTCGATGATCCGCGAAAAGCCGATCTCGTCAGTGCTTATCGCGGCCGGCGTCGGTTTCGTTCTTTCCAAAATTCTTTAAGGAGCGGCGCCATGGCGCTGACCGCACCTTTCACGGCGGTGACCGACCGCGCAACATCGGCTGTCCGGTCGATGGGGATGTCGGTTGCCGTTTACGCAATCATCGGCCTGATCGGCCTGGTCGGGCTCGGCTTCCTTATCGCCGCGCTCTATATCTGGCTGGCTCAGGAAACCGGCCCGTTGGAAGCCGCCCTAATTATGGGCGCGGGCTTTCTTGTTCTCGCGGGCATTTCGCTGGGTATCGTCATCGCCCGGCACAAACACAAGAAAGAACAGAAGCGCCGCAATTCCGCCAATACGGCGATGATGGCGTCCACTGTTTCGCTGGCATCGACCGGCCTGCGCATCGCCTCTCGAGCCCGGGGACGGTTGTTCTGGCCCGCCGTGGCCGCCATCGCGCTTGGCTGGTATTTTGGCACGTCCGGCGGCGATGACGACGATTGAGCCTAGCAACACACAGGAAAAAGGCCGGTCAATGTGACCGGCCTTTTTTTGTGGCCGGGATTACCCGTGGTCCTTGGCCAGCGAATTGAGCTTGAAGAGCTTGTCGAGATCGGCACCGCGCAGCACGCCTTTGTTCGCCGGAGCGGCGTGATGGTCCCTGAGAGGTTCAAGCAGTTCGATCTTGCGTGCATGGGACAGTGTGGGGTCCCTGGCAATTTCGGCTGGGCTACGGGCGATGGCGCCGGCATCGAAACAGGCAGGTATGATCTTGTCAGCCATGGCATCCCTCCTTTTCAGGGAGAAATGCGGTTTGGGGATGGCCCACCAGTGCCGTTGTGAAAATCGACCATCCGCTCCTCGCCCGGGCGGCTGACATGGCAAAAGGGCCGGCTTGTAAGGCCGGCCCTTTCCCGTCAAGTGTGGTAGGCGTTGGTTACTCGACGATCAGCGAGTTGTCTTCGGGAGCCGAGAGATAGGCTTCCTCGTCATACTCGGGAGCGGCTTCCAGTTCCTCGGCGGTAAGCGGAGTGCGCAGGATCAGGCCGCCATTTTCGTCGCGGACGAAAGTCAGATTGTCGAAGGCAACGGCAACAGGCTTGGTGGCAATACCCAGGAAGCCGCCGAAGTCGATGACAACGGCATCAACCGTGCCGTCTTCCGAAAGCAGGATGTCGCCGATCGAGCCGATTTCCTCATCGCCCGCACCGTAAACCGCCGTACCGGTCAACTCATCTGCCGAAATATCGGTGGTAGCGACCGATTCCATGCTGTCGAAATCGGCAGCAGCGGCAGCGTCGGCTTCAGCCGGGGCTTCCTCGGTTGCCATCGCGTCTTCAGCGGGAGCGGCTTCTTCGCTTGCCATGGCGTCATCAGCCGGGGCAGCTTCTTCAGCTGCCATGGCATCATCGGCCGGAGCAGCTTCTTCAGATGCCATCGCGTCATCAGCCGGGGCAGCTTCTTCGCTTGCCATGGCGTCATCGGCAGGGGCAGCTTCTTCAGTTGCCATCGCGTCGTCAGCGGGGGCGGCGGGCGCCATCGCATCACCGGCGGGAGCGGGAGCCATGGCATCGCCGGCACCCATCGAATCCATTTCGGCGGCGGCAGCCGATTCACTTGCCAGCCATTCCTGGCGGTCGAATTCGGCAGCATTTTCAAGCTGTTCGCGGGTCATGCTGGCAACGAGACGGTTATTGCCGTCCATATCCTCGGACAGTTCAAGGTCGGACCAGTTGATGGCGACGCTCTTCTGGCCGATGCCAAGGAAACCGCCGACACCGACGACAACGGCACCGATTTCGCCGTTCTGGTCGAGCACGAAGTCATTGACGTCGCCGATGGCTTCGGCGTCGTCGCCCGTGGAATTATAAATGGTTTCACCGATGATTTCGGTGGCCAGCCAACCGTCGGCATTGATGCCGGTTTCTTCGGCGCTAACAAGAGGCTCCTGCGGAGTTTCGGGTTCCGCGGGCGTCTCCATCATGGGTTCTGCAGGGGCCATGGCGGGATCAGCCGGGGCCATTTCCTGAGCATAGGCGCCGCCGGTAACAACCAGAGCCAGCGCGGTCGAGGCAAGAAGCTTGCGATACATTAGTTTTCTCCTGAAATCGCTTGTTTCAAGTTTTCAGGCTGGAACCGCGAGGCTCAACTCATGCCCCGATCGGCACCCCAGCCGTCATGGCAAATGAACGTCGCCTTCCCCGCTTGGTTCCCCAATGCAACGAGAATCCCCAACAATTGCGGGCTTTGGAACACAAAGCGCGGTCTGTCCGTTTCCTTTGAATCAGCCACCACCGACTCCGGCCGCAAATGTGTCGCTAATGCCTTTGTCTTGGCGTTATTGCGCCATTGGCCCAGCACATTCACAAGCGACAAAGGGAGCGATCATCCATGCTCCCGGATTTGTGATTTATGAGTTTTCCAGGCTTTGCACGTAATCCCGCCCAATCGGCATCATCGGCTCCCATCAAGGGCTATAGCCGGCGAGGGTTCATCATCGGTTGGCTGGCGATCATCTGTCTGGGGGTCGGGGGATTTGTGTTCGCCTCGAGTTATCTTTCGCCCTCGAGCGCCCACCTCCGGCTCGCCAACATCGCCGGAACGGTCCACACCGTGATCAGTCCCGGTTAAGCGGCCAACCCGCTCGCCTTTCCCGAAGCCCAGGCCCATTGGAAGTTGTAACCTCCGAGCCAGCCCGTCACGTCGACCGCCTCGCCGATGAAATAGAGCCCGGGCACCGCCTTGACCTGCATGTCGGTGGAACTGAGCGCCGCGGTATCGATGCCGCCCAAAGTCACTTCGGCTGTGCGATACCCTTCCGTGCCGACCGGTTTGACCCGCCAGTCCGAAATCGCGGCGACGATGGCGTCCATGCCCTTGCGCCCCAGATCGGCAAGATTGCCCGAAACGCCAGCCTGCGCCACAACAAGTTCGGCCACCCGGCGTGGCAGCAACTCGGCAATCGCGTTGAGCACAGACTGCTTGCCGTTGCGCGCGCGCGCCTCGACAAGCCATTGGGCGATATCGGCCTGCGGTGCCAGATCGATGGCAACGGCATTGCCCTCGCGCCAATAGGAAGAGATTTGCAGGATCGAGGGGCCACTCAACCCGCGATGGGTGAACAGCAGGCCCTCTTGGAATGCGGTTTTGCCGTGGCTTACCGTTGCGTCGAGCGAAACCCCGGCAAGTGGCCGAAGGCGCTCAAGCATGCCCGGCTCGAAGGTGAGCGGCACAAGGCCCGGGCGCGGTTCGACGACCGGCACACCGAACTGGGCCGCAACCTGATAGGCAAAACCGGTGGCGCCCATTTTCGGTATCGACTTGCCACCCGTCGCTATGACCAGCGATGTGCAGGTAACCGGGCCGTCGGGCAGCCGCAGGGCGTAGCCATTGGCCGAAGGCTCGATCGCCTCGACACCGACACCCAGTTCGAGCCGCACGCCGGCGGCTTTCATTTCATCGAGCAGCATGTCGATGACCTGCTGGGCCGACCCGTCACAAAAGAGCTGACCGAGCGTTTTTTCGTGATAGGCGATCCCGTAGCGTTCCACCAGCGCAATGAAGTCCGCGGGGCGATAGCGCCTCAGAGCTGAAATTGCGAATTTTGGGTTTTGCGAGAGGAACGATTGCGGGCTCGTGTGGATGTTGGTGAAGTTGCACCGCCCGCCGCCCGAAATGCGGATCTTCTTGCCCGGCGCCTCGGCGTGATCGACAATGAGGACCGACCGGCCACGCTGGCCGGCGGTTGCCGCGCACATCATGCCCGCCGCCCCGGCTCCGATAACGACAACGTCGAAAAAACCCATGACATCCTGCCAAAAAAACACCCGCCCGGTTGGTACCGGACGGGCGGGTCTGGCGCAAACGCTGAAAGCGATCAGGCCACGATAAGCGTGTTGCCCGTCGCAACGCGGGAATAAAGATCCATGATGTCCTGGTTCATCAGACGCACGCAGCCCGAAGAGACATTGGTGCCGATCGTCCAGGGTTCCGGCGTGCCGTGAATCCGATAAAGCGTATCGCGGCCGTTCTGGAAGATGTAGAGAGCGCGCGCACCAAGCGGATTGTCGAGACCGCCCGGCTGGCCATTGCGCCACTCCTCGAGTTCGGGCTGGCGCTCGATCATCGCGGAGGGCGGGGTCCAGGTCGGCCATTGGCGCTTGAACTGGATCGTGCCGCGACCCGACCAGCCGAACCCTTCGCGGCCAAGACCCACGCCATAGCGCATGGCCTGGCCATCTTCCTGAACCAGGTAGAGATAATAATTGGCGGTATCGACGTAAATCGTGCCCGGACGTTCTCCCGTGGGATCGGGAACGACCCGGCGATAATAGGTGGAATCGACATAGCGAAGATCGACGGCCGGAACATAGAACTCACCGTCCTGCACGCCGCGATACATGTTGACGTAAAACGGATCCAGTTGCGGAAGGGCCGGAGTCTGGGGCGCCGGGGTGCTCATGCTCGAGCAACCGGCGAGTGTCAGGGCCGAAAGACTGGCGGCTCCGGCGAGAAATCGGCGGCGGGGGAGTGGGGTGGTCAATGAGGTCATCTTGTCTGCTTTTTGTTATCCGGATGGCTTGCACGGCGCGATATGAAATATGGCTGGCGCGACATTGTTCCGCCCTCCCTCATGCCGGCAGAAGCTGTGTTGCCTTTCGGCACCACACCCCATTGGCATACGGATGGTCCCCCGCGGATCACCGCACATCCTTGAAAAGCGGCCTGTCGGCCCGAAAAACCGGCATATTTCATGCGCGGGTCTTCATAGCCGACTTAGCAGCAGATTGGTTTACAATCGGGAAAGGATAAATGTGATCGCACATTTGTGAGAATCGCGGCGGATCATCCTTCGATGTCTTCCCGCATCAATTCCAGCTCCAGCCAGCGATCTTCCATCTCGCCCAGCTTTTGCTGCGCGGCGGCGAGATCGGCGGTGACCTTTTCGAATTTGTCCGGGTCACGATTGTAAAGCCCGGCATCGTCCAGCGTCGACTGGAGCGCGGCCATCTGCTTGCGCACGCCATCCATTTCTTTCGGCAGCGTCTCAAGCGCGTGTTTGTCCTTGAACGACAATTTGCGCTTTTGCTGCGGCGGTGCGGCGGGAGCCGATTTGCCTTTGGGCGCGGTCGGCGCTTTTTCGACGCGACGGGCCGAAACCCCTGACCCGCGTTGGACGACCATGTCGGCATAGCCACCGGCATATTCGTTCCAGTCCCCGTCGCCCTCGGCAACGATGATCGAGGTGGCAACCTTGTCGAGAAAATCGCGATCGTGGCTGACCACGATCACGGTGCCCTGATAGTCGGCGATCATTTCCTCGAGCAGGTCGAGGGTTTCGAGATCGAGATCGTTGGTCGGCTCGTCCAGCACCAGCACATTGGAGGGCAGCGCCAGGGCGCGGGCCAGCGTGACGCGGTTGCGCTCGCCGCCCGAAAGCTTGCCGACCACGGTTCGGGCCTGCTCGGGGGTGAACAGAAATTCCTTCATGTAGCCGATGACATGCTTGGGCTGGCCATTGATGGTCAGCGTATCGCTGCCCCCACCGGTCAGCACGTCCTTGAGGGTGGCTTCGGGATCGAGCGAAGCGCGGCGCTGATCGAGCACGGCGAGCTCAAGCCGCGTGCCGAGCCGCACAGTGCCGCTATCGGGCTCAATCTCGCCGGTCAACATGCGGATCAGCGTCGTTTTGCCCGCGCCATTGGGACCGACGATGCCGACCCGGCTGCCGCGCATGACGCGCGTCGAAAAATCGTCGACCACCACCCGCTCGCCAAACGCCTTGTGGATATTTTCGGCCTCGACGACCATGGCGCCCGAACTGCGCCCCTCGGCCACCGTCATTTTTACCGTGCCCTGTGGGCCGCGATAATCCTTGACCTGCTGGCGCAGGCCGCCCAGCAGATCCATGCGCCGCACATTGCGCTTGCGGCGGGCGGTGACGCCATAGCGAACCCAGTGTTCCTCGGCAGCGATCTTGCGCGCCAGCTTGTGCTGTTCCTTTTCCTCCTGCTCGAGGAAATCATCGCGCCAGGCTTCAAACATGCCAAAGCCCTGATCGATGCGCCGGGTCTGCCCCCGGTCGATCCACACAGTGCTGCGCGTGAGATCGGAGAGAAACCGGCGGTCGTGGCTGATGAGCACCAGGGCCGAGCGCAGCGATTTGAGTTCGCCTTCCAGCCATTCGATGGCCGGCAAATCGAGATGGTTGGTTGGCTCGTCCAGCAGCAAAATGTCGGGTTCCGGCGCAAGCACGCGGGCCAACGCGGCGCGACGGGCCTCTCCGCCCGATAGCGAGGCGGGATTTTCGGTGCCCGTCAGACCAAGCTGCTCGAGCAGATATTGCGCCCGATAATTATCGTCGGCGCCTTCCAGGCCCCCTTCCACATAGGCAAGCGTGGTTTCAAAGCCCGACAGATCGGGCTCCTGGGGCAGATAGCGCACGGTGGCGCCGGGCTGAAAGAACCGCTCTCCCCCATCGGGTTCGATGGTTCCGGCAGCAATCTTGAGCAGGGTCGACTTGCCCGACCCGTTGCGCCCGACCAGCGCGATCTTTTCGCCCGGCCCCACCGAAAGGTCGGCCCCTTCCAGCAGGGGTGTCGACCCCATGACGAGGCGGATCGATTGCAAGGCAAGGAGTGGCGCGGCCATAAAAAACTCGGGTCATTTCGGGGGAAGGCTGTCGTGGGTGACAGATGGCCAATATCACTGGCCAATGCAAGCCCCTGCCGTTATGCGGACTGCGCGATCTCGCGCGCCTCGGCGTTTATCCTGATCCGCGCCCAGACCGGGAGATGGTCCGAGCCCTTGCGGGCCAGATCCGACATGTGGACGCCCGACGCGGCCACATCGATGTCCATGGTGGTGATGATGCGATCGAAATTGAGCACCGGACGGGAAGAATGAAAGCTCGGGCCCGGTGCGATCACCTGATGGTTCTCGGCAAAATGGGCAAGGCACCCGCCTTCCGTCGTCCACTGGTTGAGATCGCCCATGATGATCGTGGGGAGCGTTTCATCGAGAATATCGAGTTGGTTGAGCACCGACTGCGCCTGACGGCGGCGCCAAAGGTCGACCAGCCCCAGATGCAGCCCGATGACGCGCAGGCGCTCATTGCCGACCTGGAAATCGCCAAGCACGGCACCGCGCGGTTCCAGCGCAGGCAGCGTCAGGGTCTTGGTGTCGAGCACTTCGATGCCCTGGCGATAAAGAATCGTGTTCCCATGCCAGCCAAGGCTTTGCTCGCGCACCCCGAAGCTGATGGCAAAATAGTCGGACCGTTCGGCAACCATTTCGGGAGACAACGAGGCGGCCCGGCTGCCGAACCGCCTGTCGACTTCCTGAAGCGCGATGATATCGGCATCGATTTCGGAAATGATATCGAGAATGCGGCCCGGATCGCGCCGCCAGTCGGTGCCCACGCTTTTGCGGATGTTGTAGGAAGCGACGGAAATCATGGGTGCATAATTGTCATGGCGATGTGGCAGGTCAATGAAGCTGGCCGCTCTTGGTTGCTAGAAAATGCTGTTGGCATGGGCCTCGATGAGATCGACGGCACCAGCCAGCTTTTCATCGATGATGGCAAGGTCGCGCGTCCAGTCGGACATGCCGGTGAGTTCGCTCACCCCGTCGGAAATCCCACGCACCACAACCAGCGGGACGCCAAAGGCCTGGCAGGCGCGCAGCACCGCAAAGGATTCCATATCGACCATATCGGCGTCGATTGCCTCATAGCCCGCCCCCGAAACCACATTGGCACCGGTCGACAGCCGCGCCGGTGCCAAACCCGGAATTTCCGGCTCAAGCGGCATCACGGCCGGCAGATCGAGAAACGGCGTGGCGCCGCGCGCGAACCCCAGCGCCGTCGCATCCATGTCGCGATAGGAAACCGAAGCGGCCTGATAAACCCCGGTGTGCGCGAGCGTTGCCGAACCGGCCGATCCGAGCGAAACGACAAGATCGGGCAGGCCATGACCGGTTTGCGCTGCCGCCAGGGCGCGGGTGACGGAAATCGCCGCCTCGACCGGGCCGACACCGCACATGAGCGGCGCGATCCGGGCTCGCAAATGCGGGCCATATTCGGGATCGGCAGCCATGACATAGAAAATTGAAGCCATCACCGTGCCTAAGCCGCCGCCCGATTGCCCGCAACAAAAATCGATCTATGGCATCGAGGGCACGAAGACTTCCACCAGATTGGAGCGATCCCCGCCCGCTGTCGGCGCCCCCATCAGGGTCAGTATCTGCCCCTCATGGACCACCGCACCAAACCCGTGCCGCGGGGTGGGGAGCGGTGCAAGCTCGGTCCAGCTGTCGGTGATCGGATCGTAGGCCTCCGCTTCGGCGAAGGTTACTTGGCGTGTTTCCCCGCCGAAAATGAACGCCTTGCCGTCCAGCACGGTGGCGGCAACCCCACTGCGCGCGGTCGGCATAGGCGCGCCGCTGCGCCAGGCGTCGGTTTGTGTATCGTAGATCTCGACGGTGTCGAGATTGAATGCCGGATCGCCGTCGACCCGGCCGCCAATGGCAAGGATCTCGCCGGCAATCGCAACGACACCGAGGTGATCGCGCGGCGTGGGGATTGGGGATGCGGTCTTCCAGGTGTCGGCCTGTGGATCGTAGATCATGTGGGCATCGGTATTGACTGCACCCGAGCGCGAACCGCCGATCACATGGATTTTGCCATCGACAATCGCCGCGCCGCCCGCTGCCAGCGGCGAGGGCATGGGGGCCGCCGCGCTCCAGGCAAGCGTCTCCCCATCGAGAACCCAAACCGCGTCGCTCGCCTCCCAGCCATTGACGTAACCGCCAAAGACATAGATGTCCCCGTCCAGCGCGGCAGCCATGGGGTGATGTACGCGATAGGGGAAATCGGGTCCGACGCTCCAGCTTTGCGCTTCGAGGTCGTAGATCAGCACTTCGGTGGCTCCGACATAATCGCCGATCAGATAGGCCAGGTCGCCGTCCTGCACCACGGCCATTTCCGAGCGCGGCTGAGGCCCTTGAACCCCGCCCTGCCACTGGCCGGGCTCATGTCCCATGGCGGCACAGGCCAACAGTGCAAATGCAGGCGCAAGTGCCCAGCGCAATCCGGTCGTCATCTTCCTTCCTTCCTCCCTGTCCTACCCGCCCAGCGCCTCCGCTATGCGAGGAGCAACCTCCTGCATGCGCGGCGCAAGGTCCAATACCCCCTCTTCTTCCCCGATCACGCGGCGCAAAACCATGATGACCAACGATCCGTAAAGCCGGGTTTTACCCCTCACGGGCACACTCATGCCCCAGATATCGCCGCCAAAGGTGTGCGCCATGTAGTTGCTGTCGGCCAACGCATAGCCCTTTTGGCGGATATCGGCGATCAATTCCGAAATCTTGCCCGGCTTGTTGGCCAGGGCGTTCCAGCCGGTCGGATCGCGGCGCAGCAGGCTGAGCAGCACCTCGCGCTCCTTGTCCTCCATGAACGCGAGATAAGCCCGCCCAAGCGATGTCGTGAGCATTGGCGGGCGATGGTTGGGCTGGCGGGTGACCATCATGCCGCGCCAGTCATGGGTCGTATCGGCGATGATCATGGCATCGCGGTCGAAAATTCCAAAGCTGGCAGGCCATTTGAGAATTTCCCGGCTCTCGCTGAGCACAGGGCTGGCCATCCGCCCCATTTCCCGCACCGCCGAATAACCGCCCGAGAGCACAAGGGTCTTTCCCGCCGCCCGCCAATGGGCCCCGTCGCACCGGGTGACATAGCCATCATGCTCGAGCGTTTCGAGCATGCGCACGATGGTCGCCTTGTCGAGCCCGGACTTGGCATGCAGGCTGCCCACGGTGGCTCCCTGCTCTTCGTTGACATAGCGCAATATGGTCAGCCCCCGGCTCAGCGCCTCAACCTTCCTGTACGAAACCATGCTTTCCCTCGTGGCTCCCCCGCCCTTCTTGCATCAGTAATACAGCATAATGCATGGAATTAGACTTTCGTCTAATTCACCATTGTTCAAACCCGTGATTCAGGTCGGCACCCTTGGCGCATGAGTGTTTTTGGGCCGAATTTTGGGCAAATTGGACCGGACGGGCACTTTCTTTTCCGAAAATCATCGGAAACCGAAATAACTTTGCGCAGCATCGCTGACATATCAGCTTGACTCGACGCGCTCCGAAAGCGCAACTTTGTGAAATGGCGTTTCACAATGCGGCGCCTCGTCGCCCGGCAAATTGCCACAACAGGCGATCGCAACCGACACAACCGGAAAACCGGTGGTCGGTAAGGAGGAGGAAATTCAGTTCTGAAAATGAAGGATTTGAGTATGTGGAGACCCACCGGTCTGGGCCCTGTCGGCCGGACGGCGCTTATGGCGGCCGCGATAGCCGCTCTTGCCGCGACATCGGCATTTGCGTTCGACAACATGTCACCCGAGCAACGCGCCGCGCTTGAAGCCAAGACGGTAGATGTTGCGGCAACCGACGGTGAAACCGCCGCTGCTGAAGGCGGTGAGCGCACCATTTTTGACGGCGTTTACACGGCAGAACAGGCCGAACGCGGTATGGGCTTTTTCGGCACCGACTGCGCGACCTGCCATTCCAATACCGCGCGCGGCTCTTCTGCCGCTCCGGGTCTGATTGGCTACACGCTGGACAACAAATACGCCGACGAGTCGCTTTTCACCTATTTCGATTACATGCGCTCGAACATGCCTCCGGGCAATGCAGGCTGGTTCACCGATCAGGAATATGCCGACATCGTCGCCTACCTGCTCGAGCTGCATGGCGCCCCGGCTGGCGACACCGAACTCGAAGGGACCGAGGAAGCGCTTTCGACAATCACGATCGTACCCACGCCCTAGGGCGGGGGTCGCGATCAAAACCAACGGGAACGCCGGGCTCAGGCGTTCCCGTGCTCAACAACAAACTCGTACCATAAGAGAAAGGGAGTGAGGCAATTGTCTTCCAAACTGTTGAAAATGGTCCTTGCGGGGACCACGGCTTTCGGGCTGCTCGCCGTACCGGCGTTTGCCCAGAGCGCGATAAGCGATCTGGCGCCGGTGACCGACGAAATGCTCGCAAACCCCGATGACGGCGACTGGCTCGCCTACGGTCGCGCTGTCGACAACTATCGTTTCAGCCCGCTCGACCAGATCAACACCGACAATGTCGGTCAGCTCCAGATGGTCTGGGCACGCGGTCTTGAAACCGGCCCGATGCAGACCTCGCCGATCGTTTACGATGGCATCATGTTCATCGCCAACCCCGGCGACACCATCCAGGCCATCGACGCCGTCACCGGCGATCTGATCTGGCAGTACCGCCGCCGTCTGCCCGATACCACCACCCTGCATTCGCTTGGCGATCGCAAGCGTGGCATCTCGGTTTATGGCGATCACCTCTACTTCATGAGCTGGGACAACTTCCTTGTCGCCCTCGACATGAAGACCGGCCAGCTGGCCTGGGAAGTCGATCGTGGCCAGGGCACCGATCTGGTTTCCAACACGTCGGGCCCAATCGTGGCAAACGGCGTGATCGTGGCCGGCTCGACCTGCCAGTATTCGGCTTTCGGCTGTTTCATCTCCGGCCATGACGCCGAAACAGGTGAAGAACTCTGGCGCAACACCTTCATCCCCCAGCCGGGTGAAGAAGGCGACGAAACCTGGGGCAACGATTACGAATCGCGCTGGATGACCGGCGTTTGGGGTCAGATCACCTATGATCCCGAACTCGACCTGGTCTTCTACGGTTCGAGCGCGGTTGGCCCGGCTTCGGAAGTTCAGCGCGGCACGCCCGGCGGCACGCTTTACGGCACCAACACCCGCTTTGCGGTCCGCCCCGAAACCGGCGAAATCGTCTGGCGTCACCAGACCCTGCCCCGCGACAACTGGGATCAGGAATGCACGTTCGAAATGATCGTCGCCGACACCGACGTGAACCCCAGCGAATCCATGGATGGCCTGCGCGCCATCGGTTCGGACGCATCGGGTGAAGGTCGTCGCGTTCTGACCGGCGTGCCGTGCAAGACCGGAACGATGTGGCAGTTCGACGCCGAAACCGGCGAGTTCCTGTGGGCCCGCGATACCGCCTACACCAACATGATCGAAAGCATCGACGAAACCGGTCTGGTCACCGTCAACGAAGATGTCGTCCTCGACGAAATCGGCGTTCCGGTGGAACATTGCCCGGCCTACCTCGGTGGTCGCGATTGGCCGCCCTCTGCGTTCAACCCGAACACGGGCATCTACTACATCCCGCTCAACAACACCTGCCAGATTTCCACGGCACGTGACAACGAGCCGACGGCCCTCGACGTGTACAACACCGATTCCGAGTACACGCTGCCGCCTGAAGAGACCAATGTTGGCCGTATCGACGCCATCGACATCTCGACCGGCGAAACCGTCTGGAGCTGGGAACAGCCCGCTTCGCAGTACTCGCCGGTGATGACAACCGCAGGCAACCTGCTGTTCACCGGTGGTGGCGATCGCTACCTCAAGGCCTTCAACGCCGAAACCGGCGACATGCTGTGGCGCTCGCGCCTTGCGTCGGATGCTTCGGGTCACGCGATCACCTATGAGGTCGATGGACGTCAGTACGTCGCGATCCCGGCAGGACCGGCCGGCTTCTCGTCGGCTCTGATGATTGCCGAAGGCAATGTGGACCAGGGCGGCAGCAGCTCTGCAGTCTATGTCTTCGCACTGCCTGAAGAATAAGATCTGATCACCAAACCGGGGGTTCAGCGGTCCGCCGCTGGACCCCTTCCTGCCTTTATATGCCGGATTTCCGGCATCTGCGGACCCTTCAGGGAGGATGGATGCCGCTCTTGAGCAAAACTGCTTTCCATGTCGCAACATTGGGTGCCACGGTGACGCTGATTGCGGGATCGGCATTCGCTCAGTCCTTCGATATCGTACCGCGAGACCTTTACACCGAACGCATGCGGCAAGAGGGCAGCAAGCTCGTCTTCTGCATCAACCCAGAAGGCGTTCTGGCCCCGTTCGAGCGCGATCTCGCCCAGGCAATCGGCCAGAGCGTTCTGGCGGAGGTCGAATTTTATGAAGTGGGCGCCCGCGACTGGCCGACACGGCCATTGCCGCTCGACTATCGGATTGTTCTCACCGAGCAGCAGATGTTCATCATGCTGGCGCAGGAATGCGACGGCTTCATGGGGTTTCTTTTGTCCCCATCCAATCCCGACTGGATGACAATCAGCCAGCCCTATCTCAGCGCGCGCACCGTGCTGGTGACGCGTTCGGACGCCGCCGAACTGGCCGAAGTGCCGTTTGGCGAGCGCATCGGTGTACGCATGATGGCGGCCGGCGACAACAGGCTGATCCAGTATCTTGGCGCGCAACCCGAAGACCGCAGTTGGGGCCGCACGCCCTACCCCGACAATCAATTGATGCTCGAGCGCCTGGTCGACGGCACGATCGGCGCCGGCATGATCTGGGAGTACGGGCTGTTCGGCGCGACCGAAGGAGATCCAGAGGCGGCCGGGTTCAGCTATTCCTATGACCTGCCGTTTCCGGTCGACCCCATCGAAATCGGCATCGCCACGCGGGCCGAGGATAGCTATCTGAACAATTTGCTGTCCGATTCCATCGCAGCGCTCAGGGCCGACGGCACCATCGATGCGCTTCTGGCCGAAAACGGGCTGACCGACAAAAGCGGCAATTGAGCGATGATGGTTTGCTGGCCCACCGATAGCGTCGCCAGGGAGGCTCGCCGATGTTCGATCTGAGCTTCATCCAGCTTGTGATGCGCGCCATCGGTACGGTCGTCGTTGTGACCCTGATGGGATTTTCGGTTGCCGGCTTCGCCCGTCTTCTGGGTGACAAGGGCACCGCCTATGACGGCAAGCTCACCCTCAACCCGTTCGTGCACGTCGATATTTTCGGCCTTTTCGGCGGCACGATCGGACGTGGGGGATGGACGCGGCCCATCGCAATCGATCCGGCGGCGGGCCGGATGGGGCGCGCAACGCCGGTGATCGTTGCGCTGCTGACCATGGCGGCAATATTTCTCTTTGGCCGCCTTGTGTTGCTGGCCCTGCCCTGGGTGGCGGCCTATTGGCCGGTGAGCAGTGCCGCGTTTGTCGATGCGACGATCAGGATGACAGCCGACATTGCGGCGTGGACCCTGGCAATAAACATCATCCCCATTCCACCGCTGCTGGGCGGTTATCTGCTGTTATCGCTCGCACCCGATGCCCATGGATGGCTCGTCAGGCGCCATCTCTACGTTTCCATCGTCCTGGCGGTGCTTGTGGTCCTTGCCTACCAGAGCCTTCCGGCAACACCTTTTGGTGAGTTGGCCCGCCTTCTTGGAGCGCGGTGATCCATGACCAACGCGACGCTGAGTGACCCCATTCTGTCACCCCTTTACCGGGTCATCGCGCGCCGCCGCGCCCGGACGCTGGCGCGGATCGCGCTGGCCTGCACGCTGGCGATCCTGGCCGCGCTGCTGGTGACGCTCGCTCTGGACCGTCTCGGGCTTGCATCGCTTGAGGCCGTACCAATCGCTTTCGCGGCGGGTCTGGCAACGGTGCTGACGGCGGGGTTCGTCGCTTGGATGCGGCGCAGGTCAGAGGCGGAAGAAGCCTTTTTCATCGACCATGCGACGGGGTTTGAACAGGCATACGGCACCGCTGTTGAACTGGTGCAAAGCCCCGGTACCTTGGCCAACCCGGTACCCAAAGAGCTTGTTGGATCGGTCCGCGGTCGCCTTGATGCCGTGGTGCCCGCCCGGCTGTTGCGCATCTTTACGCCGGGATTTGTGTTCGCGCTTGTGCTGACGGGTATCGTCGCGCTGGCTGCAATCTGGCTGATGCAGATGCCCGCTCCGGCCGTTCCTCAAGAGCCGGCCATTCAAAACCAGCCAGCCGATACCGAAACGATCTCGACGATCGCGCAAATGATCACCGAAGACGCCGAAGCGCGTGATGACGTCCTGCTCGGCGCCATCGCCAGAACTCTTGCGGAGCGCGCCGAAACGGCCGGTGCGGAAGGGTTGTCCGACGCGCTTGCCCGCGAGATCAACGACCTTCTCGATCAGGCGGCGGCGGCCTATGGTGACAATCCCCCCGACTGGCTCGGCAATGCCGATGGAACACGGCTCGATCAGCTCGAGGCCGGCCTCGAGGCCATGGCGAACGAGAGCCAGACGCCGCCAGCGGCCCAGCCATTGGAGCCGCCGCAGGGGCGCGGCGATGCCGTCCAGGCAACGCCCGAGGGCCCCGGCATGTATGAGGCGCGGCCCGAGCTTGCCGAGCAGTATGGGGATCGGTCCGATGACGAGCGGCTGGCCAACGCCGAAATCGTCTCCAATGGCGAACCGCCAACCGACCTTGGCGGCGCATCGTCAGGAGAAGGGCCGCAATTGATGAAACCCCAGCAGCTTCAGTCCATCGGCAGCATTCCGGTTGGCGCAGCGCTCGAATCGGGCCGCGGCCTCTCCAACGCCGCTGGTCTGGGCGAACAGGACATGCAGGCCGACGACGCCTTTACCCAACTGGACGCCGCGCCGGATCAGGACATGGTCGTAAGCGCCGAGCCGCAAACCGGCGGAAGCCGCATCCGCATCGAGATCGTTCCCCAGACCGCCGAGAGCGGCGGTGCGGGAGCCGCCAATGCGATCGGCGGCCAGACCGGATCGGGCTCTTTAGAGCCCGTGGCGCGCGATTTCATTCCCCTCCCGGCCCGCGACATCACCGCCCGCTATTTCGAGCGCCTGGCGCAATGAGGGTGTGGCCCAAACCATGATCGGATTTGCTGCGCCCTTTTTTGCGACTTTGCTGCTCGCCGCCGGTTTCGTGTGGTTTCTGCACAGCCGCCGGGAATACCGCCAGATTGTGCCCAGCCTGGCGCTGTGGCGGCAGCTCCAGACCCATGCGGGGCTAAAGCCCAAGGCCCGGCTGATCCCGCCGATCACGGTCCCGCTGCTCCTCCAGCTTCTGGCCGTTGCGCTTTTCACGCTGGCGCTTACCCAGCCTTTCTGGGGCAATCGCACTGTCCCCGATCATATGATCGTTGTCATCGACACCTCAGCTGGAATGCGTGCAAGCACCGACGGCCAGACGGCATTTGATAACGCCAGAAGCACGGTCCTCACCGATTTCTCGGGCGATCTGCAGCCGGCGCCCGAGCGGCTGTCGGTGATCGCAGCGGGCCCGCGGCCGACCTATATCGCCGCCCGCTGGACATGGTCGGGCGACAATCTGAACGCCGCGCTTGCCGACGTGTCTCCGACCGATGGCGCAAGCGACTGGACCGAAACGGCCAGGCTCATTCCCGGTATCGCGCGCGACGACGAGACCACGGAAATCCTGTTCGTCTCAAACCAGCCCGCGCCCCTCGATTTTGTCCAAGCCACGGATAATCTGGCGCTTTCCCACCATATCGTTGCGGGGGGGCAAGACAATTCCGCCATCAGCGGAACCCTGTCATTGGTCGATGCGGCGACCAATGCGTGGACGCTGGACGGTCAAGCGCTGCTGGGCGAGCGCGACGCGCTGTCGATCACCGTGCAATACGCCGCCGACAGCAGCCGGACACCGCTCGACTGGACGACGATCACCCTCGAGCGACCCGAAGGCGAAAGCGGCCCCGTTGCATTTTCCCAGGACCTCGAACTGCCCGGTCCGGGAATCGTCACCGTCTCTATTCCCTCCGATGCCAACGCACGCGACAACCGACTGCGCTTTGTGGCCGAACCGACCGCCCAGACGCTCGATATCCTTTATGTCGGCGATGGCGAACAACCCCTGCTCCGCGCACTCAATGCCGTTCCCGGTGTCCGGATATTTGAGGATTCCACGCTCGGGGATGCAGCAGACGACTTCGGGCTGGTCATCGTCGAAACCCAACAATCCACAGCAGCACCGGCGACCAATTCGATCATTATCGAAACCGGTGGCAGCCCGCTGGCAGATGGCGATCCCGACGATTGGACGAACGAGCATCCATTGTCCCAGGACATGGACTGGGCCGCGCTTGCCATCGAAACGGCCACAGGGCTAACGCCGGGTGACGGCGAAACCACGCTGCTGTCCTCCGACGGGGCGCCCCTCATCACCGCGGCAGCAACACAAACCGGCCGTCATATCCGCATCGGATTCGATCCCCGGCGCTCCAACTGGCCCCAAACCAGCGGTATGCCGATCTTTGTCGCCAATCTCATCGATTGGATCGGTCGCCAGCCGGGCGCGGCGCCGGCGGCAAGCTGCACCGTGGGCATGCCCTGCCGGATCGACGCCCGCCTGCTGGGTCAGCCCATCAGCAATCTCGAATTTCCAGGACGGCAATCGGCCCGTGTCCCCGAGGGCGATTTCATTCCCCAGGAGGTCGGGCTGTTCCGCATTGGGCAAGGGGCCCTGACCCGTTTGCTGGCGGTCAACCCGGCCGCACAAGCCGATGCCGCCGAAAGCCTTGAGGCGTCACGCGCCGCTGGCTGGCCGCAGGGCCTGGCACCCTGGCTCCTCGGGGCGGGCCTGCTGGTGCTGATTGTCGAAGGTGTCCTCACGGCCCGTAAACACGGCTGGCTGCCCCGTTTTTCGGCCCTTCGGCTGGTCACGCTGGCCCTGCTCGCCGCCGCAATCGCCAATCTTGCATGGCCATGGCCCGGCTCGAATGCCGGCGTTGTGGTGATCGCCGCACAGCCCGACAGCCTGCAGGCCGACCCGACGGGAGGCGGCTCCGGGGTTGGCGGTCTTGTCGCGGGCCCGTCGGCCCAGATCGTTGCCGATCTTGGAACCTCGGGGCCGACGTCATCGACCGTTCTGCGCGTCACCCATACATCGCGGGCGCTCGAACTGGCCGCAGCCATGATCCCTCCAGAACGGGACCGATATCTGGTTATGGCCGGCGATGCGGCCCCCGAGCCGGAACTCGGACGAGCATTGGCCGCGCGGGGCGTCACAGTCAATTATCTCGAAACGCCACCGCTCGAGGACGGGGAGGTCTTTGTGGGACGGCTCGATGTGCCCCAGCAGGTGCTTTCGGGCGAGGCCGTTCCTTTGACCGCACTCGTTCAAAGCAGCGATACCCAGACCGTCAACATGGAGATCGTCACCAACGGCGAAGCAATTGCCAGTCAGGACGTCGAGCTCGACACCGGGCAGAACAGAATTCAGGCCGTGCTGCCGGAAATCGAAAGCGGCGAAAACCTCGTCGAAATTCGGCTGGCGGGCACCGACCCTTTTCCGCAAAATGATGCCATCGGCCAGATGCTCTCGACGGCCCCGGTCCGACCCATTGCGATCATTGCCGCCGACCCCGCTCATGGCGAAGCCTTCCAGCGTCTTCTCGAAGACCAGGGGCTCGAGGCCGAAATGTTCGAGCCGCGTCGGGCACCCTACTATCTCAAGGATTGGCTGGGGTTCGGTGACATCGTGCTTTTGAACACACCCGCCCTTTCGCTCACGACGTTGCAGCAATCGCTGATCGAAACCGCCGTGGAAGACTACGGCATGGGACTGTTGATCCTTGGCGGGCCAGACAGTTTCGGTCCCGGCGGGTATTTCGGCACGCCGCTTGAAGCTGTCTCTCCACTGTCGAGCCGTGTGCCCCAGGATGCGCCGGAAGTGGTGATGGTGTTTATTCTCGACCGGTCCGGTTCGATGCAGCAGCCGGTCGGCGAGGGCAACCGGCTCGACGTTGCCAAAAGCGCGACCATGGCGGCCACCGAACTGCTCAATCCCCAGAGCCAGATCGGCATCATCGCTTTTGACGCCGAAGCGCGAACATTGCTCCCGCTCACCCGGCTCGCCGATGCGCCCGGCGCGGTGCAGGCGTCGCTCGAAGGTTTCGATCCGGGTGGCGGCACCGCTATCTACCCCGGCCTTGTCGAAGCCCTTGAAATGCTGGACGGCATCGATGCCGCGTCCAAGCATATCGTGGTGATGACCGATGGCTTGAGCCAGCCGGGCGATTTTCCAGGCGTCGTCGGCCAGTTGCGCGCCCAGGGCGTAACGGTTTCCGCAGTGGCGATCGGCGAGGGTGCCGACACCTCCGTTGCCCGCACCATCGCCGACCTGGGCGGCGGCGCTGCCCACATCACCGCCGATTTCGAAGCGCTGCCCTCGATCCTTTCGCAAGAAGCAATGCTGCTTGCCTCTCCGGTCAAGGAAGGGGCGACCCAACCGGTCTGGCAGGATCGCAGCGCCAGTTTCCTTGGGGCCCTTCCGGCACAATTGCCGCCGCTGACCGGCTTTGTCGGCACCACCGCCAAGCCCGATGCCGAACTGGTCGCGACGACCACCGATGACGAGGGGCGCGACATGCCCGTCCTCGCCTATTGGCGCTATGGCAACGGCATGGTGATGGCTCTGACCACCGATGCCACGGGACCATGGTCCGACGCCTGGCAGCGCCTGCCCCAATACGGGGCGCTCTGGAACGATATTTTGCTTCAGTTCCAGCCAACCACGCCGCGTCCAGGCCTGACCCTGACCACGGCAAGCGACGGCGATTATCTCGATCTGCGCGTCAGCGCGCTCGATGAGGACGGGTTGCCGCTGACGGGGCGCTCGCTGGTTGCGACCGTTACACCGCCCCAGGATGGGGCCGGCGAGACGACGACGCTGACCGAGGTGCGGCCCGGGCTCTATGAGGGTCGCCGCGTGCTCGACGCCGTCGGCCGCTACGGCCTCAGCATCGACCAGGGCGATGATGCCGACCCTATCCAGACGTCCTATTACCATTCTTACGATACGCGCTATGATTTCTCGCGCAGGGGTGGAGCCCAGGGGCTGGCCCGCGCGACGGGAGGAACGGCAATAACACCGCAGGAGATTTCAACGCTGGGCGCCGGCCTGACGCTGACATGGCTGCACAACTGGCCGGCATGGGCGCTTCTGGCGTTTGCCGCCTTTCTCATCGATCTCGGCCTGCGCTATCGCCGGTTTTCGGCGCGGCGGAAATCGAAGACGACACCTCAATACTCTCAGACCTCGCGCCAAGGAGCACCAATCTCATGACTGCGATCTCGCCACAGACACCTCTCGAAGACGGCGCGCCCGAACTGGCCGCGCTGCGCGAGGCCCTCAGCCGCACGCGTGCCTCCATCGCGACGACGGTGATCGGTCAGCAAGGCGTTGTCGATCTCATGCTGATCTCGCTCATGGCCGGCGGGCACGTTCTGCTCGAAGGCCCTCCCGGTGTCGGCAAGACGCTGATGGTGCGCTCGCTGGCGCGGGCCGCCGGCCTGACCTTCTCGCGCGTGCAGTTCACGCCGGACCTGATGCCGGCCGACATCACCGGCGCCTCGGTGCTGGTGCCGGGTGCCGATGGGCGCACCCAGCTCGAGTTTCGAAAAGGCCCGATCTTTGCCCAGTTGCTTCTGGCCGACGAGATAAACCGGGCAACCCCGCGCACCCAATCCGCCCTGCTCGAAGCCATGCAGGAGGGTACGGTTTCGGCGGGCGGCACCACAATGGATCTGCCAAAACCCTTCTTCGTGCTGGCCACGCAAAACCCCATCGAGATGGAGGGCACCTACACCTTGCCCGAAGCCCAGATCGACCGGTTCCTGTTCCGCATCGATGTGCCTTACCCCGATCAGGACGTGCTGACGGGCATCCTGTCGGCAACGACCGGCACCGGGCAGGACAAACTGACCCAGGCGATGACGGCATCCGATATCATTGCCCTTCAGGGCCATGTCCGCTCGGTCCCCATCGCGACCGCCATTCAGCAGGCCGTGGCCCGGTTCTGTCTCGCAACCCAGCCCGGTGGCGAAACGGCGGACAAGGACGTTTCGCGCTACGTCCGGTTCGGGGTGAGCCCGCGCGGCGCCCAGGCGCTTGTCGTTTCGGCCAAGGCCCATGCTTTAATGGCCAACCGCAATCATGTCTCGGTCGCCGATCTGCGCGCCGTGCTGCTGCCGGTCATGCGCCATCGCGTACAGGTGAACTTCGAAGGCCGCGCCGCCAATATCGATATCGACAAATTGCTGCTCCGCCTTTTCGACCAGACCATGGGCAAACTCTGATGCGTCCACCGTCCGCCCTTCTCGAACGCCTGACAACGAGCCGCCTGCTGCCGGCATTTGCCCAGCCATCGGTGGGCACCGGCGAGCGCCGTTCGCGCCGCAAGGGACCGGGCATGGAATTTATCGACCACCGCCCCTACCAGACGGGCGATGACACACGGCACCTCGATCCGCATCTTTACGCGCGCACCGGCGAATTCGTCGTGCGCGAATATTCCCTCAACCAGCAATTGCCGGTGACCATCGTTCTCGATCTTTCCGGATCGATGGCGGCGGGACAGGGCGAAAAGCGCGAGCGCGCCAAACTGGTTGCCCAATTGCTCGGCTTTGCCGCGCTGGCCGGAGGCGACCGGATTCAGGTCGTGGTGCCGGAGCAGGCGGGCAACAAATTCTCGCCGCGATGGCATGGTGCGGCGCGGGCCGATCTGATGTTTGACTGGATCGCCAAGGAGGCAGATGCTGGCCGAAGCGATTTTCAGGATGCGCTGCGGACGCTGCGCCGGGATTTGCCGTCTCACGGCCTGGTCATCGCCATCAGCGATTGGTGGGACGGTGATGTCAGCCCGGTCCTCGACATCCTGTTTTCCGCCGGGCATGAAATCCTGGCCGTCCAGATCCTGACACCGCAGGAAATCGATCCGGCCGGCACGGAAACCGGCATCGTCACCATGGAAGATGCCGAAACCGGGGAGGAACTGGAACTGGCCATCGACGCGGGCCTGCTCAGCCGCTATCGCAAGCTTTTTGCCGCGCGGCAGGAAGAAATGCGCGGGCTTTTCAATTCGAAACACTGGCATTTCGTGACCGTTTCGACCGACGATGATATCAGCCAATTGTTCACCCGTACGCTACGGGCACAGGGAGTTCTTTCATGAGCGATGATGCCGGCGGCACACCTGCAATCGTGGTTGAGGGCGTATCCAAGCGCTTTGGCCGTGTGCTGGCGCTCGACGACGTGTCGCTGTCGGTACAGCAGGGAGAAACATTCGCCCTGCTCGGCCCCAACGGTGCGGGAAAAACCAGCCTGCTCGATATCTTGTGCACCATCAGCAGACCCGACGGCGGGCGGGCTGAAATCGCCGGCATCGATGTGATGAAACAACCGCTGCGAGCACGGCGGCAATTGGGCGTGGTCTTTCAGGAAGCAACGCTCGATACCCGCCTCTCGGTTTTCGAGAACCTCGATTTTCATGGCATGGTCTATCAAATGAGCCGCGCCGACCGCCGCCGGCGCATCGATGAAATGCTCGCTCTTGTGGAGTTGTCCGACTGGCGCGACGCTGTAACGCGAACGCTCTCGGCAGGCATGCGGCGGCGGCTGGAAATCGCCCGCGGCCTGATGCACGAGCCCAAGATCCTGTTTCTCGACGAACCCACCGTGGGGCTCGATGCACAATCGCGGGCCAAGATCTGGTCCTATCTCGAACAGCTCCGGGCCAGCCAGAACATCACCATTGTCGTGACCACTCACTATATCGAGGAAGTCGATACCTGCGACACGATCTGCATTATCGACCACGGCAAGATCCTGGCGCGCGGCACACCGGAATCGCTCAAGGCGGCCCACGGCACCAGCCTGTTCCGCGTCACCCCGCGCACCGCCGACGCCCATGCTGCCCTTGTTGCGCGCTACCCGGGAACGGTCGAAGGCGCCGAGGGTCAATTGCTTATCAAGGCCGAAAATGCCGGCAGCGCCGATGCGCTGCTGGCAGAGTTCGGAACCCAGTTGCGTCAGGTGTCCGTCGACCAGCCCAGCCTTGAAAGCGTATTCCTGTCCCTTACCGGCCGCGATCTGCGCGAAGCGCCTCCGAGTAACGCCAAAAAGCGGGGGCGTGGATGACCCAGTCCCCACCCAAAGCCATGACTGTCCAGGACGGCGGAGAGCCCGGTCCATGGCTCGTGGCGGCAACCCGGGTCGGGTTTCTCGCGCTTCTGATCGTTCTGTGGTGGATCGCCTCGGTCAACGTGGCGCGCAACATCGTCCCCTCGCCCTGGGCAACCCTGCAGGCGGCCGGGGGCCTGTTGCAGGAGGGGCGGCTGCAGACGGCTTTTGTCGATTCCGTTTCGATCTATCTTTCGGGCTATGGGCTCGCCATCCTGTGCGCCATCCCGCTGGGTGTCGCGATGGGCGCCTTCAACCTGTTTGGCCGCACGCTCGAAATCTATGTCTATGCGCTCTCGGCCACCCCGCGCGTGGCGTTCATCCCGCTCATTATCGTGCTGCTCGGGCTGGGGAGCGAGGCCAAGGTGTTCATTGTGTTTCTGGGCGCCGTAATGCCCATTCTCATCAACACCTATGCCGGTGTGCGCCAGTCCGATCCCGAACTGATCGAAATGGCGCGCTCGGTCGGTGCGGGGCGCTTTCGGATATTTACCCGTATCGTCCTGCCCGGCGCTGTGCCTTACGTCATCGTCGGTCTACGCCTCGGGGCTACGATCGGTCTCATCAATACGGTCGTTGCCGAACTCTATACGGCAGTACGCGGGCTCGGCGGGCTTCTGGCCATCTATGGCAACACCTTCAGGATGGCGGAATATTTCGTCATCGTCCTTTCGCTGGCAGTCATCGGAGTCATCGTGACCGAGGGACTGCGTTTCGTCGAAATGCGCCTAGCCAAATGGCGGCGCTGAAAACCCCAAGGGAGAGAGAAAATGACCACCAAATCAATGATGCTGGCTCTGGCCGGATCGGTCGCCAGTCTGGCCCTGATGACCGGCGCGGGTCTCGCGCAATCGAGTGAGCCTTTCCGCCTGATCGTCACCCATCTCGAGGCACCGCTTGTGCCAAACTCGGTAATGGATCTGGCCGCCGAGCTGGGCTATTTCGAAGCCGAGGGCGTCGATGTCGAGCTCGTTCGCGTTCAGCAGACCCCATCGGCCATTGCCGCATTGCAGTCGGGCGATGGCGAAATGGCCAATATCGGTGTCGACGCGCTTTTGCAGGTGATCCACAACGGCGCCACCGATTTCCGCGCCGTGACATCGCCCAACAAATCGCTGCCGTTCCTCATCGCCTCCAAGGACGATATCGCAACCCCGGCCGATCTGGCCGGCCGCAGCTTCGGCGTGGGACGGGTCGGCAGTCTCGACCACTCGCTGTCCACACTGGTTCTGTCCAGCCAGGGCGTCTCGATCGATGATTCCGAAATCATCTCGCTCGGACAGCCCGACATTCGCGCCCAGGCGCTTCTGGCCGGACAGGTCGATGCCACGACCATGTCGATCGGCGTCTGGAGCGAGCTGCCCGATACACAAGGACTGCATGTCCTGATCGATCAGGACGCCTATTACGAGGGTGCTCCGGTGGTCAACAAGGTCAACGCGGTCACCGGCGACGTTCTGGCCGAACGGCCCGAAGACGTCCAGGCGGTCATCCGGGCGCTGACCAAGCTCTCGCGTGACTTTGCCGAGAACCCCCAGATGTGGGTCGACGCAATGGTCGAGGCCCGCCCCGACGTCAGCACCGAAGTGCTTGAAATGCTTGCACAATCATTCGCTGGAAGCTGGAGTGTCAACGGCGGCATGAGCGTGGAGGAGCTGAGCTATACCAGCGACTGGCTCTACGAAACCGAAGACTTCGCCGATTTCGAACAGCTGGCGCTCGAAGACTGGGTCGACTTTGGACCGGTCGATGCCGTGCTTGGCGAACTGGGCACCGACGAATCCATGGACCCCGCCGATAGATGAGCGTCGTCCATTTCCCGGGAGGAAACCGCGTGGCAGCAGAACCGCAGGCGTCAAAAGCCCTGCTCACGTTCACAGATGTCCAGAAACGCTTCGTACAGCCGGACGGTGCCGTCAACACGGCCATCGACGGCGTGTCGCTCGACATTCCCGAACGCGAATTTGTTGCCCTGATCGGCCCTTCGGGATGTGGCAAGACCACTGTCCTGCGGCTGGCCAA
>TARA_R110002051_G_scaffold29198_2_pt1 | contig 26914 bp, 24 predicted proteins | sample TARA_R110002051 | Tara Oceans TARA_R110002051 (sample SAMEA4397023) | marine metagenome | biome: Polar Biome; feature: [MES] marine water layer (ENVO:01000295) within the mesopelagic zone...; material: water (ENVO:00002006), including particulate matter (ENVO:01000060) such as......
GTGCCCACCATGGACATCACGAACATACGAAAGTATATTAACGAAACGCAAGGTATATTATTGCGATTCTGATGTGGTGTTTACTGTCGGCCTGATCGGTCCGACGGTTTTGTCGTGCTGCATGATATAAAGGATTCTTGCCTAAAGATGAAGAAGCTGCATTTGGTCCCGCAGGTTATACTATTGAGTGCTGTGGTTGGGAGTTCAGCCAGCAGCGCCACCTGTCTCGCGCCTGGGCGGCCCTTTGTTCCGAGCGACCCTGTGGCGGCTGTCGAATATGCTGATCTGATCCGACAAGATTTTGAGGACTATATCCGTGATATTCAGCGGTATTTTCAGTGTTTGGATGGAGAAAGAGCACGCGCTTTCAAAGAAGCGCGGGCCGTGAGTCAAGACTATGGTGCATTTCTGAGAGACGTCGTGAGCGACTAGCAATATGCTGTCGTCACCATGAGTCCACACTCTGACTTGTGATTGGTTGCCGCACGACATCGTCGCGAAAATTGTCTCGCCACAGGACAGAAACTTCGCCAGTATTCCAGTGATACTCGATTCCGACCGATCTACCAGTTGTGCTACAAACCAACCGATAAACAGGTACGGCCTCAAGCAGATCGGCCTTGGAAGAGGTCAATGTAACCTCCTTGTTTATTCAGAAAGGCAATCAACCGGTCACGCTCGTGCCAACGTGGCAACAGCAAGATGAGAGGGTCTATCTCCAAGGCAATCGCAATCTGCTCGAGTTTGACCAGCGTCGCGGAATGCTTGGCGTTCTCGAGCTTGCCCATGTACCCACGGCTCACACCAGCATTCTCGGCCAAAGCCTCTTGGCTCAGCCCACGATAGTGACGTATGTCTCTGATATTATGGGCAACTCTGGAGCAAATCTTCATAACTGTGAAAAAGCCATGAAGGAACAGATTTCGCCACGCGATATATGTTACATTCGGCGTTTTTGGGAAGAAATTTGAACGCTCATTCAGGTTCAAGAGTTAAAGCGAACTCTTGGGTTAGACCGCGACGCGATTTCCCAGCCTAGTTTGGCCACTATCGTTGTGCGATGTGTGCGGCGAGTAGGGTACGAATAATGATGGCTGCAGAGGCTGCGCCGGGGTCCAGATGGCCGATGGCACGTTCGCCAAGCTTTGAAGCACGGCCCCGCGCCGCACGCATACCTGTGGTCGCTTGCGCACCTTTTTCTGCTGCGTCATTTGCCGCAGAAAGGCAGGCAGACAGGTCTGCTCCAAGATCCAACGCACTGCGGGCGGCTTCTGAGGCAGGAATCCACACGTCGACCATTGTCTTCTCACCCTCTGAGGCTCCGCCGCGTAAGACTATACCTTGAGCCATACCTTCGAGCCATCGCACCATTGCGCCAGCGTCGAGGTTCAAGCGATCGCTTACTGCGGCGCCTGCGCGTTCAAAGCCCGTTGCATACAATGGGCCGGCTGATGCGCCGACGGATTCCAGAAACGCGTCGGACATTGAGGAGCACATGGCTGAGATGGTTGCATCGGGGGGGCATAAATCCAGGGCGGCCGAGATTGCCTGCCAACCGGTCTCCATGGTGATGCCGTGATCTGCGTCTCCGATTGCGCCATCCAGCTTGCACAAAACCTCTTTGGACTCGGAGATCCGTAGGGCAACCTTTTGCATCATTTCGGAGAAGATATGGGGTGTAATCGCGCCGTCGATCAAAAGAGCTTCCGTGGTAGTGGTTGTCTTTATGGTTGCAGTGCTTGCCTTAACGCGGTTGCGAGCGGTATTTTCTGCCGCGACCCTCGGTTCACTCTCCCCCACTTGCAGGGCGATCGTGCGGCATGGATACTCAAGCAGGTCGCGAAGTTCGTCGTTCAGCTTGATCAAGGTCACCGAGGCTCCTGCCATTTCTAGCGAGGTTGCATATTCCCCGACCCAGCTGCGGTGGATTGAGATGCTGCGTTGCGTCAAAACCTCACGAACGCGGCGGTGCAGAATATAGAGTTCCAGCAAGGCCGTCGATCCAAGCCCATTTATCATGACGGCCACCGCGTCGCCCTTTACGGCAGTGATGTCTGCTAGAACGGGGTTGAGCAGACGGTCGGCAACTGCATCGGCGGTTTCAAGCTTTATCCGTTCGATTCCAGGTTCGCCATGGATGCCCATTCCAATTTCCATTTCATCGCAGCCGATCTGGAAATTCGGTGTCGCGGTTTGCGGCAGAGAACAGGGACCAAGTGCGACACCCATCGACGCTGTATGGTCATTTGCAAAGCGCGCGAGCCTTTCGACTTCATCCAAAGGCAGGCCCTTGTCCGCGGCCGCCCCGGCGACTTTGAACACGAAGATGTCGCCGGCGATACCACGGCGCTCAGATTTGCGATCGGCTGGTGCGGACGCAACATCGTCTGTGACCAGAACGCTGCGTGCGATGATGCCTTCGGCCTTCAGTCGTTCAGCCGCCATATCAAAATTCATGACATCGCCAGTATAGTTGCCATAGAGGAACAGCACACCGGCCCCTCCGTCTGCGGCACGTGCCGCATCGCAAATCTGGTCTGGGGAGGGAGAGGCAAAGATATTTCCAACCGCGCAGGCATCCGCCAACCCGCGCCCGACATATCCTGAAAACAGTGGTTCGTGGCCGGATCCGCCGCCGATAACAATTCCAACTTTGCCATCGCGCGGACCATCAACGGCCACAACTGCGCGGCCTGTCCGGCCTTCCTTGCGTAGCAAGTCAGGATGCGCGCCTACCATTCCGTCAATTAATTCCGCTATCAGATCATCTGGATTGTTGATCAGCTTCTTTGTTTTCTGCGGATCACCCATTTGGATTCCTCATACCTTCAAATCGCTGGCACCAGTATCGATATGGGGTGCCCAAAACGCAATACTCTCGGAAATTGCGGGGATGACATTGCGGTCGTCAGGTTCGCGCTCTTTGAAAGAAAGCTCAAGACAGATCTCGTTGTCTCGCGCTCCACCATCATTCAACGCGGCGATCAACGGCGCGGGCTGTACGCGGCCCGTCGCGTTGTGTTCGGCAGTAAACGGACGGTGGCCCCCTTTATCTATCTTGGATTGCTTGATGTGAATGATCGGCGACACTGTTGGAACCGCGCGCGCCCAAGCATAAGGGTCGGTGTCGTCGGGATTGTGTGAGGTGACGTCGCCGTGGTCAATATCCGCCATCATCCACATCGGGATTACCATGCCGGCGGCCGTCAGGCGATCTTGCAGGGCCAGGGTTTCATCAATCGTCGGGCCGAATTCGCGGCCAATCGACATTGGTTCCCAAAAAACGAAATCGAGACCTGCCGCCTTGCCGTGGTCGGCGACCTCAGCCCAGCAGTCAATCGCCGTCTTGATCCGCTCTTCGCGCCGTGTCGGGTCATCGAAATCGGCGTAGGTCAGGATCGCGAATTGCGTGCCGACGGATGTGCCACCCAGATCAGCGATGATGTCGGCGAAAGTTTTAAACCAGTCTACATAGTATCGCCGGACGTCCCGATCAGGGTGACCAAAGTGATTGAGCCGCCCATAGGGTCCAGTCATTCCCGAGGTCACACGCACGCCGGTTCGCTGCAAGGCGTCACCCATTTCTTTCGTCAAGCGACGGATCACCGGCGCCGGCCAAGAGGGGTTGATGAATTCATGGGTCAGTTGCAGGTCTCGAATACGCAAATCACGGGCGACGGCATTGATCAAATCATCAGGATCGGCAAAGCGGTTGACCAACGGATTGGTATTCAGCGAAAGGGTCAGAGCCATAACGTGTTTCCTATGCCGCTTGCGCGAATGTGTCGTCGAACCAGTCGGTAAAACGGGCTTGTTCGGACGCACTGAGGTGAAGACGATGCTTTGTGCGCCGCCATAGGATGTCTTCGGCCGTCGTCGCCCATTCTACGCGAGTCAGATAACGCGCCTCGGCTTCAAAGAGCGTCCCACCAAAGTGTTCGCCCAGATCGGTCAATGACGTTGCTGTTCCGACAATTTCGGTTATGCGCGCACCGTAGAGCCGCCCATAATGGTGGCGCAGGTCACGTGGCATCCAAGGGTAGTCTGTCTTGATCTTGTCGGCAAAGGCCAGATAGTCAGCGTTTTCGATTTCGCCTCCGGGCAGCGGCGTATGTTCGGTCCAGTCTTTGCCCATTTCAGGGAAGAACCCTTTCAACTTGTGCAGGCCGCGTTCCGCCAACTCGCGGAATGTGGTGATCTTGCCGCCGAACACATTCAGCAATGGCGCGCCGCCGCCTTCTTCAAGGTCGAAGACATAATCGCGTGTCACGGCTGATGGATTGCCATTGCCATCGTCAAAAAGCGGTCGCACCCCCGAGAACGTTTCCAAAACGTCTTCGCGGCGCAGCTTTTCCTTGAAATAGCGGTTCACCGCAGCAATCAGATAGGCAATTTCGTCTTCGTCAGCTGTGACATCCTCGGCGCGGCCATCATATGGAATATCAGTCGTACCGATCAGCGCCTTGTCACCTTCGTAGGGGTTTATGAATATCACGCGCTTGTCATGGTTCTGCACGAGATAGGCGTTTGTTCCTTCCCAGAATTTCGGCACGATGATGTGGCTGCCCTTTACCAGCCGGACATTGCGGCTTGAATTGGCGCCAGCCACCCGATGGATGACGTCTGTAACCCAAGGCCCAGCGGCATTGACCAGCACTTTGGCGTGGAAAACCTGTATATCGCCTGTCAGCGAATGTTTCGTCGTCACTGTCCAGCGCTCATTTTCGCGCCGTGCAGATACGCAGGGACTGCGTGTCAACACTGTTGCCCCGCGAGCGGCTGCATCAACCGCATTCAGAACGACCAGCCGGGCATCATCGACCCAGCAATCTGAATACTCGAAACCCTTGGTATACTTATCAATGATCGGCGCACCTTCGGGATCTCGGTTCAGATTCAGCGTACGCGTTCCGGGGAGCTTCTTGCGCCCTCCCAGATTATCGTAAAGGAATAGCCCAAGGCGGACCAGCCATGCAGGGCGGTCATCAGGACTATGGGGTAGCACAAAACGCATGGGCCAGATGATATGCGGGGCGGCCCGCATCAGCACTTCGCGTTCTATCAGGGCTTCGCGGACCAAGCGGAATTCGTAGTATTCCAGATACCGCAACCCGCCATGGACGAGTTTGCCCGAGCGTGACGACGTGCCTTCTGCCAAATCATCCTTTTCGCACAGCACGACCGACAGCCCGCGACCCGCCGCATCGCGGGCTATACCCGCGCCATTGATGCCGCCACCGATCACGAAGAGGTCGATATTCTTTGGGTCCGTCATGTATGTCTCCTTGGTGGCGCCGGGCCACATATAGCGTCAATTCATGCTGGCCAGTCCGGCCCAGGCCGGACCAAGCAATCTGCGTGCTTCGGCGTAGGTCGGGTAAAGGTCAGCATAGATTTTCATCAGCGTCGGATCAGCGACTTCGGGTGCGCCCAAGAGCGGCGTAACCCATGTCGCGATGCAATCTGTCATGGTAGGGTAAGCGCCGATCGCTACGGCGGCCATCATCGCAACACCGGCTGCGCCCGCTTCGTCGCGGTTTGAAACACGTACGGCCGCACCGGTCGATGCCGCAAGAACCGAACGAAGGGAGGGCGAACGCGCGGCCCCGCCTGTCAAGCGCAGTTCCTGCGGCATTGGCCCCATCGCCGCATAGCAATCGCGTGTTGCCATACCCAGCCCCTCGACAACTGCGCGGATCAGTTCGGGAAAACGATGGGTGCTTGCCAGACCGATGAACCCGGCCCGCGCGTTTGCGTCGATAAACGGCCCCCGCTCTCCGGCTTCGGAGATATAGGGGTGATAAAGCATTGTTCCCGGTCTGGTCTGCGCCATCCACTTTTCGAGATGCGCCATCAGGTCCGAGGTTGTGACCTGATGGCCCAAATCCGCCAACAGGTCTGTCACCACTTGCAGGGCCCAGTCTATGTTCAATGTGGCAGCCATATTGGTTTGAACCTGCGTGACCATGTCTTCGTCAGGCAGGGCAATGACATAGCCGGTGCCTTCGGCATTCAGAACAACATTGCTTGCGTGAACCGCGCGCATATGGACGCCGGTCGACCCGATTGTCGAACAGGCGACGTCGGAATCGCCGGTATGAACACCGGCACCAAGGGCTGTCATGACCATATCCACATAGCCAAGACTGACCGGCGTGCCCGCAAGAAGGCCGGTTTGCAGGGCTGCCTCGGGGCTTAGCGGGTGGGTGATCTGGGTGCCGTCAATAATTTCGGGGAGCAGATGTCGGAAGGCTGTCAGCCCTAGGGCCTCGATCACGTCATCGTCATAGCGGCGGGTGCGGAAATTTCCGAAGGTGAAGCTCGCCTCTGAGGGGTCCGTTGCCCGAACATTTGTCAGCTTGAGGTAAAGCCAGTCTTTGCAGTGCAGGGCCGTTTCGGCCTTGGCCAGAAGTTCGGGCGCGGTGTCCAGAATATGTGCCAGTTGCGCGCCTTGCTGGCAGGTGTTGAGGCCGGTCCCTGTTGCCTCGAAGCGGCTGCGTTCATTTGCGCCTGCACTGAGCCGTCGCACCGTTGGTGCGGCGCGCGCATCAAGCCAGAGCCAGCCATCGGTCACCGGGGCATTGTTTTGGCCAACCAGCCACGTGCCATCACCCTGTGCGGTAACGCCAATGGCGGCTGCGCGTTGTGGCAAATTCTGAACAACATCACCCAATTCACGCAAAACCCGCGCGCAATCGTTCCACGTGCGGTCCAACGGCTGCGTGACCGATCCATCCTTGCCGGACCTGTAGGTGTTCTTGACCGAGGCCACACCGATCTGCCGCCCGGATAGCTCAAAGGCCACGGCTTTTATCACCGATGTGCCAGCGTCAATGCCGATCAAGATATCCTTGGTTGCATCAGTCATGATCACAGGCCTTCTTTCATCAGTGCGCGCGCAGTGGTTTCGTCGGTGACAAGCCCACTCAAGTGTCCGCTGCGTAGGACAGATCGGATTGCATTGACCTTTTCCGCCCCCCCCGCGATCGCGATGATGCGGCGGCCCTTTAACGCAGAAAGGTCGGGCGAAACCGTCCGGTCGCTCAGCATTGTATTGAGGGGCTGGCCAGCATGATCAAAAAAATGTCCAAGCAGTTCGCCCACACCACCGCTGCGCCGCACCTCCTCAAGGTCGCTTGAGCCTATCAGCTGCGATGTAATCAGCTGTGCATCATGCTGGGTAGTTCCGATTCCAACGATCTTTAGGTCGGAACTGATCGCCAGATCAAGCACATCACGCACGCCACGCTGTGCGAGCAACACCCCCCGATCCGCAGCTGAATTCGCAAATAGCGGGACAGGCATAACATATGCGGTAGCACCCGTGCGGTCCGCGAGCCGATACATCACGTCATGCGGATTGGCGGCAAAGTTGCGGGTAACTCCACCCAGGAGCGATACGAACTGCACATCGCTTGACCCCATGCGTGGCAGCGCACGGACTGCTGCGGCAAGCGTGCGACCATGGCCAACCCCGATGACGCGTCCGGCATGCTTCTGTATTTCGTGCTGAAAGAAACGGGCGCCCGCCACACCCAGGGTGCGCAGCGGCAGGCCATCTTCGTTCAGGTCGGGCGCAACATGGCAAAGGTCCAGGCCGAACATCTCCGTCAGGCTAACTTCAAGTGCCGCGCACTTTGAAATATCGCCATCAATCGTGACTTTGATCGCGCCACTTTGGTTGGCCTGCGCCACCAACCGGTGCGCCTTTACATTGGAGACGCCAAGATGGGCCGCAACTTCGGCCTGCGTCATCCCGCCCACATAATGCAGCCAAGCAGCGCGCAGCGCCAAATCGTCATTTGATTCTGATTGATCGAGCAAGGAGAGGCCTTCCAAGAAGTCGATGAAGTGGGTGTATATTTTTATAATTGATGTAAAATATTTCATGTCACGTGATCAGAGTCAAGGTTGATCACATGAGACTCGCCGCGCAGGAGTAATCCGGCAGAAATGGTAATCATCGCCGGTTTTGCTGAGGCATTTCCTTTTGCGGAGGGGTGGAGGGTGCTTTTTTGATTGGGTAAATAACCGAACAATTAGAGATGGTTGTGTCCCTTTTGGTTCGGGTGTGTTGCTTGGCAATGATGGCGGGGGCTTGTGGCGAAGGGTTGCCCCGTTCAGGTGTCGACGGGCTGCACCCAAAGGCAGTGATTTACCCGCCTCGCGCCTTCGTTGTTTTAATTATAACGCACAGTTGACAGAAGATAACATAAAGATAACACTACATCTGAAATTGATGGAGTCGGGATGCCTGACTTCATGACGCCGGCACAAAGGGGGGAGACCTTGTGTAGGCGTATGACTGGGAGGTTGAAAAAATGCTGCGATACGCTCTGGCTTTGATCCGGATGCAAATGGATGTGCGGCCGACATCCCGGCTTGCCTCGATTTGCACACCCAACCGGATGGAGATTCCTTTCAAATGACTTCGCAATCAAATGTCGCGCCACAGGGTGCCTCGCCTGGGCTGCGCCGATTCCTGTTTCCGGTGATCATTGCCGGCATGTGCCTGGGGCTGGTGCTGGACACCAAGGTCGTGCAGATCGGCTCGGATGAGGATGTTCAGGATGATGTCTTTAACGCCGCAGAGTACGGCGCCGCTGAATTCCCACGCCAGCAAGCCCTGATTGAAGAGGCTGCTGTTGATGCCGTCGTGTTGTCGGATGCAATCGCAGTAGACAAGGATGCGGCCACTGAGCAGTATGGCCGACCCGCGGGTATCGGGCCGATCTTTTCGGTCTCTTTCACCGGCATCGTCGGTGAGGGGCGATCCGGCATTTTCGATGTCGCTGTAGACGGGCTGCCCGAGGACTTGCGTGTTCGTGTTCAAACCGGACCGGCAATCAACGGCACAGAGTTGCGCGATGCGACTGGAACGATTGCCTTTGGCCAATTCACCAACCAGATTGAGTATCAGGACGCTGGATCGGCTATTAACAATGCTCTCAAAACCGAGGTTCTGGCCGAGCTCGATCGTGAAAACCTGACAGGTAGGACGATCACCGTTGTTGGTGCATTTCGCTTGATCAACCCGGCAAGCTGGCTTGTTACTCCTGTAAGTCTGAGCGTCCAATGACCGAGATGAGCGTTCCCAAAACCGAACTTGGTGCCGCTGTCCTGTCGGCGCGAAATGTCGCAAAGTCCTATGGCAACATTCATGCACTCAAGGGTGTCAATTTTGACATTCACAAAGGGCAGGTGACAACGCTGTTTGGCGAAAACGGTGCTGGTAAATCGACCCTAATGAAGGTCCTTTCGGGAATTATCCAGCCCACCTCGGGCGAGATCATTCTGGATGGGGCACCTGTCAGCTTCAGTTCGTCCACTGATGCGCGTGATCGCGGCATTTCTATCATTCACCAAGAGCTTAGTCTCGCCCCTAATCTTAGTGTGCGCGACAACATCTTTATGGGGCGCGAGTTGCGTAATGCGACCGGCGTCGACTTTGCCGAAGAGGCGCGCCAGACCCGCATTTTGATGGAAGAGCTGGAAGAAGATATCGACCCGATGACTCCGGTTGAGGATCTGCGTCTTGGCCAGCAACAGATAGTCGAGATTGCGCGTGCTCTGTCTGTAGACAGCCGCATTTTGATCATGGACGAACCGACGTCTGCCTTGTCAGCGTCAGAGGTAGAAGTTCTGTTCAAGGTTATCCGCGATCTGAAAGCGCGCGGTGTGTCGATTGTGTATATCTCTCACCATCTTGAAGAAGCGTTGCAGATCACCGATCACGCCGTTGTCCTGCGCGATGGTGAAATGACGGCCTATGCTAAGCGTAAGGATATCGATCTGGAATGGATCGTTCGCAACATGGTCGGCGAAAACTTTGATTTAGGATCACCACCGACCGGCTACGAGATGGGCGCACCGGCCTTGTCGATTGAAAACGTCTCGGTTCCCGATGCGTCAGGTGTCGACCTTGTGCGTGACTTGTCCCTTTCGGTCCGCGCTGGAGAGATCGTTTGCATCTACGGACTGATGGGTGCTGGCCGGACCGAGCTTCTTGAAGCTGTGGGCGGGCGGATCGCTCTAACCGGTGGGCGGGTCATGTTGGGGGATCGCGATGTGGCGAAACTGCGCATCGCTGACCGGATTAAGGAAGGCCTAGTTCTTGTTCCCGAAGACCGACAGCGCGACGGGTTGGTTCAGACGATGTCAGTGGGTCAAAACCTATCACTGGCCAGCATAGGCAACTTTACCAAACGCTTTTTTACATCAAGTGCGGATGAACTTGCCATTGTCGATGAATCTATAGCCCGGGTCCACATCAAGACCGATGGCGGGGCCGCACCGATCGGATCCCTCTCGGGCGGGAACCAACAAAAAGTCGTCATCGGAAAGATGCTGGCAACAAATCCGCGTGTTGTCCTGTTGGATGAACCAAGCCGCGGTATCGACGTTGGGGCAAAGGCAGAAGTCTTCAAGTTGCTGGCCGAACGCGCCCGCGAGGGTCTTGCGGTAATCTATTCAACTTCGGAAGTCGGTGAATGCCTGAGTGTCGCTCACCGTATCATCGTTATGCGGCGCGGTCGCATCTCGGCCGAATTCTCATCTGATGTCACAAAAGAACGCATCATGGCTGCCTCGGGCGAAGCCGTGGCTGCGGATCATTAAGCAGCACGGAGCACAAAACATGTCCGATACAACATCTCCCGCCACAGGAAACAGCCGCTCAAAGGGAAGCTTCAACTTGGCCCTCTTGCTGCTTGAGGGGCGCGCTTTCTTTGCACTGATTGCAATCATCGTCGTGTTTTCTATCCTGTCGCCGTTCTACTTTTCGGTGAACAATTTCCTGATTATGTCTTCGCAAGTTGCGATCTTCGGCTTGCTTGCTATTGGGATGCTCCTGGTGATCCTGACAGGCGGCATTGATCTGTCTGTTGGCTCAACACTGGGTTTGGCGGGCGTCTTTGCAGGCTTTTTGATGCAAGGTGTGTCACTGGAAATCTTTGGGGTCATACTCTACCCGTCTGTCTGGGTTGTGGTGGTCCTTACCTGTTTGCTAGGGGCCTTTGTCGGGCTGGTGAATGGCGTCTTGATCGCGTTCTTCAAGGTGCCCGCCTTCGTTGCGACGCTCGGCGTTCTATATGTGGCGCGCGGCGTTGCCCTCCTGATGACCAACGGCCTGACGTATAACAAACTCGAAGGGCGCCCCGAGCTGGGCAACACGGGGTTTGACTGGCTTGGTTTCAACCGCTTGTTCAACGTTCCGATCAGCGTCTTGATCCTCGCCGCGGTTGCAATCCTGGCCATGGTGCTCTTGCGCCGGACCGCTTTCGGTCGCTGGGTCTATGCGACAGGTGGCAATGCGCGTGCAGCCGAGCTGTCGGGGGTTCCGGTCAAATTCACGACAATTACCGTCTATGTTCTGTCAGGCATCTGCGCGGCCATTGCGGGCCTTGTCCTGTCGTCTCAATTGACCTCGGCCGGTCCTACAGCGGGCACAACATATGAACTAACGGCCATTGCAGCCGTGGTCGTGGGTGGGGCCGCCCTGACCGGCGGCCGCGGGAACGTGCGTGGGACATTGCTTGGCGCTTTCGTCATCGGCTTTCTCTCAAACGGGCTCGTGATTATTGGCGTGTCTTCTTACTGGCAGACTGTCTTTACCGGTGCTGTCATCGTCCTCGCGGTCTTGTTGAACTCTATCCAGTACAACAAAGGCCCCAAGAAAGCCGAAACGCCGGCAAAACCAACTTCTCCGCAGCCAGAATCAAAGGCCTAGACGCCATCAAACTGCGGAAAGCACCGCCGGATGTCCGGCACAACCAATCTCTAAGGGAGTTGAGAACATGATCGACAGAACAAGACGTTCACTCGTTGCGGGCATTGCCCTTTCACCACTGCTGGCAAAAACCGCCTTTGCACAAGACAAAGGGTTGATCACGATCATCGTGAACGACCCGGCAAACCCGTATTGGTTCACCGAAGGCGAAGTTGCCAAGGCCACTGCCGAGGAACTGGGTTACAGCGCAGTCGTGGGCGCCCATACCGGTGATACGAACACCGAAAGCAACCTGATCGACACGGCTATCACAAACCAATCGGTCGCAATCATCCTTGACCCTGCCAATGCCGACGGTTCGGTCGGTGCAGTTCGCAAGGCCGTCGATGCTGGTATTCCTGTGTTCCTCGTAAACGCCGAAATCAACCAGGAAGGGCTGGCCAAGGGGCAGCTTGTCTCCAACAACGCCCAAGGCGCCGCACTTGGTGCGCAGCAATGGGTTGAGGTAGTTGGCGACACTGCAAATTATGTCGAATTGCTCGGCGCTCCGTCCGACAACAACGCCGCGACACGTTCAAATGGCTACAACACTGTTTTGAGCCAATACCCAGATCTGGTTCGCGTCGGCTTTGACGTCGCCAACTGGGACCGCACCCAAGGCAACAACAAGATGCAAAGCCTTATGCAGGCGCATCCTGATATTCAGGGTTTGATCTGTGGTAACGACGAAATGGCATTGGGTGCCATTGCCGCGCTGAAAGAAGCCGGGAAGCTTGACAGCGTTATCGTTGGTGGTTTCGACGGTTCACCCGATGCGGTGGATGCGATCCGCGCTGGTGAACTGGCTTACACCGTGCTTCAGCCGGTCGCGGTCTTTTCTGAGCAGGCCGTGCGTCAAGCGCACTCTTTCATCACCACAGGTTCGACCGGTGTGGATGCGGAAAAGCAGCTGTTCGATTGCCTCCTGATCACTCCGGACAATCTGGACAACTACTCGGCACCCTTCGTGCTGGACCAATAAAAAATCCTCCCCGTGGGAGCGCCTTCCGGGGCGTTCCCACAAATTCTCATTCCATCTAAATATCGAGCATTGATGTCATGAAGAAATCTCCTGCCAAATCCGAAGCTGCTGTCGAACTGGAACAGTTAATGCCGGAAGAAGTGTCAGGTGATACCCGCCAAGCCCGCCAGCTTAGCCGGAGACAAATGATTGCCGAAGCGGTGATGACCGCTGGCACAATGCGCATTGAAGACCTAACCGAGCGCTTCGATATCAGTCTTATGACGGCGCATCGCGACTTGGATGAGTTGATCAGTCGTGGGCTGCTGCGCAAGACCCGCGGCATCGTCTCGGCGGCGCCCACCAGTTTGATTGAAGCGAGCGACGTTTATCGCGCCAATCGTGAAGCACCCGAAAAGGAAGCCATTGCAGAGGCCGCCGCAGAGTTCGTGGACTCCGGCGAGGCGATCTTCTTTGACGATTCAACAACCGTGTTGCGGATGGTTCCGCACCTTCAATCAAAAGCGCCGCTGACTATCATCACAAACTCGCTCACGCTTATGAACGAAGTCAAAGGAATGCAGGATCTGACTCTGCTTGGACTTGGGGGGCAATACTATAACTGGTGCAATGCATTCATGGGTAAAATGACGACCAGCGAAGCATCCGGGCTACGTGCCGACAAGCTTTTCCTTTCCATGGCTGCTGTGACAGACGGGTTGGTTTTCCATCAATCGCCAGAGATGATCGAAACGAAGCGGGCCATGTTCGAAGCCGCAGCAACACGGATTTTATTGGTCGATCACACCAAATTCACGCGCCGCGCTCTGCACAGCTTTGGGCCTCTGACCGATTTTGACATTGTCATCGTCGATGACCAGACCCCGTCCAACGATATTAAAAGGCTGCGCGACAGCGGTGTCGACGTTGTTGTGGCGAGTGCAAAAAAATCGGCAAAGGGAAATGGTGAAGTGTCGCCATCTTCCACTTCTTAAAAAAACCAGACCATCAGCACTTGAGGGAACCAGATGCCAAGTCTTCTTGGAATTGATAACGGGCTGACAGTATCAAAGGCCGTGCTTTTTGATGTCGATGGGCGTCAGATCGCTGTCGCACGTCGCCGCGTCCCGCAATTGATGCCGCAAGCGCGTTTTGTCGAGCGGGATATGACCACTCTGTGGAGCGCAACAGCCGAGGCGATTGCGGACGTCATTGCGCAAAGCGGGCGGCCAGCATCTGACATTGCCTGCATCGCCGCAACTGCCCATGGCGACGGTCTGTACCTTCTGGATGGGGACAGGCAGCCGCTTGGTCCGGGTATTCTTTCATTGGACAGCCGCGCAGGTGACATCGTTGATGCCTGGAGTAGCGACGGCTTCTTTGAGCAGGCACTGGCCGTTACCGGGCAAGTCCCCCATTCGTCGGCGCCCTCTGCTCTTTTGGTTTGGATTGCCCGGAACGACCCTGATCGGTTTTCGCGGATCGCACACGTATTCGGGGCAAAGGACTGGCTTCGGTTTTGCCTAACCGGCACGATCGGGACCGACAGGACCGAAGCAAGCACAGCGTTCACGGACCCGCATACCCAGACCTATAGCGCTGACGCGCTGGCCCTTTTCGGATTGTCGGGGCTGCGCAACGCACTGCCTGAAATTGGTGATCCCGCCAGTCTTGCAGGAACGGTGACACCGGATGCGGCCAAGCGGACGGGTCTGGTCGAAGGGACACCCGTCGCGTTTGGCCTGCATGATGTAACGGCCTCTGCATTGGGGATTGGCGGCCAACGCGAAGGCGCAGTTGATATCGTCGCGGGCACGTACTCGATCAATCAGGTTGTGTCCGATGTTCCGCGCAGCGATCCACGCTGGTTCTGCCGTAATGCAATCAAGGACAGACAGTGGAACAACATGTCCATTTCTCCGGCCTCTGCCGCGAATTACGATTGGTTCCTCGATACGCTTTGCCAAACAGACAAGGCGTCTGACGGGGATGCAATCCATGCAACGGTCGCTGCGGAAATCAACGCTGCTCTGGCGCGGGATTCGACGGTGCTGTTTCATCCATTCCTGTTCGGATCCCCCCATGGGAACGGCGCAAGCGGCAGCTTTCTTGGGCTGCATGGCTGGCACGATCGTGGCGACATGTTGCGCGCCGTACTGGAAGGAATTGCGTTCAATCATCGCACCCATGTCGATGCACTGCGCGAAGGCTTTTCATTCACTCAGGCCAGACTGACAGGCGGCGCATCGCGGAACCCTGCTTTTGCCCAAATGATGGCCGATGTCCTGAACCTGCCCGTCACCGTGACCGAGACAGAGGAGGCCGCTGCATGGGCCGCGGCCTTGTGTGCTGGCACGGCCGTCGGGCTCTTCGACTCCGTTTATGACGATCCGCGCGGCGCTACCCTCGGAACGCAGGACTACTTCCCCGTCGAAGAAACGGCAGCCCGATATGACGCGCGTTTTGCCGTCTGGAACCGGGCCGTCAGCGCACTTAAGCCGCTTTGGCCCGACATTGAAAACCTCGGAGACATTCATTGACACTTCCCGCACGCATAACTGCCATTAACGACACCGAAATTGATGTGGTCATCATCGGTGCGGGCATCAACGGAGCTGGCCTCTTTCGCGACCTTTGCGAGCAAGGCGTACGTTGTCTGATCGTCGACAAGGGCGACTATGGCTCTGGCACGAGCGCAGCCCCGTCACGCCTGATCCACGGCGGCCTGAAATATCTGGAAACGGGCGAGTTTGGTCTGGTTGCCCAATCCACGCTTGAGCGTAATCTGTTACTTAAGAACGCGCCACATACGGTTACTCCGCTACCAACTGTGATCCCCATTTTCTCTTGGACAAAGGGTATATGGCCTGCCTTGCGGACGTTGTTCGGTGCTACTTCTGCCCCGCGCAGTCGCGGCGCGTTGCTGATCAAAGCGGGCCTAATGATCTATGATTTCTACGGCGCACGACATAGGGTCATGCCGCGCCACACAATGGTCGGACGCAAGCGCGCTCTGCGTGAAACAAGAGGTCTGACTGACCGAATCGTCGCTGCGGGCACTTATTACGATGCAAAGGTCAGTCAGCCGGAACGGCTTGTCTTTGAACTGATGTCTGACGGACTCGCCGCGAACGCGCAATCGGCGGCCTTGAACTATACGGATCTGGCACCTGCCACCGATGGAACACTAACGTTCAGCCGCTTTGGCGAAACGTTTTGCGTTCGTCCGAAAATTGTCATTAACGCGGCCGGCCCGTGGATCGACACGGTGAATGCAACGCTTGGGGCGCCGTCCAAGATGATCGGCGGCACCAAGGGCTCGCATATTCTTTTACGCAACGAGGCGCTTATCAAAAGCCTGAATGGCCGGATGATCTACTTTGAGGCTGACGATGGACGTATCTGCTTGGTCTATGACCATCTTGGGCTGGCCATGGTCGGGTCCACCGACATTCCTGCCGACAATCCGGATGAGGTCGCCTGCGAACCGGACGAGGTTGCTTATATGCTAGAAAGCGTGCGCGCTTTGATGCCGGGCATTGAAATCAGTCACGACCAGATCGTCTATGCCTATAGTGGGATACGGCCCTTGCCAGCTTCGGATGCAACTAACCCTGGCCTCATTAGCCGCGATCATTCCGCCCCAGAGACAAAGCCCACAGCGCAACGTCCGTTTACAATCGTGTCGATGGTTGGTGGGAAATGGACAACATTCCGCGGGTTTGCCGAAGAAGTGGCCGATATGGTGCTGTCGCGCATTGGTGCGGCCCGTAAGACCGCCACGCAAGATCTTGAGATCGGCGGCGGTCACGCATTTCCAAAGGATGCCGCAGCACGTGATTTATGGATCCGGTCAGAGGCGGACGCAACGGGGTTGACGCCCGAACGCATGGACGAATTGCTGTCGCGTTACGGCACGACAGCGCGCCAGATTGCCCGCCATAATGGCGCTTTCAGCGATGCGGACCGGTTGCCCGATGCCACGGACTATAGCCTGAATGAAATCGACTTTATCGTCAGGAATGAACAAGTCGGACACCTCATCGACATCGTTATGCGGCGCACAACATTAGCCATCACCGACGCGCTGACCCTGCGCGACATCGCGGCCATCGGGGAAGTGGCGGGAAAGGCGCTGGGGTGGGACAAGAAACACCTGACGGGCGAAATCGACGGTGCCGTTCAATTGCTGCGCCAGCGTCACATGATGGCGATCGCGGAGTCCACTACAAGCTAAGATCGGCCATCGCCAACACAGCGGATGCTGCCTCTCGGCCCTTCGTTACGAAATGGTCACGGAAGAACGAGAGATGTTCGTTGGTAGGCTGGAAATGGTGCGGCGTGAGCGAAACCGAGAATGTGGGGATGCCTGTCGCCATTTGGGCATCCATCAAACCTGACACGACTGCCTGCGCAACAAAGTCGTGGCGATATATGCCGCCGTCAACCACAAAAGCAGCGGCAACGATTGCGTCAAATTTCCCGCTCTGACCTAGCTTCTTCGCCAGCAGGGGCATCTCAAAGGCACCCGGAACGTTATAGCAGGTCACGGTGGCCGTGCGCCCTTGGTCTGCCAGTTCGTCATTAAGACCAACAACAGCCTGATCCACGATCTCGGCATGCCAGCGCGCCTTGATTACAGCAATTCTTAGGTTTTCCATAGTCATATCCTGTCAGTGTCCCAGCGAACCCGAAACGCAAAACAGGTGCATACAACACCCGCCAAGGTGCCGTATTTCCTGTTCCCTCACATCCGGACTATGACCGTCGGCGCCGGAATTTCACCGGTCTCTGCTGACCCCGACAAAATGTCAGGCGCTCGCGGGCTTTCACCGCCGGTGGGGAATTTCACCCCGCCCCGAGAACAATGTCGATGTGCCCCAGATCGAGGTCTGTGGCAAGTCTATCTAGGCCCGAATTAGTCCAGCTGTCGGTATTTCGCATCCAGTGCGTTGATCGCATCGACATTGCCAGCAGAGCGCCCTTCAGGGTCGAATTGACACGCAACAAACGCCTCTGAAATAGCCTTGGCGAGTTCAACGCCAATGACGCGGGCGCCCATCGTAATGATTTGCGCATTGTTCGACAGTGCGGCCCGTTCGGCAGAATAGGTATCGTGGGTCTGTGCTGCACGAATTCCCGGCACTTTGTTGGCTGAAAGGCACACGCCGATACCCGTGCCACAGCACAGAATTGCCCGATCATAGGTGCCATCCAACACGCCCTTTGCGACACGATCGGACAGGTTGGCGTAATAGGTCTCGGCCCCCTCTGGCGGCGTGCTCACCTCAGAGACAGTCAGTCCGTCAAGAGTTGCTAAATGTTCCGCCAGTGCCTTGGCCAGCGGTGCTCCGGCGCTATCGCCTGCAATTGCAATTTTCATGTTTGTGTCCTTTTCTCAGATGGCTTTGGCGCAACGCGCAAGAATGTTCTTGTAGCCTGTAACGTCCCAAGCGGCCCGACCAATGAAGAGTCCATCAATATGCGGGCAGGTGATCAGATCAGTGCAATTTTCTAAATTGACGCTTCCGCCATAAAGACAGGGGATGCGTCGCCCCAGTATGTTTTCGGCGGTTGCGACAATTCGTTGATGGCGTGCTTCAGCGTAGTCGGGAGAGGCTGGTTTGCCTGCAGCCCCAATGGCCCAGACCGGTTCATATGCCAGTAGCATAGGCGCGCTTCGTTGTTCTCCGCTCAGGTTGGCAAAAGCGCCTGCGATTTGCGCGGACAGGACGTCGTCAGCCGCGCCCGCATCTTTTTCGGCCGCGGTTTCGCCAATGCAGACAAGCGGGATCAGGCCGTGGCGCACTGCGGCCGCGACCTTGAGGCCGACCGTTTCATCCGTTTCGCCAAAATGCGCGCGCCGCTCGGAGTGGCCCAGTTCAACCAGCGAAAGCCCGCAGTCCGTAAGCATCGCCGGTGAGATTTCACCTGTCCAGGCTCCGGCGTCGTCCCAATGCATGTTCTGCGCGCCGACCTTGACGTTTGTTTGCGCCAATTGGTCCGCAACTTCGCGCACTGCAGTAAAGGGTGGAATGACAAATCGTTGGATGCGGGGGTCATGCTCGCCGCTATGCAGTCCTTGCGCAAACGCCTGAGCTTCTGCCAGGGTCTTGTTCATCTTCCAACTGGTTCCAACCCAGAAATGTGGCGCGACTGTCATGTCTTGTCCCCTTCGGCAATGTGCAACTGAATCCCAAGCGCCCTGACCCTGTCCAGGTCTTCAATGGCAACTGCATCCGATGTGATAACGCCGTCGAACCGGTCAAGTTCAGCGACCCTGTGTAACGCTGTGCGCCCAAACTTTTCGTGATCCGCCATAAGGTACCGTCGCGCGCCGGCTTCGATCATGCCGCGCTTCACTTCGATTACTTCCTGATCCTGATGGAACACAGTCGATCCCGAAATCGAAGAGCTGGAGACCAGCACCAAGTCTGCCCGCAGGGCCGACAGCGCCTGTTCCGTCAGAAGGCCAAAGAAGCCATTGAACTTACGGGAATACGTGCCGCCCAAACTGATGACTGTGATGCCCGCCTGTCCCGACAGAGCATCGATGACCGATAGATTGTTGGTGATCACCGTCAGAGGGCGCTTTTCCAACAGAAACGGAATGATCGCACCAGACGTCGAGCTGTCGTCCAGCATCACGCTCATACCCGGCTCAATAAGCCCTGCTGCCTTTTCGGCGATCAGGCGTTTTTCGGCGGCTGCCTTCCGTGTGCGATACCGATAGTCGCTTTCAAACTGCGCACTTGACTCAATTGTCGCGCCGCCGCGCTGTTTGCGGAGCAGGCCCTCGGCTTCGAGGTCGTCAAGGTCGCGGTGAATGGTCATTTTTGAAACGTCGAACCGCCGTGCAAACTCGTCCAGCGAAACGCTTCCTTCTTCGACAAGCATGTCGATCATTTTCTGCCGTCGATCATCGCGCTTCATCCCAGCGCCTCCCTTTTGACTTGCGTAAATGTAACATTATAATTGCGGTAAGCAACATAATTTTTGTGATTTTGTGTTTTTAGTTTGTGATTTTTGAAAGTGCTCTGTATGAATTACCCGACTCGAGGAGAAATAAATGACCCAGCATTCGACTGCCCTTGCCGCCGCCAGCCAAGACACGCCAACCTTTGCGCTTGCCAATTGCATTCGCGCCTTGTCCATCGATGCCGTTCAAGAAGCCAATTCCGGTCACCCTGGTGCGCCAATGGGCATGGCAGAGGCTGCAACAGTGCTTTGGACCCGGCACATGAAGTTTGATGCAGGCAATCCTGATTGGCCGGATAGGGACCGGTTTGTGCTGTCCAACGGACACGGCTCGATGCTGCTTTACGCTTTGCTGTATCTAACAGGGTTCAATGATATGACGCTGGAAGAGATCAGGAATTTCCGCCAATGGGGCGCAAAAACAGCGGGCCACCCAGAGTACGGGCACGCCAAGGGTATCGACATAACGACCGGGCCGCTCGGTCAAGGTTTGGCTGGTGCTGTTGGTATGTGTATTGCCGAACGCTCACTTGCCGCAACTTTTGGTGACGACATCGTAGATCACCGGACTTGGGTATTCTGCGGTGATGGGTGCCTAATGGAAGGGATCAGCCAAGAGGCCATCTCCATGGCTGGACACCTCAAACTCGACAAACTGACGGTCATGTATGACGACAATAGCATTTCTATCGACGGCAGCACCGACAGAGCTTTTACCGAAAACACACAGATGCGGTTTGTCTCCGCTGGTTGGCACGTGGTTACATGTGACGGTCACGACGCAGCTGCTATAGATCGCGCAATTGCCGAGGCCAAATCGGTCACCGACAGGCCGTCAATGATTGCCATGAAGACCGTGATTGGCCTTGGCTCGCCAAATAAGTCTGGCAAGGCGTCATCGCACGGCGCGCCGCTTGGTCACGACGAGAGGGCGCTTGCACGACAGGCTTTGGGACTTGGCGATAGTGACTTTTCGCTGCCACAGGAACAGGTTGATGCCTGGCGTGGATTTGGGGCGCGCGGTGCAAGTGATCGCAAGGCGTGGGAGGCACGCCTTTCAAAACTCGAAGCAAATACAAGATTGGAGTTTGATCGCCGCATCGCGGGCGACTTACCCCACAATTTCGATGCGACCATCGCCGAGGCTCGTAGCGCCTTGTTTGATGCACCACAAAACGTGGCAACTCGCAAAGCCAGCCAGATCGCGCTGACTGCGTTGACCGAATGCTGTCCTGAAATGATTGGCGGTTCGGCCGATCTGACCGGATCTAACCTGACCCGCGTGCCCGCAGTGGATAGCGATTTTCAAGCAGACTCTCCGGACGGGCGATACATTTCTTATGGTGTGCGAGAATTCGGTATGGCGGCGGCCATGAACGGCATGTCAGTGCATGGTGGCATAATCCCCTACGGCGGCACGTTTCTTGTCTTTTCCGACTATGCGCGCAACGCCATTCGTCTGTCGGCTTTGATGCAGGTCGGCACGATCTACGTCATGACTCACGACAGCATCGGCCTTGGTGAAGACGGGCCAACCCACCAACCGGTGGAACATCTCGTGTCGCTGCGTGCCATCCCCGGCCTGAATGTGTTTCGCCCCGCGGATACGGTTGAAACCCTTGAATGCTGGGAGATCGCGATCCGCAATCGCCGCACGCCCTCGCTATTTGCCTTGTCGCGCCAAAACGTTCCACAATTGCGTACAGAAGGTACCGAAAATCTCTGTGCCAAGGGTGCGTATGTCTTGCGTCAGTTTGGCGGGGATCGCGACCTGACACTGATTGCGACAGGGACCGAGGTTTCACTTGCTGTTGAGGCTGCGCAGGATCTTGCAGCAGATGGCGTATCGGTCGCGGTTGTGTCGATGCCAAGTTGGGAGCTGTTTGACGCTCAACCAGAAACCTACCGTGACGAAACCCTTGGAACAGCACCACGCATTGCCGTCGAAGCGGCCAGCACGCTTGGCTGGACCCGCTACGTCGACAGCGAAGACGATGTAATTGGAATGACCAGCTTCGGCGCTTCGGCACCTGCAGACGTGCTTTACGAAAAGTTTGGCATCACCAAATCCGCCATTGTCGCCCGCGCAAAAGCGCGCCTTGGCCGTTAGAAAGGAAACTCAGATGGAATTCTTCGTCGATACAGCTGACATCTCTGAAATCCACGAACTCAACGAGTATGGGCTGCTGGATGGGGTCACAACCAACCCGTCAATCATTGCAAAATCTGGCCGCGATTTCAAAGAGGTCATTGCGGACATTTGCAAGATTGTAGACGGCCCAGTCTCCGCTGAAGTTGCCGCCACCAACTATGAAGGCATGGTTGCCGAAGGCGAGCATTTGGCAAAGATTGCGGACAACGTTACCGTCAAATTGCCCCTGACTTTGCCAGGCCTCAAGGCGTGCCGTCATTTTGCCAAAAACGGTATCAAGACCAATGTGACTTTGTGTTTTTCAGCCAATCAAGCCCTTCTGGCAGCGAAAGCGGGGGCAACCTACGTTTCACCATTTCTTGGGCGACTGGATGACATAAATCTGGACGGGGTCGACCTGATCCGCGACATCCGCCAAATCTACGATAACTACGATTTTGCGACCCGCATTCTCTCGGCATCGATCCGGTCGCCGAACCACGTCAAAGAGGTTGCCCTTGCGGGGTCCGACACCGCAACCATGCCGCCTGCGGTGATCCGGGCACTGGCGAACCATCCGTTGACTGAAAGCGGTCTTACACAGTTTGTTGCTGACTGGAAAGCGACGGGGCAGTCGATACTTTGAGACCCGTTTTACATCTTGCAAATGATCAGAGAAGTACTGCGCCCACACTTGAGGCGTGGCGAACAAACCTAACCGGGACAGACCAGGATCTTGGCCGAATAATTACGACAATCGCGAAGGCCTCAATTCCTTTGGCGGATCGCTTGGCGCTCGGGTATCTTACCGGGAACCCAGCTGAAATTGTCGGGCTGAACGATAGTGGTGATCCACAGAAAGCGATGGATGTCGCTGCGCACGATCATCTCATGTCGGAGCTGGCAACCTGTTCAATCCATTCGGTCCTTTCAGAGGAGGCCGAAGACGTTATCTTGCTGGATCCGATTGCCCCATTTAGCATTGCCATTGATCCGATTGATGGCTCTGGCAGTATCGGTATTGGCGCGCCGTTGGGGTTGTTGTTCTGTGTCTTTCCATCTGAAGGTGGATTTCTTAGATCGGGCCGCGATATCGTCGCGGCAGGTTATGTGTCATTCGGACATTCAATTGATATGTCCTTCAGCATTGGCGGCACAATTCTTTCGGCGACGTTCGACAGGGATGCCGATGAATTCCGGATTACGAACACTGATCTAAGGCTCCCGGAAACCTCCAGCACGATCGCCTACAACGCGTCTAATGTGCAGTTCTGGCCCCAAGGACTACAGGACTACATTTCTGATTGTCTGGCAGGAAAAGACGGGCCGCGCGGACTGCAATTCAACATGCGATGGCTCGCGGCGGCTGTTGGAGAGTTCCATCGCATCCTGTGGCGCGGCGGAATATTCCTCTACCCCGCTGATAATCGCGATGGTTATCAAAATGGGCGTCTTCGATTGTCATATGAGGCATTTCCAATCGCCTACTTGATTGAAAAGGCAGGTGGTGCCGCAACCGACGGTACAACCGCGATCTTAGATCGAACGCCGCAGTCACTCCATGAAAACACGTCTTTGATCTTCGGAAACAGTGCAGAAATTGCGATCCTACAAGATTATCTCACTCCCAATTCCCGCTAAGGAGACTTTAAATGGCACGCATCACCTTACGCCAACTGCTAGATCATGCCGCCGAGCACCAGTACGGCGTTCCCGCGTTCAACATCAGCAATATGGAACAAGGACTCGCGATAATGGCAGCCGCCGAAGAGGCCGGGGCACCTGTCATCTTGCAAGCCAGTCGAGGCGCGCGGGCGTATGCAAATGACATCGTCTTGGCACGGCTGATTGATGCTCTTGTCGAACTGTATCCAAGTATTCCCGTCTGCATGCATCTGGACCATGGCAATAACCTGGCGACCTGCGTGACAGCGATCCAGAACGGTTTCACATCAGTGATGATGGACGGTTCGCTCCAGGCTGACGGAACCACGCCCGCCGACTACGCCTACAACGTCGACATCACACGCCGCGTGGTCGAAATGGCGCACGCGGCCGGTGTGTCCGTCGAAGGTGAGCTCGGCGTGCTTGGATCGCTCGAAACTGGCATGGGCGATCAGGAAGACGGTCACGGTGCGACAGAAAAGCTTTCCGAAAAGCAATTGCTTACTGATCCAGAGGAGGCGGCGCGTTTTGTGGCAGACACTGGCGTAGATGCTCTTGCTGTTGCTATGGGAACGAGCCACGGAGCCTACAAATTCACCAGAAAGCCAGACGGTGACGTCTTGGCGATGCACGTGATCGAGGCGATTCACAAGCGGCTTCCAAACACACATTTGGTGATGCATGGATCGTCCTCGGTCCCTCAGAATCTTTGTGAATTGATCAACGCCCACGGCGGCGATATCAAACCCACTTGGGGTGTGCCAGTCGAAGAAATCCAGCGAGGCATCAAGCACGGAGTGCGCAAGATCAATATTGATACCGATCTCCGGCTGGCATCCACCTCGGCCGTTCGCAAGGCTCTTTCTGACCATCCATCAGAATTCGATCCTCGCAAGTATTTGGGGGCTGCCATGCAGAGTATGCAAAAGCTGTGCGTGGAAAAGTTCATTGCTTTTGGCACAGCCGGCCGGGCTGAAAAAATAAAACCGCGCTCACTCAAACAGATCGCTACGGACTACGACGCATAACCAATGCTTTTTAACTTGAACGCTGGGGGCCTGGACAGGAGCGTTTGATTTGCCCAGACCTCTTATTGATCCAACGATTACCATCGCAACATACTTATGCAGTGTCTGAAGCGGCGTTCTTCAGCGATGAACCGAAATATCGCTTTGGTCCGCAGTAAGAACTGGGACCAACAAACAAATAGATGTCAGTCTCATATCAATATTTGGCGTAGGACTGCCTATGCGCAGTTAGTAGTTGACTTGCTAGACAATGCCAAATGCCGTGGCGTTTATGACGGGGGCAAAATAGGCCCCGTGGAATCTTGTTCATTGTGGTTTAGCGCTGCGCCTATCTTCGATACCGGCCATTGGCGCAGCTGCAGCGAAAGATCACATTGTCCGCACATTACCAGTTCATCCAGCCCGCAAAGAACGGAGCTGTTTCCCGAACCGGCCACTCGTGACCGGCGCAGCGAAGGTGTCGGGCGAGCCCATACTTCCGGATTGCTGGGTCGCAGCGAAAGTCTGCTTTAGTGAAACGGAGTTCTTGCTGCCAGCAAGGCCGGCCCATACCGGCCATTCGGCTTCGGCGCTTTGCCGCATCGCAGCTTCCCCAGACCGGCCATTCGTCCATCGTGCAGCATTTTCGGGCCCAGAGGTCGGCAGAGCGGGACATAGTGAGTTTTCGCTGCGGCTGCGCCAACGGCCGCTACCGAATGTGGTATAAATACTCAAGTTCCAACGGACGCACTAGATCTTCGTTAAACCCTTCCAACCATTTTGGGCCACCAAACGCAGCCGGGCTAATGTTCTGTTACAATCGTCAGCAATGCTTCTAGGGCGATAACAATATCTACACGCCCCTTAGATGCTAGATCATCCAAACCGATAAGTGCTCCGTAGACTAACTGCACCAGCGCGGGTTCATTCTGCCCAATGTCACATAGCAATTTTGCTACTAACGACAGTCTGATCTCATCAACCTCGCTTACGACTGCCAGAGCGACTGGATCAGTTAGAGCCCATGCTCGCATCGCCGGTTCAACCCGCCGCCCTCCAAATTTGTCTGGGGCAGGTTTTGCTGCACGAGCCGCCAATACTCTAAGGCGTTTGAATTCGTCTGGCTCAGCTAGAACGTAACTTTCGATTTCTTGGACAACTCCGTCGCGCCAGAGGCTCAACATGGCGCGTTTGAAAGATGGAACATCGTCGAAATTCCAATAAAACGATCCCTTGGTTGCGCCAAGACTCCGTGCAAGGGCCTCTGCTCTGATTGCGGTTGGTCCATTGGTTGTAAGGGCCCGAAAACCTGCGGCCAGCCATGCCTCTTCGGTAAATTTAATTTTGTTCATTTTAGAAATATACGCCACCGTATTTACAAAGGAAACCGGATAAAATATACGCTGCCGTACATTAAGCTCCTAAGCTAGCGAGACTGACTTGGAAAATACCTCTGAAATCGAATTTGTGCGTCTAACCGATATCTCGTTGGAGGCCATCATTTCACATATGAATGACCCCCGTGTCGCCGCGCATATGCCACTTTTGACCTCCAAATGGACGCTTGAAGATGCCAAAAAATTCGTGATCGGAAAGGAAGATACTTGGCAACGCGATGGTTTGGGGCATTGGGCAATCCTAAGTGATGGTGCTTATGTTGGATGGGGTGGGTTTCAAAAGGAAGGCGAAGACTGGGATTTTGGTCTCGTCCTCATGCCGGACCACTTTGGTCTAGGAATCCGAATTTCGCGTAAAGCTATTGAGTTCGCATCCGTCGACCCTCGCATCGATTTTGTCACATTTCTCCTTCCTCCGTCCCGCAAGAATTTGGGTGCACTGTCTCGTGGTGGGGCCAAATTCGTCGAAAATATTGAATATGATGGCGAAGTTTTCAAGAAATTTAGACTTGAGACGACGTGCCAAACGCATCCTAGCGACTAGGGGAAAAATTGGATTTTGCAGGGCAAGTACAGAGTAAGCGGACGTTGGTACTCCGCGCAGCATCCGGTACTTTGGGCTCTCTGCCGCCGTTCGCCGCAGTCTACACGAAGGCCCGCTGTCGGGAAACGGGCCAAGCTTTGCAAAGGTCACTATCTGCGCAAAGCCGCCGCTCATAACTGATGCAGCATCGGGGACTATGGGCTTTATCCTGCCGTTAGATCTACCGCAGAATCTCTCTGAGTGGAGGGTCTGTCTACCGCCAGCCATACGAGCATTCTCCCGAGGATATTTTTGGAGAAACCAAACCAATTATATACTATTGATAACCGGGGTACATTCTAGCATAGGAGTGTAAGTCCCGTTTCGTGAAGATCATCCGATGACCAGACCAACCGACCTTGAACCAAACGTGATCACTGAACAGGGCCTACGCGAGCTTGCGGAGAAGGGGCATGGGGTCGAAG
>TARA_R110002051_G_scaffold56046_7_pt1 | contig 26880 bp, 26 predicted proteins | sample TARA_R110002051 | Tara Oceans TARA_R110002051 (sample SAMEA4397023) | marine metagenome | biome: Polar Biome; feature: [MES] marine water layer (ENVO:01000295) within the mesopelagic zone...; material: water (ENVO:00002006), including particulate matter (ENVO:01000060) such as......
AAATTGGGGGCTAAAGAAATTGGCCTATCCAATCCAAAACAAGAAAAGTGGATTTTACCACTTGTTCGAATTCACTAATGTTGGTGAGGTGGTAGCACCTTACGAACAAGAGTTTAGAAGAGATGAACGTGTTATGCGATTTTTGACCGTTAAATTGGACAAACACGCTGTTGCATGGGCAGAAAAAAGAAGAACAAGAAACAAAACCGCTAAAGCTTAAGTATTATGGCAACATTACAACAACAGGCAAAAGGAAAGAAAGATGGAGAGATCAGGTATCTAACTCCACTAAACATTGAGACCAACTCTAAAAAGAAGTATTGTCGTTTTAAAAAATCTGGTATTAAATACGTAGATTATAAGGATGCTGATTTTTTATTAAAGTTGGTAAACGAGCAAGGTAAGTTGTTACCAAGAAGACTTACAGGAACTTCTTTGAAGTACCAAAGAAAAGTGGCACAAGCCGTAAAAAGAGCTCGTCATTTGGCGTTAATGCCATATGTTGCTGATTTATTAAAATAAAAGAAAAGAATCATGGAGCTTATATTAAAAGAAGACGTACAGAATTTAGGTTTTAAAGATGACGTAGTAAATGTTAAGAATGGTTATGGAAGAAATTTCCTTATACCTCAAGGCTTAGCTACTATGGCAACAGTATCTGCTAAAAAAGTTTTAGCTGAAAACTTAAAACAAAGAGCACATAAAGAGAAGAAAGTTGTTGATGCTGCTAAGAAAACAGAAGAAGCTTTAAAAGCTTTGGAGTTGAAAATTACGGCTAAAACAGGAGCTGCCGATAAATTATTCGGTTCTGTAACTAATGGTGATTTAGCTGATGCATTAGCTAAAGATGGTCATTCAATAGATAAGAAATTTATTAGCATTCTTGGTGGTGCAGTAAAAAGAACTGGCCCGTATAATGCCCAAATTAGATTACACCGTGAGGTTGTAGTTGATTTCGGATTTGAAGTTGTTGCTGAGCAGAAATAAATAATTTCTCTTATTTAATATTATTAGAAGAGCTATGCGTGCATAGCTCTTTTTTTATTGGTATTTTTGAAAAAAATAACTCATAACTAACTCAAACCCATTTCCTATGAAAAACAAGATGTTTTTTCAAATGCTGTGTTTACTTTTTGTAGGCGCAGTTTATGGTCAAGTAACTACTTCAAATATTAGAGGCTATGTTGAAGATGACCAAGATCAACCCTTATTTGGGGCAAATATAGTTGCAGTACATACCCCTACAGGTACAAAATATGGTTCTATAACCAATGAAGATGGTAGGTTTAACCTTTTAAATTTACGTGTTGGCGGGCCTTATAAAGTAGAAGTCACTTATGTAGGTTTTAAGTCACATGTTTTAAATGATGTTTATTTATCCTTAGGGCAAACTTTTAATGTTAATGCTAAACTCGTTGGGGAAAGTCAAGCCTTAGATGAAGTAGTTGTAGTATCAGATAGGTCTGGAACATTTAGCAGTGATCGTACAGGTGCTGAAACGAGTGTAGGAAGAAGAGAATTAACCCGTTTACCAACTATTTCTCGTTCTGCACAAGATTTTACACGTTTAGAACCAACAGCAAGCGGCAATTCATTTGGCGGAAGAAACGACCAATTTAATAACTTCTCTTTAGACGGTGCCATTTTCAATAATCCTTTTGGTTTAGATGCTGCAACGCCAGGGGGGCAAACAGATTCACAACCTATATCATTAGATGCCATTGAACAAATACAAGTGTCAACAGCACCTTATGATGTTACTCAATCTGGTTTTACAGGAGCTTCGGTTAATGCTGTTACTAAAAGCGGTAGTAACGAATTTCATGGAACCGTATATGGTTTTTTCAGAAATGAAGATATGACAGGTGGTAAGATTAAAGGCGATGAAATAGTTAAGCCTAAATTAGAACAAAATCAATACGGAGTAAGTATTGGAGGTCCAATTGTAAAAAATAAATTATTCTTTTTTGCAAATTTTGAGAAAGATGAAAGAACGGATTTAGGAACCAATGGATGGGTTCCAAATAGTGGTTCTGGCGCAATTAATGAATCTAGAGTATTAGAAAGTGATTTAATTAATGTTAGAAATCAGTTATTAGCGGTAGGTTATAATCCAGGAGCTTATGAAGGGTTTACCCATGATGCAGGTTCTACAAAAGGTCTGTTTAAATTAGATTGGAATATTAATGATAATAATCGTTTGGCTGTTATTTATAACTTTTTAAAATCTTCAAAAGAGAAACCTGCACACCCAACGGCAATACAATTTAGAGGTCCTAATGCAAACACATTACAGTTTCAGAATTCAGGATATGAAATTAATAATGACCTAAAGTCTATTCAAGTTGAATTAAATTCAACTTTATCAGAAACGGCTTCGAACAAGTTACAAGTAGGATATACCCACTTTGACGATTATAGAAATCCGTTTTCTACACCGGCTCCTTCTATAAACATTACAAAAGATGGTTCTAACTATATTATTGCCGGTCATGAGCCTTTCTCCGCAAATAACAGATTAGATCAAAAAGTAATTCAAATTACCAACAACCTAAACTTTTTCAAAGGTGATCATACGTACACTGTAGGTTTTTCATTAGAAAAATTTATGTTCGATAATTCATTTAACTTAACCGCTTATGGTTTTGATTTATTTGGTGGTGTTGATATTGCGGATTTTGATGCATCATCTTATAATTTTGCTGGTTCACAAGCAACATTTAATGCAAATAATGCTGTTCCAGATGGTGAAGGTTGGGCATTGGCAGAAACTAATGTAGGTCAATTGGCTTTTTATGTTCAAGATGAATGGAACGTAAATGAGAAATTTAAATTAACATATGGTGTTCGTTTTGATAAGCCTTTGTTCTTTGATTCTGCAGAAAAAGCACAAGACGTAATTGATAGAGGTTTTGTAATTGCAGATCAGCCTTATCAAAATCCTAATACGGGGGAAACAGTATTTATAGATAATACGCAAATGCCTTCTAATGATTGGTTAATATCTCCAAGAGTTGGTTTTAACTATGATGTGTATGGCGATAAATCATTACAATTACGTGGTGGTTCTGGTCTTTTTACCGGTCGTTTCCCATTCGTATGGTTAGGAAATCAAATTTCATCACCAGATGTATTTTTCTTGCAAGCTGTTGATCCAGATTATAAGTTTCCTCAAGTATGGAGAACAAACTTAGGTGCGGATAAGCGTTTAGATGATGGGCTAGTACTTACAGCTGACCTTTCATATACTAAAGATATCAACGGTCCTCATGTACAAAATTGGGCATTGACATCACCTTCAGGTAATTTATCTGGTGTTGATACAAGGGCAACTTATACCGCAGATGATTTATTGAATAGCTTTGGTTTAGGTGCAGGTCCTTATGTTTTTACTAATTCTAACAAAGGTAGAATTTGGAATGCATCTTTAAAAGTTCAGAAAAACTTTAGCAATGGTTTGTATGGTATGTTGGCGTATAGCTATTTAGATGCTAAAGATGTAAATTCTATTGAAGCTGAGATTACTTCAGATGCTTTTGCCGGTAACCCAATTATCAATGATGCCAATGCAGATATTTTAGCTCCGTCAAAATATGGGGATAAGCATAGGTTTATTGGAGTAGCCAGTAAAAATTGGGAGTACGGTAAATGGGCAACAACACTATCTACATTCTTTGAGTATGCAGAAGGTGGTAGATTCAACTATACTTATGGTGGTGATATTAACGGAGACGGTTCTGGCATCAATGACCTTATTTATGTACCTACATCTGCAGAAATAGGACAAATGCAATTTTCAGGTGCTGGTCAAGGAGCAGCTTTTGATTCTTATATTGCTCAAGACGATTACTTAAGTAGTCGTAGAGGTCAATATGCTGAGCGTTACGGCGCTTTAGCACCTTGGAGAGGTCGTTGGGACGTTAAGTTCTTACAGGATTATAAAATTACTGTTTCTGAGGGTAAAACAAATACTATTCAGTTTAGCGTAGATGTATTGAACATTGGTAACTTGATAAGTTCTGATTGGGGCTTGGTACAACAGCCTAACGCTGTGCAACCTATTGGTGTATCAGTAGATGCGGATACAAATGTACCTACATATACGTTCAGTCCAGATTTAACGGAAACTTTTGGTTTTGATGCTAGTTTGTTATCCAGATGGCAAGCACAAGTAGGTTTAAGATATATCTTTTAAGATTTATTAAAATTAAGTTGTTAAAGCCCTAGCTATTATGTTAGGGCTTTTTATTTTTGCAAAATGAAATACACTAGGCTAACAAAAGAACAATTAGAAGAGCTGCATCCAGAGTTTATTAACTTTTTAGCAACTCAATCAATTACTGGCGATGAATGGGATTCTATAAAAAGAGACAAGCCTAAAGTTGCGGAAGAAGAAATTGATGTGTTCAGCGATTTGGTTTGGGAAGGCGTTTTAAATAAAGTTTCATACTTAGAAAATATTTCAAGTAGTCAAATGCATTTGTTTTTCTTAACAGATAAGGAAATGAAACTTATTTCTGTAAAAGTGATGAATCCAAATATAGATCTTACTACTCAAGTTGGTTTTGATTGGTTTAAAAAGAACTGGCAATCGGATTTTGTAGAGTATTTAACTGCTTCAAAAGCCTATACAGATGATAAAAACGTAGATAAATTTTTATTGTTACAACAAGGAGCGGTTATTACCAAAGGCGATTTATACCAGTGGTTCGAAAAGATTATAGAGACCTCATAATTTAATTCACAGCTTGTATTCTTAATTCTTAATTGTAGTCTTACTTTATGAAGGCTATATTTACATTACAATAATAAATAATGGCACAAAAACCATCTATACCAAAAGGAACTCGCGATTTTACTCCATCTGAAATTGCGAAACGTAATTATATATTTGACATCATTAAGAGAAACTTTCAAACGTATGGCTTTCAACCTATAGAAACACCTTCTTTTGAGAATTCAGATACGTTATTGGGTAAATATGGAGAAGAGGGCGACCGACTTATTTTTAAAATTTTAAATTCTGGTGATTTTATTAGTAAAGTAGATGATGCTACCTATAGTTCAAAAGATTCAATTAGTATAGCTCCTAAAATTACAGAAAAAGCTTTGAGGTATGACTTAACGGTTCCGTTTGCTCGTTATGTAGTGATGCATCAAAATGAAATAGACTTTCCTTTTAAAAGGTATCAAATTCAACCAGTTTGGAGAGCAGACAGACCACAAAAGGGTCGTTTTAGAGAGTTTTTTCAATGTGATGCAGATGTTGTTGGCTCTGATTCATTACTGCAAGAGGTAGAGTTAATTCAATTGTATGATGCTGTTTTTTCCGTATTGAAACTCGAAGGAGTTACCATTAAAATGAATAATAGGAAAATATTGGCCGGTATTGCCGAAGTAATTGGTGCAAAACATTTGTTAATAGATTTTACGGTAGCTCTGGATAAATTAGATAAAATAGGTGAGGACGGCGTTAAAAAAGAAATGCTTGCAAAAGGAATTTCTGCGGAAGCTATAGAAAAAGCGGCTCCTTTATTTTTACCACAAGGTAGTAACGATGAGCAATTAGACCGTTTAGATACACTATTGAAAGATTCAGAAGAAGGTAGGAAAGGTTTGGAAGAGCTTCGTTTTATTTTAGAGACTATCTCAATTTTAGGTCTTCAATCTGCTAAATTGGCTATAGATGTTACTTTGGCTCGTGGGCTCAATTATTATACAGGAGCTATTTTTGAAGTTTCAGCGCCAGAAGGGGTTTCAATGGGTTCCATAGGTGGTGGCGGTCGTTATGATGATTTAACTGGTATTTTTGGATTGAAAAATGTTAGCGGTGTTGGTATTTCTTTTGGCCTTGATCGTATATATTTAGTATTAGAAGAATTAAATCTTTTTCCAGAGGCAATTAATCAATCCTTACAAGTTTTTATTATGAATTTTGGTGAAGCAGAAGCATTACAATCATTAAAATTAACTACTATACTTAGGAAAAATGGTGTCAAGGTTGATATGTTTCCTGATAGCGCTACAAACCAGAAACAAGAGAATAAGCAATTTAAATTTGCCATGAATAAGAACGTCCCATATGTAATAATAATTGGGGAGCAGGAATTAAATAACGAATCATTTACGGTAAAAAATATTGTAAATGGTACCCAAGAGGAATATAGCCTAAACAATGTTTCTGAATTTATAAAGCACTTGAAATAAGTACCTTAAATCAGATAAGTTTTTACTGAGTCTTTTTTGATTATATTTGGTTAACCAATCTGGTTGTGCAGTTTTGTATTGTATGATTTATATGGGTGAAAATTAAAGTAAAATCAAGTTTTATAATTAAAAAGATTATGACAAATAGCAACAAATTATCTGGAAGAAACGTACTCATCACTGCTGGAGCTCAGGGAATTGGAGAAGCAATAACAAGACACTTTATAGATAGTGGTGCAAATGTAGCTATCCATTATTTTTCTAGTGCAGATACCGCAAACCAATTAGTGGAATACGCTATGGATAAAGGTTTAAAAGCAATTGCAATAAGTGGAGATTTAACGAAAGAAGAAGATGCCAATGCATTAGTAGAAAAAACGGTTGAAGCTTTAGGAGGTCTAAATATCTTGATTAACAATGCAGGTTCATTAGTTGCACGCAAGATGCTTAGCGAAATGGAAACTGAATTTTGGCATAAGGTGATGGATATTAATCTTACCTCAATGATGTTTGTAACGAGATCAGCGGCACCTTATTTGGCAAAGCATAATAATAGTAGTATAGTCAACTTAGCTTCATTAGCTGGGCGTAAAGGAGGTCATCCGGGATCTCTGGTCTATTCTACAAGTAAAGGGGCTATTTTAACCTATACGAGGGCACTTGCTTCAGAATTAGGGCCACAGGGCACAAGAGTAAATGCAGTTGCTCCAGGATTAATTTTAGGTACGTCTTTTCACAATACTCATACAACTAAAGAATCAGCGGCAGAAACTACTAAAGGTATTCCTATTCAGCGAGCAGGTAATGCAGCTGATGTAGCAAGAGCAGTTGTGTATTTAGCATCTGAATACGATGGTTTTATTACAGGTGCTACGCTAGATATTAATGGCGGAGTTTATAATATGTAAAGTGCCTATAAACAATTAAAAAAAAACACTAGTTATTTATTAGCTGTAAGTGTTTTATTCTCATTTTTTCAAAATATAATTATGATAAAGACTCCGGTAATACATCCAACAATTATGGAAGCGCTAGCGCGTTCAGGCCATTTTGCGCAAGTGGTCATTGCAGATGGTAATTTACCTGTTGGTGCAATGAAGGGGCCAAATTCTACTACCGTACACCTTAATTTTAGGCCAGGGCTTTTAGATGCGCTTACTGTGCTTGAAGGTATATTAGAAGTATGTCCTGTTCAAGGAGCAATTGTTATGGAAAAACCTGCTGAAGCAAATGCAGAGATTCATGATGCTTATAAAAGATTACTGGGTAATGTAACTTGGGACGAAATGGAACGATGGGCTTTTTACGATAAAATTAGAGACCAAAACACGACCTTAATTATACAAACAGGGGAGCAACGCCGGTTTGCTAATTTAATATTAACTGTTGGCGTAGTGAAAATGGATGAAGAGAGTGGTTTTTAATATTTAAAAATTGTTGAAATTATACTAATACATTAACATTACTTTGCATTTAGCTTCGTTAGAATTTTATCAAGAATAGTTTTATAATAGTCATGGCCATGTGGTACGTAATTGTGCTTAACTATATTCTGTAATTCTTTGCCAAATTGCTTTATGGGAATAAGTTTCAAAGCTTCAACCTCACTGTCTTGTTTTTGAAGCAAACTAAAAGGTGTTTTTAATTCGGCTATAAAAGTATGATGAAATTCATAATCTTTCAGTGTTTCGGAATGCTTATGTACGGATTTAAAAATTCCTATTTTTTCCAAATCAGAAGGGAGGATTAGTAAGCCTATTTCTTCTTGTACTTCTCGTAAAGATGATGCAACAATTTCTTTTCCAGAACCTATATGTCCGGCAACGGAAACATCCCACAATAACGGATAAGTATCTTTTTCTCTACCACGTTGTTGCATTAAAATAGAACCATCTTTTGTGTAGAACCAAATATGAACGGTTTGGTGAAACCATCCGTTTCTATGAGCTTCAGACTTCATGGCGGTGGTATTAGTCAAGTTGCCATCAGTATCTAAAATATCTATTAATTCATCCATAGAATTTCAAAAAAAAAGCCTCCAAAATGTAGGAGGCTTAAAATTAATTAATCAAAGTAGCTAAATGTTTCGCCTTCTTTGATGGTTAAGAGTGTTTCGTAAATTAATCGAATTACATTTTCTACATCATTTTTATGTACCATTTCTACTGTAGTATGCATATAGCGCAAAGGCAGTGAAATTAATGCAGATGCAACCCCACCATTACTATAAGCAAAAGCATCGGTATCAGTACCAGTCGCTCTAGATGCTGCCATACGTTGAAATGGAATTTTTTTCTCCTCGGCAGTTTCAATTATACGCTCGCGTAATTTATTCTGTACCGCAGGTGCAAAAGATATAACAGGTCCAGCTCCAATTTCGGTATGTCCTTGAACCTTCTTCTCAATCATAGGGGTTGTGGTGTCATGACATACATCTGTAATGATAGCAACATTAGGTTTTATAGTATTAGTTATCATTTCAGCGCCACGTAGTCCTATTTCCTCTTGAACAGAGTTGGTAATATAAAGTCCAAATGGTAATTTTACTTTATTTTCATATAATAAACGAGCAACCTCTGCAATCATAAATCCACCTGCACGGTTGTCTATTGCTCTACATACAAATTTATCATCATTTAAAACATGAAATGTATCTGGGTAGGTTATAACACAACCTACATGAACCCCCATTTTTTCAACTTCAGCCTTATCTTTTGCACCTATGTCAATACAAATATTATCTAGTTTTGGAGCTAATTCTTCTTTTTCTCCTTTACGAGTATGAATTGCTGGCCAGCCAAATACACCTTTAACGATACCTTTTTTTGTATGAATATTTACCCATTTTGATGGCGCTATTTGATGGTCACTTCCTCCATTACGAATTACATATAATAGACCATTATCGGTTATATAATTTACGTACCATGAAATCTCATCTGCATGTCCTTCAATTACAACTTTATATTTTGCATCAGGATTTATTACACCAACGGCAGTGCCATAGGTATCTGTTATAAAGGTGTCTACGTAAGGTTTAAGGTAGTCCATCCATAATTTTTGCCCTTCCCATTCGTATCCTGTAGGAGCGGCATTATTCAAGTATTTTTCAAAAAAGTCCAAAGACTTTTTATTAATTATTTTTTTATCAGCCATCAATATTATTTTAAGATACAAACTTAACAATATTAGCGTTGTATTAATAATAACCTTCTTTATTTATCGTTAATTTTGGCAAGACTTTTGTTTAGCTCATGGTAATGAAATATAACTTTTTATACTTTTTAATTTTCTTGACAAGTGCTTATGAAACCTTTGCACAGGTGGAGGAACAAGAGCTGGATTCTGTAGCAGAGCAAATGATCATTGTAGCCGGCGATTCATTGCTACAAAGTTCTATTGAATTAGAAGAAGCTTACGTTTTTGGTAAGTTAAAGTTTTCATCATATGATGATAAATTACGGTACTACATATTACGTAGAAAAACACAAAAGGTATACCCTTATGCAAAAATGGCTGCTGAGCGCTTAGTTGCATTAAACGATAGTTTAGCTAATATGAAGAATAACAGAAAGCGTAAAAAGTATACAAAAAAAGTTCAAAAGTTTATTGAAGAAGAATTTTCAGAAGAGCTAAAAAAATTAACACGTACAGAGGGTCAGATTTTGGTTAAACTAATTTATAGGCAAACTGGAGCGACTGCTTTTGACTTAGTTAAGGATTTACGTAATGGATGGCGTGCATTTTGGTATAATACTACCGCAAAAATGTTTAGTATTAGTATAAAAGAAGAATTTCATCCAGATTTGATAGAAGAAGATTACTTGATTGAAGATATTTTACAAAGAGCATTTTCTCAAGGAAAATTAGAAAGGCAAGCTACTGTCTTGGATTATGATTACGATAAGTTGTATAATAAATGGAAGAAAACCACCAAAATTCCTAATGATTAGTCTTTTTTTTATCACCAAAAACAGCATTTACAATGGTGGTTATCCCTTTAAACCCCATAAATACAGCGTAGAATGCAATTATAAGACCTAAAATACAAACTGGCCAAAACAAAAAATGGTCTTGATTTTTAAAAGCCTGCCAAAGTATTAGTGGAGCGGTAAACATTAAAAATACGGTAATGGCTAAGCGTTTTAAACCGGTTACTAATAGATCTTTATTAGTTCTACTCATTTGTTATTATTATAGTTTCTTTATATTCTTGAACGATGGCAAAATAACCTAATGCATAGTTATCGGAACGCTCTACATTGTCAAAAATTTCTGAATTATCTATGTCAGTTACATTGATAATATTTCCACGAACTGTTGCCGAAGGAGTTTGAAAAGGCCCTTGGTCTCCACCAGATTGAACAATTACTTGATTCATATAATTATAAAAAGACTCATCTGCGCCAAGCAAGCTAATTTCTACGGTTACACTTGTATTTAATTCTAATTCATTATCATAAAAATAAGAAAATACAAAAGTCTGTCCTTGATAAAATTCATCTTCTGTAACTAAATATTCATCAAAATCGAAATCAAGTATGTAGTAATCGTTACGTTCTCCATTATCGGTAAAGGTTACAATTACTTCTGTTTCATTACCTGAAAACAGTGTTTGGTCCCCTTGTTCTAATGAATCAATTGGAACAGATTTTACATAAGTGGTTGATGCAAAGAAACGTTCTTCGCTTGTTGTTATTATTAATTGAAATACATCACCTTCATTAATATTACTTACTCTAATTCTTTGGTCACTATCAAAAGAGGGGTCTGGAACCCATTTTCCACTTCCGGGTTCAAGTTCTGCCAAGTTAGAAATTCCACCACCTTCTAAAATTTCTGGGGCGTCTGGGTTTGGGGTGCCATAGTATATAGTAGCACTTTCTATAGTCGCAATTGTGTTGTTATTTAGAAAAGAGCTACTTTCTGTAACTAAAATTTCTATAGGTATATATTCCTGAGTTTCATCTACGCGCATTATCCCGTTAACAATAAGTCTTGTATCGTTTTCAGGTAATTCAATGTCAATTACATCTTCACAAGAAGCAAAAAACGAAAGAGTCAATAATAGTAGTATATAACGAATCATAGTTTATAATTTAAAGTTATATGTTACTGCTGGAACAATTCCAAAAATGGAAGTACGTACCGCTTCATTTGCACCAGTATCATCATTGCGTCTAAAATTAATGGAAGCGGCATTTTTTCTATTATACACATTATACAAGCTAAACACCCATTCTCCTTTTATTTTTTTTGTACTATTTTTTTTAGGGCTTAATGTGGCAGATAGATCAAGTCGGTTGTAAGCGGGTAGTCTTTGTGTATTTCGTAAGCCATAATATGGCACTGTTAAACCTTGAAATTCAAATTGACCAATAGGGTAATTGGTAGGTTGTCCCGTTTGATAGGTGAAATTACTACTAAAGCTCCATTTTTTATTTAAGTCGTAACTCATAAATATGGAGACATCATGAGTTTTATCATAAGGTGTGTTATACCAGTTTCCAAAGTTAATACCGGATTCTAGATTACTTCGACCATTATCTGTAGCCAGTGTTCTGCCAGGTGTTCGTTGTTCTGATTTTGATAGGGTATAAGCAAGCCACCCTTGGAGCTTACCTTCGTTCTTACGAAACAATAACTCTAAGCCGTACGCTCTTGCTTCGCCATTTAAAATTACTTGTTCAATAGCGTTATTGGCAATTAGATTTGCACCATCAATGTAATCTATTCTATTTTGCACATCTTTATAAAAAACTTCACTTTCAACTGAGTATTCGCTATTTTTTATATTTTTAAAATACCCAACGGCATATTGGTCTAGTAATTGTGGTTTTGTAAAAGGTCCGCTTGGTGTCCATACATCTAAAGGAGTAGGGGAGCTTGTATTTGATAAAAGGTGAAGATATTGTGATAACCTCGTATAACTGGCTTTAATAGAACTTGATTCGTTTAAAGTATACGACAATGAAGCTCTTGGTTCAAAATTATAAAAGGTAATTAAGGTTTTTCTTCGACCAGGTTTAATAACATCTATAGGTTTTGCTTCAGTGTATATTAATTGAAAAGGATTAAAATCTACAGGTAAATTATTGGCATATACATTTAATTCATCTTGCCCTAAACGAATAAATTGACTAAAACGCAAACCATAACCAACACTTAATTTATCTGTGATTTTTTGTTCTACATCTATATACGCTGCAAATTCGTTAGCATATTTTTGAATTAGTTGTTCTTCAACAATGCCAGATTCGGAATTACTTGGTTCTATTTTACCCGGATTAAATTGATAATATACATTGTTGACACCGTAATTTATTTGCAGTTTGTCATTGGCATAATGCTTCAGGTCGTATTTAATATTAAAATTGCGAATGCCAGAATTCCAATTAAATCCTACGAAATCTAATTTTAAACCATAGTAATAATCGGAGTAGATGATGGAAAGATTGGAGAACAATTTATCTGAGAAAAGGTGATTCCATCTAAAATTTCCAACCGCATTCCCATAAGTATTCACAAAACTATCGCTGATTCCGAAAACGTCCCTACCAAAATATCCTGAAAGAAAAATATTGTTCTTTTCGTTCAATCGGTAATTTAGTTTTGTATTCAAGTCATAGAAATAGGCGGTATTATCTATATCGAAAAGAGGTAGGAACAAATGGGCATATGAAGCTCGGCCACCTATGAGAAACGCGGCCTTATCTTTTTTGATAGGCCCTTCCAACAAAAGTCTACTAGCAACAGCACCAATTCCACCATTCATTTTAAATTCTTTGCTATTACCTTCTTTTTGAAAAATATCAAGTACCGATGATACCCGGCCCCCATAACGAGCGGGAATGCCACCTTTATACAATTTGATGTCCTTAATCGCATCTGGGTTAAATACGGAAAAGAAACCAAAAAGATGGGATGAATTGAAAATTATGGCCTCGTCCAATAATATCAGGTTTTGGTCAACGGCACCACCACGCACGTTATATCCAGAAGCTCCCTCTCCTGCATTGGTTACACCTGGTAATAGCAAGATGGATTTTATGACATCTGCCTCACCAAGAATTACTGGTATTTTTTTTATGGTACTTACGGACAGTGTGTTTACGCTCATTTGAGGTTTTCTAATGTCCATTTTCTCCACATTCTCAACTACAACAACTTCTTCTAATTCTTCTGCTTCTTCTTCAAGAAGATAGTCTAAACGTTTATTTTCTGTGAGAGTAATTTCTTGTAGAATGTCTTTGAACCCTAAGTTACTTATTAAAACCTTGTAAGTGCCTTCTGGTAAGGTTAAAGAATAAAAGCCATATTCGTTAGTAGTTACACCTGTTTTTAACTCTGGAATGGCAATTGTTACACCTATTAAAGTTTCATTACTGCTAATTTCGGATATTGTTCCGCTAACAGTATATTTTTGTTGACTCCAGGTGTACGAAGAAAAAAATAAAAATAGTATAAGAATAGGCTTAGTATATTCTTTCATTAATTTTTATTGTAAAAATAGTTAGATATTGAGGATATCTCCTAAAAATTAAAAATACTTCAAAAAAATACCCTCAACTTTTATTGAGGGTATATATAATGTGTTGTAATATAATTAAATAGCTTCTAAAATAATATTTAATGTCCTACTTGGTCTCATTGCTTTTTCAACTAAAATGGGATCTGGTTTATAATAACCACCTATTTCTTGTTTTGAACCTTGAGCATCAATTAATTCTGTAAGAATCTGAGATTCTTTTTCGTTAATTTCAGTACTAACTTTTGAGAATATTGATTTTAATTCCGCATTTTCATTTTGAGATGCTAATGCTTCAGCCCAGTACTTAGCTAAATAGAAATGACTTCCTCGAGTGTCTATTTCTTTTACCTTTCTTGAAGGAGATTTATCGTTCAGTAAAAATTTCTCTGTTGCACTATCTAAAGTATCGCCAAGTACTTTTGCTGCGGCATTAGAATTTTTTTCACCATAGAATTCTAATGAAACCCCAAGTGCTAAGAACTCACCTAAAGAATCCCATCGTAGGTGTCCTTCTTCTAAAAATTGCTCAACATGCTTTGGAGCAGAACCTCCAGCACCTGTTTCAAAAAGTCCGCCACCGTTCATTAAAGGAACAATAGAAAGCATTTTCGCACTCGTGCCAACTTCTAAAATTGGAAAAAGATCGGTAAGGTAATCACGTAATACATTGCCAGATACAGAAATAGTATCCTTACCAGCTTTCATTCTTTTTAAAGTAAACTCGGTAGCTTTAATTGGTGACATTATTTGAATATCTAAACCTTTAATGTCTTCTATGGCTAAGTAAGTATTAACTTTCTTAATTAATTCAGCATCGTGAGCTCTGTTTTCATCTAACCAGAATATAGCAGGGTCATTAGTTGCTTTAGCTCTTGAAACTGCTAATTTTACCCAGTCCTGAATAGGAGCGTCCTTTACTTGGCACATACGCCAAATATCACCATTGCTTACATTGTGTTCTATTAGAACCTTTCCGGTTGCTATATCTACAACTTGAACAGTACCATTTTGCTTTATTTCAAAAGTTTTGTCATGAGAACCATATTCTTCAGCTTTTTGAGCCATAAGGCCTACATTTGGTACAGTGCCCATAGTAGTTGGGTCAAAAGCACCATGTTTTTTACAGAAATCAATAGTAGCGCTGTAAATACCAGCATAACTACTATCCGGGATAACAGCCTTGGTGTCTTGAGCTTTGCCCTGAGAATTCCACATTTTACCAGAATTTCTAATCATTGCTGGCATTGATGCGTCTATAATAATATCGCTTGGTACGTGAAGGTTGGTAATACCTTTGTCGGAATTTACCATAGCCAAATCTGGACCGTTGGCTAAAGCTTCATTTAAATCTTTGTTGATTACGTCTTTTTCACTTTTCGAAAGTTTTTCAATCTTTTGATATAAACTAGCTAGACCATCATTGGGGCTAATTCCTAATTTATCAAAAGTACTAGAATGCTTAATAAAAACAGGTTTTAAGAATGTTTCCACAACATGACCAAAAATGATTGGGTCAGAAACTTTCATCATTGTAGCCTTTAAATGCACAGAAAAAAGTACGCCTTTATCATTTGCATCTTTAATTTCTTTTTGTAAAAAATCAAGTAAAGCTTGCTTATTCATTACAGTAGCATCAATTATCTCGCCAGCTTGTAATTCAATTTTATCTTTAAGGATATCTTCAGATGTTGAAGAAACTAGTTTAATTTGTACTGAAGAATTGTTCTTTATGGTAAGAGATTTTTCATTTGCTTGAAAATCTCCAGCACCCATTGTTGCCACATGTGTCTTAGAATCAGAACTCCATGCGCCCATACTATGTGGGTTTTGTTTTGCGTAATTTTTTACAGCTCTTGGTGCTCTACGGTCAGAGTTTCCTTCGCGTAAAACAGGGTTAACAGCACTACCTTTTATTTTATCGTACTTAGCCTTAATTACTTTATCTTCTTCATTTTTAGGCTCATCAGGGTAATTGGGTAATTTATATCCTTTTGATTGTAACTCTTTTATTGCTTCATTTAATTGAGGAACTGAAGCACTTATATTGGGTAATTTAATAATGTTTGCCTCTGGTTGTTTCGCCATATTGCCCAATTCTTCTAAGTCGTTGGACACCTGTTGATTTTTAGATAAAAATTCAGGAAAAGTAGCAGCTATTCTGCCAGCTAAAGAAATGTCTTTGGTTTCTATTTCAATTCCCGAAGATTTTGTAAAAGCTTTTACAATAGGTAAAAAAGACTCTGTAGCCAACGCTGGGGCTTCGTCTGTTTTGGTATAAAAAATTTTGGACATTCGTGGTTTGTTTTAATTTAAGCACCACAAATATACAATTTTATAAAGGCTAAAATAACAGGATCTGCCCTAATATTTAAGGCTACAAAGAAGATTTGTTAAATAATAAAAGCCATATCAATGTACGCATACAATGATATGGCTTTTTAGAAAAAGTTTACGGACAGTTTGTTTTAATTTTTTATTAAAACGGCAACCCTTGATTGCACCCGCTTCACTAATTCAACGTTTAAAATGTTTTTCGATCCTTAGATATGGAATCTAACACCTACTTATCATTTCTTTTCTATTGTTCTCATAAAATATCAAAAACCTAGTATATAGCATTTTTAAATATTCAATTAATTTTAAATTATAAAAGCGACAGCCTCTACATCTAAAATTACCGTATTTAATTTACATTAAATATATGGTCAAACAATAATACGTAAGAACGTAAACTTCGTAGTAATTTTAAAATAGACCGTTTTGTGGTTCTATTTATCAATCACACTACAATTTACAAAAAAAATCCATTGATTTGTATATTTTGTAAATATTTATTAATCAACATATTATGAACAGGTGTTATTAACTTATGTTCATAAAAAAAGCGCCATTTCAATTAGAAACAGCGCTCAATATTATTTATGAAAGTAAATTAACCTCTTACTTCTTTAATTCTTGCTTTCTTACCAGTTAATTCACGGAAGTAGTAAATTCTAGATCTACGTACTTTACCACGCTTGTTAACTTCAATTTTTTGAAGAGCTGGTAAATTAATTGGGAAAATACGTTCAACACCAACAGTTCCAGACATTTTACGAATAGTAAAAGTTTCTGTAGAGCCAGTTCCTCTGCGCTGAATAACAACACCTTTAAAGAACTGAGTTCTTGTTTTTTCACCTTCCTTAATTTCATAGTACACAGTAATTGTGTCACCAGCTGAAAATTTTGGAAATTCTTTTTTAGTTACGAATTCGTCTTGTACAAATTTTATTAATGATTCCATTGTATATTTAATTGGAATTAAATTAGAGCAACATTCACGATTATCGTCAGAGGTTATTCTAACAGGGTGCAAATTTAATATTTATATTATTACATACAAGTATTTTTAGCGCTTTTTGCTAATTATTAAAAATGCATGACTAAAGTAAATCGGGTCTTAATTTTTCTGTACGTTCAAAAGCCTTGTTTTCCCGCCATTCTTCAATTTTACCAAAATTTCCACTTAGTAATATGCTAGGTACATTCATTCCCTTGTATTCAGCTGGCCTAGTGTAGACGGGCGGAGCCAATAGTCCGTCTTGAAAAGTATCTGTAAGAGCAGAAGTTTCATCGTTCAATACACCTGGTAGTAACCTTATAATAGAATCGCATAGAACTGCAGCGCCTAATTCTCCACCAGAAAGTACATAATCTCCTATGGATATTTCTTTGGTGATGAATGCATCTCTTACACGTTGGTCAACACCTTTGTAATGACCACAAAGAATAATGATGTTCTCAACCAAAGATAGCGTATTGGCAATTTTCTGATTTAATGTAGTGCCATCGGGAGTCATATAGATTACTTCATCATAATCTCGCTGTGATTTTAATTCCGTAATACATTTATCTATTGGTTCAATCATTAAAACCATACCTGCTCCACCACCAAATTGATAATCGTCAACATTTCTATATTTAGTATCCGTATAATCTCTAAGATTGTGAAAATGTACTTCTACTAATCCTTTTTCAATAGCTCTTTTTAAAATGGATGCTTCAAACGGACTAGCAATTAATTCTGGTAAAACGGTTATTATATCTATTCGCATCTTTTTATTTTGCTTCATTATTTCACCTGCCAAAAGTAATGAAAACAGTGATTATCTTTCAACCACCCTAATTTCTCATATAACTTTTGAGCCGGGTTGTCTATAGCTGTTTCTAATGCAAGCCCCTTGTATCCATTAATTTTACAATACTCTTGTGTTTTCAAAAGTAACGCTTTGCCTACGGATTTATTTCTAAAATTGGAGTTGACAAACAAATCATTTAGTATTAAAGATTTTTCCAAGCTTACTGAAGAATATGTATAATACATTTGAACGAAACCAATAGCAATATTGTCTTTATAGGCAGCAAAAATAACAGATTGCTTATTTAACATTCTATCATTAAGAAAGGCGGTAGCTCCTTTTATATCTGATTTCATTTTATAAAAAACTCTATAACTATCAAATAAATGATAAATATCTGCTACCTGAGATTCCGTAATTCTTTTAATGTCTATCATATCAAAAAAAAAGCTCCGTAAAGGAGCTTTAATTATTTAGTTTTCTTGTGTTTATTTAATTCGTCTTGTAACTGTCTACTTATTTTTTGCTCCCGTTCTAGAGATCTTCTTCTATGATCTTCATATTCAATTTCAAGTTCAGAGAGGTTTTGCTTTGCTTCCTGTGTAAGAATATTACTATTCCTAAATTTATATATAAATAAACCTAGTAGTAGAAACAATCCACCTATAATTGTCCACAATATAAAGTTGTATGTGCCTTTAGAAACGGCTATACCTATAAACGACATACTATCTTTCTCTTCTGTAACTGCACTTAGGTTAGTAGTAGTTTCCTCTAATTTTTTATTTAAGGAAGTTATGGTAGTTTCATGCTCAGCAATAGTAGACTTTAATTCACTAGTCTTTTTATTCATTGCAACGATTGAATCTAATACATTTTCCCTAATCTTAAATAAGTTAGTTTCTTTAACTACTTCATATCTTACTCCATCGGCTCTATAATTTCCAGAACGTTTAGCAATATAATCGAACTGATTACTGATAGGGCCTTGATCTAAAGATAACTTATCATCTTCTTCTTCGGTTTCTTGTGCAAATATTTGGCTAGTGGCAAAAAGAATGGCCACTAATAGCAGTATTCTATAGAATTTCATGAATTTAGATTCTTAGGTTAAAAGAATTAATTTAGAGATGACGAAAGTAATTTATTAAAGTCAAATTAAAAAAAAATGTATAAACATTAAACATGTTTCTTTAACTACGTACCGAATTGTAAATTAGATTTTTTATTCCAAATTAATAATAAGTATAACGACGTACTTTAGCAATATATTTTGCTAATCTAATAACTTGGTGTGAATACCCATATTCATTATCGTACCAGATATACAAAATAATGTTTTTGCCGGTACTCGATACAATGGTCGCCATGCTGTCGTAAATAGATGGGGCAGAAGTTCCAATAATATCTGATGATACCAATTCTTTATCAAGCGAGTATTTAATTTGCTCAACTAAATCGCCCTCTAATGCATATTTCTTAATCATTGAGTTTACACCGTCTAAAGAAGTTTTTTGATTTACCTCAAGATTAAGAATTGCTAATGAACCATTAGGGACAGGAACTCGAATGGCATTCGATGTTAACTTACCTTTTAATGAAGGTAAAGCTTTGGCGACAGCCTCACCGGCACCTGTCTCTGTAATTACCATGTTTAGAGCAGCTGCACGACCTCTTCTATATTTACCATGCATATTATCTACTAAATTTTGGTCGTTCGTATAGGCGTGTATAGTTTCTAAGTGACCTTTAACTATACCTAGAGTTTCTTCTATGGCCTTTAAAATTGGGGTTATGGCATTAGTTGTACAAGATGCTGCTGAAAACAATTCCGTATCATCTGGGTTGTATTCTAAGTGATTTACACCATGTACTATATTAGCAATCTCTTTTCCGGGAGCTGTTAATAATACTCTTGATGCGCCTTTAGCTTTTAAGTGGCGTTCTAATTGTTCTTTATTTCTAAATGCACCTGTATTGTCAATAATTAAAGCTTCTTTTATTCCATATTCAGAATAATCAATTTCCTCTGGCGTATTTGCATATATGATATGAACAGTAGTGCCATTAATTATTAGTTTTTGGTTTTTCGAGTCTACTTTTACCGTTCCATTAAAAATACCATGAACAGAGTCTGTTTTTAATAAACTAGCTCTTTTTTCAAGATTTTCACTGCTTGGGTTTCCTCTAACTACAATTGCCCTAAGTCTTAATTGATTGCCTTTACCAGTTTTGGACATCAATTCTCTTGCAACTAACCTCCCAATTCTACCAAAGCCATACAAAACAACATCTTTAGGTTCAATATCTTTAAAGTCTTGTGCTGTTTTAAGCTTTTCAATTACGAATGCTTTTACATTGGTTAAAATATTTTTATCTGAATGGTATTCATACGTAAGTTTGCCAATATCTAGTTTAGATGGGGGTAGTGGAATATCAGCAATTGAGCGTAATATTTCAACCGAATCAAAAATTGAAATTGGTTTTTGTACAAATTCACCAGCGTACTCATGCAAATGCATAATATCACTTACATTTTTATCGATAACCTGATTTTTAAAAAGGACAATTTCAATTGATTTATCGTACCAAAGATCACTAACGATTTTGATAAATTCAGTTGTAGCTTTTCTACGGTCTGCTTGAAATGCCAGCTCTTTTTCAAATGTAGTTTGTGGAGCCATAAGAATTGATTAGTTTTTAGAATTCGCACAAAATTAGAAAATTTAAGTGCCTTATTTAAATATTTTTCAAAAAAAAGCCCTCGAAATTGCGAAGGCTGTATTTTTATGTGATTTTACTAGATTATAGAGATTTGAATGCTGCGACGTTTGCGTCTAAATTTAATGCTAAATTAGTATTAATGTTTCACTGGTTTCCTAAGGTAGTTTTCTATTGAAAGATGAGTCGGTCTCGTTCTCCGTTTGAGCCAACCATGGTAATAACAGTTTTACCATATTTAGGTATTGCTCCAAACGCATTATAAGCATCCTCTATATTACCTATTTCAATTTCATCAATTTTAACAATTACTTTTTCCGACAACCCATAACCTCTATATCTTTCTGGTACACCAATTATTTTCACTCCAGTTTGCGTTTTATATACTTTTTTGTCGTGTGCAGTTAAATTCTTGACTTCCAATCCCATTTCTGGCACAATTAGCTTTTGTCTTTCCTTTAATGTTAAGGGTAAAAATAATAGCTCATTATTTCTTTCAATACTAAATTGTAAGGTATCGCCAGGTCTTTTTGTTGAAAGATATCCAGTTAAATCTGGGTATTTATGAACCTCTATTTCATCTACCTTTTTAATAATATCTCCAATTTCAATTCCTGCTTCTTGGGCGGCAGATTCTTCTTCAACCAATTCAACATAAACACCATCAATATTGTTTATCCCTTTTTCTATTGCGTCTCTAGTATTTATAGGCGCAGGACTTATACCCATAAAACCTTTTTGAACATTTCCGTATTCTAAAATGTCTTGAATAACTTTTTTAGCAATATTACTTGGTACTGCAAAAGAATAACCTACATATGACCCCGTTTGAGAAGTAATAGCGGTGTTAATTCCAATTAAATCTCCATTTGTGTTTACCAATGCACCACCAGAATTACCTGGGTTTACAGCAGCATCAGTCTGTAGGAAAGATTGATTTTTCCCAAGGTTACGGGCCTTAGCACTAACAATACCGGCCGTAACTGTAGAGGTAAGGTTAAATGGGTTACCTACTGCTAATACCCATTCTCCAATTTTTGTCTGGTCAGAATCTCCAAATGCTAAATAAGGCAATTTCTCATCTGGGTCTATTTTAATCAAAGCAATATCAGAATTAGGGTCAGTTCCTATTAAATCGGCATTATAGGTTCGGTTATTATTAAGTGTAACTTGTAATTGATTAGCTCTAGTTATTACGTGGTTATTTGTAACGATATACCCGTCTGATGAAATAATTACTCCAGAACCTGTTCCAACATGTGGCACAACGGAATTACCACCAGATCCGTAAAAGAAGTCAATTATGCTAGTGGGTGCTTTACTAAGGGTAATGTTTTTAACGTGTACAACTGCATTAACCGTATTTTCTGCAGCATTTGTGAAATCGACCTCATTTATTCCGGCACCTTTTGCTGAAGTAGGTGTGTAGCTCGCATTTACAATTTCGTTGGTATTCCCTTGTGAGATAATTGTAAAGTTCTCCTTTTCAAAAAATAATTTATACGCCCCCAATGTTATTGCACCTGCAAAAATGGAAACAAGCAAAAGGCTTGCTATTCTTTTCATAATGTTTAATCTTTTAACAAATTACACACAAAATTACTTGATTTTATACTCTTTGTTGAGCGTTTAACTAGTTTTTAACTACTCTTAAAAACTTAATTATGTTCTATCTTTGTATCTATTACTATAATATGGAATATACATTTTATAAATATCAAGGAACTGGAAATGATTTTGTGATGATAGATAATCGCAATAATAAATTTCCAAAAGATAATGTAGAATTGATTGCAAAACTTTGTGATCGTAGATTTGGCGTAGGTTCCGATGGGCTAATTTTACTAGAAAATGACGAGAATACAGATTTCAGAATGATGTATTTTAATGCAGATGGAAGAGAGAGTAGTATGTGTGGTAATGGAGGAAGGTGTATCGTTGCATTTGCTCATTTTCTTGACGTTATTGGTAAGGAAACTATTTTTGTTGCAATTGATGGTGAACACGAAGCCATTATTGATAACGATATTATCAGTTTAAAAATGGTCGATGTTAAGGAAATAAAGGAAAAAGCAAATACACTATTTATGAATACAGGATCTCCACATCATGTACAATTAGTTAGTGAGTTAAAATCTTTTAATGTTGTTAAAGAAGGTGCTCGCCTACGTTACGGTATGTATGGTGAAAAAGGAAGTAATATCAATTTTGTAGAAAAAAATAATGAAGGTGGTTTTGATATTAGAACTTATGAGCGTGGGGTCGAAGATGAAACATTGTCTTGTGGTACAGGTGTAACAGCAGTTGCTTTAGGAATGCATCATTTAGGAAAAATTAAAGAAAATAAAGTTCTTATAAAGGCGCTTGGGGGTAATCTTGAGGTTACTTTTAATGTAAAAAACGGAGTTTACAATAACATATTTCTTAAAGGAGAAGCGAAACAAGTTTTTAAAGGAGAGTTGTCATGGTAACATTAATAGGAAATCAAATTTATTTAAGAGCCTTAGAGCGTAACGATTTAGATTTTCTATTTGAACTTGAGAATAATACTGATGTATGGGAAGTAAGTGGAACAATAACACCATACTCAAAAAATGTATTGCAGTTATATTTGGATAACGCCCATAGAGATTTGTTTGACGTAAAACAATTAAGATTAGTCATATGTGACCTAAATGAAAAGGCTGTTGGGTTAATAGATGTATTTGATTTTGAGCCTAATCATAAAAGGGCAGGTATTGGAATAATAATTCTGAATAAGGAGCAAAGAAATAAAGGTTTTGGTGGTGAGGCTGTCTTAATATTATGTAATTACCTTTTTGATGTCCTTGGTTTAAGACAAATTTATGCTAATATATTAGAGGAAAATGTAGCTAGTTTACATTTGTTTAAAAAATTAGGATTCGTAGAAATTGGTGTTAAGGAGGACTGGGTTAGGGTTAAGAATTCTTTTAAGAATGAAATTTTATTACAAAAAATAAATAGGTAATGTATATAAAGCGTATTTTATTTGGTATTGTACTAGTTGGTATAATTGCGGGCGGAATCTTTGCCTATATGGTTTATGGTACTTTTTTTACCCCAAATACAAGTTTTAATAACGAAGAAGCTTTTGTTTATATTCCAAGTAATGCATCTGAAAATCATATTATAGAACAAATGTCACCAGTTTTAAAAGATATGGATGCTTTTAAATCTGCGGCCAAAAGAAAGGGATACTTAAATAATATTAAAGGAGGTAAGTATAGGGTTGAAAAAGGGATGAATAACAATGAAATTGTTAATTCATTGCGTAGCGGTAATTTACCAGTTAAAGTTTCTTTTAATAATCAAGAAAGTGTTTTTGACTTAGCAGGTAGAATTGCAATCCAAATAGAAGCTGATAGCACTTCTTTAGTTGATGCGTTTAAAGATGTTGATTTTTTAAAGGCAAACGGATTTGATGACGATAATTTAATATCTCCTTACATTCCAAATAGTTATGAGTTTTTCTGGAATACATCAGCAACTGGTTTTAGAGATAGGATGTTTACAGAGTATAAGCGATTCTGGAGCCAAAGTAGAATTGAAAAAGCAAAAAAAATAGGTTTAAAACCAAAAGAAGTAATAGCATTAGCGTCAATTGTGCATAAAGAAACGGCAAAAGTAGATGAACGACCAACAGTTGCTGGAGTGTATCTAAATAGATTAAGAACAGGAATGTTGTTGCAGGCGGACCCAACAGTTATTTATGCTATTAAAAAAGAGACTGGTAATTTTGATACTATTATTAAAAGGGTGTTATATAAAGATTTAGAAATGAATTCGCCATATAATACTTATAAATATGCTGGTTTACCTCCGGGACCAATTGCAATGCCAGATATTACGGCAATAGACGCAGTTTTAAACCCTGCAAAACATAATTATTATTACTTTGTTGCTAATGTAGAAAAGTTCGGCTATCACATGTTTGCAGAAAATTTAGCGCAGCATAACCGAAATAAAGAGCAGTACATCCGATGGATTAATGCTCAGAAAATCAACAGATAAGCAAATCGACCGATTTTAAGCACTTGTTAACTAAATCTGTATATTTTTAACAGAACCTTCGTAAACTCTTATTATTTCCATTCTACCTTTGTGGTTGAAATTTAAGCAGGCAAATAGTAGTCGCCGTAAGTCTTAAGAAATAAAAAGTATGAGAAGATGGATATTAATTTGTTGTCCTCTTATTGTGATGTTTATTTTATCTGGTTTCGGATTTAAACCCTTTAAAGTTGAAGTTCCGGAATTGCTTAAAATAAAAGAACCTACTTTAGTTTCGTTTCCTCAAGACGAACCTTTTTTATCGAATTATCAAATTGCTCCCCCCTTTCTTGGTAGCCAGTATGTTGGTTTTAAAGAGGCTTTGGCCTTTAAAGAATCACAAGGCGATTATTTTGTAACCAATAGCTTTGGCTATTTGGGTAAATATCAATTTGGGATAGGCACACTGGAATTGGTGGGTGTTTACGACGGAAATCATTTTTTAAATAATCCAATTTTACAAGAAAAAGTTTTTAATGTAAACATTTCTCGGAATAAATGGATTTTAAGAAAAGATATTAAACGCTACGTTGGTGTACGTATGGGTGGGGTTGAAATTACTGAATCTGGTATCTTGGCGGCCGCACATTTGGCTGGACCAGGGAATGTTAAATTATATTTACGTTCGCAAGGACGTAAAGAAATTATAGATGGTTATGGTACTAGTATTTCCCATTATATGAAAAAGTTTTCGGGATATGATATATCTCTGATTCCGCCAATACGAAATCCAAGAATTTAAGTAGATATGAAAATGGGAAACCTTGGCAATTATTTGTCAAGGTTTTTTATGCCTGAATAATAAAAATAGCTGGTCGTTTATGTAAATCTACATTTTCTCTTTTCCAGTTTATAGCAGTCTTTGTTTTAATATATTCGGTGGGCAAGGTGATATCTGCGGCAATACAAATTCTAGTGCTTGGAGCTAATGTTTTAATTAGTTCCTCGAGCATTTTATTGTTTCTGTATGGCGTTTCAATAAAAACTTGAGATTGGTTTTCTTCTTTAGATTTGCGCTCTAAATCTTTTATATGCTTTTTTCGGTCAGACCCGTCAATAGGTAAATAACCATTGAATGCAAAATTTTGTCCATTCATTCCACTAGCCATTAGTGCTAATAAAATAGAGGAGGGGCCAACTAATGGTATTACTTGAATATTCTTATCATGTGCTATTTTAACAACTGCAGCACCAGGGTCAGCAATACCTGGGCAGCCTGCTTCTGAAAGAATACCAACATCTAAACCGTCTAAACAAGGATTAAGAAAACTTGGAATCTCCTGTGGCTCTGTAAACTTGTTGAGAACCGATAGTTTTAAAGAAGGTTGTGATTTTCTAGGACTGATTTTTTTAATGAAATGACGTGCGGTTTTTTCATTTTCAACTATATAATAATCTAACTTTTCAATAGTTTGTTTTATTGAAATAGGTAATACCTCTAAAGGCGCCATGTCCCCTAATGTCGATGGTATTAAATATACACTACCTAATTGTCTGTGTTGTGCGCTCATTTATACATTTTCTAATCTAGCAGCAATTACAATGCATGCTTTATCAATCATTTGAAAAACATTTTCAAAACCTTCTTCAGAATCATAATATGGATCGGGGACATCCTTATGTGTTAAGTTAATTTCGTTTAAAAGTAGCTTTACCTTTTGTACTTCATCCTTGTTTCTTGCCAAAGCTATAATATTGCCATAATTACTTTTATCCATGGCGTAAATGACATCAAAAGTTTCAAAATCTGAAACGCTAAATTTTCTGCAAACTAGCGAGCTTATATCTATACCATGTTCCTTAGCTACTTTTGTTGATCTTGGGTCGGGTGCTTTGCCTATGTGGTAACTACCAGTACCTGCCGAATCAACATAAATTTGTGAAGCATCTACTTTACTTTTAAGTATGCCTTCTGCTAATGGAGACCTGCATATATTACCTAGGCAAACCATCAACACCTTCATGTAAAGTAAGTTTTATGAAAATTTCTTAGTTAAGTCGTCTATATATTTGCGAAACTGTTTATCGGTTTCTGCTAAATTGTCTACTGTTTTGCACGCATGTAAAACAGTTGCGTGATCACGTTTTCCAATTTGAGAACCAATACTGGCTAAAGAAGCTTTTGTGAACTTCTTGGCAAAGAACATGGCTAGTTGTCTTGCTTGTACAATGTGTCTTTTCCTAGTTTTAGACTGTAAAGTGGCAACATCCATTTCAAAGTAATCAGAAACTACT
>TARA_R110002051_G_scaffold325820_1_pt1 | contig 26869 bp, 27 predicted proteins | sample TARA_R110002051 | Tara Oceans TARA_R110002051 (sample SAMEA4397023) | marine metagenome | biome: Polar Biome; feature: [MES] marine water layer (ENVO:01000295) within the mesopelagic zone...; material: water (ENVO:00002006), including particulate matter (ENVO:01000060) such...
ACCTCCTCGCCCCTCGCTACTCGAAGTCCACTGGACTTCGATTGGCCGCTCGGTCGTGTAACATTTAGATGTTTTTTGCGTTCTTATAGGCAACTACCATCATCATCAATCAACCAGCTAACCGAAAGGAAGCAAAAACCGACATTTATGATTCAGCAATTTTTTATTCTCTGCTCTGGGGCAGATCGAGACGTGCTTGACAATTGTTCTCGTGGCGAAAAAAACAAGTACGCCGGCATTGGCGCCACAGTATTCTTTACAGCCGTATTGGCGTCGATCGCGGCCACCTATGCCCTTTTTACGGTCTTTGATAATATCTATAGAGCAATTCTATTTGGACTTTTATGGGGTTTTGTAATTTTCAATCTAGATCGATTTATAGTCTCAACCTTAAAAAAACAAGACAATTGGTGGAAAGAATTTGGCATGGCTGTTCCGAGATTGATTCTTGCCGTTATCATTGCCATCGTAATTTCAAAACCGCTCGAACTCAAAATATTTGAAAAGGAAATTGATCGTGTGATGCTCTCACAAAAGAATGATTTCACCGTTCAAAATCAAGGAGAAATTCTAGCACAGTTTACTCCAGAAATGAACAATCTTGATGCCCAAATCGATGAAACAAAAGCTGAAATTGCGGCCAAAGAAACTGAGGTAGATAACCTTTACCAAATCTACATCGCCGAAGCAGAAGGAACAGCTGGAACAGAACTCTTAGGCAAAGGTCCAGTATATCAAGAAAAACGGGATAAACACGATGCTGCACTTGCCGAACTAACGGCCATGAAAAGCGCGGGAGCAGATAAAATTGCTGCTGCAGAAACACAAAAAACTGTATTGACTGATCAGTTTAATACCGCAGTGAGTAATAGCCAACCCATCATCAATAATTTTGACGGACTCATGGCGCGTATCGATGCTATGAAGGAGCTTCCGTGGCTACCTTCCTTTTTCATTTTCTTGCTTTTTCTAGCGATTGAAACAGCGCCCATTTTTTCAAAACTCATCTCCCCTCGTGGTGAATATGATATCAAACTTGCCGATGCCGATGCCACCATTAAACAGTGGAGCGCTCAAAAGGCAATGCAGCGAAAAATATTGAAAGAAACCGATCATATATTAAATGATCGCGTATATACTGACCTTTCTCAAGACGAAGAATTGTACAACTACAAAAAGAAAATGGCGCGAGAGATTCTCAAACGTCAACAAGATGCATTCTACCGCAGACAAACAAAAATTTTAGGATAAGTCTTTGTCACGCTGAGCCTGTCGAAGTGCCAATAAGTGCTTTTACTCAAAACGCTTCGACAGGTTCCATACTGAGCGTGTCGAAGTGCTCAGCGGGACATTGAATTCACGATGCCCTCTGCAAAAAGCGTTGCGCTTTCAGGAGCAGAGCGAACCCATAGTTCTGGCTCAACAATTTCTAATTCGCCTAAAAGAATATTCCCTTCAGTATCCCATAGAATATCTGCACGGCCATATGCTGGCAAGATTTCACAGGCGGCAAAACATTGTTGGGCAAAATTAATTTCCTCCGTTGTTGGCGAGTAAGGTCCAACCGTACCTCCAAAATTATCTTGAACACGATAGTCGCCTTTCTTTACTTTCTTTACAATTGCATGGGTAAATTGACCGTTAAAAACCATTAATGAAGCTTCGCCTTTGGTAGTAATCGTCTCAATAAAGGGTTGGATCAACATGTCTCGCTCCCCTACTAATTCTTCAAACATAACTTCAAAATCTGGACGCTCAGATTCAAGGACTTTATAGGTATGAAAAGCAGTTCCCGCTATCGCAGGTTTAATGATAACATCCTTCCAGTTTTTTGATTTACACACAGCATCAATACTTCTGTAAGCGCCAGTATCGACATATGCTGTTGGTACAATTGCAATTCCCTTAGCTTCTAAATCGGCGAGGTAATGCTTATCTACATTCCATACTATAAGTTCATATGGATTAATTAATTGTGTTTTGGTTTTTACCACTTCTAACCAAACAGAGAATTCATCAAAGCGCTCAAAATAATCCCAAATCGTTCTGAAAACAACCGCTCGTGTTTCTGTCCAGTCATAATCGGGATCATCCCAAGATTTACATGCAACTATTAAACCTCTTTTCTCTAAAGAGTCAACTAGTAAATTTCTTTCTAAAAGGATATTTTGACCGTAAATTGAATCTGCCGGCTGAAGGTGTTTTTGGCAAGTTAAGATGGTGATGTCTGTCATTAATATTAAGCTAAGTAATTCAATTTACATTAAAACCTTCGGTCAGGATGAAACAATTCCATCGCCACGCTTGGTTTGACCTCATCAATGATTTCTTGGACAAGTTTTCCTGTTGATGGCCCTAGACTCCATCCCATCATAGCATGGCCCGTAGCGATTGTTAGATTGGCACATTTTTTACTCTTTCCAATGTAAGGCATCCCGTCTGGACTCACTGGGCGTAATCCACAGGCAGCATTTGCTTTTTCCTCCTGGGTTACTTGAACCTTTGGAAAATATTTTGATACACTTTCGGCAATTGCATCAACGCGCTGTCCATTAATACTGTGATTGATTCCAGCAATTTCCATCGTCCCTCCAAAACGTGTAAAACCATTCATCGGAGTAATAGCAATTTTGGCTTCTGCCAAAATAGATGGATAGGTAATTCCAGTTTCCGTTTTGGTTTCTATGCGATATCCTTTTCCCGCTTGTAACAATATATTAAGGCCCAGCTTTCGCGAAAGCGCAGTCGACCAACTTCCCGCTGCCAAAACATACTCATCAGCCTTTAAAACGCCTTTAGATGTCGTTACAGAAGTGATCTTGTTGCCACTAACTTCTAAATCCACGACACGTTCTTCTTGACGAATCGCAACACCCTCCTGGATCAAATGGGCTTTGAGTTCGCTCATAAATTCGCCTGGTGTAGTATGATGATCACATTCAAAATAAGAAGCACCTACAATGTCTAAATGAGCTTTGGGCATCATTTTTTGAACTTCCTCCTTTGATATTGTGCGAGCAACTAATCCTTCCTTCAAAGCAATTTGTACCAATTCATCCTCGTGATGCAAGGTTTCTTCCGATTGGCAAAGCATAAACAATCCTTTCTTCTCTAATTGAAAATTAAAGCCCTCCTCCTCTTTTATTTGAGAGTACAAATCCCGTCCTAAAACGGCAATATCTTTCATTATTGGAATAGAGCGTTCTACATGTTTTGCATTACAGGAACGATTAAACGCCAGCGACCATTTCAAAAACTCAGGATCCAAGCGTGGCTTGATATAGAGCGGACTCTTAACATTAAACATCCATTTGATTCCTTGTTTCATTACTCCTGGAGCTGCTAAGGGAATCATATGACTTGGCGCCAAATATCCGGCATTGACATAGGAAGCCCCTCCATCCATTTTGGATTGGTCAATCACTGTCACCTTGTGACCTGATTTATTGAGAAAGTAAGCACATGAAAGGCCTATGATTCCTCCACCGATGATGATACAATGTTTCAATGGGTTAATGGGTTAATGGGTTAATGGGTTAATGGGTTAATGGGTTAATGGGTTAATGGAATTTAAAAATTATTTTGCATTTTTACGAGCAACAGACATAACTTTTGCAATTTCGACAGCTTCTTTTATAAAGTTTTCCAACTGTTCTTCTAAAGCCATTTTTGTATCTCTGAACATCTCAAGCCAGAAAATAGTTTCATCTGCTTCTTCAACAACTATTGACATTTTAGAATAAAATTCTTTTGATGATCTAGCTATACAAGCTGCACTATAATTGGCAACAGTAGAAGTGACTGAACGTATTAATTGCCTTCCCATCACTCTTGTGGCATCGGTCTTAGGCATTTAATCGTAAAACAGCACAATCTCAACAGCTAGTGCTTTGGTCCTACTTTTAAAGTGTTCAATAAATTTTACTTTCTCCATTGCCAATCATTTTTTCATTCAATAATTCAATCCTTCCCTTTATATTACCGAAAATCCAAACGCATAGGGATCGTCTTCATCTATCGTGATTGTGTTTTGACCATAAATACGGGCCCAGCCTTGAATACTTGGGATGATTGCTTTATGGTCTCCTAAGGCAACTTCTTTTTCTACTTTTCCTACAAATTTTGACCCAATGAAACTTTCATGAACAAAGGCTTCTCCTAGCTTTAATTTTCCTTTCGCATATATCTGTGCTAATCGCGCTGATGTCCCGGTTCCACATGGACTGCGATCGATGGCTTTATCGCCATAAAAAACAGCATTTCTGCCATCGGATGTTGGATCAATAGGATCACCTGTCCACAGCATATGAGTGACATCACGAATGGTATCGTTTTCAGGATGGATAAATAGGTTTGGGTATTTCTCGTTGATGCGATTTCGCACTATTTGGCTATATTGGATAATCTGCCCAGCGGTAAAGTCATGCACTCCAGAAAAATGTGGTTGCGGATCTACAATAGCATAGTAATTTCCTCCATAAGCCACATCAAAACTAATCTCGCCTAACTCTGGACATTCTACAGTTAGGTTTTCTGCTGCGAGATAGGATTTTACATTGGTGAGTTTTACCCAGTCGACTTTCGTTCCTGTTTGTTGGTAGTCAATTTCTACAAGTCCTGCAGGGGCTTCCATGCGAATTTTCCCAGGTGTTTTTGGAGTAACTAAGCCTTCTTCAATAGCAATTGTAATGGTTCCTATGGTTCCATGTCCGCACATTGGGAGACAACCGGATGTTTCAATAAATAAGACAGCAAAATCATTGGCAGGATCGTGCGGCGGGTATAAAATACTTCCACTCATCATGTCATGACCTCGAGGTTCAAACATCAAGCCTTTACGGATCCAGTCATATTTTTTTAGAAAATGCTGCCGTTTCTCACTCATTGTCTTCCCTTGAAGTTCTGGTCCTCCAGCTTTTACCAGTCGAACAGGATTACCACAGGTATGCGCATCTATGCAGGTGAATGAATGTATCAATGGTTGAAAGTTTTTAAATTATAATGCCTATTTTTTTGATAATTGCTTTCGGCTAACCCATTCCTTCACCCTCTTTTCCAAAATTTCTAAAGTCACCGTTCCTTGTTCGAGAATTACTTCGTGAAATTCTCTAATATCAAATTTGTCGGCCAAGTTAAAAGTAGCTGTTTTGCGGAGTTCCCTAATTTTGATTTCTCCAATTTTGTAGGAAAGCGCTTGACCTGGCCAGGAGATATAACGATCGGTTTCTGTATTTACTTCGTGCAAGGAAAGAGCAGTATTAGAAGCCATATAGTCCACTACTTGTTCGCGGGTCCAACCTTTGGCATGAATCCCAGTATCTACTACCAAACGGCAGGCTCTCCACATCTCATAGGTGAGTTGGCCAAAGCGTTCATAAGGGGTGGTATACATTCCCATTTCTGCAGCTAGATATTCTGTATACAGTCCCCAGCCTTCTCCGTAGGCAGATAGATACATATTGCGTCTAAACTGCGGAATACTGTCTCCTAATTCGTTATTGAGACTGCCTTGCAAATGATGTCCAGGTACTGCTTCGTGAACTGTCAGAGATGGCAGAGTGTACAACGGCCGACTCGGCAAATCATAGGTGTTTACCCAATAATACCCCGGTTCTAAACTATTTTTTGAAGTTCCTACATAACGACCTCCCGTATATTTTGGAGCGATTGCATCTGGCACTGGCGCTACTCCATAAGGTTTACGCGGCAAGGTTTTGAAAAACCGTGGCAATTGTGCATCGGCACGTTTTGCCATATCTCTTGCGATCATTAACAACTGCTCGGGTGTTTTTGCATAAAACTGCTCATCTGTTCGTAAGAAATGCAGGAAGTCGGCGAAGCTACCATCGAAGTTTACTTCTTTGATAATCTTCTCCATTTGCGCCCGAATACGAGCTACTTCGCTCAGCCCTTTTTGATGAATCTCATCGGCAGTAAGGTCAAGAGTTGTATAGTAATCGATTCTATTTTGATAATAGGCAGCGCCATTAGGCGTTTCTGAAACCCCAATACTCGTTCGTGTTTTTGGATAGTATTCTGTTTCAAAGAATTCCTTAATGCGTTGAAAAGACGGGATCACCTTTTGGGTAATCACCTCTCTTCCAAGAACCCAAAGAGAGTCTTTTTGTGCAGGTGTTATGTAGGTTGTAAGGTTTTTAATTGGTGACAGGAAATAATGGTCATCCACCGTTTCATTCATTTTAGGAATGTGTGTATCATAGGTCGATTCATACCCATTAAAAATTACCCTAGGTTGTGACACCCCTTTCTCTAATCCTTCTCTCAGTAAAGGCAGATATTGATCTACCACATCTGGCATCGCTTCAAGTCTTTTTAGGTAAAATTTTGCCTCCTCATAACTACCAACGGGACGGACCATATAATTCCAACTACTGTGAAATCCTGAATCAGACAAGAGCGGATTCAGGTACATTTCGTATTCAAAATAATCAACCCTTTCTTGCAGTTTAAACTTTAGTAATTCCAGGGAGATTGCATCAGTTTCCGAGAGTTCTTTGTCTGAAATCTTCGCAAGCTTTTCTAGTTGCGCTTTCGCGAAAGCGGCCTCTTTTTCAAAATAATCCTTAGAAAATAAGCCCATTGGGTAGGCTTCACGATCGTAACCCCGATGCTGCTGCACCTCCTGAATAATACTGTCTAACTTTATGTTTGTTTTCTGTGCCTTTGCTCCAAAAGTGAAACAAAAGAGAACCAAAAAAATTGTTATTTTTTTCATAGAATTATGTTTAATCCCCGTGGACATATTGCCCTAATTTTTTAAGAAATCAGGCAGTAAATCAACAGGGAAATCTTGATAACTAAACGGTCGCACCCATCGTACAATACTTTGATTCCCGACCGCGCTAAAACGGCTATCTGTCGACGCAGGATATGGACCCCCATGGGTCATTGCATCGCTCACTTCGACACCGGTAGGCACTCCATTAAAAATGATACGTCCCACACGGTTTTGTAGCGCAGTAACCAATGGCGCTAATGATCCATATTCGTCTTTTTCGGCAATAACGGTAGCTGTTAATTGTCCTTCTAAATGGCGTATAATTTCCAAGCGCTGTTGGTCATCATCACAAAGTACTACTAAAGAAAATGGGCCAAATACCTCTTGATGTAATTTTGAATTTCTTAAAAACTCAGCACCTTCAACCGTGGCTAACTGTGCGTGCACATAATTTTCACGGATATCTCCAGTATGAGCAGCGACAATTTGAACCCCTTTTTCGTAACTCATCTTTTCACTTTTCTCAGCATAGGTTTTTGCAATATTGGGATGGAGCATACATTGAGCGTCCATATCTGACGTCTTTTCGCCTAAATCTTTGACAAACTTGCTCAGCGATGAGCTTTTGACGCCAATAATCAAACCCGGATTTGTACAGAACTGACCCGTGCCTAAGGTGATAGAACTGGCATAGGTTGCTGCAAGTTCTTCTCCTCTATTTTTTAGAGCCCCTTCAGTGATTACAACGGGGTTAATACTTCCCATTTCTGCAAATACTGGGATAGGTTCATTACGTTCGGCGGCGAGATTGTATAAGGCGCGGCCTCCACGGATACTTCCAGTAAAACCAATAGCTTTTACATCAGGATGTTTAGCTAGAGTTTGGCCAACTTCAATCCCAGAGCTATTTAGGTTAGAGAAAACACCATCGGGCATTCCTGTTTCCACAGCTGCTTTGATTATAGCCTGAGAAACTAATTCTCCAGTGCCTGAATGCATAGGATGTGATTTTACAATTACGGGGCAACCAGCGGCTAGTGCACTAGCTGTATCTCCACCAGCAGTTGAATAGGCTAGCGGAAAGTTACTCGCTCCAAAAACGACAACCGGCCCTAGGGGAATTAAGACTTTTCGCAAGTCGGGTTTGGGCATCGGTTGTCTATTGGAATCTCCTTGGTCTATAGTAGGATTACGCCAGTTTTCATTTTCAATAAGTGTTGCAAACATGCGAAGTTGTCCGATCGTACGACCACGTTCACCTTTTGCTCTTCCTTCTGGAAGGCCACTTTCAGACATATAACATTGAATGAGGGTGTCATCCAGTTCTAAAATATTGTCGGCGATTGCATTTAAAAAGGCAGCTCTTTTGGAACCTGGCAGTTGGCTATACGTTGCAAAAGCCGACTGTGCCTTGGCAACAGCTTTGTTGATCTCTTCGTTACTGGCTTCATAAAATAACGTTTTATTAGCCTCGTTTGTTTTTGGGTTTGTTGTGGTATAAGTTACCGCACTCTTCGCACTTAAAGTATTTCCTATATAATTTTTTCCAGTGATCATATGTAATGTTCTATGTCTAAAAAGTGTTCCCTGATTAAAGGGAGGCTTTTTTTAGCCTAATTAATTTATTTCAAACCCTTTAATCTTTCTTTATGTGCCTCCAAATCTACTGTTTTGTGTACGACTTTTGTCGATACAGGATACTTCTCCAATAGTCTTTCTGGTCGTATAGGTCTAGGATGGAAATCCCCGCCGCAATTGGGGCAGACATGTTCTAAAACAGTTTCCACACAAGTAGCACAAAAGGTACATTCGAAGGTGCAAATCATCGCTTCTTTTGAATCGAAGGGAAGATCTTTTTTACAATTTTCGCAAGATGGGCGTATTTCTAGCATTATAGATTTTTATAATTAGGAAGCTTCGGTCGTGTTGCTATTCCATTTTTGATTACTTCAAGCACATGTGTACGCTCTGCTCCTGCCAATGGAAGTCTAGGTGCTCTAACATATTCTGTACCGATTCCTGTATGCACCTCGGCCAGTTTTATGTTCTGTACTAATTTCGGGTTTATATCTAACTCTAGCAAGGGCAAGAACCATCGATAAATTTCGAGAGCTTCTTTGATACGCCCTACCCGTTGCAATTCGTAAATAGCTACTGTTTCTGCCGGAAAGGCATCAACAAGTCCTGCTACCCATCCATCGGCTCCCATCAATAATGATTCAAGGGCTAAAGTATCGACTCCTGTCATTATTTTGAGACGATCTCCAAAGGCATTTTTTATACGTGTTACATTTGAAATATCACGTGTAGATTCTTTCACCGCTTGGATATTATCATATTTTAAAATCTCATGAAACATATCCAATGTCACTTCGATTTTATAATCTACTGGATTGTTATAAACCATAATAGGCAACTTTGTATTTCGTGCTACAGCTCCAAAATACTCAACGACCTCTGCATCACCTGCCTTATATCTCATAGGCGGCAGCATCATTAAGCCACTTGCGCCATCCTTCTCTGCTCTATGGGCAGCAGCGATAGCTCCTTTGGTACTTTGCTCGGCGATATTTATTAGTACAGGGACTTTTCCGTCCACCATTCTCACCGTTTCTGTCGTTAAAACACTCTTTTCATCATCTGAAAGTGTACTAGCTTCTCCTAGGGTTCCTCCAAGGACAATTCCGTGTACTCCAGCATCTAATTGGGCTTTTATATTGACCCCAAACATTTTCAGATCAAGTTCATCTTGGTCTGTAAATTTTGTAGTGACAGCTGGCATTACGCCTTTCCATTGTAAGCTCATAGGATTTGTTTTTTAATAGAATTTATTTTTTCTCATTTATTACTGACGCTCCTTTAATGATATTCCTTTAAATATTGTGAGGTCAATTGCAAAATATTTCTACTCAAAACTACATCCATATGGAGTAAAAAAATCCTACTCTTTTATCCAATACTATGCGTATTTTATCCTAAATAGGATATTCATACATATTTTATCACCAATAAAGTATCTTTGTAAAATGAAAGCCTTACCCTTTAAGATTCCCAAACCTTCCAACACTGCTATTATTTTTCAGGTGGATAAGGGGTCATTTTATGGGCAATTACATCAACATGAAGAGCTACAGATAAGTCTTATTCAAAAAGGCCGAGGCACATTAGTAGTAGCAGATGCGATTCATCATTATCAAGAAGGAGATTTGCTTATTTTAGGAGGTAATCAGCCTCATGTATTTAGAAATGAAAATACTCAAGGCCTGATGCACACCGTTTTTTATAGTCCGCTCAGTTTTGGAAAGACATTTCTAGACTTGGAAGAAGGTAAGGGTGTTGGGGATTTTTACGCTTTCGCGAAAGCGGGATTCAAAATAAAGGCTTCTCCAGACATTTATGCCTTGTTTGAGTATTTGACTAAAGCCAAAGGCATTCATCGTCTGTCTTATTTTTTACAATTGATTGCAATTTTGAAGGTTGCAAAGAGAGAGACATTATCGTCCTTTGTTTATGGTAAAAAGATCTCTGAAATAGATGGGCAAAAGATGAATGCGATTTTTGACTATTCCCTTGAACACTTTTCAGAACCTATCTATCTAGCCGAAGTTGCCAAAGTTGCCGCAATGAGTCCGAATGCTTTTTGTAAATACTTTAAAAAACGAACGAACAAAACCTATTTCCAGTTTTTGACTGAGGTGCGCTTAGAACATGCCTGCAAATTATTGCGAAACAATCATGAATTGAGTGTTGTTCATATTTCAGAAGCTGCAGGTTTTCAAACACTCTCCCATTTCAATAGGAAATTTAGACAGTATAAAATGTGCGCTCCATCAACGTACAGAAAAACTACGGTTTAGGTGTTTTTCTAGAAGCTAATTCCCCCAAATTCTGTCCCAAAGCGCGCCAAAGATACCTTTCATATTAGAACTATCAGGACGATCCTCTTCTGCGGTAATCGATCCATTTACTTCTTCAGTGAGTTTGTACCTAAATACAAATTTTGGGTCTTGTGGATCTATGGAAATTAAACCAAAACGCAAATCGTTATAGATCCATTGCTCTTTTTCTTTCTCCAGAATATACCAACCTTCAGAGACTGCGATAAGTCGTTGTACCTCATCTTTAGAAATTAGTGATGCAGCTTCCTTTCTTTTTTTAGGAAAGGAGGTAAACGCGATTGGTTTTGAATCAAAAAAAGAATAATCGCCTATCAAATATTGATCTCCTGCATCTACATTGGCGTTCCATAATATGGTATTCATGGGGGCTGGTCTTGTAGACATTTGGGTATAAGCAATATTCTGTTCTTTCAAAGACTCGGTGATTTTGGTATGGGCCGCCCACTTTAATAATAAAGTCAGCGCGAGATATCCAGTACTCAAATAAATACCAAGATTATTGATACGTTTTCGCGAAAGCGATCCTCTCTTTTTAAAGGCTGCAATAATTAGACAAATTAAGAATGGAACCGTGTACAATGGATCGATTACAAAAATGGTGTTGAAAGCTAATCGGCTTTCGAAAGGCCAAAACAATTGAGTCCCCCAGGTTGTAAAAGCATCCAATAATGGATGTGTAAAAAGCCCCCAGAAAAAGAGCTTGGCCCATCCTTGCCACCCTACATCTGGACGTTTTTTTAATTGATGTACTAGCCAACCTAAAATAGGCGCCATCAAAACAGAGAATACAATAGAATGGCTGAACCCTCGATGCATTTCTGTGGCGGTAATTGTGTCGGTCAAAAAACGTGCGATAACATCGAGATCCGGAATAGTACCTGCAATCGCTCCCCAAAGCATGGCCCTGTTACCAATTTTTTTTCCTAAAACGGCTTCACCTACAGCGGCACCGAGAACGATTTGAGTTAAACTATCCAAAGGGTTAATGGGTTAATGGGTTAATGGGTTAATGGGTTAATGGGTTAATGGTAATTATGAAAAATGAACTTTTATTCTACGATTTCCATTTTCTTTAAGAGGAAGCTTGCGTTCATATTTTGGCAAATTCCAGGTTTGAAGGTATAGTCAAAATAGAGTTCATCATTTTCAATCCTAGCATCAAAGAAGTGATTTTCTACCTGCGGCAATTCATCTGCAGCTGCACAAAGGCTTAAATCATGTGTTGCGATAATTCCCGTGGCTTTTGAATGCACTAGTTTATCAACAAACTTTCGAGATCCTATGGCTTTATCGGTGCTATTTGTTCCTTTTAAAATCTCATCTAGAATAATAAAATACCGATCATTCTCAATTTCGTCTACGATAAACTTTAGGCGTTTGAGTTCGCTAAAAAAGTAACTCTCATCATCAGTCAAACTGTCTGTGGTGCGCATACTTGTTATCAATTTGATAGGCGTATAGCTTGCCTCATCTGCACACACTGGGAGACCCAAATTTCCCATAACGATGTGAAGGGCAACCGTACGCAAGAAGGTACTTTTACCAGCCATATTTGCGCCCGTTATAATAAAAAACTGTTCCCTATTAATTGTAAAATCATTTTTTATCGCAATTTCAGGATTCAAGAGTGGATGCGATGCCCCTTTGGATTTGAGGGTATTTCCGTTTTCAGTAATTGTAGGATAACTATGAGATGGATGATTGAAGGCATAATTTCCTAGACTGTTATAGGCATCAAAAAAAGCAATGGCTTCAAACCAGATTCCTACTTCATTCTTGTGGCTGCTAATCCATTGTTCTATATCGGCAGAAATTGCTATATCTCTAAGGAAAAATCCATTGGCGATAATTCCAATCAGGATGTTATTTCGTTGATCTAAGGCGTCCAAATGTTTTGAAAAAGTACGGAGTATAGAAGAAGCGCTTTGTGCGTTTGTAATCACTGTTTCTCGCTTTCGCGAAAGCGTAATACATGAAAATTCTTGCCCTTCAATTTCAGACAAAAGTTTGTGGTATTGATCAAAGGTACTCTGCGCCTTTCCCGTGAGATTAGATAAGGATGACACCCCTTTTAAAAAGCGTCCACTAATGATTAATCCTGTCATAAAAACGGCAAAAACAGCCCAGCCAGGAATGAAGTCTGTGAAGTACAATACAAAGGCGAGAATAGAAATGAGCGAAAAAACACGACTAGCAATTTTTGCCTTTTTTGGAATAAAGCTTTGATAGTCCTTGAGCCAATTAACAACGGTTTCAGAAGCTACCTCTGTGTCTAATAAACGGGCAATACCAGAAAAACGCTGACGCCAAGTTGCAAGTGCAGCCAATTCTTGAATGGCTTTTTGTTTTTCAGGAATTGCTATTATATTGTTTGAAGTAAACAGGTTTGCTAATACTTGTGCTCCGGGTTCTAGGGCTGTTCTATTTGCGTATTGAAAAAAGGAACCTCGTCCAAAAAGATCAATGTCCTGACTATAAAAATCTACAGGATTCAAATATTTTTTACCATCTGGAAGGTCATGAAAATCGCGTTTTAAGACTTTCAGTTCTGTTTGGTTAATTTCAATAAGGGCATCAACTAAGTTTCTTTTGTACTGTAATTTGCTGTGACGTGTCACCAAAAACAAAAAAGCTACAATTCCAAGAATTAGAATAGCGACAATAAGTTTTGCGTTGCCTAAAGCGAGGTATACTCCAAAACCTGTGAGTAAAAAAACAATCAATCGGATGGTGCTCGACAGGTTCAATTGGTTCTTCAGGAGGTCACGTTCTTTTTGCTTTTCTGCTAGCTGGCTTTGGTAAAATTGGGCAGGGTTATTCATTTAAAATTTTAAGTCAATATTTTATGATAATGCCTCCAATTCGGCACGCATTTTCTTTGTCATTTTTGCGACTACTAGGTCGTAGGAATGGTCTATTAATTCTAGTAGAAGTTTAGGTGGCACTTCACCAATTACGATGGAATTCCAATGCAATTTATTCATATGAAATGCTCCTGTAATCAACCCATCATAATCTTCTCTCAGTTCCGCTGAACGTTCTGGATCACATTTCAAATTTACCTTGGAAGGGACATGTTCTAATCCGCTTAAAGCAAACATTTTTCCCATAACTTTAAAAACCAAGGTCGTTTCGTCAAAAGGGAAGTCTTCGATAACTCCTTTCTTTCCCAAACAATAAGACCTCAATGCTTCAATGTCCATTACTTTTTAATTTTATAGCCTATTATGGGTGTATCATCTGCGTAGATAACGAGGGAACTTCCTTTTTCTTTTGTAGCAATATCAAAACGAATAAGGTTTCCGTCTACCTCAAAATTTATGGGCTTCTGGGACCCATTATCAATCACATAATACACTTTTGAAGGATTTTTAGATGGGAATGCAAATCTAATGCCTTTCGCTAGTTCTTTTGCTCTTAAAACACCTGATTTTGGAAGCACATACTTATGTTTAAGATCTTTTTGTATCAACAATGGTCGTTTGCTAAAATTCTCTCTGGATAATTTAAAAGCCACATAAGCATCTTCAAAAACCTCTGGCATATGTGTATTGAGAAATAGTTCGTGCGCGGTATTAAAATAGAAGTAAGAAGGTGCTTTGATAAAACGTTCAATATAGCGTCCTGCACCCCAAGTGGGATCCATTAATACTGCCTTTTGATCGACCACCGCAACCACCCACATATGGTTTTTATCAAAGGCACGCTCAATATCACTCACCCTCGTTTTCGTATCTCCTCTTACCACATAGCCGTTTATGTTAAGGAGTTCGCACAACCTTTCAAGAGTGAGCGCATAACCTTCACAAACTGCACGACCATTTTGAACGGTGCGTTTGATTATCAATTCTCTCGAGGCGGCTGTTTTTTGGTTTCGTTCTTCTAGGATCCGGTATTGAAATTTAAATTTATAATATTCTTGAGGATCGTATTCGATATTATTGATTAGCCATGAGTATGCGGCTCTCAATTGATCCATAGGTTTTTTAAAATCTCGTGCTATAAATTTTGCCAATACTTCTGGAGAATCCACGCGATTTGGATATAGTGAAACCAGGGCGTCCACTTTTTCAAAGTCTTGAGCGTTACTGTTTATTCCTGTAAACAGTAGCAAAAGAAGAAGGTAAATTACTTTTTGCATCAGACGGTTATTAAGGTGGCTCCCACTAACTCTTTGTCGGTTGGGCGTTCGAACCATGTTTCCATAAATTCAAAATCGGCATTGGACACTTCAAATTGGAAGGTATCACCTTTATCTGTATTTCGTTGGACGACTCTTTGGCGTCTTATTTCCTTTGGAATATCTAAAAAATGTAATTGATAGTTGAAGGAGTACGCTTTCGCGAAATTGCAAAAATTGGCCCTCCGTTCTTCTTTAGCAAAGCCGAGATCTAAAATACTATCTACACCTGCCTCCTCCAATTGTTTCACCAGAGAGCGAATCATGGTGTCACCACGAGAAATACGCTCCAAGAACCAATCGACGCCATCTGTAGGCTGTTTATCGGCCAAAAAAAGTGTATTATTCCAATGGTCAACTGAAAAAATAACGCCCTGAAGTTTTTCCTTTAAGGCCTGAGCATAGGTTGTTTTTCCGGCACCCGTATTTCCAAGAATCAGATGTATCATGCTGTTTTTTCAGTGAGCTTTGTGCTATTGGATGCTTCAATAATGATTGCTTCATAATCGAGTGTCCATCCTATGGTTCCAACGAGTTGTTCCATTAATTGTATTGTTTCCAATGCTTGGTTAGAGGCTTGTTTATACAATCCACTTTCTGGGATCTTATCAATTATATGCTGTTTTGCTTCCTTATTAATATCGGTAAGATCGGCAGAAGTAAAAGGATTTGCCCAACCTTCTGACTTGCTATAGAATTTAAAATCGGTTTCTATAGAGAGTAACTCTGGTTGCGGAAAATCATATAATCGAATGGATTTTTTTTCTGGATTGGCATCCATTTTTATTTTGGTTAAATCGAAACCTATATGAGCCTTAGCATCTACTAAAATCAAGGCTTTTTTTGTGCCGATTAATTTTTTAATCCATTTATCTCTTAGGCTTTGGTAGTGATAGATTTCAGCAAAATCTCCCTCGACGGTAATGAACTTGCATACGTTACGTATTTTTTCCATTAATATCACCGACTGACTTTGGGCGTGTTTTTTACCCATGCCATTACCGAATCTCCGATAAAGAAAAAAAGCCAGTACAGTTCCCAAAGCGAGTCCTATGAATAAGTATTCCATCTGATAAAGGTACTAAGATTGTTTAAAGATTTGCGCAAAGGTAAAGGGTTAGGACTCTTATTCTTAGTATGCTAATGTTGTAATTCAAGAATGTACACTAGATAGTATGTATATATACTGGTATTAGAGGGAAGCATTACAAAAGAATGTACTTTGATATTTATTGCTTGAAAAGTTTCAATGGACTGATTTTCAATATTATATAACAATTTTAAACATTTTTTTGAAATTACACCACTCTCATGACCTTAGATTTTGAATGTAATAGATTACAAAATATATGGCCATCTGAGACATTCAACGGAAATAGTAATAGCTTCAACGAATAATAGAAAAGTAGTAGATGTTATCCAAAGAAATTTCAAGATTACATAGTAAATTAGATATAACTAATTAAAATATTGTAGTTATGAAGAACATATACTTTTCCTGTTTAATGCTTTTATTATTAGCAGGCTGTACTGAAGAATCTATTGAAACAGACAACGAAGTTCTTAACTTAAGAACGTCTGTGGTTGATTGTTTAGAAGTTGATTTGATTGCTGGACAGAATGAAGTTGCTGGTACGGTTTCTCTTGCCAAAGTTGGCAACAGTGTCCACGTTACTTACTCTACTACTAATGATTGGAAAATCACTGAAACGCACTTATTTGTAGGTGATTGTGGAGATATGCCCGTAAACAATGGTGGTAATCCTAAGGTTGGCAAGTTCCCTTTTAAGGGCTCACATAATAGCGTAGATGAATACACTTATATTGTAAGTTTAGCTGGTCTTCCTGAATGTCTTTGTGTTGCTGCACATGCTGTAGTTGAAAACGATACGACAAATGCAAACGAGACTGCCTGGGGTGAAGGAACTGATTTTCCTGGAAACAGTTGGGCAATGTATTTTGATTTTTGTCAAGATGATTGTGTAATCCCTTTCTAAGAAACGGGGCGTGTAGGCAAGCAAACTTTTAATTTAAATATTATAATAACCAGTAGTTCTTCAAACTTGAGCTACTGGTTTTATTTTGCGATGTTATATAGCATTATTCTATTTTATATAATACAGGCTTACTGGGACTTGCATCATTTTCAAAAGGCGCTATTTGGAGATTGAGAAGGTATCTACCATCGGGTACATGATGGGGCACATAAATCATTTCGGTGATAGTAGCGTCTAGCCTTATTTTGCCATCGACATCCCAAAAAGCATGATGCGCTTTTAATTCTCCTTCATCCTTTTCTCTGTCTACAGACGGAAGGTCGATAAGAAGGTGTTTGATTCCTCTTTTGCGAAATCCTACCATAGCGCTTTCTTCAATGTACGGCCAGTTGGTATGGGACCAGTCCATATCTAGCTTGTCTCGACCATTAGGCAAGGTTCTAATGATTAAAGCTTCTGGTGATTTACCTTTTAGATCATGGTCGACTTGTTTTTTGGAAATTACATAGTCTTCTCCCTTGGGTTCTGGTGCTACTGTAATTACTTCAGCAGTAAAGAAAAATTGGGTGAGATGTTTATTGATCGAATGCACCTTTTCTGTAATATGACCTACCGTCTCCGTATGAGTTCCGTGGGCGTGTGGGTTAAAAGTAATGGTCGTGAAATTGACATCACCCCCTTCACTCACCTTCCCTATCCAATCTCCATCGCTTACAGGTTCAAAAACGGCCTTCCCAATGTACCAAGCAGATGGATGTGTATCTTCCGAAAGTGGAATAGAAATATCAATAGCTTTGGACAAATCTACAGCAAATATGCTGCCTTTATGGGTTATAGTTGCTTTCAAAAAAGGATGGTTTTCGTAAAGATACGTAAACTTATAGCCTGATAAAAGGGCAAATACCTGATGGTTAGACTAGATTAAGTAGAAATAAATCGGCCGCAATACCATCTGATAAGAACTTGCCTTGTTTGGTAACCACCAAGCGATCTTCATCTAGAAATAATAGTTGCTCTATAATGTGTTTTTCAGCTTGTTGGAGTAGGTAAGTTCTCATTTTTTCTCCAAAAAGAGACTTTATTTCCTCCATCAAAACACCCTCTTGGGTACGCAATCGGGTCATTACATATTCATTGTATTGATCTGTCTTAGATAGTATTTCTTCCTCTTGCGGAAGTTTGTCTTCTGCAATGGCTTTAATATAGCGTGGATTATTATTGATATTCCAAGCGCGACGACTCCCATCATAACTATGTGCTGAAGGACCAATTCCTATATATTTTTCACCTTTCCAATAGGCGGTATTATTTCTAGAATGAAATCCTTTTTTAGCAAAATTGCTGAACTCATAATTGACATATCCAGCAGCTTCCATTCGTTCGATAAGAATCTTATGGTGAGCTTGAGCAACCTCATCTTCTACTGGTGGGACTATGCCTTTTTTTATAAAATTTTCTAAGGCCGTTTTGGGTTCCACTGTTAGCGCATATGCTGAAATATGAGGCACATCTAAAGCTAGGGCCTGTTCAATATTTTCTGTCCAACGAGCATTTGTCATCCCCGGGATTCCGTAGATGAGATCGAGGGAACTATTAGGAAAATGCTTTCGCGAAAGCGTTATACAATCCAAAGCTTCTTGCGCATTATGAGCCCGATTCATCAACTTCAAATCTTCTTCAAAGAAGGACTGTACTCCAATGGATAATCGATTGATTTTTGAAGCCGCGAGTTGGGCGATTTTATCTGTTGAAAGATCATCAGGATTTGCTTCCAAAGTGATTTCAGGCTCCTTTTGAATGTTGTAATGAGTATAAACCGTTGCTATCAAAGCATTAATCTCGGCGGTATCAAGTACTGAAGGAGTTCCACCTCCAAAATAAATAGTTGACACCTGCTCATCGCCAAATTCTCCCTTGCGAAGTTCTAACTCCTTTGTGATTGCTGCCAACATAGCCTCCTTTTTTCCCATAGACGTAGAAAAGTGAAAGTCACAATAATGACAAGCCTGCTTACAAAAAGGTATGTGGATATATATGGAAGCCATTACCGATTTTTTAGATATACAATGAGCAATGAACATGTAAAGGCTGAAAAGATGTATAAACCAATGGATATCATATAAACTGGAATTGTTTTTAAGGTGATTAACCACTTAGGTCTTTGAAAAAGCGAGAGCAGGGCAAAAACAAAATATATACCAATAACTGCAACTATCACAAATTGTAAATCATAAGAGATATAGTGTGCCAAAAACATATTGAGCGTACTTAAAATAATATAGAAACCAACCAAGTAGAAGCTTATAGTCCAAGATTCTGCTATAGAGTAGCGCTTATAAAAAAATATTTTCAAAAGTATCCCAAACCAGAATACGAAAAAGAATAGGAATGTATTGATGTTTTCAAACATGAACTTCTGGGTTTGAACCATGAGTTCATTAGAATCTCCACTCACTTTCACAGCAGATGCTAACATAGGGTCATAACCAATAAGTGATCGTACTAAAAGATAAATAATTGTCATGAGCACAAAAAATGCAACTGGCTTATAGTATCGTTTACGTTTACCAGCTAAGAATTCCTGCAACATGGTACCAGGATGGAGGCAAAGCATTTTTATGGTGTAAAATAGAGGTGCATCTACAGAAAATATCGTGTCAAAAAAATCGAGGAGGGTATCTCTTAATGTTATTCTCTGGACACTAGTCTTTTGTCCGCAATGGGGACAAAATTTTGCGTGAATAGTTGTGCCGCAATTTTTACATTGGATGGAGGTATTGTTGTCTTCCATCCTTATTTTTTTACCCTTTTTTCATTCTGTTTCACAAAGGATTCCCAGCCTGAGTAGCTTTTTCCAATTTCAATTTTACCAGAGTTATAAAAGTGGCAAACTGCAGCCGCAAGTCCATCGGTGCTATCTAGGTTTTTAGGAAGTGTTTTAAGTTTGAGGAGTGATTGTAGCATTTTAGCCACCTGTTCTTTACTAGCGTTACCATTACCAGTAATAGCCATTTTTATTTTTTTTGGAAGGTATTCTGTTATAGGAACTTCTCTGCTCAATCCTGCAGCCATAGCCACTCCTTGTGCTCTTCCCAACTTGAGCATACTTTGAACATTCTTTCCAAAAAACGGTGCTTCTATAGCTATTTCATCGGGATGATAGGTATCGATTAACTCGACCGTGCGTTCAAAAATGAGCTTGAGTTTCACATAAGGATCGTTGTATTTAGACAATAGTAATTCGTTCATCTGAAGGAACTCCATTTTTTTACCCACGATTTTAATAAGACCAAAGCCCATGATGGTCGTTCCTGGATCAATGCCTAATATGATTCTTTCTTCTGCCAATACTCCTTTTTTACGTTACTTTGCCAATATGCCCAAGCTACCTCACAAAGCTACACAATTCCTCAGGGTCCTCATCAAACTTTTGATTGTTGGTGTTGCTTCCTTTGTAATCTGGAATTACCTTCAAAATTCAAAGGCATTTCAGGATACTTCTTTATGGCATCAAATTACATTTATATTCACATATAGCAATATAGGAATATTACTATTATTGACTACATTCAATTGGGTTATGGAGATTTTCAAATGGCAATCTCTTGTTTCAAAAACACAAACTATTTCTTTTAAAGCTGCCGCAATTCAATCTCTCACAGCCCATGTGAGTGCGCTAAGTACGCCAGCCAAAATGGGTGATTTTGGAACCAAAGCCATGTATTTTATGCCAAAACAGCGTAAAAAAGTCCTATTTCTAAGTTTTTTGGGGAATTGGTATCAAATGCTTGCGACTGCAATTTTTGGGATAATTGGAATTGGGGTAGTCACTTTTACACTGCTCCCCTCTTTTAGTTGGCATTATGTTCTAGGCGTGATAACTGCTCTGTTTTTCTGGTTCTTATTTCCAAAACTCCTCAATGCAATACGTTGGAGTTTTAAAGGATTTTCATGGCAACGAATTCAAGAATTTACGGCTACCCTTTCTTCGAGCACCAAACAAAAAGCATTAGGTTTTGCCTTCTTAAAGTACCTCATCTTTGCACATCAGTTTTATTTTTTACTCCGTCTTTATAATATTGAATTAGGCTATGGCCTTTCTATGGGCCTCATAAGTAGTATGTATCTCCTTAGTTCGCTAGTACCCGTTATGCAACTTCTTGATGTGGTGGTAAGCGGTGGTGTAGCAGTTCTTGTTTTTGGGCTTGCAACTACGAATGAAAGTGCCATTTTAATCATCACACTGGTAATGTGGCTCCTTAATGTGGCGCTTCCAATAATTCCAGGAAGTTATTTTGTTTTAACCTACAGCCCTCTGGCCATAGAAAAAGTAAAAACTGCATGATCATATTTGGATTCATATTGGTGTACGTATTCCTTATATGCCTGTTTCTAGTGGGCTATAATCGTGTGCCTCCATTTACCTTAGAAGCTTGCAACAAGAATCAGTCCTTTTCAATTATTATCCCCTTCAGAAATGAGGAGGCGCAGCTACCAGCTTTATTAGAAAGTATACACCGTCTAGATTATCCCGTTTCTCAGGTCGAGATCTTGATGGTCAATGACGGATCATCAGATTGTTCTGTACAAGTTATTCAGAATTATATCCAGAAAAATCAATTATCGCACATACACATTTTAGAAAATAGAAGACAATCGGGATCACCAAAAAAAGATGCTATCAAAACGGCGATTTCAGTATCTAAGTTCTCTTGGGTGATTACCACAGACGCCGATTGTATACTACCCTCAAAATGGCTTAAGGTTTTGGATAATTTTATTGAAAAGAAGAGGTCCAACATGGTGGCAGGTCCCTTAGCTCTTATTGAGAAAACGAATACCTTATCATTTTTGCATGCCTTTGAGGTTTTAGATGTTCACAGTTTGCTCGGAGTGACTATAGGCGCTTTTGGTCTAGGTAATCCATTAATGGCTAATGGTGCACATTTGGCATATCGCAAGGAAGTTTTTTATCAAGTAAAAGGCTTTGAGGGCAATGATCATGTAGCGAGTGGGGATGATCTTTTTCTTTTAGAAAAATTTTTAGATCATGATGCAAAGGCCGTTCACTATTTGAAAAGTAAGGATGTTCTTGTGCGCACATCTGCTCAAGAGAATTGGTCTGGTTTTATGAATCAGCGCAAGCGGTGGGCAGCAAAAGCGAGTGGTTTTAAGAGCAATTTCGCGAAAGCGGTAGGAATTATAGTATTATTAGGAAATTTATTGATGGTCATTGCCTATGGCATGTTGTTATACCCTCTTTTCGACCAAACTTATAGGTTCCATGTAGCATTCATAGGTATAGCAATCTTTTTGAAATATCTTATTGATGGACTGCTCATTTTAAGGGCACAAAGATTTACTGGTAGTCATCTAAAATTCTTCTGGTATCCACTGGTTGCTTTATGTTATCCTATCATGACATTGACAATTGCACTATTAGCCTTTACTACTTCTTATACATGGAAGGGTCGCAGGTTTACTCAATAGTTTTTTTGTTACCTTTAGCTTCCAAAACCTACTTATATGAAACGTCTACTCCTTAGCCTATGCGGCTTATTTTTATGTTTGAATTGCTTGAATGCACAAACAGATTCCTATACCGTTAATGGACAATCGTACGAACTTCAAACTGAAGTCGAGGGACCTATGACCTTATTATGGAATGTAATAGGTCAAGAATATCGATATTTTATTAAAAAAGGTAATACAGTTACTGAACTGGTAAATACAGAAGTTAATGGTAAATACCAAGCAGAATACATTGATACTTTAAAGGATATGACAAGTGACGCTAATGTAGATACACAGCGGTTACGTCTCACTTTGGGGAGTTTGCGAAAATTTGTCAATGACTACAATACTCAGGTAGATCCTAATTATACAGATAATAGTCTCTTAGTAGATCTTGAATACCGTTTGGGAGCTTTTGGAGGTGTTACAAATAATGTTTTTACTACGAATCCAGATAATATTTCTGTACCTCAATTTGGAATTGATTTTGAACTTTACGATCCAACAGCTTTACCGAGTCATGCGGTTGTGATTCAGTTTAAGCAGACCTTGTCATCAGACGAATTTGATTATCAGTCGTCTCAATTTTCTTTAAACTACCGTTTAAAATTTATCAAATCGAAGGCAATTGACGTGTACTTAAACACTAAACTGGTAACGCTTACATCTGCCAAACGCGATAGTCCTTTGGTAGTTGAAGGAGAAGATGGATCACCTGTAACATTTAAACAAGAAGGTACCAACCTTCAAGGACCATTTATTTTTGGTTTGGGTGCCGACATACGTTTAGGGAAAGGTTTTTTAACCTTAAACTATCATGATGCCTTTTCTTTTGTAATTGATGATAATGGAGAGTTTCCTGTGGATGTAAGTCTGGGATATAAGTTTATTCTTTAGTCAACTTTTAAAATCACCGGAAGGTGAAACTTAGCTTTAACGGGAATACCGTGCTTGGTCGCAGCTTCAATTTTTTCCATATTGGTGGCTATTTGGTGCACATAGGATTCTAGGAGCGGTAGTTCATTACGGGTACTTTGCTGCATCCGGATACTATCTACACACAGCTTCCCTTTTTCGTTGACAATCATATCGATCCATAAGGTATCATCAATGGGTGTTGTAACAATGAAGGCATGCTGTTCAAAAGAAGCATAAAAGGCATTTGTCATTTCTCTTTCGAAGCATTTTTTTATTGCCTCCTGCCCTATGAGATCTCCACAAACTTCAAAGGTGGGATAGGTATCTACCTGATTTAAATCTAGTGCTTCCCACTCTTGTGCGAGATAGGTTTCGGCAGGTATTTTTTTTGTTTCCCATGAACTACATGAAACCACACTAAGGCAACATATCACTAAGAGAAAACGGTGGATCATAGAGCACTAATTCTTTTGGGAAAATTACAAATTAAATTTGCAACCCCAAGCACCTTTATTGTAGGATCTTAGCCTTTGTCCTTTGCCATAAACACCTCTTGAGTGAGCATATCGATTCGTTGCTGCGCTAATTTGACAAAATACTTTGTTTTATAGTCGGATGCATTAGCATATTTTTTGACAAAACGTTCATACAAAAGGAGCACTTCCCTTTTGTTCTTGTAGTAATTATCGGCAGCAACAGGAATGCCATATTGTGCCTCTATGTGCTCCGGATTTTCTTTGAGGGTGTTTTGATAATTTTCAATTGCAGCTTCAAACTGTCCATCGAGTTTCAAGACGGTGGCAAGGGTGTAATACTCTTCATCTAAGGGCTGTGTATTCAAAAATATGGCAATTTCTGCATGCCGAATTCCCTTTTCAAATTCATGAGAGCGTTGGTAAAGTCGGGCGAGTTCTAGGTGTACGCTGGGATCTTTATCATTTTCTTCAAGTACGATGGCATATTGTTCTATGGCGGCCTCATAATCTCCTTGTTTGGCATAGGATCTGCCAAGACGCTTATGAATAAAGGCCGACGATTGTCCGAGGGAAATAAGTTTTTCCAACCATTCTATAGCTTCTGAGGTCCATCCTTTGTTGTAGTAATTAAGCGCCATGAGATTGGTCATTTCAATTCCGTTAGGATTGCTTTCAAGAGCTTTCTTTCCTATGCGTTCTACGATGTCGTACTGTTGCTTTTTGAGGTAGTACAATCCTAATTGGTTCATTGACTTTTGATGGGAGGAGTCCAGTTTTACCGCTTTCGCGAAAGCGCTATGCGCAGCAACCATTAAAGTATCGCCATTATTTATGTCGGCTTGCGGACCTAAATTGCGTAAAGCACGACCGCGTTGATAATGAAATTCTGGATTGTCAGGGTAAAGCGTCGAGAGGGATTTAAAGATACTATCTCCTTGTTTAAAATTGCGTTGAGCGATATGGAGGCGGCCGAATTCTGTCGCAGCAATCACTTGATTGGGATCTTTACGAAGGGAGGTTTTGTAGGCTTTCAAGGCTAAATTTCCATTTCCTATCGCTTTATATGCGCGAGCAACTTTTAGGTCTATTTGAGCGGTGGGATTTTTGATAGATTGGAACTGTTCAATAGCTTTTGAATAATTTCCAACAGCTGTGAGGCTATCGGCAATGCTCAAAGCCGAAGACTGAGCTTCGGCTTTGATGGATACTATTGTTAGAAGTAAAACAAACAGGTATTTCATATCGTAAATAGGTCTATTCTTCTATTTTGAATGCGATAGGTAAGCTGTATAATACAGATTTAGCTTCTCCTTGTTGCATCCCTGGTTGCATTTGTGGTAGCATAGCGATAACGCGTTCTGCTTCTTTTTCTAATGCTGGATGCGGAGCTCTTGACTTCACATCAACTACTTTCCCATCTTTATTAATTTTGAATTGAACAAAGATTTTATTGATACCTGAAAGGCCAACTTCTGATCCAATATCTGCATTAAAATTATCGATTACAAAGGCGGTTAGAGATTGGGACATGCATTTTTTGGCGACGGCGTTATCACCACTACTTTCGCAACCCGGATATACTGGAACTTTTTCAATAAGAGCAAAAGGAATATCTTCCCGTTCTAACCGCTCTTCGTTATTTATACTCAAACCCGCACTATATTTTGCAGACATCGCATTTTGCAATTTTACAATGGCGTCAGTTTTTTCATTTAGGTTACCGTCTTTAGCGTTCATTATTTCTGCAGTGCTAGCAATAAATGCGTTGAATTCTTCCTGACTAACGGACTCTCTGTTTTCGTATGGCGCATAGAGTTTATCTACCTTCTCTTGCCAAGTTAAATTTTCTCCACTGATTTTTTCACTGGTTTCAGAGGTACAAGAAACGTACATCATCATGCTTAAAATTACTGGAATAATAAGTAGATACTTTAATTGTGCGCTTCTTTTTGATTTTGATTTTTGTAACATAAGAATTCGATTTTTGATGAATGAATGATTAAAAAAGGTATTGGTAAATGACAATTGCTGAGTGCCAAAGGTCATGTTCAATAAGTCCTGATAGTATTCTTTTTTTGTGGTACTTCCTGCTATTTTGGCATCGGCAATATACTCATGAACGATGGCGATATTACGTTGATAGATATACACGAGTGGATTAAACCAAAAAACGATACGAAGCACTTCAAATACGAGAAGGTCATAGCTATGTTTTTCTTGGACGTGAACTTGCTCATGCTCGAGGATTTGCTTTCGCGAAAGCGGATCCAACGCCTCTCCCATAAAAATGAAATTAAGGAAGGAAAATGCTTCTTGACTATTGGGAATAGTGATAATATGTTCGTTATTTTTTCTAAACTTAAGCAAGCGCGAGCATTGGATTAGCTTGGTTCCAAAGATCCCTAAACTCAGCAAAAGACCAATTAGGTATACACTTTGCCATGAAACTTGGAAACTGCTAGACACACTTTGAACGGTTGTTGTTTGAACAGTTGAGGATCCTAAAACAATTTCAGGTAAAATTGCAACGATTGTATCTGTAGGAATCACATTGTTAAAGGCAGCTATTTTCACCAATGGCAACAGTAGGGATATTATAGGCGTGAGTACTAAGTACAAACGGTTATAATTAAAGAAGGTTTCTCTTTTTAGAAAAAGGTGATACACCACTAAAAATAGAGCTTGAAAAAGAACGATTTGAATGATGTAAGTGGCCATACTAGTTGTCTTTATTAATTTCTTTCATGATAGCTTCCATCTCTGAAATACTGATATCATTTTTCTTGACAAAAAAGGACACCATACTTTTGAAGGAACCTTGGAAGTAGCCATCCATAAGTTTATTTAATGTTTGGTTACTGTATTCGGTTTTGGCAACTAAAGGAAAATAGATATGTCCTCTCCCTTTTTTTCGATAGTCTACAAATTTTTTATTCTCTAAAATCCTAACGATGGTTGACACCGTATTATAAGCAGGTTTGGGCGAGGGAAGTTCGTCTATTATGGCGGCAACGTTTCCTTCCTTCAAATCCCAGAGAACTTGCATGATATCTTCTTCGGCTTTGGTAAGTTGTTTCATCCTTGATTTCAATTGTATGACTCAAATATAACTAAAAAATTAGTTTAAACTAATTTTTTAGTTATAA
>TARA_R110002051_G_scaffold214495_2_pt1 | contig 26861 bp, 26 predicted proteins | sample TARA_R110002051 | Tara Oceans TARA_R110002051 (sample SAMEA4397023) | marine metagenome | biome: Polar Biome; feature: [MES] marine water layer (ENVO:01000295) within the mesopelagic zone...; material: water (ENVO:00002006), including particulate matter (ENVO:01000060) such...
AACGAACATAACTTGGTAATTGATAAGCCGCTAACCATTATTGGTAAAAACCAACCAATTATTGATGGGCAATTAAAAGGTGAAATTATTACCATCGTTTCTGATGGTGTTACTGTAGATGGATTTTACATCATCAATGTTGGGACAAGTTATACTGAGGATTACGCTGCTATACGTGTACGTAGAAGCAAAAATTTTGTGATTCAAAATGTTGTTTTAGAGAAACTGTTTTTTGGTATTTATATTGAAAAATCCAGTTATGGCAAAGTCTTTCATAATAAAATAATTGGCGATGCGGTTCAAGAGTATAATTCAGGAAATGGTATTCAACTATGGTATAGCAATCATATAAAAATAGAAAATAATCATGTTGAGCATGTTCGTGATGGTATTTATTTGGAGTTTTCGGATAATTGTTTGATTAAAAACAATATTAGTGCCAATAATTTACGCTATGGGCTGCATTTTATGTTTTCAAATGATGATATGTATCAAGATAATACCTTCGAAAACAATGGCGCAGGTGTAGCTGTTATGTTCTCAAAAAAGATAAAAATGCTGAACAATACCTTTAAAGAAAATTGGGGAACCGCTTCTTATGGCATGTTATTAAAAGAAATAAATGATGCCGAGATTATTGGAAATACGTTTATAGAAAATACTATTGGTATCAATATTGAAGGCTCAAACAGAATTGTTTATAAAAACAATAATTTTATGAATAATGGTTGGGCCATTAAAGTGCGTGGTGCTTGCTACGCCAATAGTTTTATTGAAAATAATTTTTTATATAATTCCTTTGATATATCCTATAATAGTAAAATAAACGATAATGTGTTCGATAGAAATTATTGGAGTAATTACACAGGTTACGACCTCAATAAAGATGGAGTTGGCGACGTGCCATACAGACCTGTTAAATTATTCTCTTATATTGTAAATAGAACGCCTGAAACCATTATTTTGCTTAGAAGTTTATTTATGGATATTATTGATTTTTCAGAAAAAGTCTCACCTATTTTTACGCCTGATAATTTGCTGGACAATAATCCACTAATCAAAAAAATCTCATGGTAAGTATTGAAAATTTACATAAAAAATTTGGAAAAAACCAAGTGCTGAGCGGAATTGATTTAAACATCAATCAAGGTGGAATTTATGCAGTACTTGGGCCAAATGGTTCGGGCAAAACAACACTTATTAAATCTATATTGGGAATGGTTATTCCTAATAAAGGCACTATTTCTGTTCTTGGAGAAAACATTAAGAAAAACTCAAAATACCGCCATAAAATTGATTATTTACCACAGATTGCAAATTTTCCTAATAATTTAAAAGTAAAAGAACTTATTAAAATGATAAAGGATTTGCGTGGTAAAACTGAAGATGATAAAAAACTTATTGACCTTTTTAAACTAGACCCTTTTTTAGATAAAAAATTGGGAACCCTTTCAGGAGGGACAAAGCAAAAAGTGAATCTTGTTTTAGCCTTTATGTTTGATAGTCCATTAATTATTTTGGATGAGCCAACCTCTGGTTTAGATCCCATTTCACTTATTCGCTTAAAGGATTTAATTCAAGCCGAAAAAGCCAAAGGAAAAACCATTTTAATTACCTCTCACATCATGAGTTTTGTGGAGGAAGTTTCTGATGAAATCGTATTCTTATTGGAGGGCAAAATATATTTTAAAGGTTCTATATCAGACTTAAAAAACAAAACCAATCAACCCGATTTTGAACACGCTATTGCGTCTATATTAACAGAAAATCATGCTTAAAATATTAAAATATAGTTTTTACGATTTAATGCGTAGCCGTTGGAGTTACGTCTATTTTGCGTTCTATTTATTGCTTGGTATTGTGCTCTTATTTTTAAATAATGATTTATCAAAAGCTGTCATTACCTTAATGAACGTAATCATTGTACTAGTACCATTGATCGGAACCATTTTTGGTGTGATGTACTATTATAATTCAAAGGAATTTACCGAACTTTTATTGGCTCAACCTTTAAAACGCTCGTCTATATTTTTAGGGCAATATTTAGGTGTGGCCATCTCTTTGTCTATGAGTTTAATTTTAGGGTTGGGTATCCCCTTTATAGTTTATGGCTTGTTTAAAAGCAATGCTATATGGGATTTTTCGTTGCTCCTTATTACTGGAACATTTTTAACGCTCATTTTTACTGCATTAGCCTTTAATATTGCGCTTTCTAATGAGAATAAAATTAAAGGTTTTGGTTATGCCATTTTGCTTTGGCTGTTTTTAGCTATTATTTATGATGGGCTGTTTTTAATGTCACTTATAATATTTGAAGATTACCCATTAGACAAACTATCATTGGTTGGCACGATGCTAAATCCAATCGATTTATCGCGAACACTTATTTTATTGAAACTAGATATTTCAGCTTTGTTAGGATATACAGGTGCTGTATTTAAAAAATTTTTTGGAACTAATTTCGGATTAATCGTCTCATTTATTACGCTTTCACTATGGGTAGTTTTACCAGTATTACGAATTATATTTAAAGCTAAAAAGAAAGATTTTTAAATGTACATCCCTAATGCTTTAGTACATAAAACCACCATTTTATTAATAATACAATATAATTTTAAAGTTGTTTTACATCTTAGTTTATAAAACATAACCTACTAATACACAAATTGCTTAATCAAGCAAAATCTTTAGGAACTAAGAACTGACAAATGTCATGTTTTTTATAAATCATAAAAAGTAATTTTACCATTTCTAAATTAGGACAAATTTATCCTTATTAAATAACCATTAACTAAATAAAATAAATCATGTTAAAATGTTTAAAGCCTCTATTCGGAATTATGGTACTGTTACTGTTTTTTTCTTGTGTAGATAATGAAAAAAAAGAGCTTGCTAATGCGGCGGAAATTTCTGTAAGTAAGGAAATGATTGCAGAATTAACATCTCCTCCCAATGTGCCTACTCCAGTTGGAAGACGTAAAGCAAAAAAACTCATAGTAAATATGGAAATCCTTGAACAAGAAGGCACCATGACTGATGGAACAACCTACAACTATTGGACTTTTGGAGGCTCGGTTCCTGGAAGCTTTATTCGAACACGGGTTGGTGATGAAGTAGAGTTTACTTTATCTAACCATCCAGATAACAAATTACCTCATAATATTGATTTACATGCTGTAACTGGCCCTGGAGGTGGTGCAACATCTTCTTTTGTAGCACCCGGACATGAAAAAATGTTCAGTTTTAAAACCCTAAACCCTGGATTATATGTTTACCACTGTGCCACTGCACCTGTAGGCATGCACATAGCAAACGGCATGTACGGTTTAATTTTAGTTGAGCCAGAAGGCGGTTTACCACAAGTTGATAAGGAATATTACATTATGCAAGGTGATTTCTATACCAAAGGCGAAAACGGAGACCCAGGTTTACAAGCCTTCGACATGCAAAAAGCTGTTGATGAAGATGCTGATTATGTCGTTTTTAATGGCAAAGTGGGATCTTTAACTGGCGATAACGCCATTACTGCTAATGTTGGTGAAACCGTGCGTTTATATGTTGGTAACGGCGGTCCTAATTTAGTGTCGTCATTCCATGTTATTGGTGAAATCTTCGATAAAGTTCATGTTGAAGGTGGTTCTACAATTAATGAAAACGTACAAACCACTTTAGTACCAGCTGGAGGCGCTGCCATCGTTGAATTTAGAGTTGACGTTCCTGGAACTTTTATTTTAGTAGACCACTCCATATTTAGAGCCTTTAATAAAGGAGCGTTAGGCATGTTGAAAGTTGAAGGTGAAGAAAACAAGAAAATCTATTCTGGTGTAGTACAAGAAGGTATTTACCATCCTGAAGGCGGAGCAATTCAAACGATGCCAGACGATGAAAAAGTAAAAGTAGCAGTAGCGTCTTCTGATAAAACATTAGCTGAAAAAATGGAATCTGGGAAGAATATATATATGAAAACCTGTTTTGCTTGTCATCAAGCAGAAGGTCAGGGCATTCCAAACGCCTTTCCGCCATTGGCAAAATCAGATTACTTAAATGCTGATGTAAATCGTGCCATCGGTATTATACTTAAAGGAAAAACAGGTGAGATTACTGTAAACGGGCAAAAATACAATAGTGTTATGACCAGACAGTCTATAAGCAATGACGAAATAGCAGATGTTATGACTTATGTTTATAACTCTTGGGGCAACAACAAAACCAATGTTACAAAAGCTCAAGTAGACGCTGTTAAAAACGCCCACTAACCCAATATAATTAAAATGCGAACTATTTTAAGGCTGGCAACGCGGATTTTGTTCATCTCATACCTGTCAACATCTTATTGTCAGTCTAAAATGGTTCCTATTAAAGGCGGCACATACACACCATTATACGGAAGGGATTCATTAGAAGTGACTATTTCAGATTTTGAAATGGATGTGTACCCAGTTACCAATAATGAGTATTTAGAGTTTGTAAAAAAACATCCTAACTGGCAACGTTCTCAAGTAAAAAAAATATTTGCAGATGGTAATTATTTATTCGGTTGGAATTCTGACACTGAATTAGGGAAAAATCAATCTTTAAATGCCCCAATTACAAATATTTCTTGGTTCGCTGCTAGTAATTATTGTGAATGTCAAGACAAACGATTAGCAACCATAGACGAATGGGAATATGTAGCTATGGCAAATAAAACCATGCCCGATGCCCGAAAGTTAGAAGATTATAATAAATACATATTAGGCTGGTATGAAAAACCAAAAACTTTCAACAATAGTATTGGATCAACCTTTAAAAATTATTGGGGCGTTTATGATCTACACGGGTTGGTATGGGAATGGACATTAGATTTTAATTCTGTTATGATTTCTGGAGAATCCAGAAAAGATGTTGATAACGATAGCAATCTGTTCTGCGGAAGTGCAGCCATTGGTGCAACCGATTTAATGAACTATGCCGCATTTATGCGCTATGCAACCAGAGGTAGTTTAAAAGCAAAATATGCCATGAAAAATCTAGGATTTAGGTGTGTTAAATAGATTTTTTGTCATTCCAGCGAATCCCGATAGCTCGGGAAGGAATCTCATAAATTAATTGATTAAAGTTAAATGAGGAATTTCAAATACATAATTATCTTTTTTACGATATTAGCATCATTCATATCATGCAAAAATGACAAATCCAATTCAGGAAATAATGATTTGGCTATCTATCAATGCCCCATGACATGTGAAGGCGATAAAACCTATGACGAATCGGGAAGTTGTCCGGTGTGTAAAATGGATTTGAAACCAATACAAAAATCTGCTAAAGCATTCAGTCATAATGAAATTTCAGATGAGTCTATTTTCAATTTAACATCAAAATGGCACACTGAAGAAGGCGAAAGCATCCAACTTGAAGATTTAAAAGGAAAGACTTTGGTTGTGGTTATGATTTATACCACATGTAAAGCAGCTTGCCCCCGTTTGGTTGCCGATATGCGAAATATTGAAACACAAATTCCTAAAGAAAACCTTGAAGACCTTCAATTTATATTGGTAAGTATTGACCCCGAAACAGACACACCACAACGTTTAAAAGCCTTTGCCAAAGAAAACTTTATGGATGATGAGCATTGGACCTTTTTACAAGGCACAACAAGTGGTGTTAGGGAATTTGCCAATGTTTTGGCTGTAAAATACAAACAAATTTCACCTATGGATTTTTCACATTCCAATATTATAAGTGTGTTTAATTCCGGTGGAGAATTAGTGCATCAACAAGAAGGATTGGGAGTAGATAATAAAGAAACTATTAAAACTATTTTAAAGTTAACAAGCAAATAAAATCTAAGTACATGACAAAAATTAATAATATACTAAATGTCAGTCTGAGCGCAGTCGAAGACATTCAAAGAAACACTAGCATTTCGACTTCGCTCAATGTGACATTTTCAATTTTGTCAAGCACTAAAAAATAGAATACTAATCAAAACTAAATAAATATGTTATCAAAAAAACAAGCACGCGCTTTTTTTCTTGGAGGTACGGTAATTACTTTTCTGGTATTTATTGGTCTTACCATTTACTCTTTCAGTAAAGCTAACGACCAATCAAATGAAGAAGGTATTACAGAAGCCGTAGTACGGGGAAAACACCTTTGGGAGGAAAACAATTGTATGGGATGCCATACCATTATGGGGGAAGGCGCCTATTATGCCCCTGAATTAACAAAAGTCATTGAACGAAGAGGCGAAGGCTACGTTAAAGCCGTATTAATGACCCCTGTAGATTGGGCGCCTAACGGAAGAAAAATGGTGGCTTATGGATTTTCGCAAGAAGAAGCTGCAGATTTAATAGCCTTTTTTAACTGGATTGGAGAAGTAGATTTAAACGGATTTGAAACCGTTGTGTCTCCACTAGCAAAAGACGATAACTAACTAAAAAGAGAAAAAAATGAAATATAAATCACAAAAAGTAGCATATTGGTTTTTTGCCCTTTCCATGTTATTATTCGGATTACAGATAGTATATGGTTTTATTATGGGATTTGCCCATGCCGGGTATGATGGATTGCATAGCTTTATTCCGTTTAACACCGCCAGAGCCGTACATACTAATTTATTGGTAGTTTGGTTATTATCAGGCTTTATGGGTGCGGCATATTATATTATACCTGAAGAAGCACAATGCGAATTAGTAAGTGTAAAACTAGCTTACGTACAATTAATAAGTTTGGCGCTAGTTGGCGTTACCGCCATTGTAGGGTACCATTTTAATTATTGGGAAGGCCGTAAATTTTTAGAAATACCAAGACCACTAGATTACCTAGTCGTTGCAAATGTATTACTGTTCTTAGGTTTAATCTTAACAACGTTATTCAAAGGAAAACGCAGAACAACTACAGCATTAGTCCTTTCAATGGGTCTGTTATTTGCAGCACTTTTGTATCTGCCAGGTATGCTTCCCTTTGATAGTCAAGTAAAAGATTCTTTCTTCAGATGGTGGGTTGTTCACCTTTGGGTTGAAGGTGTTTGGGAACTTATTATGGGTGGTATTTTATCATTCTTATTAATTAAACTTACAGGTGTTGACAGAGAAGTTATTGAAAAATGGCTGTATGTTATTGTTGGATTAACATTCCTATCTGGCGTATTAGGTACGGGGCATCACTATTACTATATAGGTGTAAACAAAATTTGGTTAATAGTAGGTGGTATATTCTCTGCATTAGAACCATTGGCGTTTTTAGCTATGGCATTATTTGCTGTAAATATGTACAGAAAAGGAGAAAAAAAACACCCAAACACTTTAGCATTATATTGGACACTTGGTGCTGCAATCGTTTCATTTATCGGTGCTGGTTTATTAGGTTTTGCACACACATTACCACAAACCAACTTATACACACACGGTACATTAGTAACCGCAATGCATGGTCACTTAGCGTTTTGGGGCGCTTATGCTATGATTGTTTTAGCCATTATTAGTTATAGTTTACCAAACTTAACAGGTAGAAAATTATACGAAAGCACACGAGGCCGAATGGCCTTTTGGATGTCAAACATCGGTATGATTGGTATGACAGTCGCCTTTGGTGTTGCCGGTGTAGCACAAGTATATCTAGAGCGTAAGTTTAAAATGGAATTCATGGCAGTTCAAAAAGAAATTGAAATACATTTTATAGTGCTTATCATTTGCGCAACCTTATTCATGACAGGTATTATACTCTATTTTATAGATTTCTATAAACACGGAAGACCTAATGATGAAGCATTAGAAACAGCTACAAATTAACAACTAGACTAACTTTACCAGGGTTAAAAATTGCAAAATGGATAACTCTGGTTTTTTTTGAAGCTATTTCCTGCTTTCCACTATATCTTTTTTTGCCATTTATGGCAGCAAAAAAAGGATGCCGTTTCAATCAGGGCTAAACATATTTGCTAACATATAGCATTACTAAAATGAACACACCATACTACCAACCTATTCATAAAGAAATTGATGTTTTTGAACACGCCTATAAATGTAAGATTCCATTTTTACTAAAAGGTCCTACAGGAACAGGAAAATCTAGGTTTATCGAGTTTATGGCACATAAGCTTGAAACCAAATTAATTACTATTTCCTGTCATGAAGAAACCTCATCAACAGATTTAATTGGACGATTCATAATAAAAGGTGCCGAAACCATTTGGCTAGATGGCCCGTTAACCACAGCGGTAAAAGAAGGTCATATCATATATTTAGATGAAATTGCAGAAGCAAGACCAGATGTTATTGTAGCCATTCATTCATTAACCGACCACCGTAGAGAATTGTTTATTGACAAATTAGGCGAAACGGTAAATGCTCATGAAAATTTCATGCTAGTAGCCTCTTTTAATCCTGGTTACCAACGTGGATTTAAGGAATTAAAACCTTCTACCAGACAGCGTTTTGTAGCCATTTCATTTGCATATCCAGAAGCCAAACTAGAAGCTGAAATATTGGTTTCTGAAACCGGAATAGAAAAAGATACTGCTAAAAAGTTAGTAAACATTGCCACAAAAATTAGAAACCTAACAGAACTTGGTTTAACCGAAACCGTTTCTACTAGATTGTTGGTAGATGCCGCAAAACTTATTCATATAGGATTGCCAAAACGATTGACGGTACATGTTGCAGTTGTTGAACCATTAACAGACGATTTAGAAGTCATTCAAGCTCTAAAAGACTTAGGCGATTTAATGATATAAAAATCAGTTTCCAGTCTCAGTCACAGTTTTCAGTAATGCAAACTGCGACTGAGACTGCGACTGAAAACTAAAATACATGTTCGAATTCGAACCAGACGAATATATTTTTACCAAATTCGCTTTCTTCTTCAAAAAAAGGAAAAAGAAAAAGGAAACACAACTTGAGCATGCGGTAAACTTAACGGATATTAAATCGCGATTAGTCATTTTTGCTCGTGCTATTACTGGAGAATCTATAGAAATTTTTGAAGCAGACAGAGAAGGTGGCTACAAGAATAACAATTTCTTTTTACCGTCTAAATACTATGAATATCAAACCCAAGAAGAAAATATTTCATTTTATTTATTTAGAATTTTATACTTGTCTATTCAAAAAAATCTAAACTTTAATTGGAACGACAACCAGGAACATGATTTAACCGAATCGCAAACCAAAGCACAGGAATGTTCTGATCCCGTTTTAAAATCACTGTTTGATCAGTTTCCCATTACTCAAAAATATTATCAAAAATTCGTAGCACATCAGCAATCTAAATCAAGTGCAAAACAACCTGCCGATTTCACTTTTATCTATGGAAAGTGGATGCGAAACTCCCCCGAAGACACTTCAAAAAAGAAGTTAAAAAACTTTACAAACAAAGTTAAAGAAGCAAATCAAGAAGAACCAAAAACAACTATTAAATCAAAAGCAGTTGAAGAAATCATATCTGTTCAAATTGACCAAAAACAGATGGAAGATGCCGTTTTACAACATCAATTTGAAAAGGTAGAAACTGCTGAAGAGTTTGGAGGCAATTTTAGGGATATGGATGGCGATGATGACTTGGAAGATCACTCCAATGCATTGGACGATGTTAAAATGAAGCACACCGTTCGTGTTGATGATACAGCGCACTCGGTATATCAAGCCGATTTTATTGAAAACACCACCATTGCTGAAAGTTCAGAAAATGAAGGCAATGGGCATTTCATCTCCTATGATGAATGGAATTATGCCACTAGAAAATATAAAGAGGATTTTTGTAAAGTGTACCCCAAAACACAACTGACAACGGATATTCCATACTATAAAAAAACACTTCATGAAAATCGTTCTACATTGGTTGGTTTACGTAAAATGCTAACCACGGTAAACAACAAGTACCAGCAACAAAGACGACAACCGCAAGGCGAAGAATTTGATATTGATGCCATAACAGACCTCTTTATTGATGTTAAAACCGGACATACACCATCAGAAAATATATATTTATCTAAACGTAAAAAAGAAAAAAATCTATCCATTTTATTGCTTCTGGACACTAGTCTTTCCAGTGATGGTTATGCTGCCGGAAACCGCGTCATTGATGTTGAAAAACAAGTTTCTATCTTATTTGGCGAAATCTTAAATGAATTTAATATCGATTTTTCCATTGACTGCTTTTATTCAAAAACCAGAAATCATTCTAGTTACATAACGCTAAAAGGTTTTGATGATAATTGGGATACTGCAAAGTATAGGGTTGGTGGCATTGAGCCAAGTGGTTATACCCGTATTGGCACGGCGTTACGACACTCTGGTGCTTTGTTAGATAAACGAGACACAAAGAATAAATGGGTAATTTTAATCTCGGATGGAAAACCAAACGATTATGATAAATACGAAGGCAAATACGGCATCAATGATATAAAACAAGCACTTAGGGAATTAAACGAACGCCAAATAAACTCCTATGCATTAGCCATTGAAGCCAACGCTAAATATTACTTACCACAAATGTTTGGACAAAATCATTATCAAATACTTACCAACCCAGTAGAATTGCTTCAGTCGTTAGTAAAACTCTATGAAAAAATTAAGCATCAATCTTAAATTCAACCACCGCTAAATCTATATACATTGAACAAAATCGCCATAGATTATAAAAATATTTGGTATCCGCCTGGGGGTGTTTTAATATGGATTATCATATTTCTGGAATTATTCACTTTTGGCGCTGCACTTGTAGCCATGGCTTATTACGGCAATCAAGAAGCAGAATTATTTCATAACTCAAGGTTAATATTAAACACAACTTATGGTATGATAAACACCTTGTTTTTATTAACAAGTGGGTTTTTCATGGCGGTTTCTGTATCAGAATTAAAAAGAGGAAACACCATTAAATTTAAAAAACTATTGCTTTTAACTATGCTATTTGGCCTGTTGTTTTTAAGTTTAAAAAGCTTTGAATATGTTGAAAAACTAAATGAAGGCATTACTGTTGGATACAATACATTCTTTACTTTTTATTGGATGCTTACCTTGTTTCATGTGATTCATGTGTTGGTTGGCTTGGTCATTTTAACCTCGGTTTATTTTGGAATAAAAAAAGAAAACTCAAATACAAGTATTGAAGATGTTGAAGCTAGTGCTGCCTTTTGGCACATGTGCGATTTAATTTGGATGATGCTTTTTCCTGTTATATATCTACTCTTTTAATATGAATAAATCAGCAACTATAACATGGATTATTTTAATTGTGCTTACAATTACTTCTGCTTTGGTTTCAAAGCTAGAAAGTAAATATGTTGTACTCATTATTTTAATACTATCGGCATTAAAGTTTTTTGGTATTGCGTTTCAGTTTATGGAAATAAAAAAAGCGCATGTATTTTGGAAAATAATTATTATTGGATTTATTCTTCTTTTTGGCGTTGGGTTATTGGTTACTATTTAAATATAGAAAGGAAAAAGCTATAGCCAAAATGCATCATCTAGCTTATCTATAAAATCATCGTCTTGATGAATTTCTTCAATTAAAGCCAATTGCTTTTCGGTTGCTGCTTTTTGAATTTCAGGAAACAGCACGCGTTCTTCAAAACGAATATGCTTGTCCAATTCCTCTTCAATCTTACTTAAGGTTTTAGCCTCATCGTCCGATTCTGTAAATAAACGTTTTAAACGCCTATGGTCTGCCAAAGCTTTTTTAATAAGGTCGTTATCTTCATTTAAAATAGTGAAAATATGCACTTCTTCCTTTTCAAAATGAGGGATTAAATGAGTTTCAAAAAACCAATCGGCATAAACTTTTATCCGTTTTGGTTCAATGTTTTTACTGAATCCGGCTCTTATTTTCCAAGATAACAGTAATCCATGATGATGCTCTCTACTTAGTGGCTGTAAAGCTTTATGTCGTTTCTGTGGCTTATGGTTCATGTGTTTTTGTTTTTAAAATATTAATGATAATGCTCCCAATTCCTAAGGGTAAAAATATACTGGAAACAAACAGAAAAAGATAATAGTTTGGAATAGCTCCTAATTGAAAATAAAACATCCCGCCTTGAAGAATTAAAAATAATTCGGTTAACACAAAGCCTAAAATAAACGTATAGATTCCAAAATTTAACCATGTATTAAAAGTAACCCACTTGTTCTGTAAAATGAAAGCAAATAAAAATCCTGTGATGACGCCCAACATAAGCAAATGAATAAATCCTATTACAAGATTTCTATGTTGATATGCAACTTCTGATATTTCAGGAACAAGCGACAATAATTGTATTCCTATTTTTAAAACCAAACAAAATATGGCAAAAACATACATGTAAACAGTAAGTTTCGAGTTGTTTTTTACAAGGAATAACTGGTAAGGTTTTATAAGCTTTAAAAATACAATCAACGCTAAAAGTTGAATAAAAACACCTAGTCCATTAATCCAATATAAAGCGATGTGAGGTGCAAACCAATATATTGGTAAAGCCAATGTTAACACCGTTGATATAACCAATAGAACAAAGAACAGCCTAAATTGTTTTGAATCTTCAAGCTGTAAAACATGAAAAAACAGAGCGATAACCGCTATTAAAAACCACCCATTAAACTGAAAATGCAAAAAGAATTGTATGGCTATTTGATAAAATGCTGAAGCCTGCCCGAGCATAGAGACTGCTGGACCCAAAAACCAAACTCCAGCAGTAGATAATACCATAAATAGCAATGCCGTTTTTAGTAATCTTTTAGTGACTACCGATTCCGTTTTATGGTATTTCCAAATAAGATACACAAAGTAATAACTGCAAAAAATATGTAGTGTAGAAAACGTTATTGAAATAACCGCATAGCCTTGAAACGGAAAACTAAGCATCATACCAACCACAGCAAACTGTGTTAGCCAAAATAACCTAATATATATTGGCTTCTTTTCTGGAATAAAATAATGTACAATTAGTACAAAGAGTATTAAATATACCCAACCCAACATGGCAACATGCGAATGGGCATGGGTTAAATACCTATAATTAATTCCTAAAGAGCCTAAAGAACCATATCGCAATGCTAAACCCATTAGGGCAGCAATTAAAAAATTAATTAAACATATAATAAGCTTTAGTTTAGGCATAAAAACTTTTAGGCTCATAATATAACAATAAAAAAACTCCAGAACATTTAATTAATAAACATCCCGGAGTTTAAGGTAACCAACCAAAATTAACCAAATTGTTGTTCTAGCTTAACAGCTTCAGGAAATAAAATATTGTTTTCTAAATGTATGTGCAAATGTAAATCTTTTTCAAATTCATCCAACATGGCATAAGTTACCTGATAGGTATTGCAGCCATCTGCCGGTGGGTTGTAATTATTACTAAGTTCGGCAATTTGTCTAAAACGTTCGCCTTCATTATCGTGCTCTTGCATCATCATGGCTATTGGGTTTTGAACAGTGCCAAACTGTGGCGCTTGTATAGTACCATTTTCTAATTTCGCATTCACCATTTTTTTTATGACTGGAAAAAGAACAAGTTCCTCTTTTTTCATATGTGCAGCTAATTCTCCTGCTGATGCCGTAAAGAGCTCATTAATTTTAAACAATTCCGGATGTCTTTCGCCATGAACGCTACATAATTTATCTAAAAACTGACGTAGTACAGGTATTTTTTCTTCCACATAGCGGTGGTGCTTTTTTTCGATATATTCTACCAACAAATCCAATGGCCAGGATTTATAATCGATAGACTGATCTGTTTTAGAGTTTAAAACGTTTTGTAATTCATCTAAAAGCGTATTCACTTCCATTTCTTTTTTATTGCAAACTTCTTTTACGGTTCTATCGCCTTTACAGCAAAAATCGATGCCATATTTACTAAATACCGCTGCGGTTCTAAAATCGTCTGCAACAAATTGTCCGATTTGTTTTTCTGAATCTTTATTTAATACTTCCATAATCCTCTCCCAACCCTCTCCAATGGAAAGGGCTTTTTTAGGGTTTTATTAATTAAACAATTTTATTTCGGATAATTTTATCCTATTTGTATTCAAATTTTTTTAAGTGAAACTCATCCCAATTTTATCTTGGGATCTTTTCATTTATTTTGATTATTATATTTTTAAAAATGAAGCACCCGATGTTATATTCAGTGCTAATTCTTCTAAATTAGTGTCCTCTAACATATGTTTAAGTTCATCTCTCACACCTTTAAACTTATCATGTACAGGACATGGATGATTCTCATCACATGTTTCAAGGCCTAAACCGCAGCGGCTGTAAATACTATCCCCATCTATAGCGTTAACAATTTGAGCCAACTTAACGTTACTTATATTATTTTTATCAATTTCAAAACCACCATAAGCTCCTTTTACAGAATTTATAACCTTATGCTTCACCAAGGCTTGTAGAATTTTTGCTGTGAATGCTTGAGGCGAATTAATTTCAGCAGCAATTTCTTTAGGGCTTACCCGCTTGCCGTCATAAGATTTTGTTGCAATAAAAATTGCAGCTTTAATACCATATTCACAAGCTTTTGAAAACATTTAGTTTATATTTATGACAAATGTATATATAATTTTTAATTAGGACAAATTTATCTTAATTAAATTTAATATTGATTCCTAAACCATACTTTTTGCCACTCGCGTTTTAAAATTAAAAACGAAACTGCTTCCGATAGTTTTAGGGTATCTTCACCATCTAATGCTTTTACTTGCTTTTCAGGCACATCAATTATATAAAGTAAATTAAGGTAATCGGTAAATTTTTCGTGAATGAGTTTATAAACCGTTTCATGAAGCAGAAGCTTTAAACTTGAAGGCAAGATTTCTTCATGAAAATCTAAATCAATATTGGCAAGAAGTAAATCTTTGTTTAGCTGAAGAATTAGTTTTTTGTATAAATCTAAACTCTGTGCGTCTTCAATTAAAGCGTCAAAAGTAGTTGGTAATTGCATAAAATAGATTTCAGCTTTCGCGGAAATGAAAAAAGATTAATTATTTAAACCGTTCTGTTCATTAAGTTTTTACCAAATGCTTTTAAAAGCTGTTTTTTATCTTCAGATATATTTAAAGATTTCAATACCTTAAACGCTTCATTTGTATAGTTTTCAATAGCCTGTTTAGTAGCGTCCGCAGAACCTGATGATATAAAAAACTGTTTTGCGGTTTCTATTTTGGTTGAAATATCCTCGGGGTTTGATGAAAATAAATGACTCCATTCAACTTTATCTGTCTTGTTGGAAAATTCCAAAGCCTTCAAATACAAATACGTTTTCTTATTTTCAATAATATCGCCTCCAACTTGTTTTCCAAAGGTTTCAGGGTCGCCAAAAGCATCTAAATAATCATCTTGTAATTGAAACGCAATACCTAAATTTTTACCAAACCCATAAATATTATTTTGATCTTTTTCAGAGGCATTAGCCACAATAGCTCCCATTTTCATGGCAGCACCAACCAAAACGGCCGTTTTAAATTCAATCATTTTTAAATACTCAGGAATGGTTACATCATTTCTGGTTTCAAAATCAACATCATATTGTTGGCCTTCACACACCTCTAAAGCCGTTTTACTAAACAGTTTTGCTAATGATTGAAAAATAGAAGCGTCATAGTTTTCAAACAATTGATACGCCATAATTAGCATCGCATCACCCGAAAGAATCCCTGTGTTTATATCCCATTTTTCATGAACCGTTTTCTGCCCTCTGCGCAAAGGGGCATCATCCATAATATCGTCGTGTACCAATGAAAAATTATGAAAAACCTCAACACTTAAAGCAGCGTTTAAGGCGGTTTTATAATCGCCTTCAAAAATCTCTGCAGTCATTAAAGTGAGTACTGGCCGTAACCGCTTACCACCTAAGTTTAAGATATATTGAACAGGTTCATAAAGATTTTTAGGCTCTTTTGTTACTGCATATTTTTCTAAATATGTAACAAAATGATGTTGATATTCTTCTATTGAAAACATAGTGCTAAAATAAATTAAAAACCCTTAAAAAAATATTCTGTTGTTAAATAATTGTAAAACTTTGGAAACTTTTTTTGTTTTTAAAGTTTCCTGTTGTAGATTTGCGCCTTTATTATGAGAGACAACATTATACACAAGTCAGCAGAATTGTTTTTAAATCTTGGTTTTAAAAGCGTAACAATGGACGATATAGCTCAAGAAATGGGCATATCAAAAAAAACCATTTATGTGCATTTTGCCAATAAAACTAAATTGGTTGAAGCCGTAACTTTTGAGCTTTTTGAAACTATTTGTGATGGAATTGATGATATCTGCGAAAGTGCCAACAACCCCATTGAAGAATTATATTCAATAAAGATGTTTGTGATGCAGCATCTGAAAAATGAAAAAACATCGCCACATTATCAACTAAAAAAGTATTATCCAAAAATTCATACCGAGCTTAAGTTTAAACAGTTTGAAAAAATGCACCAGTCTGTTCAAGAAAGCTTAGAGCATGGTGTAGCAACTGGGGTGTTTAGACATACTATTGATGTGGATTTTATTTCCAGAATGTATTTTACAGGAATGACAGGTATTAAGGACAATATGTTTTTCCCGCCAAAACATTATGAAATGAATTACTTAATGGAAAGCTATTTAGAATACCACCTAAGGGCAATAGTAACAGAAAAAGGCTTACAAATATTAAACAAATTTATCATATCAAATCAATCAGAAAAATGAAACCGACATGAATAAAACAATCTTTAAGTACACATTTCAAAAATTGTTTTATTCATCAAAGGTTACATGTGACATCTTTAAAACAATAAAAACAAACACATGAAACATTCATAACTAAATTTTCGATACCCAAGGAAATGATTAAATGAATGTTACATGTGACCGATAAAAAACAATAATTATAAACACATGAAAAGGAAACTAATTTTAATTTTTATTTTATTGATTTCTTTTGCAACATTTTCTCAAGAAAACATACGCAGTTTCTCATTACAAGAGGCTATAGATTTTGCATTAGAAAACAACAGAACCGCAAAAAATGCTTCACGCGATATTGATGCGGCATATAAACAGAAATGGGAAACTATTGCTACTGGTTTACCCCAACTTAATGCAGCAGTAGATTATCAAGATTTTATTAAACAGCAAGTGCAAGTTATTCCTGCCGATGATTTTGGAGGACCAGAGGGAGAATTTATTGCGGTAGAATTTGGTTTAAAACAAAATATAAATGCTTCGGCAACATTAAGCCAATTAATTTTTGATGGCTCTTATATTGTTGGTCTTCAATCGGCAAAAGTATTTTTAGAAATTTCAAAAAATGCCAAAATCAAAACAGATTTAGAAGTTAGAAAGTCAGTAATAAATGCTTATGGCAATGTTTTACTTGCAGAGGAAAGCGTACAAATTTTAGAACGTAATAAAAGGGCGCTTGAAAAAAACCTGAATGAAATAACCAAAATTTTTGAAAATGGTTTAGAAGAAGAAGAAAGCGTTGAACAACTAAAAATAACTTTATCTGGAATTATTAGCACGCTAAGTAATACTAAACGATTAAAGAAAGTGGCGTATCAAATGTTAAACATGACCATGGGAATAGATATAGACGCTAACACGACTTTATCAGATAGTTTAGAAACCTTAACGGCTAATAATATTGATTTGAGTTTAATTGACAATCCTTTTTCGATCGAAAATACCATTGATTATCAAATAGCCAATAACGATAAAACATCAAAAGAACTTATGGTTAAACTTGAAAAAAGCAAAGCTTTGCCAACGGTAAACACTTTTTTATCGGGTGGATATTTATCGTATAGCGACAATTTTGATTTCTTGGATACAAACCAAAAATACTATGGCTTTGGCGTCTTTGGTTTAAACCTTAAAATACCTGTTTTTAGTTCTGGTTTGCGAAGTGCTGCAACACAACGTGCAAAAATCAATTTAGAAAAAGCTAAAAACGATTTAACCGAAACTGAGCAACGCATAAAATTACAAATTGCATCAGCTAAAAGTGATTATCAGTTTTCTATTGAAGATTATACAAATAAAAAAGAAAACTTAAACCTTGCCGAACGTATAGAACAAAAAAATCAAACTAAGTTTTTTGAAGGTATTGCCTCCAGTTTTGACCTCAGACAGGCACAAATTCAATTATACACGGCACAGCAAGAATTTTTACAAGCCATGCTCGATGTTATAAATAATAAGGCTGCTTTGGAAACTATTGTAAATGAAGTTGATTAGTTTATCTGTTTAAAGTTTAAAAAAGGAAAACATGAAACATTTCTCATTTGAAAAATTAACCGTTTGGCAGAAATCTAGAAAATTATCCGTTTCTATATATGAAATAACAAAATCTTTTCCTGATGATGAGCGTTTTGGCTTAATAAGTCAAATGAGGCGATGTGCTATTTCTATTTCATCAAATATAGCAGAAGGTAGCGGCAGACATTCTGGAAAAGATAAGGCAAGATTTACAGAAATAGCATTTAGTTCAGCTTTAGAACTTTTAAATCAAATTATTATAGCTAACGATTTACAATTTATCTCAAACAAAAACCATGATGTGTTAAGAGATAATATTTCGGAAATAACTGCAATGCTAAACAGCTTGCACAAATCTCAATTAAAATAAACTCATAAACATATATAAACCCATAAACTCAATAACTAATGAAAAACATATATACCCTTTTACTCATCGCTTTACTAGTTTCTTCTTGTGGTGGTAATAAGAAAAAATCGGTTGAAGATATTATTGCTACGGATAATTTAGAATTAATTCGTGAAAAGAAAACAGAATTAGATGCTTCTGCTCAAGAAATTTCTAATCAGTTAAAACAAATAGAAGCTAAAATTAAAGTTTTAGATCCTCAGGAAAAAATTCCATTAATAACAACTATTGAGGCTAAAGAAGGTGTTTTTACTCATTACGTAGAATTACAAGGAAGCGTAAGTACCAAACAAAACATTGTAATATATCCTGAGTTTTCGGGTGTTTTAAGTCGTGTTTATGTTAAAGATGGGGATCGTGTTAGTAAGGGACAAGTGCTGGCAAGAATAGATGATGGTGGCTTAAGTCAGCAGCTATCACAATTAAAAATCCAAACGGCTTTAGCAAAAACTACTTTTGAACGTCAACAGCGTTTATGGAATCAAAAAATAGGAAGTGAAATTCAATTTTTACAAGCCAAAGCAACCTACGAAGCTCAAGAACAAGCTGTAAATCAATTACAAAACCAAGTTTCTAAAACAGTAGTTCGCGCACCATTTACAGGCACTATTGATGATGTTATTACAGAGCAAGGTACAGTTGTTGTTCCAGGGCAATCGGCGCTATTTAGAATCGTAAATCTTCAAGATATGTATATTGAAACTGATGTTCCAGAGCTTTATATCTCAGAGGTTGTTCCAGGTAAAGATGTGCAAATAGATTTCTCGGTACTTAACAAACAAATGGCAGCTAAAGTACGTCAAGCAGGGAATTTTATTAACCCTGCAAACCGAACCTTTAAAATAGAAGTTGGAATTGATAATAAAGACAGACTGATAAAACCAAACTTAACGGCCAAACTTAAAATTAACGATTATACCAATGATAAGGCCATTTTAATCCCACAAAGTATCATTTCAGAAAATGCCGATGGAGAGCAGTATGTTTATGTTATCTCTGATAAAACTGAAAACAAAGGGATAGCTAAACGCATCATTATTGAAACAGGTAAAACACAAGGCGATAATATTGAAGTGCTTTCAGGTTTGGAAAATGGCAATGAGATTGTTGATGAAGGAGCACGTAGTGTAAAAGATGGACAAGAAGTGAAAATTCTTGTTCAATAAAGTTGAAAAGTTTAATGTTTATGTGTTTAGAGAATAACTGAGGGCAAAACAAATAATTCATAAATAATGAAATTATTTTCATTTGAAAAGTTAGTAGTTTGGCAAGAGTCAAGACAATTAGCTGTTAGTATTTATAAAACAACAAAATCATTACCAACAGATGAAAGGTTTGGATTGGTTAGTCAAATGCGCCGTTGTTCCGTTTCCATATCATCTAACATAGCAGAAGGGACTGGAAGGTATTCAGGTAAAGATAAAGCAAGGTTTACAGAAATCGCATACAGTTCTGCTTTAGAGCTATTGAATCAAGCTATTTTATGTCATGACCTTGAATTTATTTCAGAAAGCGAATACCAACTTATAAGAGAAAAACTAAGCAAAATTACAGCAATGTTAGATGGCTTATATAAATCACAATTAAAAAATTGAGGGTTAATATTTATACTTTAGAAACGCATTTAGCCTTCTAAACTCATAAACATTAAACTCATAAACATTATAACCAATGACAAAAGATCTAAAAAAGAAAAACGTAGATAAAGAATTTCCGCTATCATCATGGGCTATTAATAATAAAACCACCATGTATGTGCTAATTACGCTAATTCTTATCTTGGGAGCTGGCGCTTATTTTAGTATGCCGCGTGAAAGCTTTCCAGAAATTAAGGAAACTAAAATTTACATCAGTTCTATTTATCCAGGAAATACCGCCGAGGATGTTGAAAAACTGATTACCGACCCTATTGAAGATAAGCTTAAAACGGTAAGTAACGTCATTGAAATCACCTCAACTTCTCAAGAAGATTACTCCATAATTATTGTTGAGTTTGATGAAGATATTAGTGTTGAAGCCGCTTTACAAAAAGTAAAAGATGAGGTAGATACAGAAACAGCTAGTGAAGATTGGCCAACCTTTAATGGCGCCAAAGTAGAGCCTAATATTTTCGATTTAAGCATGTCTGAGGAAATCCCCATTCTCAACATTAATATTTCTGGTAATTATCCCGTAGATAAGTTGAAAGAATATGGCGAATATTTGGAAGATGAAATTGAAGGCCTTCAAGAAATTAAGCAAGTAGATATTCGTGGTGCACAAGAAAAAGAAGTTGAAGTCGCTGTTGATATTTATAAAATGATGGCTGCCCAAGTAAGTTTTGATGACATTATTAATACCATAAGTAGAGAAAACATGACGATGTCCGCGGGTAATTTAATTGCTAGCGGACAACGAAGAACCATTAGAATAATTGGTGAAATTGAAGACCCTGAAGAACTCGAAAATTTTGTTGTAAAATCTGAAAACAACAATGCTATTTATTTAAGAGACGTGGCTAAAGTATCTTTTAAAGATGAGGACAAAACCACCTATGCGAGAGAATTTGGAGAACCTGTGGTGATGCTAGACGTAAAAAAACGTGCTGGTAAAAATATGGTTGCAGCAGCAGAACAGATTGACGTTATTGTTAAAGATGCTATTGAAAATATATTCCCGCAAGATTTAAAAGTCACCATAGCCAACGATCAATCTTCAAAAACCATTGGTCAAGTTGATGATTTAGTAAATAATATCATTTTTGGTATCATCCTCGTTGTAACTGTTTTAATGTTCTTTTTAGGTTTTAAAAACGCCCTTTTTGTTGGTTTTGCTATACCGATGTCTATGTTTATGTCGCTCATGATATTGGATTTATTAGGCTATACCATGAATACCATGATTTTATTCGGACTTATCATGGGGTTAGGGATGCTTGTAGATAATGGTATTGTGGTTGTAGAAAATGTGTACCGCCTTATGGAAGATGAAGGTATGAGTCGCGTTGAAGCAGCAAAGAAAGGTATTGGTGAAATTGCATTTCCTATTATCATATCAACATTAACTACCGTTGCTGCTTTTGTTCCACTAGGGTTATGGCCCGGGGTTATGGGGCAGTTTATGATTTATTTCCCTATTACATTATCCGTTGTATTGGGGTCATCATTGTTTGTTGCTATTTTCTTTAACTCGGTAATGGTGTCTCAATTTATGACCATAGAGGATAAAAATATGCCCTTAAAACAAATCGTTAGAATATCTATAATTTTTGGAGTTATAGGTTTATTGATTTTAATATTTGGTGGCTCATATCGTGGTTTAGGAACCTTAATGATGGTTACTGTTGTTCTACTTTGGATTTACAGATTATTCCTAAGAAAATGGTCAAATAGCTTTCAAAATAAGACCTTGCCCCGTTTTGAAAACTTATATGAAAAAACACTCCGTAGAGCCTTAAAAGGGAAAATGCCAGCGATTATTACCGTTGGAACCGTAGTTTTATTGTTTATAGCTTTTATGGGCTTTGGCGCTTCTGTTGGAAGTCAACGTACTAAAGTGGAGTTCTTTCCGGATAATACGCCCAATCAAATCATCGTATATATTGAATATCCTGAAGGAACAGATATCAAAAAAACCAATACCATCACAAAAGATATTGAGCAACGCGTGTATAAAATTATAAACGATGACGCTTATATGCATGGTGATTTTAATTTTTTAACAGAGAGTGCCGTATCCCAAGTTGGTGAAGGTGCCGGAAATCCGCAAACCGATGGTGGTTCTGCTGCTGAAATGCCACATCGCGGAAAAATTACTGCCACCATGCGCGAATACAAATTTAGGGAAGGTGCTGATAGTAATGAACTTCTTAAAAAAGTACAGGAAGATTTAAAAGGAATTTATCCAGGTGTTTCAATTTCTGTTGAAAAGGACGCTGTTGGCCCGCCTGCTGGATATCCAATAAATATTGAACTTGAGGGTGAAGATTATTCTGAGCTTATTGCAACCGCTGAAAGTATGCGCGGTTTTATTAATTTGAAAAACATTCAAGGTATTGACGAATTAAAAATTGACGTAAACAAATCCAAACCTTCAATGCAGGTTTTGGTGGATAGAAAAAAGGCAGGTGAATTGGGTGTAACTTCGGGTCAAGTTGGGCAGCAACTTCGCAATGCTGTTTTTGGTGCTAAAGCTGGTGTTTACAAAAAAGATGGTGAAGATTATGATATCTATGTGCGTTTTAATGAAGAAAACAGATATAACACGAGTGCTATCTTTAATCAGAAAATCACATTTAGGGATATAGCTTCTGGTCAAATAAAAGAGATTCCAGTATCAACAGTGGCAATACAAAATAACAATTCGGGCTTTAGTGCTATAAAACACCGTGATGTTAAACGTGTGGTGACTTTATATTCTGCCTTGGCTCCGGGTTTTACTGATGCTGGCGCCATTGTTTCAAAAATTCAGAATGAAATGCAAGGTTTTACTGAAAAACCTGATAATGTGAAAATTGATTTTACTGGGCAAATTGAAGAGCAAAACAAGCAAATGGCATTTTTAATGGGTGCTTTCTTTACTGGTTTAGGTTTAATATTCTTCATTTTAATTTTCCAGTTTAATTCGGTTTCAAAACCAGGAATAATTATGCTTGCCATTTTCCTGAGTTTAATTGGTGTATTTGGCGGTATCGTTGCAACTGGAAGTGCCTTTGTGATTATGATGACCATGATGGGCATTATCTCCCTAGCAGGAATTGTAGTTAATAATGGTGTGGTACTACTCGATTACACACAACTTTTAATTGACAGAAAAAAGGTTGAGCATGATTTGGAAGATGACCAATATCTTGAAACGCCTGATTTATTGGAGGCTATTATAAAAGGTGGTAAAGCCCGTTTGCGCCCCGTATTGCTAACGGCAATTACAACTATTCTGGGATTAATTCCTTTGGCAACTGGTTTAAATATTAACTTCTTTACCTTGTTTAGTGAATTTGACGCTAATATTTATGTAGGTGGAGATAACGTAATTTTCTGGGGGCCTTTGGCTTGGACCGTTATTTATGGCTTATTTGTAGCAACATTTTTAACTTTAATTGTTGTACCCATTCTGTTTTATTTAGTGACTAAATTTAAAATGTGGTTATATAGTAAAAGAGCTGCAAAATATTCGGCAGTAAATGCCATTGGAAATACTATGGAATAATTTATTTAATGGTGTGACCAGCTCGATTAATAATAGAAAAGCCCCAACAGATGTTGAGGCTTTTCGTTTTAAAATATATCTCTTTTTTTATTTTAATTTAAAGCTTAATCTAGCAAAAAGAAAACGTCCGCCAATTCCAAATTGTTGTGAGCGTCTAGACCAATCAAAACGTCCGCTGCTTCTGTTCGCTTCAATAGCCCTGTCTGGGTAAACATCCAATAAGTTATTAGCACCTACTGTAAATGTTAAACTCTCTGAAACTTTATAACCAAAAGTTAAATCAGTAACTAATTTAGAACCAAAAACTTGTTGATTAGCAACACTATTAGTAGCTTCTGAAACTTCACCAAACCAAGCATTTCTTAAAAACACATTCCATTTACCAGTAGTCAAGTTGTTAGATAAAATTACTTTTGAACGTGGTACAGCTTCTTCAAGATAAATTCTACTGTCCTCAGGAAAATATGTTCCAACCTTACCTGCTCTTTCTAAAACCTCTGATGCTTTTACCGCTCCAACCTGTCTTGTTTGAGAGAATGTTCCAGCTAAATCTGATTTCAACCTTGTATTGGTTCCAATATCAGCTTTATGTGTTAATACAATATCCAATCCTTTTGATTCTGTATCTATCGCATTGGCGAAAAACGATGCTGCAGATGCATTAGCTTGAGAAAGCAAATTAAACAACTCCAATTGTGCTCCTGAATAAACTGCTGGCACACCTCCAGTACCTGTTCCAGCATCTGGTGTAGGGGCAAATTGTCCAGTATAAATTACTCTATCATCAATAGCTACAAAATACCCATCAACTGTAAATGTTAAATTGGCATCTGGCATTTTAGCTGTGAATCCTAAGCTTACACTCTTCGAGGTTTCTTCTTTTAGTTCCGGAATACCTAATAATTTAGCAGCTCTACTATCATTTGAAAATGTTCCTACTTCAACTGGGATACCATCTTGAAATATGGTAGATGTGGAATTAAAATTTAATTGATGTAATGAAGGTGCTCTAAATCCTGTATTTAAAGCTGCTCTTATATTTACATTTTCGCTAGCTTTTACTCGTGTTGCTAATTTAAAATTGATTGTCGATCCGAAATCTGAATAGTTTTCAAAACGTGTAGCAAAACTTACTAAAATGTCTTCTGAAAAATCGGCTTCTAAATCTACATAACCAGCGATGCTACTTCTATCCCTAGATAATTCATTAGCTGGACTAAACCCGGGAAATACTTGAGAACCACCTGGTCTTGCTACTCCAAAGAAATCTCTTGCTGGACTTTGGGTTGGTAACGTAATTAACTCACCCTGTTGTGTATATTGACCATAAGATGCTTCCTCACCGGCAACAATTTGATAATTTTCCAAACGATATTCTGCACCAAAAGCCACATTTAGTCCACTCATAGTATCTTTAAAAAACTGATTTACATCTAAGTTAACCGTGTTTTGCATAAAGTTAAACCCACCTGCATCAAAAGTAGTAGGCGATGCATTTTGGCGAGATGCATTAAATGTATTTCCTATAGTATATAAAAACCCATTTTTACCCCAAGAATTACTTAAATCAATATTCCAATCATTTACTTTTCCTCTTATACCAACAGCAAGTGATTTATCAGTAATTGTTGAGTTAATTTCAGGTAAAAACCCATTGAAATAAGCTGGCGTATAGGTTCTGCTTTGGTTTGGCAATCTATAAAACCCAGCCGAATTACCTTTTCTAGAACTCATTCCTGCAAACGAGTATAATTCTGTTCCTGCATCATCTAATGGTAAAGCCATATTTGCGAAAAAGCGTCCACTTCTAAGTTGAGATTGACCAACGCGCATATTAAAATCGCTTCTTGTTAAGCCTCTTGCTGCTAATTCAGCTGTTGTATTATCAGCATTTAAAATACCTTGTAAATCCGCTTTTGTTGCCGTTGGACTTAATCCCAATCCTGCAGCGTTACCATATTGAATAACATCATCAACATCATCATCTAATAAATTTGCTATATTATAACCATCATTACTTGCAAATCGTTCAACGGTATTGTAAAGGTTAAAAACATCACCTTCCCATTCTTTCATTCTGCTATAATCTTCCCTAAAATCAAAATCACCTGTAAAATTGATAAAACCACCATTATCTCCTAAAGCTACGCCGTAATTAGCACTTATGTTAACAGTTTCTCCATCAACACCACCCGTTTGGTCGTTTGCATTTTTAGTAAAATTAGCACCAGTGGTTACATTAAGTGTTAATTCATTTACGCTAGTGTTTAAAACGATATTAATAACTCCAGCAATAGCATCCGATCCATATTGTGCCGCTGCACCATCGCGCATTACCTCTAATCTTTGGATTGCTCCTGAAGGTATCGCATTTAAATCTGTACCAACGCTACCTCTACCAAATGTACCATTTACATTAACTAAAGATGAATTGTGTCGCCTTTTTCCGTTAATTAAAACCAGGACTTGATCGGGCCCTAAACCTCTTAAAGACGCAGGATCAATATGATCTGTTCCATCAGAAATGGTTTGTGTATTGGATGTAAATGAAGGCGCCACAAAATTTAAAATTTGATTTAAATTAACTTGTGGTCCTGCTGAAGTTAATTCGGAAATATCAATAATATCAACTGGTACTGGTGTGTCTACCACAGTTCTACTTGGGTTTCTAGAGCCTACTAATACAACTTCATCTAAAGCAACTCCAGATTGCATTGTAACATTTAGTGTGGTTCCAGAAACTTTTACTTCTTGCGTATCATAACCTACATAAGAAAACACGAGGATATCTCCTGTGCTTGCATTAATCAAATAGTTCCCATCAAAATCTGTTGTGGTTCCAGTTGTAGTTCCTTTTACAATTACAGATACGCCTGGTAAAGGTCCCGTTTCATCTGAAACTGTACCAGAAACTTCTTGTGCTTTCATTGAATTTAATGATCCGAAAAACATCAAAATCATAAAAATTTTAGTGGATAATAATTTGTACATAATATATATTTTTGAGTTAGTTGAGGCTAATAGGGTGCACGACAAATTTCCCTTTTCAGAGAAAAATTTGTAATTT
>TARA_R110002051_G_scaffold45998_2_pt1 | contig 26834 bp, 37 predicted proteins | sample TARA_R110002051 | Tara Oceans TARA_R110002051 (sample SAMEA4397023) | marine metagenome | biome: Polar Biome; feature: [MES] marine water layer (ENVO:01000295) within the mesopelagic zone...; material: water (ENVO:00002006), including particulate matter (ENVO:01000060) such as......
ATTCTCTGGGTTAACATGGGCAGGAAAAAAATCATAAAAATTGTCCCCCCACGACATATAGCCGTCTACCTCATTTTTATATTTAAGGTCAGGCCTCTCTTCTATTATTTTTTTAAAAACGTTAGTTTTGATTAACATAAAACCAGTGGCGGCATAATTAACTTCAACCAAATTATTGGAGGATGCTATGTCCGACGCTATGGCGGAAGAAAATTCGGTTGTATAATCTGTAGCTAATTCTTTCCAACTATCGGTCGCAAAAACCTCTGGGTTGTTTTTTGCTAAAAAGGCCACTTTTTCTTTGTTGTAGTATTTTTTAGCATAAGCCCCACAAACAACATCTTTGTCGTGTTTTATGAGCTTGAAAACATCATTCGGGTCAAAGCTAATATCAGCGTCAATGAACAATAATCTATCAGCCTTGTAATGGAGCGACGCAGCTGCACTGGAGTTTCTTGCACGGGAAACTAAACTTTCAAATAAAATTCCTGTTGAGCTAAAAGAAATATTATGATGTTGCTGTAAACACTTTACAAAAAGAGCAGAGGTTGACATTGCGAATTCAGCACGGCACATGCCTCCATAAGCAAGAATAGGAAAATAAACTGAAACTTTATCGGTCATTCTTGGGTTTTATGTTGTGCTGCACCCTGTATAGGATAAATATATTAATATAATTATTAAACAAATAAATACTCTTGTCTCTATGCAAAAGTTCATACTGCTTTAGTTTTAGGTTTATCTTTAGCTTTAACCTGCTTTTGTTTAGACTTCCTTCCGTAATCAAGGAAAGAAGCCTTTTCTTCTTCTGGTTCCTCTGGAGACTTGCGGTAGTAGAGAATACCGCGAGATTGTTTCGCACACTCTGTGGCCCACGCAACAGCATTAGGTTTGCCTAACTTATCGCTGTAACCTCCCATGTAGGTGCCTCGCTTGTCTCTTACAATGTAAGAGCCCGTTTTATCTTCGCTGGTATTATCCATCATTTTTTTATAATTTGTGCTCTCCGATATAACTTCCTTCGGCAGGGTTGTTAAGTTTTTTAATCATTGTTGTTAGCCATTTGGAGGCGTTTGAAGAGTGGTAATACTCTTTAGCTTTCCCCCGGTATCTCCATAGCCTACGCTTTAAATTAACTACATATACCTCGTTCACTAAAACATATCCAGATTTAAATTCTTTTATGATGGCTTCTTGACAATCTAACATTTTGATTAACTTTTCTTGCTTGCGTTCGTTTTTATTGTCATTCCAATATCTTCCCGGCCCATGATCATATTCGAAATCACTTATCGAGCGGAGGCGTTTGGATATTTCTAGTTCATATTTAAGCGCAGGAATATCTTGATATGTAAGCCCATCTTCCCAGCTACCTATTAGCTTGGGCCTGTCGGGGTGATTGCAAAATTCTTCAAGCTCTTTTCTTTGTTGTTCTATTTCTCGCAAATGTTTTTCCTGCTCGTATTCTTTAACTATGCGCTGAACTCTGCTTTGTCCTATTTGTAATATTTTAACAGTTTTAGATCGTGTCAGTCCTTGGTCAAATAATTCTCTTATTTGAGTTATTTGTTCTGAGGTTAATGGGGGCGGCTTACTATTCATTGCAAAAACACCTTGTTTAAGACACTTTAATTAAAACGTCATGAATCATATGACGCGTTTTATAGTCCAGAACACGGCCCTCTTCATCGGTAGGAAGCTCCTCGATGACTACACAAGTATTCAAATGCAAAACTTCACTCATGCATTTGACTTTACGTAAAATTCCTATTTCTTTATATTTCAAAATACTCCATAAGGTGTCTACTTGAGTAGGGTTTGCGTCTTCAATTGCTTTAATTAGGGTTGTTCCAATTTTTTCGGTCATTTTAGTTTCGGTTTGCATAAACAATGTGGTAGGAGTGTAGGAGTTTATATAATTTTGTCAAGCGTTTTCTCGTCGAAAACAAAATTAAACTGAGTGTTCGTGGTAAAAAATGTCATATGTTTAAATATAAGTGTTTTATAATAACTCTTGCTGTTTTTTTCAAGCATATTAAAGCTAAAAAGTGGAAAAATTCTATCCATAATTCCTTCTAAAAAATCATCTATGAGAGCACTACTTTCCAGTATATCGAGTGTTTTAGGAATTTGGAGTATGTGATGGTGGTTCATCGGCGTCATTGTCTGGTACGTCAAAGCGTGTTAAACTAAAAACGCATCTTCCTATAACGCTTTTGTCGTCACCGATTATGCCCTCCACAAGGAAACTCTTGTCACCAAAAGAAACGTTCTTCAAATCGAACTGAAAAGATTTAATCTCGCCGTCCCATCTGGTTTTAATGGTAAGAACTTTAGACCCCTCAATGTCGGCCCCAAAAGAACGTGGCACCCTTTCTTTATCTGCAAAATTATCGTTTTTTATAGTTAATACTGCTCTCATTTTTTATGGAATAAAAGTTTCATGTGTTTCTCTCCACATGGAAGGCTTATGGCCTTTAAATTTAATGTATTTTACTTTCTGAGTGTTATTTAAAACCCAAACTGCTGTTCCGGCTGACATGGTATGGTTCGGAGTATCCCACTCTTCAAAGTCCTCATCATACGAATTAAGTAGCCAACCATAATTATAATCATAATCGTATATTACAATATCTAACGTAGCCCCAAAAATAGCTGATACTCTATTGCCTTTATAAGAAAAGGGTATACTGATCATAGAAAACCCCGGCGGAACCGGCTGAATCAAACTATATAGAATGTTTGCAGACGTTTTTGTTTTAGGTAAACCACCCTTTTCGTATAGAGCTCTGACATCTGTCGCCGATAAAGCTCGATTGTAAATGTGCACGTCGTCAACAGTGCCATCGAAATAACTCCAATCGGGATCAAAGGAAATTCCACTACCTATATATATTTTTGTTTTGCTGGTGTTCAAACGGGGCTGCGCTCCAAACCAATTAGTTTCACCTTTCTTTAAAAGCCCGTCAATATAATAAGTGATTGTACCGTTATGGTATGTAATAGTGTGCAACCTCCACTCTTTATCTACTGTGCCAATTTGATGATCTGGATAATGCGCCCAAAATTCCCACTTATTCACGCCAGCCCTATTATCGTAGACAATTCCAAAAGCTTTTCCCGGACTTAAAGTTCCATAGACAAATGGTTTTGCTCGATATGAATTGGTGTTTTTTAACCAAATTGAAATAGTTCTAGATTTATCACCAGATATATCATCAATCGGAGGTACCTCGATGTACTTGCCCTTTGATACTTTGTATGCTGATGAGCTCACTCCGTTTCTATCGTCGGTAATTTCGGCGCTGAAAACCGTTCCATGATTCCCTTTTCCGCTTTCATCATTGGCGTTGCCGTTAAAGGGGTAGTAGGCGACTAAGCCTTCATCGAGGTTTTGCGCCAATGCAACTTGCGAGTAACCGGCAATCACCATCACCGCCATCATTAATCCTAATTTATTTTTCATTTTTTATAGGTTCGTCCGCTTTAAATTTATCTATCTGGTATAATCCGATTTTGAATTCCTCACACAAGGTAAGCGCAAAATCATCCACTTTGTAAACTTTATCATAAATAATATGCTTGATACCGTAAGAGGCGCATGTTTGAACGCAATATCTACACGGCAACAAAGTACAAGCCATCACAAATCCTTCTTTTGGTTTAACATATCTCAGTGCGTTAAGTTCTGCGTGAATTACTCTCTTGCGGCGCTCATCTCTATTAGACCAATCAATTTCAACATCAGCAGGCGCGCCGTTATAGCCAACCCCAGCAACCGACCAATCTTTACGAAAGACGCAAGCCCCGACCTTAACATAAGGGTCCTCGCTTCTTAGAGAAGCAGTTTGTGCTAAACTGAGCGCATATTCTTCCCACGATAATCTATTCACCTGCAACAAATGATTTTTGAATTGATTTCAAATCTTCGACTACTTTAGCGTAAACTTCAAAAAGGCCAGTGTCTGTTTGACGGTCGTCCCTTAGTCTTTCGTACTTGTAAATTGCACCTTGGATTAATTTATAAGTTAGGAGAGGTTTGTCTCGTTCAAATTCGCTTATGTTAGTTTTGCGTTTAAACATTTAATATAAGTTTCCTCTAAACTCTTAAAATTTAATTTTTCATAAAAAGCATCTAATTTATCATAACTAGGAACCCCTTTAATTCTAGCCATAATCACAAAGTCAAAACCCTTTTTAAAAGCAAACTCTTCCATCTTTTTATATAATTTAAAAGAGCTAATTTGGCCACGAGTCCCTTTGGGTGCGTACCATCCTATCTCCCTTAAAAAAGATAGGTTCTTCCATAGACACTTATCTTTCATGGCTAAAATGGCTCCGTTAAGTTCACCTTCTTCTGTAAAAGACGCCCAACCTACCACTAACCCAGAAGTTAAATGTTGGTCGAGCGCCCTTTGAACAGAGAGAGGGTCATATTCACCGAAATGAATATATGCGTTAGATTCGTACCAGAACTCTTCTCCTAATATTTTTACTAGGAGGGCGATATCAGCCCTAGTAACGCAACGTATCACACTAACAGCTCTGGAACTTCATCAACAGATTTTTCCTCTGCCGGAGCTGCATTTTTCGCCCGAGACTTGTAAATAACATAGTCTGGAGCCCTATCAGAAGTCTTGTTGGTGTTTTTAAAAACCACAAGTTCGATCTTCTCGTCATTAATAGAACAGTGGCCAGACATGTAGTCCTTGTTTTGGCCTTTGTTCATCCACAACGCGCCTAATTCTCGGTCGCGCCACTCGTTTTTCTTAGCTTCAGTATTGGTTTCAGTATTAGTACTCATTTTATCTAATGGTCTTTTGGTTCTCTTTGAACTCCAAGATCAAATTCTCTATTAAAAGTTTGGTTCCTTTGTTGACTTTATCAAGAAAAGAAGGTGCAATTCTTGAAATGTGCGGGCGTTTTTCTTTTATGATTTTGTCGGCATAATTCTTTGCCGCCGTTCTGTTTATCACGTTGTCAATCATGTCCAAGGGTTGTGGGTGCTTTTCACATGCAATATAATTGCAAATACAATTGACCCAATAATTAAAAATGCTAAATACATATTATCTATATTCCTTTTTAAGGAGCGTTCGCCTGTTAGGATCGAACGCACTTGTATTATGGTCTATTTTCTTTGTTGTGTCAACTACTTTTTTCATATTATAAAATTTTAAGAAGCTTCATGATTTCCTTTTTAGGGATGTCCTCCCACCCTTCCCAGTCAGCAGCGCTTTCGTTTTTATACTGATTCCCTTTCCATAAGCCCCGTAGAATATCTTTAAATGTCGAAAACTCTTCGCCTGAAAGGCCTGTTTTATCCATTAAAACATTTAACGGGGAAAACTTGTCTTTGTTGTTCGCTTGGGCTACCGCAGGAAGGGTGCCGTTTGATGAATCTATTTCATCGGCCCCCACAATATGAACGTTCAAAAAATTGCGCACACACCTAACAAAAGCGCGATTAGCGGCAATGGTTTCTAAAAACTTTTGAGCGAAGCTGCTTGTGTTATTAATTGTTGCATTTGCTATATCTTCAAAACTTACGCGAGTGTTAAAATAATCTTGTTGCTTCTCGTTCGCTAGTGAGTAATATGTGCCCGATTCAAAATTAGGCATCCAGTGGATGCGGCATTTAACTGCTACGTGATCTAACTCACATTTAATTACTTCGTAATTAACTGTATCAAAACCACGAAGCTTAGCCAACTCTTTTATGCCAGACAATTTAATTAAAAGCTGATTATCCGCAAGGCCTTCTACCGACTGAGGCATCGGCTGATTTCTTAATTCGAACCAACCCTTGTTTGGATACAGGTGCTCCGGTTCTACCATAGCACGCCAATCAATTGAGCCGTCTTCATTGTATTCGTACTTTACCCCTTCTAGGAGTCCTAATTCGTTTCGTTTATAAGTCATTTATTAGCCTGTAGTGATCTAGTTCTTTCCAAAAGTCCTTAGTATCATAAACAGCCTCGGGCTGACTTGTCAACTCTTTTTTTGCTTTTTTTGCTTCATAGCAAGAATATTTTTTATTTTCGCTTAATAAGATTTTTCCCGATAGAAACTGGGTGTCTTTAGATAATTTTGGCAATTCTGAGTCTAGGTCTTCTTTTGCCTTAAAAATGTTTTCGTTTACCTCGAAGTCAAAAAACTCAAAGCGAATATCTGCGATCCTATCCTCTTTTTCACAGAAAATCTCTACGTTAACTCCCGTATTTTTAGCTGCAGTTAAATACTCAACCGTAAAGTTTTCGTTTATGCTTACGGTAAGCTGAGCAATGTTTTTTCTAAAATATTTTAATAAATTTAAACTCACAGGTTTATCTGTAAGAAGATTTATTTTACGGTTTTGCATCCAGCTTATTGCTTTTTGTTCATCAAAATGATAATCCATTCTCAAGTTTAATGCTCTGTGCTCCATGAAGCCAGCAGAAGGAAAAAAATCAGGAATGACCTCAACAACCTTCGTTGGGTATAGGTCTCCAATAAAAAAAGTTTTATGATTAATTCTATCTTTAAGTCCTAATGTTTTAAAGATGTGATTTGCTATTTTTTCTGGCTCAATAAAATTTACAGTTTTAGGGTTTTCCCCTACTCCGTAAGCGGGCAAATTGCCATCCCTATGGCTCTCTAAAGAAATATGAGTGTTTCCCCATAGTGGTTCAGTGCATTTAGCGGGATAAGCTGAATACAGGCCTATGGTAGGGACGTTAAGCGCTGATGCAAAATAATTAGAAATATTATCACACGCAACCACTAATTTGCTGTGTTTAATCAAATAGGCTTCTTGTTTTTTGAAGAGTCCAACGAACGGCTCCGTTCCCTCTATTAAGTTCTTGTCGTCTTGATCAAAAGAAAAAATAGAAACGCCCTCTCGCTTTAAAACGGGCTCAATATACACCATTACATCCGCGAACAAATCATAACAATTGCTTGCGAACTTGCATCGGTTATCTAATAAGATGTAAGGCTTATCTTTTAATGGGAAATAAGAGGTGCTTACGTAAGGATCTCTGATCTTTACGCCACAGTTGGAGGCATATTTTTCTAAAACATTCATTTTAATTCTAACTCTATCTTGTCTTTTCCGTTGTGGGTATAATTTAAAACCCTCTTTGTTTCTAAGAAGGGGAGGAACGCCACGTCAAAAAGCCCTTCGTGGTTAGCCCTCCCTTCGAAATAAAAACAATCATCCATTTCTTCTTCAAATTCACAATATTTGTGTACGAAGGGGCATTCGTCTATTAAATGAAAATACTCGGGCTTTGTGAAAAAATAAATATCCCAATCTTCGTAAACACTTTTCAAACCACTTAAAATGCTAGTGCTCATAAGTACGTCCTCGTTATGTTCTGGTATGACATAGGCGATTCTTTTGTTAGGGCGATCAAAGTCAATATGCTCTTTTAGGGTTTTCTTGAACAGCTCCTTGTTTTCTTTTTTTGCGGTTTGCTGGAAATAGGCTGTGATATCTTCCCGGCTCCTGCTACTTGAGGAGAGTTCGTTCATCCAATATTTATGGCCTTGGTCGTGTTCAGTAACATTCATCTTAAGCATATTTTTATACATGTTTAACAGCCACTCGGAGTTAGGGAGTTCTTCTGGAGGGCTGTAGTCAGGGTTGCGTTTGACCGTTTGAGTTAAGTCTACCTTATCCCAGTCAACTAATGGCATCTCATCAAAACATTCTTCAAAAAACTTTCCTATAACTTGGGGGGAGTAGTTGTCTACAACAAAATCTCGAGATATTTTTTCCAGCCTTCGCTTTTCTTCTGCGTCCATCTTAAACACCTTTGTCAGTTGATCGTGAATAGAAGTGGCCGATGTAGAGGCTTTAATAAATTGAGTTCCCGGCTCCCTGTATTCTGCCCAATCCAACGGTAGCCCCCCGCTCTCTGGTGTGCAACAGTCTTCTCCGCAGCTATAATTCGTAACCAACGTAACCAATTCCGTTAATTTGGCTTCTTGAATAGGGAGTTCTTGACCTCCGCTGGTGAAGGGATGACAATACACGTCCATTAAATTATAGATTTCGTTTAGTTGCTTTTCGTCAACACCGTGTTTAATGTTAGTTGTGTGACAGGATTTAGGGGCGCTACAATGACCACAGTCAACCCCGTTACCTTCAAAGGATTTGATCTGATACTGGTTACAGGCAGCGCAAAAATAAGTAGTGACTACAGAATCCTTAGTTATTTTCTTCTCGTCTAGTAGCCTTTTTATGTCCCATCCTTCCCCCCAATAGGTATGCAATAATAGTTTAGCATTTGATTTGGGGTTTTTGTCTAAAAATAATTTAAATCCATCTAATAAATTAGGAACGCTTTTTCGTAATTGGTTTCGGAATACAAAACCCACAACAAAACTATCAGAAAGTTTTGCCTTTTTTTTCAATTCCTGCCGCTCTTCATCTTTAATTCTAAAAAAATGACTGTCCTCTACAATACCATGAACTGTTTTTACATGGTCGAACCCTAGCTTCTTCATTTCTTTTTCAGCAAAACCAGCCCATACAAAATAATTTTTAATTTGGGGTGCGGCCTCAATGGCCTCTGGTAACAAAGGGAGGCTATCTAAGGTGGTGTGAACTATAGAGCCAATTTTATTCCACCACGGTCTTTTAGTGAAACCAGAAAAAGCCCAAACATCTTCGATCCCCAAATAAATGTCGGGCTTCTCCTCTTTTATTATTTGGTCTATCAACTCATGGCCATAGCCAGCGTTCCTCATTCTGCCTTGGTCTCTTTGTATTTTTTTGAGAATTTGATGGTCGGTCGGCAATGTTCCCACAGCCTTCCAAGGCATATTTTTAAGCTTCTCGGCCTCTTTGTTATTCGCATTCGCCAGCTCGACCAATTCATATTTACCTGTTTTATATAAATATTTGAGAAGGTTTTTCTTGTGCTTTCCAAAGCCTGTGAAAGCCTTGCAAAAATTACTATGTATGAGGATTTTCTTCTTTCTTTCTTCCATGAAACTCAAGGGATTATAAAAAAACGCACCAACAATTCAAGTAGTTGGTGCGTCGAAATGAAATATAATAAAGTTATTTACTATTTAGTTTCTTTAGCTCGCTATGTATTTCAAAAATAACTACCACCAGCTCCGTATAGAGGCGAGCCGCTATTGGTCCTAATACCGCGATGGTGAGACCTGTTACGGGGTCGGCTGTAAAGGTAGTGAATAAACCTACGATAACCGCTATAACAGCAGCTACGTAGCTCAGAATCTTTAAGATTCCCGGCGTGATCATGTATTGGTAATTTAAGAACTCTTTCATATGTCTTTTAAAAAAATTATTTAGTTTAATCGAAGAGTTGCTCCGGAGCTTCAATCCCTCCTATAATAGTATAAACAACAAGGCCTTTCTTAGTAGTGTGGTAAATCCCCCGATGTACGGTGGAACCTTCACCTAAAAGTCGAGTAAGTTGTTCAAAGCCATGTTCAAGGCTCTCTTGAGGCGTATTCTCTAAAGTGTCTTTATCTCCAATGACTACACAGGCGGCAAATTTGCCGGTACTCACTTTAATATTCGCCAAAATATTTTTCTTCAAATTGTCTCTGACCGCATGGCTGATGTCGGTTTCTTCAACAACATCTCCTTGAAATTTTATGGGAACAGCCCCAAATGAAATAATTCCCGAAGACATCACTGTGTCCAAATCAGCTTTATCGAATGCCGTATACTCTGAGTCTTGAGCTGCGATCTTGTTGAATAAATGAAAGAGGGAGCAGATGCTCGTGTTAGCTGTATTCCAAAATTTATTCACCGAAATTTTCGGGTACAAATGCTTAATGCGCTCGTTATCTAAAATAATCAAGGGAGACAGCGTTCCGTTAGTAGAATATTTAATCAAAGTTTCCGCTGTTTCTTTAGCGTTGCTTTTGACACGAGAACCTTCTGACTTGGTGGGAAGCGCTAAAACTGCACCTACTTTTGCGTCCTGCTGCGACTGTTCTACGCTAAGACTTTGACACAGGTCGTGACAAATATCTACCACCACCGGGCCACCTCCCGCACCTGTTCCGCCTCCAGCGCCAATACATACTAAAATACGATCAATGCCGGTACGGAAGGTGCTCTTAAGGAAATCTAGAACGTCCTCTCTATGCTCCTCAAATAGCGCCAGAGCCTTTTTTCTATCCTTTCCGGCTCCATCCCCCCCTATTAAAAGTTTGTTTTTCTCGGGTAACGATATAGGCTTTAAATCTTGAGCAGCAGTATTGATAACCGCTACCCTCCTGTACCCCAGCTTCCAAAAGGTTTCAGCTAATCGGGAACCTCCTTGGCCGACTCCCACAATAGCGAATTTATAAGCCCCTTCAAATTCATCGTCCACAACTTCGTCGACAACTTCTGAAGGAAGCGGAATATCCGGCACATCCACAGCCAGTTCATCCACCTCTTCCGTTATGTTTTCTTCTACGCCTTCAGTTTTTTCTGGCGCGTTAACTTGATTATTATCTGGATCTTCCATTTTATATTCCGCTAAAGTGGGCATTTCTTTTGTCAAAAAGGGGCATCATCTTCTTCAGTATTTACACTTGTTTCCGGTTTTTTAGCAGGCTTAGGTGAAGTTTTTGCCCCGCCTTCTGCTCTGTAGGCTTCGTCTTGCTCAGCTTTTACGTCAAAAACAACTTGAAAATATTTTTCAATTAATTTCTTTAAAACCTCAGATTCCCCCGGTTCTAAAGCAATTCGGTAATTCTGGTTTCCATTTCGTGTAACAGAGATGCCAAAAGCTGGAGAAGTAAAGGTTTGGTCTTGGCCGTCCTTCCCTTTAATCTTACGTGGCTTATCCCACGGCGCGAACCTAATCATAGTGGTGTTATCGTTAAAACTATGATAACCATTCCACGGGATTCTGGAGGTGATGGAGGAGAGAATTTCACCTAGCTCGAAATCATTTAATTTAAAACTTACGTTCTTATCGGCAGAATCTTTGTTTTTAATAAAGCTTCCGGTTTTCTTTTTGTCGTCCCAGCTGTACTGCTGAATAGCGTTAACATAAAAGACTGGTAATTTGCCCTGAGTGGATATGCGGAAACTAAATGCACACCCTGTGGTTTTCGAGTTTGGCTTGTAAATCGCTACGTTCATTGTGAAGGATAATATAATAAAACAAGATTTATTCAACCAAATTATGCTCGATCGAGAAGCTCACGAAAAGACTTTCCAAGAGATATTTTTTTATTCTCTACACTTTCTGTGATAGTTTCATCGATTGAATAGAAGTAGGCCGCATCCGGTTTTTTGATGTTTTTTATTAGTTCCTTCCAGCTATCATCAGGGGTGTTGCCTCCTATAATGTCTTCAAGTCCTTTAAAACGCGGGTCGTCATATAGGTCAGGGTGGACAAATTTGACCGAAGTATTCAGGGCTCGGCACGGCAAAACACAGTGCAATCTACCAGTAACCACCAACGAAGACCTCCCGTACAAGTGCAACAAAGACTGCGCGATATCTAATCGTTTCGCATAAGGAAAGCCTACCATGTTTCTGTCGTGGCTGGTATATATAACACTTCTTCCCATTGTCTTTGCGTACCCATTGAGAGCATCGCAAAATTTTGAAAATTCAGTGCCGTAATGAGCGTCCACAACGCATACGTGAGGCTCTTTATGAGAAACTTCATCAAAGCCTAAAGTAAGACAGCCGCTTAGATAAGCTTCTATGCCATGTTCTTGGCAGGCCAAAAGGGTACTTGCTGAACGGCATCCGATTGGCTCGTGTTTTTTAAAGTATTCCCGGTGTTTTTCAATAAGACTTGGATAGTGGCTGTAAAAACCAATGAACAAAGGCTTAATTTTGCCTGATGGAGGGAAATTTTGAAATTTATGTAAAAACCAACCGTTTGTAATCAAGGCAAGAGGCTCGCCGCTGTAGCTGTTGAGCTCTTCTCTTTCCACGCAAACATAATCTGTAATGCCATTTTTACGCAAAAAGTAGATGGCTGCGAGCGACTGAATGTCATCGCCAATATTCCTCGTTTGAGAGGTGCATATAACTCCATATTTCATAATAAAAAATGCCCCCGTTTTCTGGGGGGCATTTTGTCATGTAAAAGTTACATTTATGAGCTTTTAGGTTCTACCACTTCAACGGGGGTAAGCTCAGGAAGCTCGGAAGGGGGCTGTTGCGACCCGGGAGAGCCTTCAGGGTCATTTTCATTTGGCTTGGGAGGGTTCTCAAAAGACTCAAGGTCTTGGAGAATTTTATTAATCTGCTTTTCGTCAGAATTTTCTATGACCTCGGCGGCGCGTTGAACACAGGCATCTCGGATAACATTTAAGCATTCACTTAAAGCGACCCTATTTATCAATAAATTGGCCAGCCGAGTCTTGAGTGTTGAGTCTGCGCCTTCTTCTTGTTTTACGTCAGTGCTAATGGTATCTTCCATAACTAAAGATAGTAGTGTTCACCTACAAAATGTCAAGTAAAAATTACTCGCTTAATTCCATCGTCCCTTTTACTCCAGCGTCCGTAGCTCCGCGACTCGACCACACCTTGAGAGTTATAGTTGTGTCTCCAAAGTTGGTAGGTATACTAAAGCTCACGGAAGTTCCGGTAGGCACATTATCGTATTCCTTCTTGTAACTTCCGCAAGTGGATTCTACCTTGATATTCCAAGTAGCTGGCGTGCCATCTGCAAATGTAGCAGGGGAAAGAACTTCGCCGTTAGCTTTTACATGGGAGCCGACCGTGGCGTAATTGTTTTGCTTTTCCCATTCTCCAGAACCGTCCAAAGTAAAATTCAAGGTTTCACTATCAGAGCCAAGCAGTTGCTGACGAAGTAGCAGTCTTGAATAGGATTCGACTTCTCTGTGCTTTTTGCGCATAGCCTTAATCGGAATAAGGTTTTGTTGTGAATGTCACAGTGCTATTTACTCCTTTGCCATCTGAAAACTCAGCATCAAACACCCAGTTACAACCTTCGAAATGAGTTTTTTCAGTTGGGTTTGAATTATTGCAAACATCATCGCAAGTAACGTGTGCTGCGCCATTCCAATAACCATATGTCATCTGAAAGGTCCCTTGGTTGGGATTCGCTTGCGCTGGCCCTATTGGAGGTAACGGTGGATTTGGCTTAACTGTAAATACAGTGCCACTTGCGTCATGCGTGTTAGATTGTACCGTATAGCTTTCTCCAGCTTTAATAGTATGGGTTTGATTTTTTTGATCTACACACCAAGTGCAGTTGACTGTAAAATCTTGATCCGTATTGTTTACAACTTTCATTGTCACGGTTACTGGATCTGATCCTACTTTTTCATTGTTGCTGCATCCTGCGAAGAAGAATGCTGTTACTAGTAATGTTAATAGTTTATATTTCATTTTTAAATTTAAATAAGACCAAGTGCATCTCCTTGGCGTACATCGTTCCAATTCGCTGCCCCTTTACTTTTTTTGCGTCGCTCGAATTGACTGTGGCAAACAGCAGCGCGCTGCTTGGGGTCCTTGAACTCCGTACTCATCATGTCGTCACTCATGCAACGAGAGATGAACTCTTTATGGGGTTCGTCAGTACGTTTTGTTGGGAGCGGCATTACTCAACGTAATACCAAATAGTCCCAACTGTAGCAGCAGAAACAGCGCCTGTCACTAAGAACGGGTTATTTCCAAAATTGACCCCCTGAACCGTCGCGGGATTGCAAGCGACACCATTAGCCGTAAACGCGGCAGTAGCAGCAACAATATAAATATTACGCTTAACTTTTACGCCAAAGGCGTTCGTATCAATTCCCGGATCTGCTATTGAAGTTGCAGAGTTAACCTGACATGGTGAAACGTTAGCTGCCATAATTGATTAATTTGTTGGTCCGCTAACGTCCTGAGCAGGCCCAGTTGTGTCCTGAGCAGGAGCAGCTTCCTCTGGGCCGCTAACATCCTGAACAGGTCCGCTTACATCTTGAGTGGGGTCAGCTGCCATAATTTTTTATCCTTCTTTGGGTGCTTCAACCACCTTTTTAGCTTCTGAGGTGACTCCTTGGCGTAGAAACACAACCATCAGTGCTCCGAAACAAGCTTGGATTGTAATTGATAAATCTACCTCTCCAGCGAAATATGCGCCGAGAGCCGTCACAACCGCTGCAGCAGCGGTAAAATAGGTCTTCTTGCCTTTTAAAGCTTCCATATTGACTATATTATACACGTTAAATTAAAATTCAACACAAACTTTATCCGATTTTTTATCATACTTTATATTAAAGTTCGTTGCGTTGGTGTGGCTAACCACCTCCTTAGAGATAACATCGGAAATTTGCTTTTGTATAATGCGATTAATCGACCTAGCTCCAAATTCTTTATCTAGAACTTTATTAAAAATAAACTCGCTTAAGTTTCTGGAAAAAGACAACTTCAACCCGTTTTTAGAGGCGCTTTCTTTCAGTTTTTTAAGTTCGTATTTAATGATAGATTTCAAGTTGTCGTCAGATAGCCGGTTAAAAAACAATACGTCGTCGAACCTATTTATAAGCTCTAAGGGTAACGTTTTTTTAACCTCCTTTAGCGCGTCCTCTACATTAGACTCCTCTATCTCATCGGACCCAAACCCCAAGGTGTGTGTCTTAGCCAATTCTTTAGAACCCATATTTCCCGTAACAATTACAATGGCATTTTGAAATCGAGCCACTCGACCGTGAGAATCTGTCAAGCGCCCTTCGTCTAAGATTTGCAATAAAAGTTGGTGAACTTTAGGGTGAGCCTTCTCTATCTCATCAAAAAGTACAACTGCATGAGGGTTTTTGGTTATTTTCTCCACTAACACGCCTCCGTTTTCGTAACCGATATAACCCGGGTTAGATCCTGTTAGCTTAGATACGCTACTCTCCTCTGAAAACTCAGACATATCCAAATGAATAAAACTCTCTTTTGTGCCAAAAAAGCTGTCAGCCAACATTTTAGCCAAAAATGTTTTGCCTACCCCTGTGGTCCCAAGGAATAAAAATGAACCTATCGGCTTATTTATATTTCTTAAACCGCTTTTGTGGCGCATTAAACATTTAGATATGGTTTGAACTGGTTTGTCTTGCCCTACTACAGCCTTTTTTAATTTATCTTCTAATTTTAGATATTTTGCGGTTTCAGATTTTAGAAACTCGTCAACGGGAATGTTTGTTTTTGCGGATAACACCTCAAACAGGTGTTTGCGCGTGAGTTGGTGTTTGCATTTTTTGATAGATCGTGTCCACCTCTCTAAGGCTTTCTTTAAAGCCTCAAATACGGTAGCTTGAGAGTCGTCCATCGAGTGAAAGTTATTATTTTGTTTGATGAAAGATTTTATAAGATTGGACTCAAGCTGAATAATTTTTTTAGGTTTAACTATCTTTCTCACTTTAACGTGACTGCAGGCTAAATCCATCAAATCGATTGCCTTGTCGGGAAACTGAGAGTCCGTTATATATCTATCAGCGTAATCAACAATATCGCTCAGAATCTCCTCTGAAACTTGAACGGAGTGGTAATCCTCGTACACGCCTTTCTTTCGGGAGATGATCTCCAAGGTGGCCTCCTTGGTGGGTTCGTTCACCACTAGGGGTTGGAATCGGCGCTGTAGGGCCTTGTCTTTAACAAATTTTTGACGGTATTCTTTAAAGGTGGTAGCTCCGATTAAAGTAATTTCACCATTGGATAACGCAGGCTTCAAAATGTTGGCGGCGTCTAGTCCCCCTTCGGCATCCCCAGCCCCGATTAGCGTGTGTATTTCATCTATAAACAATATAATGTTTTCATTTTTTGCCTCCTCTATAATTTGCTTGATTCGCGCTTCAAACTCTCCCCGGTATTTAGTCCCAGCAAGGGCAGAGCTTAGGTTAAGCTCATAAAAAATCTTATTGTTTAAAAAAAATGAAGATTCGCTCGCTACAATATTTTGCACCAAAGCTTCCACGAGGGCGGTTTTTCCTACCCCCGCCTCCCCAACAATAATTGCATTATTTTTTTTGCGTCTATTTAAAATATCTTCTAGTTTTTTTAACTCCTCTTCCCTTCCGTAAACAGCGTCGAGCTTGTTTTCTACTGCCCTCCGGGTCATATTGGTGGCAAACTTTTCTAACAGCGGGAAGTTCTCTTTCGAGCCAGAATTAGACAGTAATTCCTGAACCCCTCTATCGGTAACGCCGGAACCTTTAGGGTTTTGTTCGTTGTCGCATAAGTATTCTAGGATTTTGCTTGTTACAAAATTTAAATCTACCCCTAAGAATAACGTTATCTCTTCGGGCATTTCGTCAAGGTCTTTAAAGAAAGCAAGAAAAATATGCTCAGCGCTGACCCATGAATGGCCTAGATCAGAGGCTAATTCACGAGCGTGGGTGATAACTTCTTTTACCGGTGAGGTAATTTTAAATTCGTTGGGCTTAAGTTTCTTGGGTTGCTTTTTTAGGACTGTAGAATACAAATGTTCTTTGAATTGGTTTAAATCTAGCCCTGCTTCAGCTAATATTTCTATACATCTACTTTTTTTAAGCTCAAAAAACGCAACAAACAAGTGAGTCGTTGTTACTTCAGTGTAATTAAACTCAGAAGCTATCTCTTTGCATAACTGCAAAAGCTTTTGGGACCTAGGTGTAAAATTAATGTCTTGATCGTCAGATGTCATTTTAAATCAGAAAGCTTCATGTAGATTTTGTTGTCTAATATATTCATGTTGTTAATAAAAACTGAAGAGTCAGCCTTTCTGCCGGTTATTATAGCTATGGAGCCTTTTTCTGGCAAGCTTTTTCCTCGGTCTAGATAAGGTTGGTACTCTTTTTCCATGAACATCCCTTTGAATTCTCCAGTTTCGTCCTCCCCTACAACAAAATAATATTTGTTCCCACTTTGTGCCGTTCTCTTTATGCACGATTTTACGGTACACACCACCTTTACGACCGCATTATTTGTCATGTCTATGAGCTCTCGTGTGGTAACCATTGCTCGAGTCTCTTTAAGTCTCAGCGTATCTTTGAGTTTTTTGCTGTAACTGTAACCTAACAATTGTTTCTCAAAATACCAGCTAGCAAAATCATCATTTTTGCTTTCACAATTTTTATCATAAATTTCTTTATAGGGTCTGTATTTAGACAAAAATGTTTGGAGGCGCGAATCCTTCATGAAAGGTTTGTTGTCGTCGCCCATTAAAGGGGAACCCTTTTTCATTACCAGCGTTATGATTTTAAGGATATCGTCTCCGTGCTCAGAGACAAAAGCTTTGGCTATCCTTTTTTCTCGATCTGTCAACACGTTGTAAGATTGCGCCTCTAGAACTAGTCGAGCCCTTGAATTTGCACCCCCTAGGGAGTTTAAGGTTCCGGCTTGGATGAGACCGGAAAATAACCCTATGTTAATTCTTGCTTGTTTAGCTGCCTCAAACACTTCAAATTTATTCAAATTAACGGTGTCCCCTCTTTCTTTCATGCCCTCGTTATAGTCAAGAATACTTTGAAGACTTTTATCGCTGACCCCTTTGATGGCATTTAAACCATAGCGAATATCTTTGCCCTCTACGCTGAAGTCTTGTTTAGATTTAACCAAGTCGGGGCGCAATAGTTTCATGTCATACATAGGGAGCTCGGCGGAAATCTTAGCTATTTTCTCGAAAGGATCAGATTCGTTTTTAGCCATCCTCAACAAAGCAATAAAAAATTCTTTAGGGTGTTTGAATTTAAGATAGGTTGTCCATGCCGATAAGATCGCATAACTAATAGCGTGAGACTTATTAAAGGAGTAGTTGGCGCTATCTTCGGCTACTTGCCATAACACGTCAGCTATCTCATCCCCGCGATGACCCGTCCAAGCATTGGTTAAACGATTCTCCTCCACTTTAGCGGAAATTTTTTCTCTCCACTCCGCCATTTGCTCTACCTTTTTCTTGCCTATAATACGGCGAAGTTGTTCTGACTCATCCAAGGTGAAACCAATCTTGTTAGCCATCTTCATTAGCTGCTCTTGGTACAAAGGGATACCCCCAGTACGATCTAAGATTTCAGCAAACTCAGGGTGGACGAGCTCTGACTCTCCGGTCCGTACATAAGACGCATATTGATCTTTAAAACTTAAAGCTCCGGGACGCGCAATGGCCACCACCGCAGATACCTGTTCTAAGTCTCGAGGTTTAACTTTACAACACACGTCAAAGTTTGTATCAGCTTCGATTTGAAAAAGCCCTTGACCTCCTTTGCGCTCAAGATCTTGTAAGTTCTTGTATATAAAATCGTCTGTCAAGTCAATATCTTCAAGTTCTATATCTAAACCCTTCGTTTCCTTTAAAAGTTTCTGGGTGTCATTTAGTACCGTCAGGGTTTTGAGCCCTAAAATGTCAAATTTAACAGTGAGCTCCGCGATCCAATTCATATCATAACATGAGATGAGCTCCCCCTCTTTAGTTTTTTGGATGGGGCAAACGTCTGTTAGCTTATGGTGAGAGATAGCAATCCCGGAAGCGTGAACCCCTGTGTTTTTAATGAGCCCTTCTAGCTTGCGCGCTACAGCAAAGGCGTCAGGATTTTCCGAAGCCCATTGCGCAAACTTTTCACTTTCATCGACGGCTTCTTGCAATGGGGCGACTTTACCGAACACAACCGGAATCTGGTCGCTGATGTCATTCATTTCCTCCTCATCTTTAAGCGCAACTAGTTTGCCTACTTCTTTAATGCAAAGCTTCCCACTTAATGTAACCAAATTTAAAATTTTACAAGTACGGCCTTTATATTTTCTTTTGATGTATTCTATAACTTCGCTTCGCCTGTCGTAGGCAATGTCATTATCAACGTCAGCTAACAAGCTGCCGTCGAGATAGGTAACGCCGTCTTTACCTTTGATTTTTTTAGCTCGGCTTCGCGAAACAAACCTTTCGAAAAATAACTCATATTTAATAGGGTCAACTTTTGTGACACCTAAAAAATACAATACCAAACTTCCAGCCGCCGAACCGCGACCCGGTCCAGTAGGAATGTTGTTCTCTTTGCAAAAATTTAATACCTCCCAATTTAAAAGAATATAATCTATAAAGCCCAAGTCTTCTAAAATTTCGAGCTCCATCTTCATGCGCTCTAGGTATACCGTGTCAGATTTAGAAAGTCCTTTCGACTGCATATTTTTCCAACAAAGGGCTTTGAGAAACTTTAAATTGGTGCTCACCTTCGGAATGCCTAATTCTTTGTAATAGCGCGGCTCAATTTTAATCTTAGGCAACAAAACTCCCGGGGGAGCGCATTGGTCGTATTTAATAAACTGTTTATAAAAACTCATACCTCTATGTTCCAAATTAACTTATGAAAAAGCTTTAATGTCATTTTTACATCGTATACAGCGTCATGCAACTTGTCAGCCTCAAAGGGGATTGAAAACTCCTTCAACATGGTGATTTGACTGGTTTTCAATCCCTTTTTAATGTAATTGTTTAATTTGTACTGCCATAAAGTTAAATTGTCATCCACCTTTTTAAGTCCCATTTTATAAGCCTTTGATAAACAGTTGGTGTCTATGACTCTGTTCATATAGCTGTAGTCGGTGGGTTTCCCGCAGGCCTTTCTTAAAACGTTATGAATGTAAACGTCATAGCCAATTATATTGTGGCCTATTATTAAATAGTCGGGATTGTAAAGAAATTTATCGAAAAATTCTAATACCTGCAGCTTGTCTTTTTTCTTTTTACGGTAAGTGTGCTCAGAAAAGCCGGTGATGCGGGCCGCGTCTGCAGAAACGGACAGGTCGTCAAACCCAATATAAATATCGTGTTCGTTTTTTATGTTTTGGCCTTCAGTTTCAATGAACCCAAGCTGCCAAGGGCGCGAATACCGAAGGTTTAAGCCTTCAGTCTCGAAATCGAAAACTATGTATTTCTGGTTTTTCTTAAACCTTAGTAAGCTGTTTGTCATTTTTTATCAACCGTACCATCCTTAAAATAGTCATCACCGTAGTTAATTGTCAATTCGGTTCCGGCGGCAATAGCGCGGTTAGTTTTAAAAGAACATAAAAATCTATGCTTGTCAACACAATAATCAACATTGTTAGAATCAGCGTGATTATATATCATGCCAAAACCAAGTATAGCCACAGGGCGTGTAACGTGTTGGTTTAATACGCCTCCATGCTCCTCGCAAAATTCCTTCCAGTCCTTCCTTAGTTCTACCCACGGAAGTACAAATCTCCTAAGCTCCTCGTCACAATCTTCCCACATGTTATTTTTTAATAAAATCATATGAGCCTCTTCTATAACATCGCCCTGATTGAGATCGTGGGTAGAAAACACCCCTCTCCCTTCAATAGGAGATTTCCTAACCTCCAAGTGCGTAGATAAAAATAATTTGTCTTTCATTTTAAATGGTACCGATGGCCGGAGTCGAACCAGCACTCCTTCAACAGGAAACGGATTTTAAGTCCGTCGTGTCTACCAATTCCACCACATCGGCATTTTTCGTGTGTCGAGGTAAATAAGGACAATTTTTGCACCCTGTTCCGCAGCACTTTTTTTGCTTAATTAAAAATTCTCTGGAGAGGGGTTCCATTTACCAAACCCAAACATGGTATTCCTCCTCGACCTCTTCTGGCAAGATGTCATAATTTTTTCTTTTAGCCTTCTTCATCGTTTAAAAAATATTTTATAACACCCCTTGCATAAGAGGCGAAGTTTGTCCTTGGTCTGAACCCATGTCAAGTCAATTTCTTGAAAAGATTTTTTACAATGACTGCAGTCACACATTCTATAGTCCACTTCGTTTTGGTTTTCCGTCGAAAATTTTTTTCACTTTAAAAAATTATGGCACCCCGAGCTGGGCTCGAACCAGCAACCCTCTGCTTAGAAGGCAGATGCTCTATCCATTTGAGCTATCGGGGTTATAGGTAATAGCGCACCCGTCAGCGCTGGAAGTTCTTATTTCTGTTAACTTTAAAATAGCCCCTTTCTCAAGATTGTACTCTTTCTCGAACATCTTATACACCTCATCAAGCGCAGAATACTCACTAAGCCCGGCAAATTCTATATTACAAACACATGAAATTGTAGATTTTCGAAGCATTGCTGGAACTTTTATTTAGAAACTCGATAACTGTCCTCATCCTCATGGAAAGTGCTAATCTCTATAAATTTGGCTTGCTCTCCCGTCGCGCGAAGGCGATGAGGGGTATGCGGGGTAATTTCGAAACTATCCCCCGGTAATAAAAAATGCAACGACTCTTCCGTCGTAGAGGTGTCAACTGTCACCACTTCCAGCTCCCCTTCTAGAACATAAAAAGTTTCATGTTTGTTAGCGTGGAAATGTAAAGATGAGCTGCCCCCGGGATTAATCGTAAGAATTTTCCCGCAATAATCGCGCTCTTTGTTGTTGGCGAGCCACAATTCACTACCCCACTCCTTAATAACTGTTTTTGTATTAACTTGCATTATCTTTTTTTATTTGGTTTTTATAGAGTCCTTTCCAATAGTCTGCGTTTTCCCATAATAGGTTATGCAAACGTGAATAATTCTCGCTGCTAATAATACTTTTATAAAAGTCCGGCTCTCCAGATATAATATGTTTACCGTGAATCAGTGATTCTTTACAGTGCGAGTCAAAGTCTTTAAACTTGTCTTGTATTTTTTCGTTTGCTGCCAAATTAGTTTCAGCTGCTATCAGGTTTTTAGTTTCAACAGGAATCGTAAATTCAAAAAAACTTTCAAATTGATCAAAAATATAATCATAATTATTAAAAAATTCCTCATACTGTAAAATTAGTTTTTTGCCTTTATAATAATTTTTAAGATATTCTATAGTGTATAATTCAAGTCTATAGTCGGCTGTGTCACCGTATAATCCCGATGACGGATCTAAGAAGTATAAATCTAAATATCGATTTAATTCACCCGTATATTCCTTGGCTGAGACATCTTTGAATCGCACGACCCTCTCTCTGGACAAAAACGATTCAACTCGATTTCTCTCGGTGATCACACAGGGCAACTTCTGTTGTAAAAGTAGAGAAGCTTTTGAATCCTGACTTTTGTGGACTGTTTTGAAAAGCCTACACAAGCATTGCCAAATAAGAGTAGACCCCGTTCGTGCGGCACTAAAAACTAACACTTCTTTGTCTATCATACTTCTAGCCAGCTCTCCATGCAAAATTCCTCGCTGCCACACCCATTTAAATTAGGGCTCTGTATAGATGCTCTCCTATTAAAGGACCGACTGGTTATCATCTTATAGGTTTGGAAAGCTGAAAAGTCTTTACGGCTTTTATAGTAAATGGATTTAGCTTTTTGGGTTTTAAAGTTGTTGGCTGAAGCAAACTCTTCTACAGCTTCCTTGAGAAGGAGATCGACCGGAAGACCATTTTCTTCTATAAAAAACAATGGGTCGTAAGACGTCAAATTGTGCATGAAGTTAGCTTGGTATTTAAAATTATTGTGATGAATAAAAGAATCATAAAAGGGGATGGCCATGGTTAAGTCGTTTTTTGACCAAAACCCCTTCAGGTCCTTTTCGGTAATTTTATTTTGTTGATCACAGTGAATGTAGGAGTATATTTTATAGATCCTTTTAACCCCTGCGTCATTTTTGGCGAAGATGATAACTTTATGAGAAGGGACCCTGTCAGGCTCAACCTCATATTGTTGACACATGTTGGTGCGAAATCCGAAAATCAATTGCAAATCATTTTCATCGCACCTTTTCTTGGCTTCCAGAAAGCCGTGCATCGTATCCTCAATCAAAACAACCTGTTTTAAACCGGCGTCTAATGCAATATCAATCACACTATCAGAGCCTTTTTCTTTCACCTTTTCTGGTGCGTCAAGTGTTAAAATGGACTTGCCAATACTGTAGTGGCTTTTAAACAAAGGTATCATAATGAGAAGCTATTATGCGCGAAAGCTCATTGATGTCAAGTATAATTCCACCTAGGGCACCCGGAATAATGCATTTTCTTAATAGAGTACCCTTCCGATCTTTTCGAAACTAAAACATGATAGTCTTCTGGAAATGCAGTCTGTAACACCTTGTCTTTCTTGTCGCAAAGAGCGTAATAATCAAAGGGGAATTTATATGCGCAATGCCACATTGGCTTTCCGTCTTTTTTAAGCTGACCCTTGAACTTAGCAAACCCACATACTATTTGCCCACCGAAGCTCCCGTCTGTTGGTCGAGGTTTATCGGCAGCGTATGAGCCTTTGGCGTGCCGCAGGGAAAAATTATCAAGGTAAACTTGAGTTTTGGTTAATTCGATTTCAAATTTATTTAAAATTCTATCGCTAAGTTTTTTCATGTGAACCCCCCCTTTGCCCTTTAAATCAAATTTCAAAAATAAAAATTCACTGTGCCTGTTTTTGTAGTCGGGGAACAGGTGGCGCACGGCGAGGCTGTAAATGTAATCTTGTAAGTTTTTAGTTACCTCCTCCCCTTTGAATACTTGTTTGCTTGTTTTGAAGTCACGGATGATTGCGGAGTTGTTCTTTTTGCACAAAAAAAGTTTATCAATAAAGCCTTTTATGTAATAGTCTTTTTCTTTGCCTTTTATGTGGAGGTCAAATTCGTATTCAGAATGCTCTTCGTCGAGCTTACCTTGCTTTACTCCAAAAAAATCATACTCTAGCCCGGCCAAGGTCATTGTGTTCATTAGTTCAACGTTTTCTTTGTCAGCTACACCCAAGCGCTCTGCGTGCTTTAAAACTAATCTTTTGACGGCCGGCGACACATAGATGTCTTTAGCTTTAATGATTCTCTTGTAAGTGCCTTTGTGACGCTTGTTCCCCAAGCACTCAAAAATTAAATGACAAATCGAACCGCGGGCTGCCCCCTCGTTGGTCTTGTCGGGTAATTTTAAATTATATTTCGACCAATAAAGCCAACTGCAGGTCTTAGCGGTCTTAAGGCGACTAGCCGAAAGTTTAACTTTTTGTTTTGGTGGGCTCATTATTCCTCAAGATATGATTGTAAAAAAGAAATCTTGCTTTTAAGCTTATTCCTATTGGGTATGATACGTGCGCCCGAAGGCGATTCTAGAGTTTTTAATAAAAATTTCAATTGAGTGCTAGGGTTCACGTCTTTATTTACCCATTCGTGAAAAGTGCCATGTACGTGCATATCAGAAAGGTCGTTAGAGGGAGGGAGCTTAATGCACAGTTTAGAAAGGTCAAAAAAATCACTTAACTTGATGAAGTCTTTTATTGCCGACTCCAACCCAATGTTTTTCTCTTTCTCTGAATCGTTGTTTAAGGCAATGATAATTTGCGAGGGGTTGAGGGCGACGAGTTCACATATTTGCTTGGATGAAACTCCTAGGCCAAATGTAACGAGATGGTTTAACATTTTGTTTTCAGTCAAAGCTAAACTGTCTCCAACACTCTCCACGATCACCACCTCTCCCTTTTTGACTATCTCCTCCCTGAAAGCGTAACCGTCAGGGGTGGGAAGGTATAAAGGGTAAAGCCAATTTCGGCGTTGGCCAATGTGTTTCCATTTGGGAAGAGAGGAGTCCTTCGTGTAACGCAAAGCACGCCCTGTGTAACCAATAATATTCTCGGCCACCTTGGGTTGAAAGATAGGAAAAGTATACCTGCCGTTCATTTTTCCAGCAGTAGCATACCCTCCTTGGTAAAGCCTCAAAGTATCTAATGATATTTTTTTGTCTAAATAAAATTTATGATGAGGAAGTAATTTCTTTAAATCTGATTTGTTATAAACTTGATCCATTTTAATTTTAACTCTATTGTCTCTTTCTTCTAAAAAATTTAATTCTGTTTTATCGATAGAAACATACTTTTCTATTTGTTTTTTATCGTTGGTTCCGAGCACCTTGCCCACTAGCCTAAAAAAGGGCTGGTGTTTTTCGTCCTCCACAAAGTCACGCCACACCCCGGAGTCTTTATAAATCTGTATAGCTGTGGGGTTATCGCCGTTCCTCCAAACCGCGGAGGTTTGCCAGTACAAGCCACGATCACTAAGATTAAAGCCAAGCTCAACCAAAGCCTCATAGATATCATTCTGCTCTAAACGGGGGTACTGGGTCATCTTCTCTTCCATTAGGTTCTATGTCTCCTTGCGCTCCGAGAGCTTCAACCAAGTCTTGTTGGTCTCCGATCTCCGTGGCCGTAAAAGCGTTCATCTCAATGTGAACTGCGTTTGACTTCAAGGAGTCGTCGGGCATCCTCACGGGCTCAGTTGCTCTCGTGTAGCTCTTTCCTAGGTGTCTTGCTTTAACGTTGATTAATTTGTGCGTGCCGAAGTTAGGCTCTTCTTCGACCTCGTCCAATGTTTTTTTACGCAATATAAACATATGAGAACAAAACTGCGTAATTCTGTCTGAAAGGGAGACGATACTTTCGTCATCAATAACATTCTCGGCACGGCGATTATTAACAACCCCAGAACGATTGCTTTGGACTGACGTGATCATCGGTATGATAGGCTCTCCTTCTTTAAGGATTTCCTTTTGAATGGTTTGCTTAAATTTATTTACCATTTCCCCTACTACTTGCCACTCGGTCTTGCCGGGCTCCGAGTCAGACGCAGCTTTAATGTAATCAAAGGAAAAAATCATTGGGTTGCCTCTCCCAACGGTGGAATAATAAAATCGACGCAAAGTTGCTATCATTTTATCTACCGTGTACCCTCCTACATTGTAATAATACAATTGAATTTCCTTGTTTTTTATTTTCTTAAACGCTTCTCTCACTTGAGTGACCGTATCTTCACCCATTTGCCTCCATTGCCCTGTTTCTAAATAATGATGCCCCACCCCAGTTAGAGCGGACGCTTGGCGTGTGATAATTTCTTCTTTGCTCATTTCCCCGTTATCAAAGTGCAATATAGGCACATTATGCTCTTGAGAAACTTTAGTGCAGAAGTCTAAACAGAAACGAGTTTTACCGACCCCAGAACGCGCTACAACGACAGTTATGTTCCCGGGTCGCAAGAGAGAGCCGTACAGCTCTTGAAGGCGCTGGTGGGGGCCTGAGAGCCCAAACTCCTCCACGGGGTTGTTTCCTCTCTCCTCAATAAATTCCTCTAATTCGCTGTAAATATCCACTGGCTTTTCTGGCCCGTTATCAAACAGGTTCATCTGGCTATTGAATGTTTCATCTGCCATCTGAATGATTTCAGAAAATTCCGAAGAAGCAGGCATTTTTTTGATTTTCTTGGCTGTTTCTTGTGCGGCTTGGTAGATAGAGCGACGAATCGAAAACTTCTTTAATTCTTGGGCTACTGCTACCACTTGGTTGGGGGAAGTGCCTCTCAGTGACAACGAATAAATATAATCATTAATGTTGAGGTCTTGAGGGAAACTGATATTAAAAGACTGAATACGTTGAGCTAATATTACATGATTAACTTCGTTGTACTGGTCGATGCACTGCTTAAGCGCCAAGAAAATAGTTTTATTGGCTTGGTTGTCATCCGCATAGAAGTCGGACTCGTCAATAAAGTTTTCAATTTCCGCATACTTCTCCGGGAACTTTATCAAAGCTCCCAGCAAGTGTTGTTCTAGATCAAGAGAATGAATCATACGCACACAACCATAACTCTCAGAGCTGGAAGCGTCAAGTTAAATCTGCGTCACTGCCATCGCTACCGTCATCTATAGCTGCCTTTTCCCCCATCTCCAGATCCTCAAGAAACCTTTCCAGCGCTTTTCGAAGTCCCATTTCAATAATTTGTGAACCGATTTTACAATTGATCATTGCTTTTCCTCGCTGATTAACGTATGCTAAAATAAACCCCCCGTCCTCTCCATTACCGGTGAACTCATACATCTTCTCTAAAAAGCTTTCGGGGATAACAAATTGAGAAGAATCATTTATGTCGTCTCTTTCTATCATTTATTTGTATAGTATATTACACCCAAAACATTACAAATCCAACATTTTATCTAAATC
>TARA_R110002051_G_scaffold48308_1_pt1 | contig 26816 bp, 25 predicted proteins | sample TARA_R110002051 | Tara Oceans TARA_R110002051 (sample SAMEA4397023) | marine metagenome | biome: Polar Biome; feature: [MES] marine water layer (ENVO:01000295) within the mesopelagic zone...; material: water (ENVO:00002006), including particulate matter (ENVO:01000060) such as......
TACTTCTTGAGTTTTTCCATTTACTTTTAAACTGAAATTTGCCATTCGTTTATCCTATTTATTTGAGTCCCTTGAAATTAGGGATTTTTTTAGAAATACGTGTAAGATTTAAGGAGAAATAAACTTAAAACTTTCTTTAAAAAACTTTACAGTCGATTTGAATTTGACGTAGATGAGGTCATTTATTTTATAGGTCCTTATGTTGGTGAGAATAAAGCGTTCAATTTATTAGAAGTAACAGGATTGCATTTTCATTTAGATGGGAATTCAACTCACCAACGAAGCGTTAGTCTAATTTCGAGTATACATATCGCGGCAGCTTTAAAAGACAATGGTTATGAGGTATTTTTTATCGATATAGGCGGCGGAATTCTAATGAACTATTTAGAAGCTGAAGAAGAGTTGTCCAGTTTCAATGAAAATTTAAAAGAAGCTGTTCTAACTCAGAATAGTGATATTACTTTCAATGGTAATGGTCTAGGTTTTAGATTAGAAGATGGTAAGTTGAGAGGCAAACTAAAAACCTATCCGTATTACAATAAATAAATAAAGGTACTTTTATTAAAGAAGTACTAGATTTTACAGGTGATGCATCCGGATTGTCGGTTGCATCTTTGTTACTTCAGAATAATATTGAAATCCGCATTGAACCAGGCCGCTCTTTACTGGGTCAAGTGGGTATGACGGTTGCGAAGGTCATCCATAGAAAAAAAGATGCCAAAGGTCAATGGCTAGTTGGTTTAGAAATGAATATGAGCCAAATGAAGAGTTCTAGCGCCGATTTTCTTTTTGATCCCTATATGTTGTATAATTCAGAAGTAGAGGAAGACGAATCTGTGGATTTATTTTTTACCGGAGCCTATTGTTTAGAAAGAGATTTACTTTTAAAACGTAAAACAACATTGCCGAGATTGCCAGAAATTGGGGAGTATGTAGCCTTTGTAAACACAGCTGGTTACATGATGCACTTTTTTGAAACCGAAGCGCACCTTTTCGAACTGTCTACAAATTTAATATTTACAGGTTCCAATGAAAAGCTATCATTTTTTCAGTTTATCGATGATACTAAAATTGTACTTGAATAATTTCGTCTGGATAATTTCGGATTTCGAAATGCATCAATAACTAAGTGTTTTAAGACAAGGGGAATTTAGCGTATTGGGTAAATTGTATAAAAACAATATATCATGAAAATACAAGCATATTTAGCATTCAATGGTAACTGTCAAGAAGCATTGAACTTCTACGCAAATCTGTTCAATGCAGAAATAAAAAATAGACAAACGTACGAGGAAAAGAAAATTGATGTCCCGTCATCATTCCGTCAGAAATTACAACATGCAGAGTTAAAAGGTAAAGGCGTACACTTTATGGCATACGATGCCTCGCCAGATACACCATTGAACAATGGTAACCAAATTAATATGAGTGTTGATTTAGATGATTTGGATGAAGGAAAACAATTATTCAAAGAATTATCGAGTGGCGGTCAAGTACATCACGAGTTTAGAGAACAAGAATGGGGTCATTTTGGTAGATGTACAGATAGTTTCGGTATTGGATGGATGGTAAACGTAGATAAGTAAATCAATTACAAATAGTTAATTATAAAAATTAAGTAAGAATTATCGAGATGAACCTCATTTAGAGGTTTGTCTCGATTATTATATAAAAAGAAAATTATGGACATTATATATGAATATGACGGCGTAACCGCTAGTCAAAGATTAGAAAGTTTTGCAGAAGAAAAGTTAAATAAGCTTCACAAAAAGTTTGATGACATTATTCGGGCAGACGTATTCTTGAAACAAGAAAATACTTCATCAGATGAAACAGGTATGATTTGTAATATCCGCTTAAGCTTGCCAGGTCCTAGAATTTTCGCCGAAGCCAGTAATGAGAATTTCGAGGAGTCGGTGGTTGAATCGGTCAGTGAATTAGAAAGACAACTGAAGAAGAGAAAAGATAAGATGAAAGCGTACTAAAAAGATAAAAAAAGCCCTTACAAAATGCAAGGGCTTTCAAATTTATGGGGGGAAATCTTATCTATAATTTTCTAGGACTTCTGTGGTCGCCAAATCATTTTGTAAGCTTTCTTTCTGTGCTCTTATGATTTCCTTTAAACGGTGTGGCATCATAGTTTCTGCCAATGCTTTATCATAATCATTAATTGCAGCTTTATCACCTCTAACGGCTTCTTCTAGCATTGCTTCATCATTATCTTCTGCGAAAAATGCTTTTACATCCATCCAAGTTCTATGTAAAGTACCCGCTGCACTTCCTTCAATTTTTACGCTACCTAAATCTAGTTCTGGAACCGATGCTCTAAGTTCTCTTAAAAACTGCATACGTTCTACTACTTTCCTCTCAAAGTAATCTTTAATCCTTACTTCTTTAGAATTCTCCGATGCTTTTTCAAAACCTTTAATGGCATCTTCATTTTTACTTACCAAGTCTTTTAAATGGTCTTCAATTTTCTCTATATCAGTATTCATATTTTAAATTTTAGTAGACAGTTATGTCTATGATTAAACAAATTTTCTATTTACAAGATACGGGCATTAGACGGCAACGTTTAGCTATATAAAATAGAACTTTTGCTGTATTCATTAAACTTTCAAATACCGTAGAGATTAGTTTAGAAAAAGGTTATCGATATATCATTTTAACCGATTGAGTTAAGCTTGAAAGTTGTTACTTATTAATTTTAATCGTGTACAATAAAAAAGGATGTTATGGGATTATCACCACTATTTGGAGTAGCGAAAATGTTAGTAAGAAGTAGAAAATTAAAAATGGCAGCTGTAGGTATACAATTGTTATATTTAGGGTATACGTATATATCTGACAAGAAAAAAAATAAACGATGAAGCTATGTAGTTTATTTGGTCGATAAAATTGGCGTTAAGGTATTATCAAAATAAATAAGGCAAAACTATTTTAATTGCGATTACTCTTTAGGCGTTTTCCAATACTTTAATGTTTATTTTTTTCATTTTAAATATCTCAGACATAACTCTTGTTGCCTTCTCAGGATTACTCATTAACTTTCCTAGCTTAGAAGGCACTATTTGCCATGAAACTCCATATTTATCCTTAAGCCAGCCACATTGACTTTCTTGCCCTTCTTTGGTTAAATTAGTCCAATAGTGGTCAATTTCTTCTTGGTTATCACAGCTAACAACTAACGACACCCCTTCAGAGAACGAAAACTCATTCATATTACCGCCGTCCATTACAATAAATTTTTGATTAAGTAAACTTATTTGGCCATGAGCAATTTTTCCATTGTTTAAAACATCAGTTTCGGGATATGGAAAAAGAAAATGAATTTCCGAAGGTTTAAAAATTTCAGAATATACTGTGACAGCTTCTTTTGCTTTTCCAAATTGCTTTCCAGAATATAGTAATGCAGGGGTTATTTTTTGTCCAATTTCGGCAATACTTCCTATAGTTAATTGCCACGAGACGCCGTATTTATCATCAACCCAACCATATTTTTTACTCCAGGCATATTTATTTAATGGCATTCTAATTGAGCCATTTTTAATGAGTGCCATCCAAAGACTATCGATTTCATTTTCAGTCTCACAAGTAACATAAAAAGAAATAGTAGGGTTTGGTGTAAAATGAGGACCACCATTTAAGCACATAAATATTTGGTTTTCAACTTCAAAATTTATTACTGTAGGATTCTGATTTAAAAGTTTTGAATTTTTAAAAATTGAACAATAAAAATTAGCAGCTTCGAGTGCATTGTTATTAAACCAAATACAGGGATATATTTTATTGTTCATAGAAATTGTTTTTGATACTCTAATTTAAAATATAATATTGAATTAAAATGATTTTTAAATATCTTGTAGTAATTTGATAATCAATAAGAAAGTTAAAAACTACCCCTAATTTCTAATTTTAAAATATGAAAATTTTACAACCAATTTCAAAGTTTCTTTTATGGACCTCATATATCTTGCAAGGTCTAGTTTCCTTAATGTTCTTAAATGGTGCAATTCAAAATTTACTAAAAACTGATATGGCAGTAGAAGGTATTAAAACCTTTGGTTTTCCAGAATCATCTTTACTATATTTTGGGTTAATTTTATTAATTAGTACTGTGCTATATCTTATGCCTAAAACAGCTGTTTTAGGAGCTATTTTACTAACAGGTTGGTTGGGTGGAGCAGTGGCTACACATATTGTTCATGGAGATCCAGTTTTTAATATATTTTTACCTGTTATTTTTGGTCTTATAGTTTGGATAAGTATCTGGTTAAGATTTGAAGGGTTACGGCAAATAACGCCAGTGGCAAAATAATTAAAGAGTAACTAATAGCAAATACAACTGTATGTACACTGTTATAGATGAAATAGTATAGTTTTAAAAATGAATACAACTAATGTTAAGGTAGATGAGTTTTTAGAGAAGACTCAAAAATGGCAAAAAGAACTACGGCTGCTTCGTAAAATAGTTTTGGTGTGCGGTTTAACGGAAGAGTATAAATGGGGACAACCTTGCTATAGTTTTCAAGGCAATAACATAGTATTACTGGGAAATTTCAAGGATTACTGTTCCTTGAGTTTTTTTAAAGGTGTTTTATTGAAAGATGATTATAACATTATGGTTTCACCAGGTAAGAATTCTCAATCTGTGAAACTTATAAAATTTACATCCGAACGTGAAATTATCAGTAATGAAAATATTTTAAAGACCTATATCTATGAAGCTATCGAGGTAGAAAAATTAGGTTTAAAAGTTGTACTTGAAGAAAAAGAAAATCTCAAATTATGCAGTGAATTAATTGAGGCATTTGCGGCTAATCAAACCTTAAAAGCTGCTTTTGAATCCTTGACTCCTGGCCGTCAAAGAGGGTATAATCTCTATTTTTCAGCACCAAAGCAGCAAAAAACAAAATTTGATAGAATTGAAAAATATACAAAGAGAATAATTGACGGATATGGTTTTCATGATTGTGTCTGCGGTCATTCTAAAAAAATGCCTACATGTGATGGGTCTCACAAGAATATTTAAAAGTGGATAAAAGAATATAATTATCTTACTATTCTCACTGTACCCTGATTATTATTTCCTCTAGAATTAAAAATTATTTTATTAGCAGTGTAAGTAGTCGGTTATAGTCCTGTAATTCAATACATTAAATGGTATTTTCAATTTAATTGTTTACTGTTTTTTAAAAAACCTATGAATTTTTATTAATAATATTTTAATTGAGTTGCTAGACCTTTGGAGTATTAATCCCCAAAATCTAGTATTATGAACAATTCAATTAAAATGAGCCTTTTGTTTGCCTGTATGGCGACCATGGGTTATGGCCAAGATTTGGCCTACAATGACAATTCTGCCAGTTTTCATGAAAGAAAGATTACAGAGGTATCTAATAGAGCAGAGAACTACAACAAATTAAAATCTTTAGGTTATGCTGATGCCGAAATCTACGAAGACCTGGGCAATGCAAATTTCTTGACTAAAAAATATGAGAACGCTTTGTATTGGTATGGAAAGCTTATGGAAATTTCTAAGGATGGTACATTAAAGAAAAGCTATCAAAAGAGATTTGACCATGCTGTATCGCAATTAGGAAAAGAAGTACAAAATGAAATTGCAGATGAGAATTGGACAGAGTTGGTACAAGATGATTATAAAATGACACAATCTGTCATACCATCAAGAGTAACTTCAAATAACAGAAGTAAGTTTTTACCATGGGATAATCAAGATACAAAAGAAAATTTTGCATCAAATAATGTGCGTATGCCCAATACTACTGGTGAATATGCTCCGCCCATAGCTTTAACTAATGGAGGTAATACGGCTTACTACAGTAAAACAACAATTCGTAAGCCAGTAACAGGTATGTTCTCTAAAAAGAAAGAAATTCACAAGATTTACAAAGCAGATAAAATTGCGGGTGAGTGGAAAAAAATTACCGAAGTAGCTGTATGTCCAAGTGATTATTCTGCGAAACACCCAGCAATATCACCAGATGGTAGCCGTCTATTCTTTGCATCTAATATGCCGGGTACGTTTGGTGAATATGATATATATGTAGCCACAATTCAAAAAAACGGAATGTTGGGTCAAGCTAAAAACCTGGGTTCAAAAGTAAATACGGCAAAAAACGACGTACTGCCTAATCCTATTTCAAACGGTAGTTTGGTATTCGCATCGGACGGTAGAGATGGTTATGGCGGCTTAGATGTCTATATGGTAGAAGTTGGGCAACGTAGTGTTGGGCTGGCTGTAAACATGGGTAACACCATTAATAGTTCATATGATGAGTACTCTGTAAATCTTTTACAAAGCGATGGTTCTGGTTATGTAGTATCTAACCGAATGGCACAAGGTAAGCATACACAAAATGTAGCTTTCAATTTAAGTGATAAGCCTATAAATGAGAAAGATAGAGACGATCGCTTTTTAGAAGCCTTTAACTCAGATAGACGAACACAGTATTCAAGTTCTGTTTTCGAAGATGAATAACCACCCATTATTCATTTCCCCCAATTCATTTGACAAATTCAATTTTAATCATTTAAATCAATCGTTATGGAAAGTCCTTATAAAATCAATAGTTTTCTTATTGCTTTATTCTTATTGGCTCTTGTCCAAACAGTAAAAGGTCAAGAAACCAATGCAAATTTAGGATCAAGCAGTACGTACCACAACCAATTATTCTTCAATAGGTTTTTTATAAACCCAACGTTCTCTTTGGTACGTGAGAACAAATCATATTTAAACATTCTACATAGAAATCAATATGCAACCTTCGATGATAATAGTCAAAACTATTTTCTAGGATTTAGCAACAAATTAAATGATAATACAGCAGTAGGTATTGGTGTTTACAGCCAATGGTCTGGTGTAGTTCAAGAGTTCGGATTCAATGCCAACTATGCATCGGCAGTGCGCTTAGGAGAGAAATCTGTGCTAACATTTGGAACTAATGTTACTTACTTTAATCAAGGTCTTGACAAGAATAGAATCGTTGTAAGTGAAGATGATCCAGAGATTGCTGATGCTAGAAAAGAAAGTAAAATTGCAGTACAACCAGGTATCAATCTATCTTTAGGTAGTTTTGATTTCGGTTTGTATGCAGAAGACCTATTAAAATATAATCAAACAACGAATGAGTTTTTAACCGACTTGTCTACTAAAAGTGTAAAGGCATCGGTACAGTATACCCACTCCTTTGATCATTCAAGCGGTCTTTTTGAAAATGCTCGGTTAATGCCAATGGCGCAAGTAGGTCAAAACAATGATGGTAGTTTATACTATTTTGGATCTTTATTATTAGATATGCCTAAATATGGATGGTTGCAAACTACGGTAGATGAAGAGTATGGTGTTGCGGCTGGTGTAGGTTTTAACCTTAGTGAGAAAATGTCTTTAGGATATTTAATGGAAAAGGATTTATCAAGTGAAGATGCAAACCTTGGATGGAATCATGAAATTACCTTGGCTTATAAGTTTAAAGATGAAGATTTAGCCATTTCGGTAGCAGATAATTCATCAGATAATCAAATAGACAACATTGTCCGCAATTATGAGGAGCAAATCGCACACTTAATTGAAGAACGTGATAATGCAAGAAAATCGGGTCATAAAAGACAAGAAGCATCTTCTAAAGCTACTACGGCTTCAGAAAGTAGTTTGGCCTATGAGAACAAAATTATTTTAGATGAGTTGATTCTACGTCAAGATTCTATTGAGATTGAAAGAATTGCAGCATTTGAAGAACGATTTGAATTAATTGTTAGAATGTTACGTAATGATATAGATACAACTATTAAGAGCTCATTGCAAGATTTTAGTGTAGTGGAAAATTCATCTTATGTATCAAATGATTTAAACGATGATGCTATTGACTTCGTAACAGAACCTGCAAATGCGTTTGCCTCGGCAACAGCCTCATCATCAAAAATAACATCTACCTCTAGACGAGCTAATTTTAAAGAGTTACCATCTACAAGAGATAATTTTAAGGAATTGCCTGTAAAAATGTTGGTAGATTCTGATGTTATAAATATGAACTCTGGTTACTATGTAATTGCAAATGTATATAGCCAAACAAAATACATGAATGCATTTATGAAAGAGCTTAAAGAAAAAGGCTTAGATCCAAAACAATTCTACAATAAAGAAAACGGACTGTATTATGTGTACTTAGCAGATTATGATTATAAGAATGATGCCCAAATGGCAGCAAGTACAGATTTAAATGGGAAATACAATCAAGAGAAATGGATCATGCAGGTAAATGAAACTACGGCAACAGCATCTAATACTTTTGAAGATGATTACATAAGTAGAGAATAATGGATTAAAAATCTGTTACGACCTATGATTTTATGGTTGATTTGAATTGTCAATAAAGGAGGGGTGTTGTCCGGGGGGATAACTTGGTCCCCTCCTTTTTTTGCATTTAGAAAAGTTAGATTTTAGGTAATTAACATAAGCTTAACAATCGATGAACTACATATTATTTTAGTAAAAAGCTGTATTTGAACGAAAAATCTGTTGTTTTTATCGGCTTTATTACATTAATATATATATTTCTTGCACCAAGTTGATTTTTGAATTAATGTTTAACCCAAAATCCCCCCACTATTATGACAAAATTTTACCTACTAAATTTTTGTTTCAATTCTAATTTTAGAGTAAAAAGAAATCTCATTATTCCAAAATTTTACGAACGCCTTAGTTTTCCAAATTTAAATCATTAGCTACTATAGGTTAATGACATTTATTTGTAACTAAATTAGGACGTAAAATTTATAAGAAATTACATTTTTTACTAGTACACATGTACTTATAGTATTCACTATAGGCTTATAAAATACTGTCCACAGTTTAGTTGTTAGAGAGCTATTTTCAGTTCTAAAAAAGAGGTATAACTAACGTCAAATATTGTTCCATTTTTGGAGGAGTATTGGCAAAACTATGGAGATTATGAAGAATTCAAGCATTCGCATTATAGTATTAGAAACAGACAAATCATTACATTCGGTTTATAAAAATCACTTTGAGGATTTAGAAGGTTATGAGCTAGTTGGCAGTTATTCAACTGCAAATGAAGCACTTAAGGATTTTAAGTATAGCCAGCCACAAATTGTTCTTTCAGAAATTGAATTAAAAGATATGAATGGCATAGATTCTATAAGGTTATTTAGAAAGAAAGATTGGGGCATAAAGGTTATTATGTTCAGTGAAATAAATGATTTTGATGTCATTAAAAACTCTTTCAAAAAAGGTGCAAATGGCTATTTGACCAAACCGCTTACATTAGATAAATTAGATCATGCATTACGTAGTATGGAAAAGGAAGGTGCGGCTATGAGCAATGATATTGTGAAAAAGATTATTAACAATTTCCATAAAAAGACCTTTGCTTTTTTCTCAGAAAGAGAGAACCAAATTGTTGACTTTTTATGTCAAGGCGCTACCTATAAAATGATTGCTCAAAAATTGTTTGTAACACCCAGCGCGGTTAATTTTCATATTCAGAATATCTATTTAAAATTGGATGTAAACTCTAAATCTGAAGCACTCTCGAAATTAGAGCAGCTTCAAAATCAATTAGAAGAGTATTAAATAAACATTTTTAAACTTTTTATTTGTAAGGTATTACGAAAACCTTTTCGAAAAATAAATATAATTGATTAATTATTTAAGTGTCTTGTAATCAATTGTTTGCGTGTTATTTTGGTTGAGTTGGTAATTCGGTTGTACTTCATTTACTATAAATTTTCGTAAGGTAAACGGAGATTAAAATACTTTGTAGTTATTTTTGGTTTAACTTATTACAGCAAACCAATTTATACTATTTATGTACCATTTAGGATTAGATATCGGAAGTTCATCTATTAAGATTGCTTTGGTAAATGCATCAACCGGTAAAAGCGTTGGGGTAGTTACAGAACCAGAAACAGAAATGTCAATGGAGGCTGTAAAGAATGGCTGGGCAGAACAAAGTCCAGAAGATTGGTGGCGTTATGTCTGTAGCGGCATAGAGAAATTATGCGTACAGGAAAATATTAGTAAAAAAGATATATCGGGAATTGGTATATCATATCAAATGCACGGTCTAGTGCTAATTGATAAGGAGGGAAATCCTTTAAGAAAATCTATCATTTGGTGCGACAGTAGAGCGGTGGGCATTGGTCAACAAGCCTACGAAGAAATAGGTGCTGATACTTGTGATACCCATCTATTAAACTCTCCATCTAATTTTACGGCATCTAAGCTAAAGTGGGTAAAAGAAAATGAGCCTAAAATTTACGCCAAGATTTATAAGATGATGCTTCCCGGTGATTATATAGCTTATAAATTATCTGGTGTTGTGAATACCACGGTATCAGGTTTATCAGAAGGTATTTTCTGGGATTTTAAAAAAGACAGCATAGCAGATTTGGTTTTGGAAAATTACGGATTGGAAAAAGACATGATTCCAGATATTGTAGATACGTTTTCTGTACAATCAAAAGTAAATGTCAAAGGGGCAACCGAAAGTGGACTTTCCATAAATACACCTATACTTTATAGAGCAGGAGATCAACCAAATAATGCGTTGACTTTAAATGTTTTTAATCCTGGTGAAGTAGCTGCAACGGGTGGTACATCTGGTGTTGTATATGCGGTGACCGATAACCTTTCAGTCAAAGAAAGCTCTCGTGTAAATAACTTTGCGCATGTAAATTATTCTCCTGGGAAACCTGCTAGAATAGGTAAGCTGCTTTGTATCAATGGCGCAGGTATTCAGTACCGATGGTTGTTGAATAACTTAGATGTTGCATCTTATGAAGAGATGAATACATTGGCAAATGAAGTGCCAATTGGTTCAGATGGCGTAGCAATGATACCATTTGGAAATGGGGCAGAAAGAATGTTGAAAAGCAAAGAAGTAGGTACTAGAATTGTAAACCTTAACTTAAATAATCATGGTAAGGGGCATATGTGTCGCGCAGCGTTAGAAGGTATTGCATTTTCTTTTGTATACGGAATGGAAATTATGGAATCGGATGGTATAAAAGTTAATGTTATGCGTGCTGGTAACGACAATCTTTTTCGTTCAGAAATTTTCTCTAACACCGTATCAACCTTAATAGGGTATGATATTGAAATTTATAATACTACAGGAGCTATTGGAGCGGCAAGGGCAGCCAATCTTCATAAAGGAGATTTTGAAGCTTTTGGAAAGGCAATTTTAGATAATGATTACGTAATGACTTTCAGTCCTAAGAAAGATAAAAAAGCTTATCAAGAAGCATACACTACTTGGAAAAATGAATTGGAATTAATACTGAACAACAAATAAATCAACATAATGGCAAACAAGGAATATTTTAAAGGAATAGAAAAAATTAAATTCGAAGGCAAGGAATCTGATAATCCGTTAGCTTTTAAATATTATAATCCGGATCAGGTAGTTGCGGGTAAAACAATGCGTGAACATTTTAAGTTTTCCACAGCGTACTGGCATACTTTCTGCGGTCAAGGTTCCGATCCATTTGGACCAGGTACACAGAATTTCGAATGGGATAAATCTTCAGATGCCGTACAAGCGGCAAAAGATAAGGCAGATGCTGCTTTTGAGTTTTTTGATAAAATAGGATTTGATTATTACTGTTTTCATGATTTTGATTTAATTCAAGAAGCATCGACCTTTGCCGAATCTGAAAAGAGATTGGCAACGATTACCGACTACTTAAAAGAGAAGCAAAAAGAATCAGGTAAAAAATTACTTTGGGGTACAGCTAACTGTTTCTCAAACCCAAGATATATGAACGGTGCTGCTACCAATCCTGATTTTAATGTGTTGGCAAGAGCTGGTGGTCAAATTAAATTGGCTTTAGATGCAACCATAGCCTTAGGTGGCGAAAATTATGTTTTCTGGGGAGGTAGAGAAGGTTATATGTCTTTATTAAATACCGATTTAGGTCGTGAAGTAGATCATATGGGGCAGTTCTTGACAATGGCCAGAGACTATGCGCGTAGCCAAGGGTTTAAAGGAAACTTCTTTATTGAACCAAAACCTATGGAGCCAATGAAGCATCAGTACGATTTTGATTGTGCTACTGCAATTGGGTTCTTGAAGGAATATGGTTTAGAGAACGATTTTAAAATGAATATAGAGGTTAACCACGCTACATTGGCACAACACACTTTTCAGCATGAAATTGCAGTGGCGGCAAAAGCTGGGATGTTAGGAAGTATGGATGCTAATCGTGGAGATTACCAGAATGGTTGGGATACCGATCAGTTCCCTAACAACATTCAAGAAACTACTGAAGCAATGTTGGTATTCTTAGCAGCTGGTGGTTTACAAGGTGGTGGGGTTAATTTTGATGCCAAAATAAGAAGAAATAGTACAGACTTAGAAGATGTGTTTCATGCACATATTGGAGGTGCAGATACCTTTGCAAGAGCATTAATTACTGCAGATAAAATTATTTCATCATCTTCGTATAACAAGTTACGTGAAAACAGATACAGTTCTTTTGATTCAGGAAAAGGAAAAGATTTTGAAAACGGTAAGTTAGATATGAAAGATCTTTACAATATTGCAAAAGAAAATGGCGAATTACAATTACAGAGCGGTAAACAAGAATTGTTTGAGAACATCATTAATCAATACATATAAATCATATTCACCTAAACTAGTGTAAAGTAGTTTGTTATATTGGGTATAGCATTTATACAATGTCAAGTATTCTGTCCCTTGGTTTTCCATTAGGGACAGTTTTCTTTATACGAGTAAAATAAAGATTTGTTTTAAATTTATGCTTTTGTAACTACTAATTATGAAAAAAGTAACCTTAAAGGATATAGCCGGACATTTTAAAGTGTCTATTTCTACTGTTTCTAAAGCGGTTAATGATAGTCATGAAATTAGTAATGAACTAAAGTTAAAGATTCAAACTTATGCCAAAGAAAAGCACTATAAACCTAATAGGTTGGCTCTTAATTTATTAAATAGAAATACAAAGACTATAGGGGTTGTTGTACCTAATATTTTAAACTATTTTTTTGTTCAGGTTTTGTATGGTATAGAAAAGGTTGCGAATGAAAATGGCTATAATATTATTAGTTGTATTAGTAATGAATCTAGTGCCAAAGAAACAAAAACGCTTGAATTTTTTGATGCAGGGACAGTAGACGGTGTAATAATGTCGTTAGCAGAGGAAAGTCAAAATGAGGATAAACATGAGGCCTTAATCGATATTATAAATAATGATATACCAGTAGTACTTTTTGATAGGGTTTCCGATGCTGTACAATGTGATAAAGTTGTTGTAGATGATTTTGAAGCAGGCTATAAAATAACCAAACACTTAATAAATATTGGCTGTAAAAATATAGCTGTAGTGAATCCAATAGCAAGTTCTAGTGTGGGTAAATTAAGGATATTGGGTTATAAAAAAGCACTCGAAGAGTTTGAAGTTAATTTCGACCCTAAATTAATTATTAATCTTACGGTAAAGGATGATTTAGATTTATTAATGTCCTTTTTGCTGAATTATAAAACAATAGATGGAATTATAGGTATAGATGAGTTAATTGCAGTCCAAGTTTTAGAGGTGGTAAAAGCTAGAGGATATAATGTACCAAACGATATATCAATTATTGGTTTTACAAACGGACAGTTATCTAAATACGTAACTCCGTCATTGACAATGGTAAGTCAGCATGGTAAATATATAGGCGAGCAAACAGCTAAATTGCTGATTAACAGAATTAAAAACCCTAGTTTGCCGTATGAGACCAAGGTTGTGAAAACCAGCTTGTTAGTAAGAGATTCTACAAAAAAACTGCAATAAGTTACACCGTATCTGGATTTGGGTGTTCCCATTCTCCACGATAACTTCTTTTTAATAACGCCGTTGCTTCTGGGTCATTTAAGACCGTTCTAGTTTCAGGGTCATAGATTAATGGTCTTTTTAAATCCATAGACAAATTTGCTAAAATACAACTAGCAGTAGAAATATGTCCTTCTTTAATATCGGCAACAGGTTTGGTTCCATTTTTTATGGCGTTAAGAAAATCTATCATGTGCCCTCTTGTAGCAGGAGCTGCGTGTAATTCTATATCTTTTTCGGTTATATCTTCAGGATATTTCTCACGCTCATAAACCACATCAAAGCGTATGGGTTCTTTACCATCTAAAGGAACAAATTCAGCCTTCATAACATCTCCTTTTAAAACACCATTAGATCCGTAAATTTTAAAAGACCAAGGGTAATTTTTATCTGCTGGGTTACCCCATGTTCTATGCTGCCAATTACAGTTAAGTCCGTCATACTCAAAGACTGCAGATTGTGTGTCGGCAATATTCGATTTGCCATCTTTCTGAATAAAAATTCCCCCTTCAGAGCTAATCCGTTTTGGCCAGCCTAAATCTAACATCCATCTAACAGTATCGAGCATATGAACACACATATCACCAGTAATTCCGTTTCCATATTCTCTAAAAGTTCGCCACCATCTTCTATGAGGTAAACCGTCATAAGCTCTCATTGGTGCAGGGCCGGTCCACATTTCGTAATTTAAAAAATCGGGTACTTCTTGCAATGGAGGATTATCGTTAGCACGCATATGATAATAGCAAGCCATATCTACATGGCCAATGGCACCAAGTAAACCAGTGTCAATAATATGTTTTTTAACATCAATTAAGTGCGGAGTGCTTTTACGCTGGGTGCCAACTTGTACAGTTCTGTTGTATTTGGCTGCTGCGGCAACCATGGCTTCACCCTCAATAACATCAACACTAATAGGCTTTTGTACATATACATGTGCTCCAGATTTTAAGGCATCTATACACATTAAGGCATGCCAATGGTCTGGGGTGCCAATAAGTACAATATCTAAACTGTCGCTTTTCAACATGTCTCTATAGTCTGAAAATAACTTTGGTTTTTTTCCATTTTTCTGACGAAGGGAAACTAAATCTGCTACATTATTCAGAAAATTAGAATCTACATCACAAAGAGAAACAACTTCAATATTTGCTACTTGAATAAGTCTCATTAAATCGCTTGTGCCATACCATCCAGTACCAATTAGCCCTACTTTTTTAGGTTTTTCATCTGCAAAAAACTCAATTCCATAGGAGCTAAACGATGTTAGTAACAAAGATGCCGAAGCGGTTTTAATAAAATTTCTTCGTTTTATAATAGGTGATGAACTAGACATGGTGAGTTGATTTTTAATTGATTAGGTTTAAGAGCAATTGACAAGTCAATATAACAATAACTTTAAAAATAATGATGAATGTTTACGAATTTGTTGGTATAAAACATAATTAGGTATATTTAATATAAATATATTAACAATTCTATGAAATTACGTTTTATACTACTGCTGTTCACTACTGTTGTCACCGCGATTGCCAAGGCTGAAATTACGTTGCCAAACATATTTTCAGATGAAATGGTTTTACAGCGCGAAACCGAAGTTTTATTATATGGCTGGGCGCGGCCTAATGAGGAAATTACTGTTTATACAAGTTGGGATAATGCTACAACGGAGATACAAGCTGGTAATAATGCCAAATGGGAGTTAAAAGTTGCAACACCTAAAGCAGGTGGCCCATATGAAATACGATTTAAAGGGGATAATGAAATTGTATTAAAGAATGTGATGATTGGTGAGGTTTGGCTTTGCTCGGGACAAAGCAATATGGAATGGAGTGCAAATAGCAAAATTGATAATCGAGATTTAGAAGTTGAAAATGCAAATTATCCCAATATCCGACTATTTACCGTTGCAAAAAGAACAGCAAATTACCCCCTAGAGGATGTAGCGGGATCATGGGCAGTTTGTACTCCAGAAACTATGCAAGACTTTAGCGCCGTGGCCTATTTTTTTGCAAGAAAAGTTCAAAAAGAACTTAATATTCCTATAGGTTTAATAGATTCGTCTTGGGGAGCTTCTTGTGCGGAAGTGTGGACACCTGCGTCTGTTTTTGAAGCACACCCAGAACTGGAGGCAGCTCATGAACTTATAGCCCCAAATCAATGGGTTACAATTGAAAAATCTACACTTTATAATGCAATGATTGCCCCTTTGACAAAATTTAAGATTGGGGGAGCTTTATGGTATCAAGGAGAATCAAATACGGCCAATGCGGAAACCTACCAACAAATTTTTACAAATATGATATCTTCATGGAGAGCTAAATGGAGTACTGATTTTCCATTTTACTTTGTACAAATAGCCCCATTTAAATACGGTAGAGAATATGAAGGCGGTATTGTAAGGGACCAACAACGTAGAACCTTAAGCCTAAAAAACACGGGAATGGCAATGACAAGTGATATTTGTACCGTGGAAGATATACACCCACAAAACAAGCAAGATGTTGGTCTACGGTTAGCAAATATTGCTCTAAAACAGCATTATAAAGTTTGGCCAGACCAAGAAGTATATGGTCCGTTACTTGAAAGTGCTACGATAGAAGGTAATGAAATAAAGGTCACCTTTAGTCATGCGGAAGGCTTGCATAGTAAAGACAAAAAAAATACATTTTTTGAAATTTCCGATCGAGAAGGTAATTGGTTTACAGCAAAAGCTAAACTAAAGAAAGGTTTTATTTTAGTAAGCTCAAATGATGTTCAAAATCCTAAAGATGTGAGGTATGCATGGAAGAGTACGGACATAGGTAATTTGTACAATGGAGCAGGGCTACCTGCATCCACTTTTACAAGTGAGTAAAAATTGGAAGGCAAAAAAGAACGAATGACCTATAAAAAGTTACGCCCGTCCAATAACCAAGGTTATTCAGCTAAAAACACAGGTATTTATTTTTATTAATAGTTAAATTGTAATCAATAACTAATTTCAAATTATGCAAATAAAAGAATCCTCAGAAATCTTTGATGTTATCATCGTAGGTTCAGGAGCAGGTGGTGGTATGGCTACCAAGCAGTTGGCAGATGCTGGTTTAAATATAGCTGTTGTAGAGGCGGGTCCGTTTTTTGATCCAGCTGATCCAAAAACCATGACTCAATTAAAACAACCATACGATTCACCAAGAAGAGGAGCTGGGACTACGCGAGCATTTGGAGAGTGGGATATGTCTTGGGGAGATTGGGAAGTTGAAGGAGAGCCATATACACATGCAGAAGGAACAGAATTTAAATGGTGGCGTGCTAGAATGCTAGGAGGACGAACCAATCACTGGGGTCGAATTTCTTTACGTTTTGGACCAAAGGACTTTAAAGGAAAGACCCGTGACGGCCATGGGGATGACTGGCCTATAGGATACGAAGATGTTAAACCATATTACGATAAGTTAGATAAATTAATTGGTGTTTTTGGCACCAATGAAGGTAGAGAAAATGATCCTGACGGATTCTTTCTACCTCCTCCAAAACCAAGATTGCACGAATTATTTTATATCAACGGGGCAAAGAAGTCAAACATACCAGTAATTCCAGGTAGACTCTCAATGTTAACCAAAAGAATTAATGAGGATCGTGGGGTTTGTTTCTATTGCGGGCAATGTGGTAGATCATGTCAAATATATGCCGATTTCTCATCAGGTAGTTGCCTAATTTTTCCAGCTCAAAAAAGTGGTGGAAAAGTGAAATTGTTTGTAAACTCAATGGTACGTGAGGTTCTTACAAATGAGGAAGGTAAAGCAACAGGGGTATCATACATAAACAAAGAAGATAGAAAAGAATATACCCTTAGGGGTAAAGTGGTGGTACTGGCTGCATCTGCATGTAGTTCTGCGCGTATACTTCTAAACTCCAAGAGTAAACAACACCCTAATGGATTAGGGAATAGTAGTAATCTTGTTGGTAGATATTTACATGACTCTACAGGTTCAGGAGCCGCTGGTGTTATACCAGGATTATTGAATAGAAAAACTTCGTACAACGAAGATGGTGTAGGTGGTATGCACGTATATTCTCCATGGTGGGGAGATAACTCAAAATTGAATTTCCCAAGAGGATATCACATAGAAGTTTGGGGAGGTATGAGTCAGCCTAACTACGGTTTTGGTTGGGATCCAAATGCTTTGAACCAGTATTTCGGGTTAAAATCTGGTGGATATGGAGAGAGTTTACGGGACGATGTGAAAAAATATTATGGTTCTGTAATAGGTTTTGGTGGTCGTGGAGAAGCAATTGCTTACAAAGATAATTACTGTGAAATTGACCCTACTACGGTAGATCAATTTGGTATTCCTGTTTTAAAGTTCAACTATAAGCATTCAGAATACGAGGTAAACCAGGCGAAGCATATGCAAGATTCCTTTGAAGAGATTATTCATAACATGGGTGGTCATTATTTAGGAGAAAAGCCAGGTAAGGATAAAGATTACGGTTTAAATAAACCAGGTGAGATTATTCACGAGGTGGGTACAACAAGAATGGGCGATGATCCCAAGACATCAGTTACCAATAAGTTTCAGCAGTTACATGATGCTGATAATGTGTTTATTGTTGATGCCGGGGTATTTGTATCTCAGGCAGATAAGAACTGTACTTGGACGATTATGGCGCTTTCATGGAGAGCATCAGATTATATCATTGAACAACTTAAGGCACAAAACATTTAAAAGATGGATAGAAGAAAGAGTTTACAAACTTTAATACTCGGTGGTGCTGCTGCAGGTACTGGGCTAGTCTTCAATTCATGTAAGACAGAAAAGGGTGAAACAATAGATGAAACTATTGCAACCAGTAGTGACAAGTTTTTTGGAAGAACACCAGAAGAATTAGACCGTATTGAGAAATTGAATGCTGAGCAATTGTTCAATGAGCATGAGATGGAAACTATAGCAGCTTTAAGTGTGGTAATACTACCTCCAAAAGAACCGCATGGTGGTCCTATTGAAGCAGAAGTACCTGCGCTTGTAGAATTTATGGGTAAAGATATTCCAGAAATGGCCCCTATACTTTTAGGCGGACTAATGTGGTTGGATCATAAAAGTAATACTGAATTTGGTACTGAATTTAAGTCAGCAACTTTAGAGCAGAAAAAGCAAATTTGCGATGAAATTTGCTGGCATGATACCGAGAAACCGTTAAGCGAGCAACCATTAGAAATTCAGTTTTTCTATACCATGCGTGGCTTAACCGTTACAGGGTACTATACTTCTAAAGTTGGTATTGCTGATTTAGGTTATAAAGGAAATTCACCAAATGTTTGGGATGGTGTACCACAAGATGTACTTGACCAGCACGGGGTTGCCTATGACCCAGAATGGATTGCAAAATGCGTAGATCAAAGTCAGCGTAATGTTATCGCGGAATGGGATGATGAAGGAAATTTACTTACGTAAACGATATCAAAATGATAAAGAAACTAATGATTGCCGCTATCCTTTTGGGTAGTGGTATTTTGGCACAGGCTCAAGAAGTAGGTTTACAGTTGTATAGCCTTAGAAATCAATTTAAAATGGATGTTTCAAACACCTTAGGATTGATTAATGAATGGGGAATTACGAAAATTGAAGGCGGTGATACATATGATATGCCACTTGAAGATTTTAAAATGTTGCTAAAAGATTATGACCTAGAGGTAGTAAGTGTAGGTGCTGGATTTGGCGATTTGGAAAATGATGTTACAAAAGTTATTAAAAATGCCAAAGATTTTGGAGCTAAATATGTAATGTGTGCTTGGGTACCTCATAACGAAAACAAATGGGATCTGGAAGAAACTAAACATGCAACAGAGGTTTTTAATAAAGCAGGTAAAATATTAAAGAAGAACGGACTCGTTTTAGCATACCATCCACACGGATATGAGTTTAGACCATATAAAAACGGTACATTGTTTGACTATATGGCGCAAAATGCTACAGATTTTACTTTTGAGTTAGATGTATTCTGGGCGCAACATGGTGGTGCTGATCCATTAGCTTTAATGAAAAAATATCCAAAGAAATTTACCCTTTTACATTTGAAGGATATGCAAAAGGGTATTGAAGGAAATAATACCGGTCATGAAGAAGATGATACCAATGTTGTATTAGGAACAGGACAAATTGATATTGCCGGTGTCGTTGCCGAAGCCAAAAAATTAGGAATAGAATACATGTTTATAGAAGATGAGTCTACCAATGTAGTAACCCAAGTACCTAAAAGTTTAGTGTATTTAAAAAGTTTAGAGTAAACCAACCAACCAACCAGTTTTTTATATGAAACCTTCTATTTTTAATTGAATAGGAGGTTTTTTCTTTATATTTAATAGTATGAAATATCTTCTTTCGTTACTTATAATTACAGTATTTATTTCGTGTCAAAATCAGTATAAAAAGGTAGCCGAATCTAATGCGCCTAATATTGTTTGGTTGGTGGCAGAAGACCAATCTCCAGATTGGTTTCCAATGTATGGCGATTCTATACAGTCACTTCCGTATCTAGAATCCTTGACTGCAGACGGAGTTGTGTTTACAAATGCCGTATCTCCCGTAGCTGTTTGTGCACCAGCACGAAGTGCAATTATTACAGGTATGTATCCATCAACATTGGGTACACATAATATGCGTACGTACAATGCTTATGCAAACGGTGAAAATGAGCCTTCAATAAATATTCCTAGTTATTCACCAATAGTTCCTGATGGCGTAAAAATGTTTACGGAATATTTGAGGAAAAATGGTTATTACGCATCCAACGGACCAAAGGAAGATTATAATTTTGAAAGTACTGATGCTGCATGGGATGAATCTAGCAATGGTAACAGTTGGCAAAAACGAGCTGCAGGACAGCCATTTTTTAGTGTATTTAATTTTTCGGTATGTCATGAATCTCAGATTTGGGCAAGAAGTAAAGATTCACTTTTTGTAAATCCAGATGATGTAAAAGTTCCACCATATTTTCCAGATACAGAAACTGTAAGACACGATTTAGCTGTAAACTATAGTAACCTGAAAAGGTTAGATAATCAAATAGGTAAAATAATAGAACAACTGAAATATGAGGGATTGTACAACGACACCTATATTTTCTTTTATGGAGATCATGGCGGTCCGTTTCCCAGATATAAAAGGGCGTTGTATGACACAGGTATAAAAGTTCCTATGGTAATTAAATTCCCCAAAAATAAGAATGGCGGGAGTACAGATGATAGACTATTCAATTTTCTAGATTTAGCACCCACTGTGCTTTCTTTAGCGGGAATAGAGCCACCAAAGGTAATGCAGGGTATTGCACAATTTGGTGCGTATGAGAATAAGAGAAAACCAAAAATTAGTTACCATACATCAGATAGGTTTGATGAGATGTATGACAGATTACGAGCCGTTAGGTCAACCCGATTTAAATATATAAGGAATTACAATACCGGTATTAGTAGAGCTTTGCCCGTTGCCTACAGAAAGCAAATGGGTTTGATGCACGAATTAAGTAAGTTAGCTAGCTTGAATCAATTAGACGAATTCACATCAATTTGGATGCAGCCTAACAAACCAGATGAAGAGTTTTATGATTTAGTGAATGATCCAGAAGAATTGTATAATTTGGCTTTAAATTCCTCTTACAAAGATTCACTTATCCATTATAAAAAATTACTTAAGAAATGGATAAAGGAAACTAAAGACCTTGGTGAATTTGATGAGAGAATGTTAATTGATAATTGGTTGATAGCTGGACAACAACCAAAACTTGAGAATCTTCAAGTAAAAGAAACGGATAGGGGAATTGAACTGATTCATTCTAAAAATGATGCAACCATTGTGTGGCGTGTTTTGAAAGATTCTATTTGGAATATCTATACAGAAGTTTTGCCTAATACTACATATTTTGAGGCAAAGGCAGAGCGCATAGGATACCAAGATAGTGAGGTGTTGGTTTGGGAGTAAAAGTCTATTCTAGTTTTTTAAATTGCAGTAATCTAAAATCCCCAACTTGGTCGTTAGGTACTTCAATTGCTTTAAGGGTTAATGAGCCTTTCCCTTTAGGTAATGTCATTATTCCTAAATTTAAAGGCTTAAACTCCTTAACATATGATTCCATTCTAGGTACACGGTCTTCTTCTTTGCCAATAAGGGGAGGGTTAAAAGGTTGGGTAATTTTAGTTGCAATTTTACTGGTGCTAAAACTTAGTTCTACAATTGCGCCTAAATCCTTTTCTGGGCAGGTATAATACATTTCAACTTGAAAACGACCTTCTTCCAGTATTTCTACATTCCAGGTAATAGAATCATTTATAGATTTCCAATTGGTAAAAAAAGAATCGTTTGGCCATTGATTACTTCTTTTTATGTTACCATGTGCTTCACCATCTCTAGCAGGTAATTGTGTGTAAGTAGCTTTAGCATAGCCTAATGTAAATGCGCGATCATCATTTTCCTTGGTAGTAGATACGGTCTGTTCTTCCCATATTTTTTTTGCTGAAATTAAAGAATCGAGCAAACCTGGATGTTTTGTAGCAACATCTATTTTTTGTCCGCGATCTACGGTAATATCAAATAGCCTATTTTCTTCATCTAATCTAAACTGTTGATTTCTTACACTAGTTTTACCGTTCCAATGGTTAAAAATAAGTCGGTCGTTGTTAATCGTTTCTTTATCAAACAAAAAGGGACTTAGATCTATACCATCTATAGGTTTTTTTGTTTCAAGTTCTATAGATAGTAAATTACAAAGAGTAGGTAGTAGGTCAATACTACCGGCTATTTCATCTATATTCAAGCCTTTTTTAATATGGTTGGTCCATTGAATATAAAATGGTGTACGTACCCCACCTTCATCAACAGAGCCTTTCTTTCCTTTCATACCACCGTTATAACGATAGGCATTAGGTCCGTTATCAGATAAGTAAATGATGATCGTATTGTCTTCGAGGTTTAGACTTTTAATTTTATCGGTAATTCTACCAACATTGTAATCAATATTCTCGACCATTGCCAAGGCCGCTTTTGTAAATTGCAAGTCTTCATCGACATGCTCTTCGGATAAGAAATTTAAAGATTTGTTTTCCATTTTGTTCCAATACTCATCGGGTACTTGCATAGGACTGTGAGGTGTATTGTAAGGTAAATACAGGAAAAATGGTTCCGACTTGTTATTTTCTATAAACTCCAGTTCTTTAGCTGTAAGGTCATCCACTAAAAATCCATTACCCTTTACCAATGCTCCATTATGCTCTAACATAGGGCTAAAATAGTTTCCCCAATGCCCAGATGCGAATCCGTAGTACTCATCAAAACCTCTACTATTGGGGTGATATGGTGGTTGCATACCATTATGCCATTTCCCGAATGCAGCCGTATGGTAACCTGCTTTTTTGAGTATATCTGCTATGGTGGTTTCATTTAAATTAATGCGCTCACCACCAGAAGAAGTTTCATAAACGCCTGTACGGGTAAAATATCTACCAGTTAAAAGTTCTGACCTTGTAGGCGAACAAACAGGTTGAACATAAAAATTATTAAATGATGCTCCATTTCTTTTAAATGCATCTATGTTGGGCGTATTTAAATTAGTATTACCATTACTGCTTAAATCACCCCAGCCTTGATCATCGGCTAAAAAAAGAATTACATTGGGCTTTTTAGTAAGAGGCTCTTTCTGTATTGAATTACGACAAGAAACGATTAAAATGATACTGATGAAAATTGCTAAAAGATTCTTTAACATAAGTTGGTTGAAATTGAAAATGATTCATATAAACTGAAACTACTTTAAAGATAAACCTCCTCTAATTAAAATCTGTATCTTCAATCACAAATTAAATTTAAACATGTTCACGAATAGAATTATAGGACTATTGACTTGTGTAGTTCTTATGATAGTCATAGGTTGTAGGGAAAATGCTAAAAATACCAGTACTGTTGCAATTGAAAAACAAACTGTAATAGACTCCATCATAGAACCAAAGGTTGAAAAACCTATGTTTAAGAGTTTGGAAAGTGTTGCAGATACTACATTTGTACGCTTAGCAGACTATAGCGATGGCTTTGCGTTTGATTTAAGATATGCAACAGCCAATAATTTCTTGAAAGAACAAGTATATGATTGTGGTGAATGCTATACTAGGGCAAAAACGGTAAAGGCCTTATTAAAAGCAAATGAAGAATTTAAAAATCACGGGGTAAAGATAAAATTCTATGATTGCTACAGGCCTAATTATGTACAGTATAAAATGTGGAAAATAGTCCCTAATCCGCAGTACGTTGCCAATCCTGTTAAGGGTTCTATACATAACAAAGGTGGGGCAGTAGATATTACATTGGTTACTTTAGAAGGGGAGGAGTTGAAAATGCCCACGGATTTTGATTTCTTTGGAAAACGTGCCTACCATGATAATTTTGATTTACCTCAAGAAATTCTTGATAATAGAAAGTTATTAAAGGAGACTATGGAAAAATATGGGTTTTGGTCAACAAGAACCGAGTGGTGGCATTATAACTTACAGGGAGCATCAAACGACCCAATAGCAAACTTTACATGGGATTGTGAATAGTATAAATTATATTGATATGAAAATCAAACTATTGTTGTTATTGTTGTTAATAGTGAACGGTATTTTCGCACAAGATACTATTATGCCATTATGGCCAAAGAATAAAATACCTAATCATGTATTGAGTACAGAAAAAGAAATACATGAACAAAATGAAATTTTACGAATAAGCAAAGTACAAGAACCTACTATTGCAGTGTATTTACCATCCAAGCAAAATGCTACGGGAGAAGCAGTTTTAATTTTTCCTGGAGGCGGATATGGTATACTAGCCTATGATTGGGAAGGCACAGATATAGCAAAGTTTTTAAATAGTAAAGGCATTGCGGGTATTGTAGTAAAATACCGTTTACCATCTGATGTTTCACAAACCAATAAAAAGTACGTTCCACTGATAGATGCGCAAAGAGCAATACGTTTGGTGAGAAATAAGGCTGATAAATTTAATTTAAGGTCAGATAAAATAGGAATAATAGGCTTTTCTGCTGGGGGTCACCTAGCATCTACGTTAGGAACGCATTTTAATGAAAAGGTTTATGAGCCAATTGATACTGTTGATAATGAAAGTGCAAGACCAGATTTTATGGCCTTGGGGTATCCGGTAATATCCTTTGGTCCAGATACACATAGTGGGTCTAAGAAAAATTTAATAGGAGAGAATGCTTCATTAGAATTATCGGACTATTTTTCTAATGAAAAACAAGTTACAGAAAAAACACCACCTACTTTTTTACTACACACAACTGACGACACAGTTGTTCCTGTAGAAAATAGTTTGTTATTTTACCAAGCTTTAAAGGAGAAAAACGTTCTTGTAACCATGCACATTTATCCAAAAGGCGGACACGGATTTGGATTAGGTTTACATGATAACCATTTAAAAGATTGGGGAGATCAAATGATGGACTGGATAATTTCTTTGAGATAGTATTTCAATTTTTGGTAAAAGATAGATTTTAATCTACAGAACTTCTCTATTTTTGCAATCGGAATTTTTGGGATGTAGCCCTTTGACTTCGTTCAGGATAAACTGCACAACAGTGGATTTTAGTTGTTGAAAAACTATGTAATATTTATGGAGATAATCTTCCATTCAAATTTCGGGATGTAGCGCAGTCCGGTAGCGCACTCGGCTGGGGGTCGAGTGGTCGCAGGTTCAAATCCTGTCATCCCGACGAACCGCCATTTTGGCAATATCAAAACCCTGCTAATCGTATGATTATCAGGGTTTTTCATTTTTCTTGTATTCATATGATATCGTTTGAAACCACCATTCTGGTGTGCAATTCGGTGTACAAAGCGGTACGTATTTTGTGCTAACTTTAAATAGTATTCAGACCATTTTAGATGTAGTCTTTAAACAAAAGATGTTTAATTAAAAAGACTTGCAACATGCGTACCAACAGCACTTTAGGAGTGATTTTCTTTACTAGGAAAAAGCGGAACAATCCCGAAATATTGGATATTTATGTCCGAATTACGGTCAATAAAGAACGTTCGGAATTTAGTATAAAGCGTGACATTGCGGTGTGCAATTGGGATATTTTCAGGTGTAGAGCCAAAGAAACAGACCAAAACCTGATTTTACTAAACACCTATTTAGATGATGTATATGCCGAAGTTCTCAATGCCCACAAGCAATTGCACTCTGAAAGAAAGGTAATTACAGCCAAAGGAATCAAGCTAAGGTACTTCGGGGAGGACGAACAACGAATTACCTTAATGAAGGCCGTTGAATACCACAATCAAAATATCAATAATGAACTAAGGTCAGGAACATTGAAAAATTACTTCTCTACGGAGAAGTATCTTAGGCAGTTTCTTCAAGAAAAGCACAAAACTGATGATATTTATCTGATTCAACTGAACTATAGGTTCATCGTCAATTTTGAGAATTACATAAGAACTTTTAAACCGAAAAAGAAGCGAAGGACATGTACCAATAATGGGGTGATGAAACACTTATCAAGATTGATGAAGATAACCAACATGGCCATCCGGATGGAATGGTTGGAGAAAGACCCTTTCAAAAACTACAAACTAAGGTTCGTTAAAAATGAACGAGACTATTTAACTGAGCGAGAGTTAGATTTATTAGAAGGAACTTCCTTTATGACCATCGGCCTGCAAATAGTCAAGGATATCTTCTTGTTTAGTTGTTATACGGGTCTATCCTATATTGATATTAAAGAATTGAATCCCAATCAAATACTTGTAGGTATCGATGGAAATAAATGGATACATACAAAGAGAATTAAAACCAACGAGCAACTTAAAATTCCCTTACTACCTAAGGCAAAAAAGATTTTAGAGAAGTACAAAAACGAAATTGTAGCATCAGATAAATTACTTCCTGTTTATAGTAATCAAA
>TARA_R110002051_G_scaffold95821_1_pt1 | contig 26714 bp, 19 predicted proteins | sample TARA_R110002051 | Tara Oceans TARA_R110002051 (sample SAMEA4397023) | marine metagenome | biome: Polar Biome; feature: [MES] marine water layer (ENVO:01000295) within the mesopelagic zone...; material: water (ENVO:00002006), including particulate matter (ENVO:01000060) such as......
AAGGTCAATCAGATCAAGGGGATATGTGCGCAGGAAGTTGCGCAGGTGGTGGCTATGTGTGAGGACAGCGGGAGTAACCCCGCTGCCTGCCCGATTGCGTCATTTACGGCTATAGGATCAGCTGATGCGAATCCCGCCGGAGTGAGATCGATTTTTGTAGTACTAAATAACGAACATCACCCTGCCAAGGAGGCATTTCCGGCGACCCTCTGCTGTAATTAGTATCGTTCCATGACTTGGCTCGTGAGGGGTCAGGCAACGCGCAGAGGGTAATAATATGATCTATTCAAATCCAGGAGCTCAAGGCTCCGTCGTCTCTTTCAAGGAGCGCTACGGTAACTTTATCAACGGTGAGTTCGTCGCCCCCGTTAAAGGCCAGTACTTTACCAATGTCTCACCCGTAACCGGCGGCCCTATCTGTGAAATTCCCCGGTCCACATCCGATGATATCGAAAAAGCCCTGGATGCCGCCCACGCCGCCAAAGCGGCCTGGGGCAAGACGTCGGTACAGGCCCGTGGCAACATTCTGCTGCAGATAGCCGATCGCATTGAGCAGAATCTGGAAAAGCTGGCTGTTAGCGAGACCTGGGATAACGGCAAGGCCGTGCGTGAAACTCTGAACGCCGATATTCCGCTCGCCGCCGACCATTTCCGTTACTTCGCTGGCTGTATTCGCGCCCAGGAAGGTTCGCTGGCAGAAATCGACGAACACACCACCGCCTATCATTTCCATGAACCACTGGGCGTGGTTGGCCAGATCATTCCCTGGAATTTTCCGCTGCTGATGGCGGCCTGGAAGCTCGCGCCAGCGCTGGCAGCCGGTAACTGCATCGTGCTCAAGCCAGCGGAGCAGACCCCGTTGAGCATCCTGGTACTGATGGAAATCATCGGCGACCTTTTGCCGCCAGGCGTTCTTAACGTAGTCAATGGTTACGGCCGTGAAGCCGGCGAAGCACTGGCTACCAGCAAACGCATCGCCAAGATTGCCTTCACGGGCTCCACACCAGTTGGCAGGCACATCATGCATGCCGCTGCAGAGAATATTATTCCCTGTACGGTGGAACTCGGTGGCAAGTCGCCGAACATCTTCTTTGCCGACATCATGCAGGCGGAAGAATCCTTTATCAGCAAGGCAGTCGAAGGCCTGGTCCTGGCGTTCTTCAACCAGGGCGAAGTCTGTACCTGCCCGTCAAGAGCGCTGATACAAGAAAGCATGTATGACGACTTCATCGCCATGGCGATCAAGCGTACCCAAAGCATCAAGCGTGGCAATCCGCTCGACACCGAGACCATGGTCGGCGCTCAGGCATCCGAACAGCAGTTCGACAAGATCCTGTCTTATATGGAGATCGCTCGTCAGGAGGGTGCAGAGTTCCTGATTGGCGGCAGCGCAGAGAAGCTCGAAGACAGCATCAATAACGGCTATTACATCCAGCCGACCCTGCTCAAGGGCCACAACAAGATGCGCATCTTCCAGGAAGAGATATTCGGTCCGGTGGTCAGCGTCACGACCTTCAAGGACGAAGCCGAAGCACTGGCGATTGCCAACGACAGCGAATTTGGTCTTGGTGCAGGTCTCTGGACCCGGGATACTAACCGTGCCTACCGCATGGGCCGGGCCATTCAGGCTGGCCGGGTATGGACCAACTGCTATCACTTGTATCCGGCGCACGCGGCTTTCGGCGGCTACAAACAGTCGGGTGTTGGGCGCGAAACGCACAAGATGATGCTCGATAGCTACCAGCAGACCAAGAACCTGCTGGTCAGCTATGACGCTAATCCGCTGGGCTTCTTCTAAGGCCCGGTTGCGTCCGCCCGGGACCGCTCCTCCCAGGCGGCGCGCTCTGTCTGGTTACAACGGACAGGGTTTTGTATTGATGTTCTGGATCATTGCGCGGCTTCGGCCGCGTTTTTTTATGCCCTATCGGTAGCTCACCGAACGGCAACCAAGGAGCCTCAAGCCCTACCAAATCGGGCCGAAACTAGTTCCAAAGTACCATTCTTGGGGTGGCAGTCGGGTGGTTAACTGAGGTTGTCGGCTTTGACCGACATGACCTATTCGTAAAACAAGAGGATCGACCTATGTGGACTAAACCGAGCTTTACCGATCTGCGTATCGGCTTTGAAGTCACCATGTACTTTGCTAATCGTTGAGCGGTCGGCACCCCGGCTTGCCGGGGTGTTTCCTTGATTAAGCCGATTCGGTGAACACCAGGAAAACCAATGCATATTCAGATACTAGGTTCGGCAGCAGGAGGCGGTTTTCCGCAATGGAACTGCAACTGCAATAACTGCGACGGGTTGCGCAAGGGCACCCTGCGCGCCAAGCCGCGCACCCAGTCTTCTATCGCGCTGTCCGACGACGGCGTCAACTGGATCCTGTGTAACGCCTCGCCGGACATCCGCGCCCAGCTCGAGAGCTGCCCGGTGCTGCAGCCCGCGCGCTCAGTGCGCGATACCGCCATTGGCGCCATCGTGCTGATGGATAGCCAGATCGACCATGTCACCGGCCTATTGACCCTGCGCGAGGGCTGTCCGCACCAGGTATGGTGTACCGACATGGTGCACGAGGACCTCAGCAGCGGATTCCCGCTATTCAAGATGCTTGAGCATTGGCATGGCGGGCTGCGCTGGAACCCGATCCCGCTGGCAGGGGAATTCAGCATTCCCGTTTGTCCCGCTCTGCGCTTTACCGCCATCGCTTTACGCAGCGCAGCGCCGCCTTATTCGCCGCATCGCAACAATCCCCATCCCGGCGACAACATCGGGCTGCTGGTGCGCGATCTGAATACCGGTGGGGTGCTGTTCTACGCGCCGGGGTTGGGGCAGCCGGATGCTCAGGTCAAAGCGCTGATGGCTGACGCCCACTGCCTGCTGGTGGACGGCACTCTGTGGCGCGATGACGAGATGGCCTTCGCCGGTGTCGGCGACAAACTCGGCAGCGAGATGGGCCATCTGCAGCAGAGCGGCGCCGACGGGATGATGGCGTTACTGGATGAGCAGCATGCCTCCCGCAAGATCCTGATTCACATCAACAATACCAATCCAATCCTGAATGAGGATTCGCCCGAGCGCGCCGAACTCACCCGGCACGGCATCGAAGTCGCCTTTGACGGCATGCACATCACGCTTTGAGGAGTTTATCTTGCAGCCCGAACCAATGAACGCCGACGCTTTCGAGCAGGCCCTGCGGGCCAAGGGAGCTTATTATCATATTCATCATCCCTACCATGTTGCCATGTACAACGGCACGGCCAGTCGCGAGCAGATTCAGGGCTGGGTCGCCAATCGCTTCTACTACCAGATCAATATTCCGCTGAAGGACGCGGCGATTCTGGCCAACTGCAACGACCCGGCCACCCGTCGCGAATGGATGCAACGGATTATTGATCACGATGGCGAGCAGGACGGGCAGGGCGGCATCGAAGCCTGGTTGCGACTGGGCGAGGCGGTAGGGTTGCAGCGCGAAGTATTGCTGTCGCAGGAACGGGTCTTGCCGGGTGTGCGCTTTGCGGTCGATGCGTACGTCAATTTTGCCCGCAGGGCGAGCTGGCAGGAGGCTGCCAGCTCGTCCCTGACCGAGCTCTTTGCACCGCAGATTCATCAGTCACGTCTGGATAGCTGGCCGGCGCATTATCCGTGGATCGACAGTCGCGGCTACGAGTATTTCCGCAAGCGCATGAGCGAGGCGCGCCGCGACGTCGAGCATGGCTTGCGCATCACGCTCAGCCACTACCAGACCTATGCTGCCCAGCAGCGCATGCTCGATATCCTGCAGTTCAAGCTGGATATACTCTGGAGTATGCTGGATGCCATGAGCATGGCCTACGAATTGGGCCGCGCACCCTACCACACGGTCACCAATCAGGCCGTTTGGCATCGGGGAATAGACCTGTGATCGCCTTCCAGCGGCACCAAGTGCCAATACTGCGTCCCGGGTTCCGGCTGCAATGGGAGCCGATCCAGAACAGCCACGTTCTGCTGTACCCCGAGGGTATGGTTAAACTGAATGACAGTGCCGCTCAGGTGCTGCTGCTGATCGATGGCGAGCGGCCGATTGACGACATCATCGACAGCCTGTCCGGTCGGTTTCCGAATGTTCCAGGCTTGGATGAAGATATCCTCGCCTTTATCGAGGTGGCCAATGCTCAACACTGGATCAAAATCTGCTGACAGCCCGCTGACGCCGGAGCAGGGGCCACCGTTGTGGCTGCTGGCCGAGCTGACTTATCGCTGTCCGCTGCAATGCCCCTATTGTTCCAACCCGCTGGAGTTCGCCAATCACAAGGATGAGCTGACGACGGCCCAGTGGATAGACGTCTTCACCCAGGCTCGGGCGCTGGGTGCGGCCCAGCTTGGCTTCTCCGGTGGCGAACCATTGGTGCGCGAGGACCTGATCGAGTTGATCGAGGCGGCCCGCGAGCTGGGGTTCTATACCAATCTGATTACCTCGGGTATGGGGCTGACCGAGCAAAAGATCAATGCGTTCAAGCAAGCGGGGCTCGATCACATCCAGATCAGCTTCCAGGCGTCCGACGCGGAGATAAACAACATGCTTGCCGGTTCGCGCAAGGCCTTCGAACAAAAGCTGGCGATGGCTCGCGCGGTGAAAGCGGCCGGATACCCCATGGTGCTGAACTTCGTCACGCACCGGCACAATATCGACGAGATCGAAAAGATCATCGAACTCTGTCTGGCGCTGGAAGCCGATTTTGTCGAGTTGGCGACCTGTCAGTATTACGGCTGGGCGCACCTGAACCGGGCTGGTCTGCTCCCCACCAAGGCGCAACTGGACCACGCTGAAGCCGTCACGCAGCGCTACCGGCTTAAACTGGCTGCCGAAGACCACCCCTGCAAACTGATTCTGGTGACCCCCGACTACTATGAAGAGCGTCCCAAGGGTTGTATGAACGGCTGGGGCAATATTTTTCTGAGTATCACTCCAGATGGGACAGCGTTACCCTGCCATAGCGCGCGGCAACTGCCGGTAACCTTCCCGAATGTCACCGCACACAGTCTGTCGCACATCTGGTACGACTCATTTGGCTTCAACCGTTTCCGCGGTTACGAGTGGATGAGCGAACCCTGCCGCTCCTGTGATGAAAAAGAAAAGGATTTTGGCGGCTGCCGGTGTCAGGCGTATATGCTTACCGGAGACGCCACCCAGGCGGACCCGGTGTGCAGCAAGTCGCCGCACCACGACAAGATTCTGGCTGCTCGTGCCGAGGCAGAACTGCCCCAGCCCCCCATAGAGGCACTGACGTTTCGTAATGAACGTACCTCGCGAATCATCTGCAAAGGCTGAACAGCCTGGATTCTGGACCAGCTCTCTGGACGCGGCGCAGGCGGTCGCAGCAGCGAGCGATTATGCTGATCTGGTCTGCGACGAGCAGCGTCTGCTGTGGGTCGAGTTTCATCCTGAGGACGGTCGTAGTCTGATTCATGAGTGGACAGAAGCCGGCCAGCGCTGCCTGACCCCGCCGGGTTATAGCGCTCGCAGCCGCGTCTACGAATACGGTGGTGGTGCATTGTGTCTTGCCTCTGGCTTCCTGTGCTTTGTCAACGAAGACGATCAGCAGATCTACGTGCAGGGTCTGCACGATCTAGACTGCCGAGCGCTGACTCAGCGCGGCGATTGCCGCTACGGCGCACTGCTGAACGATCCCTTGCGTGACCGCCTGATTGCGCTGGAGGAGTGCCACACGGCAACGGCAGTTGAGCATCGGTTGGTGGCGATCAGTTACGCCGGTGAGCGTGACGTGATCACTGAGGGGGCTGATTTCTACAACAGCCCCTGCCTCAGTCCGGACGGTCTGCACCTGGCCTGGATCGAGTGGGACCGACCGCATTTGCCCTGGACGCAGACCCGGCTCATGTCGGCTGTGCTGAATGATCGGGGGCAGATCGTCAGTAAAAAATCGATTCCATCTGCGCAGCCCGAGGTAAGTCAGCCCGAGGCGTTTCTGCCCGAAGCCTTTCAGCAGCCGCAATTCGACTCTTCGGGGGAATTGTTGTGCCTGACTGATCGCAGTGGGTACTGGTTGCCTTGGCGCGTGCTCGCCGACGGCGGATTGGAGTCTGTGCCCAGCCAGACGGCAGATCACGCCCCAGCGCCCTGGCAGTTGAACCCACGACATGTTCTCGGTTTAGCCAATGGCTGGTTGGCGCTCAGCTGGCTGGAGGGCGGCTACGGGCATCTGGCCTTGCGGCATAACACCAGTGCCGAAGAGCGTCGGCTAGCACACGGTTATCAGCGTTTCCGCTCACTGGCGAGCAACGGGCGCTGGTTGTTCTGTGTCGCCGGCTCGGCCCTGTGCAGCGCAGCAATAGTGCGTATTGATCTGCACACACATGCGCTGCAGATTATACGAGAAGTCCCTGCAGCCTTGCCGGCAGAGGAAGTATCGCAACCGCAGAGATTACTTTATATGAGTGGAGGCGGTGACATCGCACATGGGTATTTCTACCCTCCGTGCAACTGCATTCACGCTTCACCCGAGACTCTGCCGCCATTGCTTATCTTCACCCATGGCGGTCCCACGTCGGCCACCTATGCGGTACTTGATAACCGGATACAGTACTGGACCCAGCGCGGTTTCGCCGTTGCAGACCTGAACTATCGCGGCAGTGTGGGGTTCGGCCGCGCCTACCGCCAGCGTCTGCAGGGGCAGTGGGGCGTGATCGATGTTGAGGATGTGCTGGCGGCCATTGATCACTTGGTTGCTGCAGGGCGTGTGGATGCTGCAAAGGTATTTATCCGTGGCTCCAGTGCGGGTGGCTATACCACGCTGTGTAGCCTGGTTGCAGCCGGTGGCCGCTTTCGGGCGGCGGCCAGCCTGTATGGGGTAAGCGATCCGTTAAGGCTGCGTGCCAATACCCACAAGTTTGAAGCCGATTACATCGACTGGCTGATCGGCGACCCTGCCTGCGATCCCGAGCGCTACCTTGCGCGCTCCCCGCTGGAACGGGCTGCTGAGATCACCACCCCGGTTATTTTCTTCCAGGGCCTACAGGACGGGGTGGTTTTGCCTGAGCAGACCGAGCGCATGGTTGCGGCGTTGCAAACCCACGGCGTCCCGGTCGAATGCCTTACCTTTGCCGATGAACGTCATGGCTTTCGCGCCGCGCAGACACTGCGCAGCGTGCTGGAGCACGAGCTGGCGTTCTATCAACGCTGGCTGCAGGATTGAACGTGCAGGCATCCACCAACTGAATCATCGCGCGCACGATAATTGGAGCTGCTCCCCAGCACGCCTGGCGCCGCATGCAGCGGTTTCAGACTTCCGGCGACGCAGCCGCATTTTGCCAGAGCGTATCAGTCGCAATGATGCTGCCCTGTTCCAGGCGTTTTTGGGCTTTAGCCGCTTGTTTTGCCGCGCTGATGCTGGCCACGCATTGGTCGTCATTGTTGAGGATGACGATGCATTCCAGGCATTGAATGCACTCGTTGTAGTCGATACTGCCGTCGCGGTTGATGGCGCCGATTTCGCAGTGGTTCTTGCAGTGCTGACAGGGCTTGCCGCAAGCGTCGATACGTTTGAGCCAGGAGAAAAGATGATATTTGCCCAGCATGGCCAGGCCAGCACCCAGTGGGCAAAGGTAACGGCAATAGAACTTGTGAACGAACAGGCCAAGGCCCAGTAGAACCAACGCATACAGCACAAAAGGCCAGTTACGTACGAAAAACAGGGTGATAGAGGTTTTGAACGGCTCGATTTCGGCGAGGCGCTCAGCCAGGGTCAGAGAGATAAACGCAGTGGCCAGCAGGCCGATCAGAACAGCATATTTAATCCATTGCAGGCGGCGGTGTAGTGGGTCCGCGATTTTCCATTGCCTGATGTGCAGCTTCTTGGCCAACCAGGCGAGCATTTCCTGTAACGCACCGAACGGGCATAGCCAGCCGCAGAATAGTCCCCGGCCCCAGATAAACAGGCTGATGAAGGTGAAGCTCCAGAGAATGAATATCACCGGGTCCATCAGGAATACGCTGAGGTCGAAATCACTGCCCAGCGCAAGCAGTAGGGTGAAGATATTCACTACCGACAGTTGCCCCTGGGCATACAAACCGAGAAACACCAAGGTGAAGACCAGAAAGCCGCCACGAAATAGATGAAAGGCGCGGCTGTGACGGCTGATACGCTGTTGGAATACGAAAACTCCCGTCAGTAACACCAGCGCCAATAAGGTGATCCCCACTTGCCATCCGCGCTCCTGCCACATGCGCAGCCAGATGGGCTTAGGCTTGGCAACCGCCGGGGGAGGTTGAATATCGAACAGCGCTGGGTCCAGCGTTAGCGCCTGGGTAAATAGGGCGTTATCTTCGACCAGTGGATTGCGTTTGAGGCTGACGTTCAGTTGCAAATCAGCTGGCTCGGCGGGGTTGAATCCGGCGTGGGGCTTGATTCGGAATATATGCGCTACAGCGTCGCGCAGCGGCGTGTTGAGCACCTCCAGTACGGCGCCATTGTTATAGTTCATATCGTGCAGTTCGATTGCCTTGTTGTTCTGCATCAATACCAGGCGGCTGGGCGCGGTGGCGGGCGTGAAGTCATCAGGTACATGGCGGTAGAGACCATCGGAAATCACCAGCAGGGCCTGCTCATTTGCTTTCAGCTCTTGACTGAGCTTGTCGAACTCGACTTGACCAAGCAGGTTGCGACCACTGTTGGGCGTGTTCAGATAGGCAAAATAGACTTCGCTGAAAGGCTGCTCGGCACTGTCTATCTGCAGGCTCGGAAAGTAAGCCAAGCGCTGAGCCAGAGCTGTCTCGGCCTCGGCTTGGGAAATATGCCAGCGTTGCAGGTACTGGCGGTCCAGCAGCTGCTGCCAATCCAACGGCTCGAATAGATCGACTCTAGGTGTTGCCAAAGGGCTGCTGGCGAATCCTTCGAGAAGCTGGCGGGCGACGCTCATGGCGGCGATTAATACTGTTTCATTGAGAATAACCACGGACACCGTGGCCTTACTTACGCCATCGAATTGGGTAATAGAGGTGCCATCGACTGTCTCTGCCTGGCGACCGCCGACGACAATCGGCGTGCTGATATCCTGCTGACGGTACTGTTCAACGAAATCAAACAGCGCCTGCTCGCCCAGCCCGTGAAGAAACACCGGCTCATGGTGCTCAACTACCCTGACGCCGCTAAGCACGCCCTGTGGGTCCATGCCGATCAACAGGCGAATAGGCTTGCCGGAGAAACCCTGTAGATTGGAGTAGTCATTAGACTCAAAGGCGTAGCCGAGCAACTCGTCAAGCTGATAGACACTGTAAACCGGTGGTCTTTCCTGCTTGGGCTCGATGCGGGTAGCTTTGGGAAACAGTGCCTGGATCTGGTTGTCATTGATCGCAGCGGGCGAGGCCTGGCTCAGCAGCAGACAGAACATACAGAAGGCCCGTAGACCGCTGGTTAGAAAAGAACGGGCTGACATGGATAACCCCGTGCCGAGTTGTGGTCTTGTCCATGGTGAACGTCAGATCTGCCCAGAGCCATGCGACTTGCGAGCAACCTCGGCGCTACTTAGGTCGTACTATGTGGCAGCGGTTTAACTGGGTTGGAAGGGCTTGGTTAGGTCAGTACTGGCTTATGGTCCAGCGCTAAATCAGGTACTCTTGGAGGACAACAACAAGCCAGTCGAATCGCCATGTCCTACGATATAAGTCAGTTACGCAAGTTCGTTACACCGGAGATCATCTTCGGTGCCGGAGCGCGCAAGACCGTTGCCAACTATGCCTCCACCTTTGGTGCAAAAAAGGTTCTGCTGGTATCCGATCCTGGAGTCCAGGCCGCAGGTTGGCTCGCTGATGTCGAGCAGAGCCTGCTGGATCAAGCTATTGATTACGTGCTCTTCACCCAAGTATCGGCCAATCCGCGTGTCGAAGAGATCATGCTGGGGGCCGAGGTATACCGCGCTGCCGGTTGTAACGTCATTGTTGCAGTGGGCGGTGGCAGCCCCATGGATTGCGCCAAGGCAATTGGCATTGTGGTCGCGCATGACCGGCACATTCTCACCTTTGAGGGCGTTGACACCATACGTGCGCCCATTCCTCCGCTGATCATGGTGCCCACCACCGCAGGCACCTCGGCCGATGTGTCGCAATTCGTGATCATCTCCAATCAACAGGAGAAGGTGAAGTTCTCCATCATCAGCAAGGCGGTGGTGCCGGATGTATCGTTGATCGATCCGGAAACCACCTCGACCATGGATCCGTTCCTGTCCGCCTGTACCGGTGTTGATGCACTGGTGCATGCCATTGAAGCCTTCGTATCCACCGGCAGTGGTCCGATGACGGACGCGCACGCGCTGGAAGCCATGCGCCTGATCAATGGCAATCTGGTGGAGATGATCCAGAATCCGCAGGATATTGTCCTGCGCGAGAAAATCATGCTCGGCAGCCTGCAAGCGGGGCTAGCGTTTTCTAACGCGATTCTCGGCGCAGTGCATGCCATGTCGCACAGCCTTGGCGGGTTTCTTGATCTGCCCCATGGGCTATGTAACGCGATCCTGGTAGAGCATGTGGTGGCGTTCAATTATGCCTCGGCACCTGATCGCTTCAAGATCGTGGCCCAGACCTTGGGCATTGATACCCGCGGGCTGACTACGCCACAGATCCGGCAGAGGCTGGTCCAGCACCTGATTGATCTGAAAAAAGCGGTTGGATTTGAACAGACCCTGGCCATGCATGGCGTCAGCATGACCGACCTGCCGATGCTCTCGGTGCATGCCATGCATGACCCCTGCATTCTCACCAACCCTCGCGAGTCCAGCCTCAAGGACGTTGAGGTGGTGTATGCAGAAGCCCTCTGATCCACGGCGTGAGGTTCTTACCGGTTTGCTGGGGCTCGGGTCTCAGTCCTCGCGCAAGAGCTATTATCCTGAACTGCTGGCGCGGCTAGAGGATCTTGAGGCCGAGCGCAACCGTTACAAATGGCTATTCGAGAATGCGCTGCACGGCATTTTTCAGGCCGGGCTGGGCCAGGGCTTTGTGTCCGTCAATCGAGCTCTGGCACGCATGCTGGCGTATTCTGATGCGCAGGCACTGCTTAGCCGCCACCAGGCCAGTTGGGCGGGAATCTTCGTCGGCGGCGAGAATGAATTTAAGACCATCCACCGCACGCTAATGAGCCAGGGTGAGCTGGCAGGCTACGAAACCCGCCTGTTACGAGCCGATGGCCAGCAATTGGATGTTCGCATCAATATGCTGCTCAGGCCTGATGCAGAGGGTCCTGTGGTCGAGGCCTTTGTCGCCGACATAACAGAACGCAAGAGTGCTCAGGCAAGCATGCAGCGGCTGAATGAGGACCTGGAACGACGTGTTCAGACGCGCACCCAGGAATTGGAAGCGCTGAATGCCGATCTGCGCTACGAGATCATTGAACGTGAGAAAGTTCAGCGGGCTCTGCGCGACGCCCGCGATGCTGCCGAGCAAGCCAATGCCAGTAAAGATCGCTACCTTGCCGCAGCCAGCCACGATCTGCTGCAACCCATGAATGCCGCGCGGCTGTTGATGTCGACCCTGCGCGAACGAACAATGCCGGCTGCCGAGGCGCAGTTGGTCGAGCGCTCCCACCACGCGCTTGAAAGTGCCGAAGATATGCTCACCGACCTGCTGGATATCGCCCGGCTGGACCAGAGCAACGTCAAGCCTGAACTGGGCAACTACAGTCTTGCCGAACTTATCGAATCGCTAGTAGCCGAATTCCAAGGGCTGGCGGAGGTAAATGGCGTCGAGCTGCGCATGCACCCGGCGGTGTGGGCGGTCCATACCGACTACCGGCTGCTCAGTCGCATTTTGCGCAACCTCCTGAGCAATGCTATCCGTTATACCGATCAGGGCGCGGTACTGATCGGCGCTAGACGCCGAGGGTCTAGGATCGATATTCAGGTATGGGATACCGGACGCGGCATTCCTGCCGCCCAGTTTGGCGCTATTTTCAAGGAGTTCAATCAGCTCTCTCAGGCGGCTGGCCAGCAACTGGACAGACAGGGCAAGCGCAAGGGCGTGGGACTGGGCCTGGCCATTGTTGAGCGCATCGCGACGCTTCTGGCAGCGCGCGTGGAAGTGCGCTCCCAGGTTAGCCGGGGCTCTGTATTTTCGGTCAGTGTCCCGCTGGCTACGCAGGTTCCGGCAGTACCGCTGCCCTCAGCAGGTATCCTCGAACGGCTTGCCGAACCGCTTCAGGGGCGACTGTTGCTGGTGATCGATAACGAGCAAATCATTCTTGACAGCATGTGCGACCTGTTGGAGCAATGGGGCGCCAATGTGCGGGTGGCCGTTGATGTCGAATCCGCGCTGGGGCAGCTTGGTGGGGCGGTTCCAGACGCGATTATGGTCGACTATCACCTGGACAATGGTTGTAATGGTTGTGACGCGGTGAGCCGCTTGCGCAGCCATTGGCAACGAGCCGTCCCGGCAATAATGATCACCGCTGATCGCAGTGAACACTGTCAGCAGACCCTGCGTGAACTGGGTATCCCGGTGCTCAACAAGCCTCTGAAGGCCGGCAAGCTGCGCGCCATGCTCGGGCAGATGCTCAAGGCGTGATCAGGCGTAATGCTTTGGTGTCAGTCGCTTGCTACTTTGGTGGTGCTTGCGAATACAACCTTAGCCTGTAGCGTTATTCTGGTCTCCCATGGCCTCCCGTGGCCTGCCCAGGAGCGCCGCCCCCGTGCATTGTATCCCACTGGCTGATACTCCCAATGACGGTCGTGACCATCGGCTTTATCAGCATGCCAATGGCTTGCGCTGCCTGTTGATCAGCGACCCCTGCGCCAGTCTTGCTACCTGCGTGGCCCAGGTAGACGCGGGTAGCCACGACGAACCCGCCAACCAACCCGGCCTGGCGCACTTGCTGGAGCACATGTTGTTTATGGGCTCGGAGCGGTATCCCCAGCCCGGCTCGTTCCCGGCACTCGTGAGCCGCTGTGCAGGACGTTTTAACGCTAGCACAGCCGCAGAAGCCACCCGGTTCTTTTTCAGTGTGAGCCCGGCAGGCCTTCCATCCTGTATCGCCCAGTTGGCCGATATGCTGGCGGCTCCGTTGTTCGCGCCGGACCTGGTGGGTGTCGAGCGGCAGGTCATAGACGCGGAGTTTCATACTCGCCTGGCCGATGATGCGCTGCATCAGCAGGCCGCACTGGCGACTGTGCTCAATCCTGAACACCCGATGAGCCGTTTCAGCGCGGGTAACGCTATCAGCCTGACAGGTTCCGACAGCGCGCTGGCGTTGCAGCTGCGCCACTTTCACCAGCAGCATTACCGCGCCGCAGATATGCTACTGATATTGCACGCCAATCAATCGCCGAGGGCATTGCTGGCGCTGGCGACGGCATTTGCGGACCGGCAGAGCCCTGGCAGGCGACCGGAACGCACTCGTCCGCGGCTATTTGCCGAGCATAAGTTGCCTTGCCGCCTTCAGCGTGAGGCCGTGCATAGTGCGCCCAAATGGCAAATGGTCTATCCACTGACCGGGCTCGATTGGCTGGCACACGACAGTACCGGGTCGTGGCTGTGTGAGTGGATTGCCAGTCCCAGTCCTGCGGGTGCCCTGGGCTGGCTGCGGGAGCGCGGTTTGGTTGCCGAACTCAATGTGCGGATTGATGACCTGTCCGATACTCAGGGGCTGCTCTGTGTTGAGTTGGAACCTCTGCTTAAGCTCAAGGATTATCGGCAATTGCTCGACGCCTGGCAGATGTGGTTGAACTGGCTGGGGGATGCAGACCCGCAGTGCTGGCCTACCGAATCCCGCACCCGGCTGCTGGATCAGGCGTTTTCCCGAGGCCCCCAGGGTGATCCAGTCGAATGGCTCAAAGTGCTGGCGCACCGGTTGATGCGCTTGCCTGTCGAAGCTTTGTTTGAACCCTCAGCCAATCGGCAGCCCGTCAGTGTTCAGCGTTGGCGGAGCTTGCTGGGTCAATTGCAGCCGGCGAGATTGCTGCTGGTGCAGCCGCATTGCCATACGCGCTGGACGGGGCGCACCGAGTGGACCGGGACCGGCTACCAGAGCCAAGGGCTGAGGTGGCGCGTGCCGGTTCAGAAGGCACCGTTGAGATCGGCGGACGGTCCCCATTTCGATTTCCCGGTCCCAATCAGTGACTCCCCAGAAGCCTTCCCCGACTTACCGGGTCTTCGATTGCTAGAGCTGCCGCCCCAGAACAGTGAGGCCGGGCCGGCATCACAACAGCTGCAGACACGTTTGACCTGGTGCTGGCCAGCAGGACAAAGCACTGAAGCGCAGCGGTTTTTTCTGCAATCCTGCTGGGCGTTGCAGATCGAATCCCTGGCACGCCGTGCCGAGCTGTGCGGGGTGAACATCGCCTGGCAGCAGGGCCCGGGTGTGCTGAACCTGACGTTATCAGGCCCGTCGGACGGCGCTGGCGATCCTTTGCTCAGCATTCTTCGCAGCGTACTCAGTGCCATTACACAGCGTCCAACCCAACCACTGCTCGACCTGGCCTGTCACCGGCTACACAGCTGGCAGGCCGAACAGGCCGCGCAGTTGCCTGCGTATCGTTGCCTGGCGGTCCTGGATACTTTGCTGGTCTCCGAGAATGCCGAGCTCTGCACTTGTCTGGCTGCTGCATGCCCCGGTGGCTGTATCGGCTCGTCAGACAGAATGAGCACGGCAACGGCTTTGAGCCTGTGGCGGTATTTACGCGAGCAGGCACAACTGCTCTGGCTAAAACCGTCAGTCTGGCCCGACAGTACGCTCGACAGTCAATTGCTGGTTGCCGGATTTCCGGGCCTGAAGCGCTGCTTTGGCTGGGTCGAGACAGGTTCGAGGGTATTGTCCGAGGGCATCGAGTTGCGCAGTGTCTCGGTGCTGGCGCCCGATCGTAGCCAATTGCTCTATTGTCAGGCGCGCAGTGCCAGCGCACCTGATCGCGCGGGCTGGCGGCTGCTACAGCAGCTGCTGGCCAGTCCGTTCTTTGACAGTCTGCGTACCCGACAGCAACTGGGGTACTGGGTAGTGGCTCGCTATCATCCGGTTTCGGGATGGCCTGGTCTATTGTTTCTGGTTCAGTCGCCTAGTCACGACCAGGGGCAGATAACCGCCGCCGTGGACCAGTTTCTTCTGGAGCAGCAACAGTGGGTAGCGGCCATCCCCTTTGCTGACGTCAAGGCTCAGGCAGAGCGTCTGGCTGACGTGCTTGAGGCTCGGCAGAACTCCACTGAAGACGCGTTTGAAAGCCACTGGCACAGCTTGCTGGGGCGTACCGACGCCAGCCTGCTTGCCGAGTGCGAGGCCCTGCGTTACATGCAGCCGGAGCAGTGGCAAGCCCTGCAGCAGCAACTCTGGAAACGCCCGGCGCGCCTGCGCCTGATCAGCGAAACTCCTCCCAAGGTAGCGAAAAACCCACACCTGCCAAAGCACGAGACGGGCAGGGCTTTGTAACCACAACCAAAGCGCAGTGGTTTCAAGCCCTAGGCAGAATGGGGCAGGGGGTAAGGCTTTCCGATAATCGACTGGACGCTTTCATTCCGTCAGCCATCGATTCCATCGGAGAGCATATGAACAAGAAAAAATCGGCCTACCCTCTGTTGACCGCCCTGACGGCGGCCATCCTCAGCGCCCCGGCGAGTGCAGCCATTACCCTGTATGACCAGGACGGCACCACCTTCTCGGCGGATGGTTACGTTAACGCCTTCTATGTCCAGACCGAGACCGACAACATTGACGACACGCTTGATCGTGACCAGTCACGGGTCAAGATGGGCTTCCTGCCTAATTACATAGGTTTCACGATGGGCAAGGAGATGGACAGCCTTACCCTCGGCGCCCGTTCGTCCTTCTGGGTCACCATCAATGACAGCGAAACCAACGGCACCAGCACCGGGATCGACGTGCGGCAGTTCTACGGTACGGTAGCGGGTGAGTGGGGCGAGGTGCTGGTGGGTAAGGATTTCGGCCTGTTTTCACGCTCAAACATTTTCGTCGACGAATTTCTCTCTGGCTACGGTCAGGTTAGCGACACCCTGGGTTTGGTTGATGGCGGTGGCGTGTCCTTTGGCAATATTGGCACCGGCTATCCTTATCCCTTCCCGAGTGCACAGATTACCTATCGCTCACCGGTCATGAGTGGCTTTCGCGTCGCGGTAGGCATCATGGATCCGGTGGATACGACGGATGATTCCCTGGTGGGCAAGAACTACCAGGATACCCCGCGTTTCGAATCTGAAATCACCTACCAGACCCAATTGGGCGGCGTGGATCTTTTTAGCTGGGTTAACGGCATGCGCCAGAAGTCGGAAAATACCGACTCCTCGGTCGATTCAGTCACCTCCCAGGGGTTGGGTTACGGTCTGCAGGCGAAGATGGGCAATCTGTCATTGACCGCTTCCGGCTTTGACGCCGAAGGCGTCAATCCATTCTTTACCAACAACGCTGGCGAGCCGGTTCTGCGCGAGATCGACAGCACTGGGTATCTGCTACAGGGGTCTTACAAGTTTGCTGGCAAAACTCGCGTTGCCCTGTCATTCGGCAAAACCGAAGACGACGGCAACGGTCTGGGCTTCAAGGCCGACTATGAAACCCGCGGTCTGGGTGTGTTCCACAGCATCAATGACAATTTGACGCTGGTAGCCGAATACAACCAGTTCGAAATTGAAGATCGCACTAACCGTCTGACTATCGAGGAGACCGACACGGTTGCACTGGGTGTTGTACTTAGCTGGTAGATCCAGGCAGGCAGTGCAGACAACCGAAGCCAAGCTTCGGTTGTTTTGTTTAAGGGGGTTCAATTTGCTTGAGATGGGGTTATGTGCGCCTTAGGACTCATTCATCCAGTACTCAAGTAGCATATTGATGCGCTCCGCGCCTTCCTAGAATCAATGCTGGGGCACAATGCCCCGTCACGGAGCCGACACATGCACTGCACAGCGGAACAATGCTTCCTTACAGCCATGACCAGCGCGCAGGATCCGGTGCAAGCCGCTGGGGAGCTGGCCGCTCAGTTACGGCATCCCAGTCTTGGCTGTGTATTGTTTTTCTGCTCTGCAGAGTACCCGCTGGCGAGCCTGGCAGCGGCATTGGAAGATGCCTTTGGTGCGGTGACGGTGATCGGCTGTACTAGTGCTGGCGAGATTACCGCGGCTGGATACGGACGCGGTTGTATCAGTGCCATTGGCTTTGACGCTAACGCCTTTGCTGTGGATTGCACCCTGATTCGCGCGCTGGACAAATTCACCCTGGTTGATGCGCAAGCCGCCGTCGAGCAGATGCTCAATCACTGCCGGCAGGTGGATCTGGCGCCGATCAAGGATCGAACCTTTGCTCTGACATTATTGGATGGTCTGTCCAGCCGGGAAGAGGTGGTGCTGTCCACGCTGAGTACGGCATTGGGCAGTATCCCGCACTTTGGCGGTTCCGCCGGCGATGATAATCATTTGAGCCACACGCATGTCTATTACCAGGGCGGATTTCACACCGGTGCTGCGGTACTGGTCATGATCAATACCTGGTTGGATTTTGAAGTATTCACCAGCCATCACATGCAGCCGACGGATGCCAAGCTGGTGGTTACCGCAGCAGACAGTGAGAGCCGTACCGTACTGGAGCTCAACGCCGAACCAGCCGCCGAGGAGTACGCGCGCCTGGTCGGTGTGCCGGTTGAGGAATTGAAGCTTTCGACCTTTGCCCTCAACGCCCTCGCTGTGCGTATTCGCGATCAGTTCTACGTACGTTCCATTCAGCGGGTCAATGCGGATCATAGCCTCACCTTCTACTGTGCGGTGGATACCGGCATTGTGCTCACCGCCATGCAGCCCGGCCCTTTGTTGCCGGGTCTGCGTCTGCAGTTGGAAAAGCTCCGCCAGCGGCTGGGCGAGCCGGTACTGATCATTGGCTGCGATTGTTTCTTGCGGCGTATGGAAGCGGAGTTGCGCGGGGAAGATGACAGCTTGTCGGCCTTTCTCGCAGCCAACAAGGTAGTGGGCTTCAATACATACGGTGAGCAATACAACGGCATGCATATCAACCAGACGTTTACTGGGGTCGCCTTTGCCATACCTGAATGAAGTGCTACCGGCGACATCAGAGAGCGCTGAACTCAAAGCGCTGCGTGTCGAGAACAACAAGCTGCGGCGCATCAATGCGGCGCTGATTGAGCGCGTGGAGTCCAGCTCCAGCCAACGTACCGAAAGTTACGCGGCCTTTCAGCACTCGGTGGAGCTGGCCGAGCAGGTACGCGAGCGGACCCACGCCTTGAACGAAACCATGGCCGAATTGCAGGCCAGCAACCGCTTGCTGATCGATGCCAGGGCGCACGCCGAGCGCGCCCACCATCACCTGACAGATGCCATTGAAAGCGTCTCTGACGCCTTTGTGTTGTTCGATAGGCACGAACGCATTGTGCTGTTCAACAGCCGCTTTGCCGCCTTCTGGAAAGGCACGCGGGCGGGCGTCAAGGCGGGCACCTCATTGGCCGAGATTAAGCGTTTAGCAGTTAGCACCGGGCTGGTAACCGAAGTGGACGCCGCAGCCGACGGTCATGTGCTTTATCAGTTACGCGGCATGCGCTGGGTTCAGGTCAGTGAACGACTGACCAGCGAAGGCGGCCTGGTGATCATGTACACCGATATCACTGATCTCAAACAATCGGAAACCGCACGCCGGGAAAAAGCCCTGGCGCAGAAAACTCGGCTGTTGCAACGTACTGTCGATAGCCTGTCCCAAGGCGTGGCCGTGGTTAATGAAGAAGGCGCGCTGGAGGTTTGGAACGGACGATTCCTGGAATTGGCCGGCCTGGCGCCGATCGAGGCACATCGCCCCTTTGCCGAAGTCATGGAAGACAGTGAGCTAGAATTACTGGCCCCTAGCCGGCAAGGTTTCTCCAGCGCCGCCCAACTGACCTGCGAACAGCGGCTGAGTAACGGGCGGGTACTCGAAGTGCGTACCCACCCAATGCCTAGCGGCGGTTACGTCAACACCTATACCGACATTACCGAGCGTGACCTGTACGCCAAGGCGCTGCTGGAAAGTGAACGCTGGGTCAGGCTGATTACCGACCACGTGCCGGCGTTGATCGCCTATGTGGGTGAGGATCTGACCTACCAATTCACCAACAAGGTATATGAAGAATGGTACGGTTGGCGGCGCGGCGAAACCCAGAGTAAAAGTCTGCGGCGAGTACATAGTCCTGAGCAGTTTTCCCGCCTGCAACCCTACATAGAACGCGCCTTTCAGGGCGAAAGCGTTACCTTTGAATTTGCTGAACATAATGCCCAGGATCAGGAGCGTTATCTGTTGCGCTCCTACGTTCCCAACCTGGATGCACAGGGGCGGGTGATCGGGATATTTGTCCTGATCCGCGATATCACCGATCGACGGCGTACTGCAGAAGCCTTGCATGAAGCCTATCAACACTTGGAGCAGCGGGTGCTTGATCGTACTCAGGAACTGACTCAGTTGAACTCGCAATTGCGCCAGGAGATCAGTGAACGTGCTCAGGCTGAAGCACGCTTGCGCGAAGCCAAGCGCGAGGCGGAGCAGGCGAACATGTCGAAAACCAAGTTCCTGGCCGCAGTCAGCCACGACCTGCTGCAGCCATTGAATGCGGCTCGGCTGTTTACCGGAGCGCTGCTTGAGCACGAGGTGCCGGCTGCCAGCGTGCAGCTTATTCGCCAGGTCAGTCACTCGCTGGGGGATGTGGAGAATCTGCTGGGTACGCTGGTGGATATTTCCAAGCTGGATGCGGGGGTCATCAAGCCCGATATTGCCGCGTTCAAACTCTCCGAGTTGCTCGACAACCTCGCCAATGAGTATCGCCAGATCGCCGCGGTAGAAGGTCTGGATATGCGCTTTGTCGGCTGTGATGCGGTGATCCGCAGCGACGCCCAATTATTAGCCCGTATCCTGCGTAACTTTCTCAGCAATGCGATCCGCTATACCCAGTCCGGTCGCCTGCTGTTGGGCTGCCGCCGCCAGGCACATGGTTTGCGTATTGAGGTTTGGGACACCGGCATGGGTATTCCCAGCGACAAGCTGCTCGAAGTGTTTCAGGAGTTCAAGCGGGTCAATCCCAACGCGAACACCAAGGATCGTGGCCTGGGTCTGGGGCTGGCGATTGTCGACAAGATTGCCCGGATGCTCGGGCATCGTATTCGGGTGCGTTCCTGGGAGGGGCGAGGCTCGGTGTTCTCGGTGGATGTACCGTTCGGGCGATTGCTGGCGCAACCTGAGCATGTCACGGCATTGCCTGCCGGCCTGGACTATCGCCTGCGAGGTGCGCGGGTCTGGGTTCTGGATAACGACGCCTCGATCTGTGCGGCCATGCGGACGCTACTGGAAGGCTGGGGTTGCCAGGTAGTCACGGCATTGTCTGAGGAGGACCTGGCCAGTCAGGTGGATAACTTTCATGCCGCAGCCGATCTGCTGATAGCCGATTATCACCTGGATAACGATGTTAATGGTGTGGATGTGGTGGCGACCATCAATGCGCGGCGAGGACATGCATTACCGGTGTTGCTGATCACCGCCAATTACAGCAACGAGCTGAAGCTGCAAGTACGCCAGTTGGGGCACGTTCTGATGCACAAGCCGGTCAAGCCACTAAAGCTCAAGGCTGCCATCAGCCATCTACTGAGCACGCAACGCGACCAGTAGAGGATCGCTCAGCGTCTCAGGTAGGAGCTGAAGTCAACATCACTTGCCGACAGTATTGCCTGCACCCGGTTATGCACGTTCAGCTTGCGCAAAATCGCCGAGACATGTGCCTTGACCGTGGTTTCGGCAATTTCCAGATGGTAGGCAATCTGCTTGTTCGACTCGCCCTTGGCCATGCGCTCCAGTACCAGCAATTGCTTGCGGGTCAGCGCATAAAGCAGTTCGGGTGACACGGGATGTTCCTCGGGAAGTCGGCGGGTTACCACGCGATTTGAGCGAATAATGTCTGAAGGCAGGTAAACATTGCCGGCCATGATCTGCTCGATGGCTTTGGTCATTTCCGCCCGTGGTGACGATTTGGTTATAAACCCGACGGCACCGTAGGTAATGGCTTGCAACACCACCTGCTTGTCCTCTTCGGCAGAGACAATGACTACAGGGATGGAGGGGGATTCGTTGCGCAGCGTAATCAGGCCGTTCAATCCGTGCATGCCAGGCATGTTGAGATCGAGCAGAATCAGGTCCAGGTCGTCATGCTCCTGGGCGATTAGCAGAGCGCTGTCCAGGTCGTTGGTTTCAATCAACTCTGCGCCAGCAAAGCCGGTGCTGATGACATTGCAGATGGCTTCACGGAATAACGGGTGATCGTCGGCTATCAGTATCTTGTACATGGCCAGTTTCAACCTGTTTTGTTGTTGTTTTATTTGGGCTCGGGGTAGAACAGTGTGCGCTACCATGAGCATTGCTACTTGAGCATTACACCCCGAGTAGTCTGTATTGCAAATGATACATTGGCACAGTAAAGCAGTACTAAAGTAGTAAATTGTATCGCCGCACTGCGTCAATGGCCGGGTGGCCGGCGAACTGCGGCGTGCTGCGGGTTGAAGGTGACGACCGCCGCGCCGGTGACGACTATCAGCAGGCTCAGGCAGACCAGCAAAGCCTGGCCGTTGAACTGCAGGTACAGGGCAAAACGCACTAATTCTACCGCATGGGTAAACGGGTTCAAGCTGCATATCCAGTATAGCCATTCGCTGGACTCGCGCATTTTCCACAGCGGGTAGAGCGCCGATGAAAGAAAGAACATCGGAAAGATGACGAAATTCATCACCCCGGCGAAGTTCTCCAACTGGCGTATGCCGTTGGACAGCAGCAATCCCAGTGCGCTGAGCAGCAGGGCTGCCAGCAGCAGTGCGGGGGCTGCAGCCAGCAGGCCCCAAAGTGGTGGCTGAATATCGAACATCCAGGCGATCGCAAGAAACGCGTAAACCTGAATCAAAGAGATCAGCGCACTGGCGGCCAGCTTACTGATCAGCAGAAAGGGTCGGGGCAGGGGGCTCATCAGTAGTACCCGCATACTGCCCATCTCGCGGTCGTAGACCATCGACAGCGATGCTTGCATGCCATTGAACAACACGATCATGCAGCATAACCCAGGCAGAATGTAGGTTTCGTAGGTGATATAGGTGGCATAGGGCGCCATGATCGAGACACCTAGCGCCGCACGAAAACCCGCGGCAAAGACCAGCAACCAGAGTAACGGGCGTACCAGCGCGCTGAGAAAGCGTGAACGTTGCTGATAAAAGCGCAACCATTCCCGTTTGAGTACACCGTTAAGGCAGGCCAGATAGGCAGCCGGGTTCATGCGGGTGCTCCAGCGTCCTGGGTCATGTGCCGGAAGGCCTCGCTCAGGCTGGCATGGCCGGTCTGAGCAATAATGCCTGCCGCGCTGTCCGCTGCCAGGACCCGCCCACAATGCAGTACTATCACCGGGTCGTTCAAGGCAATTTCATCCATCAGGTGGGTGCTCCAGACGACAGTAAGCTGCCGTTCTGCGCACAAAGCACGAATATGCCGGTTGAGCGCCAAACGGCTGGCCGGATCTAGGCCGGCACTGGCCTCGTCCAGCAGTAGAATATCTGGCTGATGCAACAGCGCTCGGGCGATTTCCACGCGCCTGCGGTGCCCTCCATTTAGTTCGCGCACGCGCTGGTGCTGATGCTCCAGTAAGGATTGGCGCGCCAGCTCCTGTTCTATTCGCGGTGCCGCTGCCCGGCTGCTCAGGCCATGCAGGGCGGCATGATAGGCGAGGTTCTGATGTACGCTCAGATCCAGGTCCAGCGTGCTTTGCTGGAACACCACACCGAGCTGCCGCAGCGCCTGGCGGGGTTGCCGGCGGAGAGACACCCCGCCAACCCGGATATCGCCCTGTTGCAGCCGGTATAACCGGCTGAACAATGCCATCAGCGTGCTCTTGCCTGCCCCATTGGGGCCCAGCAGCGCATTCAGCCGGCCAGACTCAATGCGGAAGCTGACCTGATCCAGTGCGAGCTTGGCGCCATAATTGAAGCTGACCTGCTCGACTTGCAAGGCGCTGGAGGCGTTCAAGGCGTGACCACGACGCCCCAGGGGTAGCGGCCGACCTTGATAGTATTGACGGCCTTGAGTGATCCTACATCAATCACTGAGACATCGCCGCTGACGCCGTTGGTGGTCAAGAGTTTGCTTTGGTCGGTGTTGAACGCCATGTGCCAAACGCGGCGGCCCACCAGAATGTAGTCAAGCACCTCATAGGTTTTGGCGTCCACCACAGCCACATGATTGGCCGGGCCCAGGGCAACAAAGGCGTACCGACCATCGTCACTGAGCTTGACCCCAACCGGCTGGATACGATCCGGATGAATGCCCTTGATCGCGAAGTTGATGGTGTGAGTGACATCCCGGGTGGCTACATCGACTATTTTTACCGTGCCGCCGATCTCGGCCGACGCCCACAGTAGGCTACTATCCTTGCTGAATTCCACGTGCCGGGGGCGTTGATCCACCAGGGTATTGTCTACCAGCGTATTGGTGCTGGTATCAATCCAGTGCAGCATGTTGCTGGTTTCACTGGTATTGACCGCCCATTTGCCATCCGGACTGACGCCCATGCCCTCAGGCTCGACGCCCACATCAATCTGCGCCAGTACTTCACTGGTTTCAACGTCGACCACGGTGACCAGCGCGTCATCCTCGTTGGAGATGTAGAGCCAGCGATCATTATGGTGCAGCGCGAATTGTTCGGGGTCAGCGCCTGAAGGCAGTTCCTTGATAATCTTGCGGGTGGCCAAGTCGATGATTTGCACCCGATCCGAATCGCTGGCGCAGATATACAGCAGCTTGTTATCGCTGGAGAGCAATATGCCGCGCGGACGCAGCCCCACATCGATGGTCTCTACCACCTGCATGCTGTCCAGATCGATAACTGAAACGGTATTGTCCTTTTCGTTGGTCACGTAGGCGGTTTCGGCCAGGGCATTCAGGCTAAAGGCGGCGGACAACAGAGCGCCAGCGAGCAGTGACAGGCTGAATCTCTTCGTTGGCAGACGATGAGTGGGCAGGGGGTAAGTGGCGTGGCTGTTCTTGTACATGGGTACTCCTGGTTCTTGTTGTTGGAATATTCGGTGACTCGGCCGGTATCAAAGCAGCCGGCATTTGCTCTCGGGTTGGTCAAACCCCAGAGTGTCGAGATCGGTCTGCGGATGCAGAAAGCCTTCCTGTGGTGAGTTGCTGACCAGCGCGCGGGGTTGCACCAATGGAATGGGCTGGCGTAGCTGGCCGTTCCAGGTGCGATAGCTCAGTTTGCGGCCTTTAAAACCGTCCAGAGGCAGTTTGTCGGACAGACTGAGTGCTCTGACCGCGGCCGCATCGGCGCTGTTCAGCGTGGTTACCGCCGCACCGAAGGTGCGTATACCCAACCATGCAGCGAAGTCCAGGCTATTCATCCAGCGCCCGGCCTGCTGTTCAAAGCGCTTTTGCAGCTGGGCAGCGCCATAGGTTTCGACCACTTTATGCCAGCCTAGCGGAGTGAGCCCCTGAGTGCCGGCTACCGGCCGTGGATACCAGGTGTTGTAAGGGATGTATTCACCAAAATCACCGCGCTCATCAGCCACTACCACGACGTCATACTCGGCTGTTTGAGTAAACAAAGGGACCTCTGCTTGTGCGGTACGGCGCAAATCGGTATCGAAGCTCCAGACCTTTTCAGCCACGATTTTGTGCCCGAATCGTTGGGCCGAGCGCTTCAGTGCGGCCGCGTAGGCCAGGTCGGCATCCGTGGGGCCGCTGATCAGTAACCAGCGCGTCAGTTTGCGTACTGTCAGAAATTGCGCCAGCGCATCAGTCAGCATGGCGCGGCTGGGTAGTGTATGCAGCACGTTGGGCAGGCATTGATCCGTGCGTAGCGTGTCGTCGTAACTGCCGGCGTTGATCAGCAGGCTATCAGCCGCAAACTCGTTGGCCAGCTCGGCCAGAGCCTGGCTGGGCAAGTTGGTGACGAACAGCCGCACGCCCTGAGCGTGCAGCGCTCTGGCAGCATCCAGGGTCGCTTGCAACTGCGCTTCAGAAGCGATCAGCAATTGATAGTCGTGCTTCAGAAAGCGCCCGGTACTGTTGTTGTCTGCTACTGCCAGTTGCGCGCCCTGCAGCCCGGCATCGGACGGTTCAGGGATGACGTTAGACATGATCGGGCCTGGATCTGGAGTCCAACTGACATACGCCATATTGACCGTCAGCGTCTCGGCTTGACTGCTGGTGGCCACCACACTGGCGCTGAGGACGGCCAGAAAATAGAACAGGGAATGCAAAACCATTGGGCGCATGTGGACTCCTTTTGTGCTGGGTTCAGCATGGGAGCTGGCCGGAGCCTGGTAAATATGAAGAAAGTACCAATCAGCCAGTACCAAGGTAGTATTCCGACGTTTTATTCAAGCCTTAGGATGGTTTGTAGTGTTTTAAACCAATCAAGGAATACGCCAATGCGCTCCATTTCGACTGCGACGCGACTGACGGTCTGGGTGTGCTTGGCCTTCAGCATAGTGTTGCTGGTCACCATGGGCGTATTGCTCAAGCAGGCGGAAAAGGACGTTGTGCGTGAGCTGCAGGGCGGGCGGGCAATGGCGCTGAGCCTGTTTGAGATCCTGGCTCAGCAGCAGGTCTTGCCGCCTGTGGAGGTGCTCGATGACCTGCGTCATGTGCATATCTCGCGCGCTGGCGACCTAGCCGACCCAGGCAAGGACCAGTACACCGCAAGCTCAGTGCCGGCATGGCTGCTGCGCTGGATGCAACCAGCGATAGACGAGTCCTTTGCACCCGTCTCTTTGGACTTCGCCGATGGCCAGCGATGGCTGATCAGCCCTGACCCAGTTGATGAACTTGAGGAGGTCTGGGAGTCGGTGTTGCTGCTGCTGGGCGTATTTGGCGTTGCCTTGGTATTGTCGTTACTGGCTATCCACCTCTCCTTACGCAGAGGGCTAAAAGCCTATCGACACTTGCTTGAAGCATTGCAACTGATCGGGGTTGGCAAATTGCAGGCCCGACTGGCGCCCAGTAGTCAGACCGAGCTCAATCAGTTGGCCAATCGCTTCAACCTTATGGCAGGGGCATTGCAGCGAGCAGAAGCGAGCAATCAGCAACTAACCCGTGCGCTGATGACGCTGCAGGAGAAAGAGCGCATGCAGCTGGCTCATGCCCTGCATGATGATCTGGGGCAATATCTAACCGGTATCCGCGCCCAAGCCTACATGCTTGGCGAGTCAGCCGGCCGGCCCGATCTGGTTCGGCAGCATGCGCAGTGCCTCTTGGAGGCATGTAGTGGCTTGCAGCGCGGCTTCCGGGCACTGGTGAAAGATCTGCATCCGGTGGTGCTAGACCGGCTCGGGCTTGAGCAGGCACTGCGTCAACTGGCTGGGCAATGGCAGCAGCAACAAGGTATCCAGTGTGTGCTTGAGCTGGATGATGCTTTGCCGCTCCTGGAAACCGAACAGCGCACGCATTTGTATCGGCTGTTGCAGGAAGCCTTGACCAACGTCGCCCGGCATGCCGAAGCCCGCTCCGTATGGGTGCGGCTGGTGCTCCAGGACGAAGTGCTGCAAGTCAGCGTGCAGGATGATGGCCACGGCTTGAAAGACCAGGACGAATCTTGTGGCGTGGGTATGCGATCAATGCAGGAGCGCGCGCGCTGCCTAAAAAGCACACTGCAAGTGACCTCCAGCCCTGGCTCGGGTGTGTTGGTGGCTCTCACCATTCCGCTGAAGGAGCTCGCAGCATGAATATTCTGTTGGTTGATGATCA
>TARA_R110002051_G_scaffold4579_5_pt1 | contig 26687 bp, 22 predicted proteins | sample TARA_R110002051 | Tara Oceans TARA_R110002051 (sample SAMEA4397023) | marine metagenome | biome: Polar Biome; feature: [MES] marine water layer (ENVO:01000295) within the mesopelagic zone...; material: water (ENVO:00002006), including particulate matter (ENVO:01000060) such as......
AGCGATCCGATCACATGGCGGCTTTGACAGCCTTGACGGCCGAGGCGCCGGCATCGCCGGTTTCCTTGACGAAGCGGTCGACGATGCTGGCCGTTGCCTTCGCCCAGGCAGCACGCTGCTCGGCGGTCAGCTCGATGACGTTCATCTTGCCGCGGGCTTCCTCGACGGCTTGCGCCTGCTGGGCGAAGATCTGGTCGCGCAGCTTCTGCTCCACTTCGCGGGCCGCGTCATTGATGATCTTCTTGTTGGCGTCCGACAGGCCCTCATAGACATCGTTGTTCATGATGGCGACGAACTCGATGGCGCTGTCGAAGGTCAGGGTCAGGTGATCCATCACTTCGTAGAGCTTGCGGGATTTGACGCCGGAGACACCGGTCATGCCGACATCGACCGCGCCCTGCTGATAGGCCAGGAACTGCTTGGAGCCGGACATCAGGGTCGGTGCGCCGCCGAGGGCTTCGACGGTCCAGCCCTGGATCTTGCCGTAGGTCCGGACCTTCTTGCCCTTGATGTCGCCCGGCTCGACGATCGGTGCGTCCTTGCCGAGATAGACATTCAGGCCATAGGCTTGCCACCAGAGAACCTTGTTGTTGGTCTCTTTCAGGATCGCGGTATCCAGCTCTTTACGCATTGCCGAGTCCGGTGCAACGGCGGCACGGACATGGGCTTCGCTGTCAAAGATGAAGGGAATGGAGACGACATCCACCGTCGGCACGGAGCCTGCGAACCGGCCGATGAAGACGGAACCGGCCTCAACCGCGCCGGAGCCGACCGCGCCGGGGACTTCCTTGTCCTTGAAAAGCTGGGCCGACGGGAAGAGCTGGATCTGCAGATCGCCGCCGGACTTTTCCTCGACGATTTTCTTGAAGGCGAGCCAGTTCTGGCCGAGGGAATGCTTTTCCGGAAGCTGCAGCGTGACCCGGATGGTCGTTTCGGCAAAAGCCTGAACCGGCGCAGCCATCAGAGCGGCCGCCGCAACGGCTCCCAAAATCCAACGCTTCATGGTTTCCTCCTGATTTGAGTGTTCTTTGATTTATCGAAAGGTTCGTTCAATTTGCCGCCCGTCTGGGTAACGGTCGCATCTTGAAGAAAAGGATTTGGATTGTTTCATATCCGAAATCGCGCGCGGGTCAACAGATGTGATCGGGAAAACTCCCGTTCCGTAATGCGGGTGATGTCTCGGACCTGGTCCGGGAGTGGTGTTTCCCCGGAGCATTATGGGGTCGGTAATTCACCTGAAGTCACTTGCCCGGCGCTTGTAACCGGCCTTGTGAAAGGAGCCGCTACTCGGCGAGCAGAAGGTGGCCGTGCTCGAAATCATCGGCAATCTGCTTCGGGACGTTATCGCTGACCAGGACGTCGATCTGCGCCCATTCGCTGACATGGATCAGGCCTGACTTGTCGAATTTGCTGGAATCCAGCAACAGCACCGTCTGGTCGGCAAGCGGGATCATTGCCCGTTTGAATTCCGCTTCGAACAGGTCGTAGTCGAGGCATCCCCGTGCCGTGGCGGCGACGGAGGACATCACGAAATAGCTTGGTGTGAACTGCGACAGGAACTCGATGGTCTGGACGCCGACGAAGGTCCGGTCGGCGATGCGCAACTCCCCGCCAGGCAGGATGACACGGTGGCGGCTGCTGGCGGCTGCGAAAATTTGGGCGATCTCGAGAGAGATCGTGATGATCGTGAGGGGTTCGCGGTTGACCAGTTCGCGGGCGAGGAAGCAGGCGGTCGAGCTGTTGTCGAGCATCACCGTCGCCTCGTCGCTGATATATTCCGCCGCGCGCCGCGCGATCCGGGTCTTGGCGTCGGTATTTTCCCGGAGCCGGCGGTCGAACGGCAGTTCCGTGCGGGTTTCCGGCAACCGGACGCCACCATGGAATTTCTCCACGGCACCGGTGGCGGACAATCCTTTCAGATCGCGCCGGATGGTTTCGTCCGAGACGTCGAAATGAGTCGCCAGCTCCGTGATCGACGCCTTGCCGTATTTTTGCAGCAAGGCGAAAATCTGCTGGTGTCTGAGCGTGGGCGCCACGCTGCCCCCCGAAGAATGAATGTTCTAGAGTTTGATAGCCTGTCCGGTCTCGCCATGAAAGAGCCGGGCGCGGGACAGGTCGAAATCAAGTGCCACCTCGTTGCCTGCGAGGGGCGCATCCGCGACGGTACTCCGCACCGTGATCAGGTCCGGCCCGAGCGCGACCTCTACGAGCGCTTCGGCGCCGATCAACTCGGCCCGTACGACCTGGCCCCGTGCCATGCCCGCACCGGCCGTGAAGGAAACTTCCTCCGGCCGGATGCCGAGAATGACCGATCGGGGTATGTCGCTCGGGCCGATCCGCAAACCCTCTGTGAAGGAGGCGTGGGCAAGGACTCCGTCCTGCTCATGCCGGCACGGCATCAAGCCCATTTCCGGCGAGCCGATGAAGGTGGCGACGAAGGTGTTGGACGGATTGAGATAGATATCCATCGGTGCGCCGACCTGCTGCAAACGGCCCTCGCTCATCATCGCGATGCGTGTGCCCAGGGTCATGGCCTCGATCTGGTCATGGGTGACATAGACGATGGTGAGGTCGAGTTCCTGATGCAGACGCTTCAGCTCACCGCGCATCCGGTTCCGAAGTTTGGCGTCCAGATTGGACAGCGGTTCGTCGAACAACAGCACTTTCGGTTGGCGCACAAGTGCCCGCCCGATGGCGACACGCTGGCGTTCGCCGCCGGACATTTCTTTCGGCCGGCGGTCCAGCAGATCGGTGATGTTGAGTATCCCGGCGACCTCTGAAATCCGGGCATTGATTTCCTCTTTCGGAAGGCGTGTGGTCTTCATCAGCCCAAACGCCATGTTGCGATGGGCGGTCATGTGCGGATAGAGCGCATAGGACTGGAACACCATGGCGATATCGCGGTTTTGCGGCGCCGTCTGGGTCATGTCCTGACCGCCGATCAGCAACCGGCCGCTGGTGATGTCCTCAAGACCAGCCAGCATCCGCAGGGTGGTCGATTTTCCGCAGCCCGAGGGGCCGACCAGCACCATGAACTCCTTGTCCTCGATCTCGAGGCTGACATCATGAACGGTGGCGCGACTGCCATATGATTTGCAGACAGTGTCGAAAACAACGCTGGCCATATTACGAAACTCCGGAACGGGCGGTTACTTGACGCCGCTATGCATGAAACTGTCGACGAAGCGCCGCTGGAAAATCAGGAAGGCCAGCAGCAGCGGGGAGACGACGATCGTGGTGCCGGCCATCAGCCGGGTCCAGTCGGCGCCGCTGTCCGATTTCGCCAGCAGGCCAAGGCCGATAGGCAGAGTCCGGACATGGTCCGAATTGGTCACCAGCAGAGGCCACATATAGTCGTTCCAGTGGGTGACGACGGAAATAATGCCGAAGGCGATGAGGGTCGGTTGCACCAGTGGCAGATAGACATGCCAGAGAATGCCGAGATGCCCGCAACCATCGAGTCGCGCCGCGTCGGAAAGCTCTGACGGGACCTGTTTGAAGGACTGCCGGAGCATGAAGGTGCCGTAGCCGGACGCGACGAACGGCACGATCATCGCCGGCAGAGAGTTGACCAGACCGAGTTCGCGCACGGTGATGAAGTTGGTCAGGAAAATCGCATAGATCGGAAACATGATCTGCAGAAGGAACAGGGTGAAAAGCAGCTTCTTGCCGGGAAACTCAAGCCGCGCGAAGGCATAGGCCGCCAGCGTAATGGTCACCATTTGCGCCGTCAGGATGGACCCGGTCACCAATACCGAGTTGATCAGGTAAGTGCCGAAGGGCGCCACCGAGAGGGTCGACGGATAATTCGCGAAATTCAGAACCGCGGGCAGAAATCCGGCATCCGGATCGAACACTTCCTTCTTGGTTTTCAGTGATGTCACCACGATCCAGATCATCGGGCTCAACCAGAGCAGTGCCAGCGGCACCATCAGGGCGTGCAGCCAGCCAGATTTGGCGCGGCGCAGAATGCTCCGTGGGTCGTAAGGGTTTTGAACTGTCCCGCTCATGTCACCGCTCCCCAAGATAATGGACCCGGCGGCCGAGCGTCAGGGCGACTAGGCCGATCAGACCGAGCACGAACAGCAGCAGCGTGTTGGCGATGGTCGAGGCATAGCCGATATCCTGATACTGGAAGCCGTTCTGATAGATATAGAAGGTTAGCACATTGGTACTGTCGGCAGGCCCGCCCTGGGTCATCACGTAGACGTAGTCGAAGATCTGGTAGCTGTGCAGCAGCCCGATCACGATGACGAAATAGAGCGTAGGCGAGATCAGCGGGATGGTGATGTGAAGCAGTCTCTGCGCGGCACTCACGCCATCGAGACGGGCGGCCTCATACAAATCGGACGGCACCAGTTTCAGGGCGGCCAGCAGGATCAGCATGAAATATCCCGAATATTTCCAGATGCTCATGATCACGATGGCGGGCAGCGCCCAGTCACTGTCATAGAGCCAGTCGAGGCGGGGCAGGCCGAGGGTTGAAAGCACCTCGTTGATCGGCCCGTATCCCGGGGCATAGAGAAAGACCCAGACCATGCCGGCGGCGACCGAGGGGATCATGACGGGATAGAAAAAGGCGGAGCGATAGATCGACATGCCGCGCAACTTGCTGTCCAGCGCGACGGCCAGCAGCAGGGCCGCGAGGATGGAGAGCGGGATCGTCGTCAATGTGTAGAAGGCGGTATTGCCGAGCACGGTCCAGAACAGGGCATCGTCGAGCAGGCGCAGGTAGTTCTCGGCGCCGAGCCAGAAGATCTTCGGGTCGCCCAGCATGACATCATGCAGGCTGAACCAGATGGAGCGCAGGATCGGCCAGTAGGTGAAAATCGCCAGGAAAACCAGCGAGGGGGCCAACAGGGCATAGGCCAGAAGGGCCTCGTTTCTGCGCGCCCGTGCGTAGCTTCTCGACATTGTCATTCATTTCTCATGCGGGAACAGGAAGACCAAAGGACCAAGAGATCGTGGCAATGCAACAAGACAAAAGAGGCTGGGGCGGACCCGAAGATCCGCCCCGTCTCCGAAATTGATTTCGGAAAATCAGCCCTTCATGCGCCGCAGAACGCGCTCGATCTCGCGGTTCGCGTTCTTGGTGGCATCCGCCAGCGCGGCGTCGGCCTTGATCTCGCCCGCAAGCGTACGGTCGATTGCGCCTTTCAGGAATTCGCGAACCCGGTGATAGCCCGGGACCTGCAGGAACGCGCCTGCATAGGCGGCCTGGTCGAGCGCTATCTTGGCTTCCGGAACATCCTGCAGATAGGACTGCATGTCCTCGGATTCCCAGGAGGATTTCCGCACCGCGAGATAGCCCGTGGCCTTGCTCCATTTGGCCTGGTTCTCGGTGTTGGTCATCCAGCGGGCGAAGGTCCAGCTCGCTTCCTTCTGCTTGTCGCTCTGGTTCTTGGCGATCATCAGCGGCCCGCCGCCCTGTGCGGCGCCGTAGGTCTTGTTCTTCGGCATGAAGGCGACGCCGACATCGAACGGCGCGGAGGTGCGCAGGTTGGTCAGCGAGCCGGTCGAGTGGTAGAGCATCGCGGTCTGACCAGCGAGGAAATCGTTTGCCGATCCCTGCCAGGTCGATGCGGCCGGCATGACACCCGACTGCACCAGTTTCACCCAGAACTCCAGGGCGTCTACGGATTCCGGACGATCAAAGAGGACCTTGTCCTTGGTCCACGGAACCAGTTCGTTCTGACGGCAGAAGCACTCGAAAATCCAGTCGTGCCAGCCACCGCCGAAAGTCAGGCCCCAGCGCTTCAGCGTGTCGCCATCGCGGAGGGTCAATGCCTGGGCGGTCTCAAGCAACTCGTCCCAAGTGTCCGGTGCCTTGGTGATGCCGGCATCCTTGAACGCCTGTTTGTTGAAATACAGCACTGGCGTCGACGGCTGGTAGGGCAGCCCGTAGAGGCGGTCATCCGAGATGCAGGTATCAAGGAAGCCGGGCAGGAAATCCTGGTAGATGTCGTCGGCCTTTGCCTGTGCAGTGATGTCTTCCAGCGCATCGAGGCCGAGGAATGTCTGCAGGGCGGAGTTGATCGGCAGCCAAAGTGCCGGCGGCTCGCCGACACCTATGCTGGTGATCACTTTCTGCTCGGTATTGTCATAGCTCCCGGCATAGATCGCCTCGACTTCGATGCCCGGGTTTTGGGCGTTGAAGTCGGTGATCATGCCGGAGATGATCTTGTTGATGTCGCCGGAAACGCCGACCGGATACATGAATTGCAATTTGACGCCACCGGCAGCATTCGCCGGGCGGATCAGTCCGCTAAGCAAGCCGGTAAAGGGCAGGGCCGCGCCGGCGGCAAGCACACTGCGTCGGGATATATCAGATTTTGTGGATTTCATCTGTCAAATCTCTCTTTTCGTGTGGTTTTGGTGCGAGATACGCAAGGTTGTCATTCATCCCCGAGCGAAGGTGATATGCGTTTCTGGTGGCATAATTGGCCGTTTATTTGGATTTTTGGTCCTTTGGTTTGCGAAACAAGGGCGCCCATCGCTGAGAGTATTGCGATTGAACGCTAATCTTGATCGATGAATCATTTGTGACAAAACCAAGAAATTCACATTTAAATCCTCGAATAATCATGAAGTAACGGCCCTGGTTGGGGTATGTTTTGAGGATGCAGCCTGAAATGTGCAGGAGGATGTTGAAATTGTTGATTTTGCAGATCAGTGACACGCATTGCCTGGTGCCCGGGCAATTGCTGGCCGGTCATTTTGATACGTCGGCGGCTTTGGAGCGCCTGGTGGAAAGCCTGTCCCGCCAGCCGGTGAGGCCGGATGTGATCCTGCATTCGGGAGATCTGGGCGAGAACGCTACCCGGGCGGAATATGCTCACATTGGCAGTGCCTTGCGCAGTTTGGGGGCTCCAGTTCTGGCTGTTCCCGGAAACCATGACGCCCGTGAACCCTTGTTGGCGGAGTTGCCCGAGATGGTGGGCAAGACATCATCGGGGCATCTCTGTCAGGTAAACCGGGATTTCCCTCTGGCTATCCTGGGGCTTGATACGCTTGTCGAGGGTGCACCGCACGGCGAGCTATGCAAGGAACGCCTTGCTTGGTTGGAAACTCAACTCGATGCGCTTGCCGGTCAGCGGGTCCTGATTTTCATGCATCACCCTCCAATCAGGACAGGATTTCAGGACATGGACCGGATGGGGCTGCTGCATGGCGGCCCCGAACTGGAAGTTCTGATTGCCCGTCATGGTCAGGTCCAGGCCGTGCTGTGCGGGCATATGCATCGGGCTATACAGGGCTCAATTGGTGGTGCGCCGGTTCGGGTGGCCCCGTCCGCCTCGCACCAGATCGCTTTTGATCTCAGGCCGTCCGAGCCCTATCGGCTGACGGCCGAGCCGCCGCAATACATGATGCACCTTTGGGCTGGGGAGACCCTGGTGAGCCATTCCGTATTTGTTGAAGGTGCGGATTGAACGAATTCAAAGTGACGGCGCAAGGATTTCCGGACCGTTGAATGGTCTTGATGTCGACCCTTGTCTTTCTGTGCCGGGGCTTCCCCATGCAAGACTAAGGCTGCTTCTCGGTGGCCGCATGGGCGCCGGAATTCCTTAGATCCATCGCGTCCGCCGGACGGAACGTGTCGACGCGGGCGAGGTTCCATGGGGCAGCGAAAGCGCTTGGGCAATCCTCCTCGAAGAGCTGACCCGGCTTCAGCCGGTGGTGCAGGATGCTGTCCGGATCGGTCGCGCGGATATGCAGCGTTTCGGGGCGGATCTGGCTTGGGTCGTCCAGTCCCATGGCGCCCAGCATCTCGGCGAAGCCGCGCAGGGTGTTGCGGTGGAAATTGGCGACCCTTTTGTATTTATCCTCGACGACGAGGCCGCGCTGGCGTGTCGGGTCCTGGGTCGCGACGCCGGTCGGGCAGCGGTTGGTGTGGCATGAGCGGGCCTGGATGCAGCCGACCGCGAACATGAAGCCGCGGGCCGCGTTGCACCAGTCTGCGCCGAGGGAGAGGGCGGTGGCGATATCCGCGCCCGAGATGATCTTCCCGCTGGCGCCGATGCGGATATGCTCGCGGATTCCGGCGCCGACAAGTGTCATGTGGACGAAATGCAGGCCTTCGCGCAGTGGCATGCCGAGATGGTCGGTGAATTCCACGGGGGCTGCGCCGGTCCCGCCTTCCTTGCCGTCGACGACGATGAAATCGGGGTAGGTTCCGGCCGCGATCATCGCTTTGCAGATCGCCATGAACTCATGCAGATGGCCAACGCAGAGTTTGAAGCCGACTGGCTTGCCGCCGGACAAGCGGCGTAATTCCGCAAGGAAAGCGACAAGCTCGTTCGGTGTCGAGAACGCGGGATGCGCGGATGGCGAGACGCAATCCCGCCCCATCGGAATGCCGCGCGTCTCGGAAATCTCGGGCGTGATCTTGGAAGCGGGCAGCACGCCGCCATGGCCCGGCTTTGCGCCTTGGGAGAGCTTGAGCTCCACCATCTTGACCTGCGGATCGGCGGCGGTTGCAGAAAATTTCTCCGGGTCGAACATGCCATCATCGGTGCGGCAGCCGAAATAGCCCGACGCGATTTGCCAGATCAGATCACCGCCATGCCGGCGATGATAGGATGAGATCGAGCCCTCGCCGGTATCGTGCGCGAAGCCGCCGGTCGCCGCTCCCCGGTTCAATGCCTCGATCGCGTTGGCGCTGATCGCGCCGAAGCTCATGCCCGAGATATTGAGCAGGGAAATGTCATAAGGCTGCACGCAGTCAGGCCCGCCGACGCGGCGCCGAAAGTTGTGCTGCTCCAGATGCACCGGCGCCAGGGAATGCGTGAAATATCCGTATCCGGCCTTGTAGACATCCAGTTGCGTGCCGAAAGGAACCGTTTCTTGCTCCTGCTTGGCGCGTTGATAGACGAGTGAGCGTTGTTCCCTGTTGAAGGGGTAGGCGTCGGCGTCGCTTTCGATCAGGTACTGACGGATTTCCGGGCGGATCCCCTCGAACAGCCAGCGCATATGGGCGATGACCGGATAGTTCCGCAACAGGCTGTGACGACTCTGCAACAGGTCTCTGATGCCAAGTAATGCAAGCGGTGTGGCGACGGCAAAGGCAATCCACGCCCAGACCAGGCCGGACAGGGCCAGGCCTATGGAGATAAACGCGGCTGCGGTGATCGCAGCGAAAAATGCAAAACGCACGCGGGTGCTCCCTGCGTTGAAATGAGACCGTTCGGCACGGTAACCGCGCCATGATAAGAGGAAAAGCTGGCGGGGCGGGTTTTCTGTGTGCTTGAAGCTGAATTCTATATCACCCTCGTATTGCACTTTGTTTTTCCGGGATTGCCGAGTCCCCGGTCTCGCGCTTTAATTGTATGCAGGGCGAGAGGACGTGATGTATTCAAAGCGGGGCGGCTATCTGAAAAGCGTTATCTCTCACGCGATCATAGCGATTGCGCTTCTCGTTGTGATGTCCGTGATGGACCCGCTCGGCATGCGTTCCGCGAGCACAATGCTGATGCGCGATACGGTGGAGCGCATTTTGCGGAAGGTGCCTCCCGTGCCTGGGATCTGGGATTGGGGCGATCCGCGCGTCCATCAGACGGCAAAGCAGGTCGCCGAACAGATCGCGAGCCGGAACGGAGGAAAGTTGCCGGAAGGTGAGCCTCCGGAAGAGTTTCTCGACAATCATCTCTCTAAATGGACCCCCATTCATCTCATACTTTTCGATGAGCTTGCCGCCAATACGGGACGCCAGGAAGCCTCTCTTGATGGTGCCATTCTCGGATTGCCCCTGGAGGACATAACCGGGCTTCTGAGATATCTGGCTGAGCAAGGGGTGTCGGTCATTTTCATCGACATCCGTTTTATCAACGAGTTTTCCTATTCGCATGATTTTTGCGGCGATGTGATCCCGGAGTGGAACAGGATCGTTCGTAAGCCGGAGATGTCCGGCGATCCGGAAGAGGAGGACGGCCAGAAAGATCCGGATCAACAGAACGAAGAGAGCGCTAAGGCGGACTCACGTCCCTATCTCTTCGTTGCGGGGCATGCGCCGCTTGTAACCCGACATACTTCTGAAATGCTCTGGGATGGGCGTGCGGACAAGCTGCCCGCTCTTGCCCACCGTGACGCGCGTCATACAATTCGGCCATGTCTGTCCGATGTGGCGGCCGTTTTACAGACGGAATGGCAGCCGCTTCTCGGGACTTATCCCGTGACGGTGGACAGGCTTCACGATCCGTTCGCCTGGTTGAAAGATACGGAAAAGTCTGATCGCTGGCGCTACGCGCCGGCGGTGGAAATGCTGCGAGCCTGGTGCACGCATGAGAATGCGGTGGTCCGTGATCTCGACAGTTGCCGCTGGGCGGACAGTCTGAAGCCGGAGCGCGGCAAGGAAATTGCCGCGCGCAGCGCGATGGCGCTCGACTGGGTGCATATGCTGCCCGCCGTTTACGGGCGCTCCATGCGCGAGCGCTGCCTGGGCGGGAATGAAGAAGGGAATGAGCGAGAGCATTTACGTGTCGTAGAGCAGGATCCGGATCCCTGGTCGCAATGGAATGTGATGCTGGAGGACGTGGTCGACCAGCTCTTTCTCCAGCTCGTGGTGCCGGTAGACAGCGCCCATGACCGTATCCCGGACCCGGAATGTTTGATGCCGGCGGTTTGGGATGGCTGGCTGAGTGAGTATGAAAGACCCGATTATTGGAACGATACCTTTCGGAATGCGCTGTTCGGATCAGCCGTGATCGTTGGGACGGCATATGAGAACGGGGCCGACTGGCACCATTCACCGACCACGGGGATGGTCCCCGGGGCACGCCTGCACAGCGTTGCGTTACAGTCATTAATATGGCGTGGGGAGGATTATCTCTCGGACTACGCGAGCGTCGGAGCGATAAACAAACTCCTTTTGCTCGAGATCGGAATGCTGCTCGTGGGGATTATGCTGTTCGAAGCGTTTCCCTATAGATGCTCGTGGTTCCGCTTTTCGCATGTTTTTGATTTCGGTACTGCTGACTGCGCGCGCAATGTCTCAGAGACCAAGGAGGTGGATATCAGGTCGCCGGCGCTGTGGGGGCGGGGTGCCAAAGCCGATTATGAAAATGCCGCTGACGGGCTGATCATATTTCAGTTTGTTTTCGTGCTGATCGCGTTGGCTGGATGCATTATTGCGAGATGGTGGTTGAACGCACCAGTCCCGGACATAATTTCCATCGGGTTTGGCATCGCTGCTACCTATTCGGTCCGTCTGGTTGAGAGTTTATCTGACGGCGCTTCCTCGCTCATCGGGATGCTTTTATCGCGCCGTGTATTTTTTATTCTTGTTGTCATCTGTTTCATTCTGATTCCGACCGCGATAGCCCTTGGAGGGAGGCCTTTTTACTGGCATCTCTGGTTCGTCGCCATGGCCCTGTTTGGCGGGTTGATCGTACTTTCCATCGCCGCTGTTTATCACTGGGGCCTCGCTGGATATATCGAGCGACGTACGCGCAAATGAGGCAATTGCAGTGTTGAGTTCGCGATAAAAGAGTGGTTAAAATCAGGTAAATATTTCACTAAAAAGGACCGATTGTTATGCAAAATACAAATCGTTTCGCGCGCTACTCAATAGTAGCCACTGCGGTCCTTCTCGTCTTGGCTCTGGCTTTTCCGGAAACTGTCCTCGCCGACTATCCGAAGCGCAAGATTCTTTGCGTACGAGGAAGTACGGATACGATGATCGATATTGTCGCGGAGAATAACCGCGCACACCTTCTTGAGAAGATCGCGGTGAAGGACCTTGGTCCGGTCTCGGAGGTTGCTTTCAATCGCGGGGCTCGCACTGCAGGTATCCCTGCGAGCGCACCAACCAGATGGGTCAGGGTCGCCGATGTTGTGCTGGCTCCCCGTTCCGCCGGTGTGACGGCAGCGAAGAAATCGGGCAAGGCGGCGAGTGGGGCTCAACTTGGTGGAGCTCCAACGGATCCATGCGCAGGCAACGTGAATTGATTTTTTAATATATTTTCTAGGAATGCGCCGGTTTGGCCGGGCGGACGCGGGAAAAAGTGATGTGGAAACCCTACTTTCGAGTTCTTAAGCTTGTTCTTCTCGCGGCTTTTCTCTCGTCGACAAGTTTCGGCGCCAAAGGTGCGGTGCGTCTAGAACTCGCTCCGGCTGCGGAGCAACCGCGTGCGCCGCTGGCGGTTGACGGACCGGAAGCAATGGTTGACCTGCCAGACGTCCGGGAGCGGTTGCGGGATATTGCTGCCAAGCTTCTGTCCCATTCCGATCCGTCCAGTGCGGCGATCCGACCGGACATTTTCATCACCACAGACAGTAGTGGTGCGATGGCGACTGAAAGCGGCGATATTTTTATCGGTATTGGGTTGCTGCAGGATGTCTTCAGAAATGAGCAATCTGATGATGTGATTGCGTTCGTGCTCGCGCATGAGTTGGCACATCTTCAACACGATCATCTCGGTAATGAGCGCACGGCGAATGATCTGGATAATGCCGTGCGGCGCTTTCTGGGGCTGCTCGGGGCCGCACAAGAATTAGTGGCAGAAATCAAAAGTGCTGGGCTTGCTTTGTCCGCGGATGACACGGAAAGCCTCGATCAGGGCATCTCGGCACTGATTGCTTCGGTGAAAGCATTGCAGGCCGTGCAGACGGGCATCCTGATGCACGCTTTTAATCGCGAGCAAGAACTTGAAGCTGACGAGGTTGCTCTCGAGACGATGTGGCGCGCGAAATATAGCCCCGACCAATCTTTGGAAATCTTACAGGATCTTAAAAAACAAAGGCAGGCGGTTTACGTACAGACAGCAGATGCGATCCGTAGCGCCGCGAATGCCGCGAAGGTCATTTTCAAGATAGGGAAAAAATACCAGGAAGGTATCGGGAGCGGGATCTTGCCATTCGATCCGACTGACTTGATTTTCGACCTCGCCGGAGAAGGTATGGTGGCCACTTTCTGCGAATTTGCAGAATCTCATCCGACGATCGAGAAGAGAATCGAAAAGATCGAGACTATATTGAAGGAAACTCTCAAGTACAAAAGCTTGGCAACTAAAATAGATTTCGTAGATTACCTTGGCACACCTGAAAGCGGCCTTCCCGCCAAATACGCGGAACTGGAAGCTGCCCGCGCAGTTGAGAATAGTCTGGAAGTGGCGCTGGTAAAGAGAAATCCATTGCGGACAAAAGAAGGATGCGGCGCAGAGGACGGCAAGTCTGCCGGTGAGAAGCTGGGCAAGAAGGTCGGCGATGCAATAGGTGGGTTTTTCAGCACGATCATTCCTTCCGATCTTGTGGACTCCAAGCCGGTTGAGCATCAGCCAACCGTGGACATATCTGGTGAGCTTTCCGGTCTTGGAAAACAGGCTCTGGCCGCTATCAAGGATCGGAAAGGGCAGAATTACGCTCTTGGGTGGACCGCCTTTGCCAGAGTAAGGGCCGAGCAGGAACGGTTCAGCGATGCCCTCGAGAATTTCAAGATTGCCCGACGTGGGAACGAAGCTGCGGCCAGGGTTGACCGCCTGCTGGCTCTCACCCAAGCCAAAATGGGGGCGCATGACAAAGCCGCTGAGACGCTCTCCGCTATCGAAATGCGGTATGGTGCCGAATGGGTGCCTGATCTTGCACTGGAGCTTGCAATCAGGGCTCGTTCTGTGAAGCGTATTTTGCCGGCATTGCTTTCCTGTGGCAGAAACCCGCATTTCTATGTCAAGGAACGCTGCCTTACGACAGCGTTGGAATTCCGACCGGAATTACAGGCATTGGGCGTCGATCCGGATGCGGCGATCAAAATTGGTGATGATTCGGATGAGCCGTTCTGGAAAAAGTTCCTCTGATCTGTCGTCTGCTTTTCAATTCAGCCCGCTTGCCTGAGGGACTGTAAACGCGCATGCCCTCGAGGACCGCGCGACTAATCAGCAAGTCGTTGAAGATCAAGATATTTGGTGCACCCGACAGGATTCGAACCTGTGACCTCTGCCTTCGGAGGGCAGCGCTCTATCCAGCTGAGCTACGGGTGCATGCCTGGTGCCGGGCGGGAGCCGCACGGCTGAGCGAGCGGAACCTACCCTTGGGCGCGGCGTGGCGCAAGGGGAAAGCGCTGGTGTTTTTCAATCCTCGAACGGACAGAAATCCGGAAGCGGCCGTGCTCCGTTGCCGGGGCTGATTTCCGCTCCGCTCGGCAGTGCGGCTGCCGGATCGCCGAGCCATGCGGCGATGTCGGTGCTGACCCGGTCGCCATGCAGATCCCGGAACAGCATGTGATAGCCGTCTTCATAGAGGGCGAGCCGCCAGTGCCGCCCGTTTGTGCCGTCGTCGGGAAGGGTCGCCAGCATGCGGCAGGTCGGGCCGCGCGGGATGATGCCGTCCTGTTCGCCATAGAGCACCAGCAGCGGCGTGGAGATACGCGGAGCGGCGGCGAGGGCGTCGTCCATCAGGCCGGTTAAACCCCAGGCAACCTCGATCCGGGTCTCCTTGATCATCATCGGGTCATGGTAAAGCCGTCGCAGCATCTCGATATTGTCGGATGGCGGGCTGGGCAGGCTTTGTGGCCGGACACGGATGCGCGGCACGGTGTGCGCGGCCAGGGTCAGGATAAAGCGTTTCCAGGGTGCCAGAGTGCTGCGGCCCCAGACGGCTGGTGCCGAGAGCACGGCGCCGTCCAGTCGTGGAGGTGTGGCGCTGGCGAGCGCGGCCATGATCACGGCACCGCCCATGCTTTCGCCGAGAGCATAGACCGGTAGATGCGGATGGGCCGCGCGGAGCAGGCCGGAGACCGTGTCGAGGTCGTCGGTCATGGCGCCGGTTCCGGCCCAGTCTCCACGCATGGAGGTGCCGCCGAAGCCACGCTGGTCATAGGCATAAACCAGTAATCCATGCCGTGCGAGCAAGGGGCCGAGATCCCGGTAGGCGCCGGAATAATCGTTGAGGCCATGTAATGCGATAATCACGGCGCGGGGCAGCTCTTCCGGTGCCCAGCGCCGGTAGGGCAGTTCTGCCCCGTCCGGCATGATGAAGACGTCATCAAGGATCGCGGCGGGCCGGTGTGCCTCAAGCCGGGGCGTTATGCCCGGCGCGCAACCGGCCAGGGCGATCAGAAGCGCGACGCAGGACCAGCGCGCCTGTCGAAACAATTCACGCCGCATGAAAGCGGTCTGTCTCCGGATTCTTGCTGGTGAGAGCGAGGAAGATATCTTCGAGATCGCTCTCGTCGGTGCTGATGTCCTGGATGTGGAAATCCGCAGCGGCCAGAGCACCGAGGATGCGGGCGATCGGACCGTCGCTCTTGCGGAACGTGAAGGTCAGCCGGTTTTCCCCGGAGATTTCCACTTCGAAAGGCTGCAGCGGTTGCGGCAGCGTGCCGACGCTCTCTGGAAGCCTCTCGGCGACCGTGACCGTGACCGACTTGAAGTCGATCCTGCGCATCAGGGTTTCCTTGGTCTCGCAGGCAATGACCTCGCCGTGATTGATGATGGCGATGCGGTCGCAAAGCGCCTCGGCTTCTTCCAGATAATGCGTGGTCAGCAGAATGGTGACGCCATGCCGGTTAAGTTCGCGGACATTGTCCCACAGCTTGCGGCGCAGCTCGATATCGACGCCTGCGGTGGGCTCGTCCAGAACCAGGATTGGCGGGTTATGTACCATCGCCTTGGCCACCAGCAGGCGGCGCTGCATGCCGCCGGATAGCGAGCGGGTATAGGCATCGGCCTTGTCGCCGAGTTCGACCAGATCAAGAATTTCTTCCGTACGACGCTCTGCTTTTGGCACGCCATAGAGCCCTGCCTGAAGATCCAGCAACTCGCGAGGGGTGAAGAAGGCGTCGATATTCAGCTCCTGCGGCACGATACCGATGGCGGCCCGGGCCTGACGCGGATCCTCGTCGATATCGATTCCCCAGACCTTCGCGGTGCCGGCGGTCTTGTTCACCATGCCGGCAAGGATATTGATCAGGGTCGATTTGCCGGCGCCGTTCGGGCCCAGCAGGGCGAAGATCGAGCCGCGCGGCACGGCAAGGTCGATGCCTTTCAGGGCGTGCTTTTGCCGGGGGCTGCCAGCTTTCCCGTAAACCTTTTCAAGGCCTTTGATTTCCAGGGCGAGGTCGGGAGCGGATTGAGACGGTATGGGATGTGTCGGCACAGAGCTGACCTTTTTCAGGCGATTGAAAAACCATGTCGAATGGCTATTATCTCCCGGCATTCCGGGAACGGAAACTGCGCTTAATATAGGTACGATGCGGAGAAGGACCAGTCAGATGGCAAAACCGTTCGAAGTGATCACTGTTTCGGAGAAGCGTGTTGCCTGCGATGGCGGCAAGGGTTCGCTCGGACATCCAAAGGTTTTCCTTACCGTCGGCGACGAAGGCAAGGTGACCTGCCCCTATTGCTCCCGCGAGTTTGTCTATAGCGCGCCGGTGGCCGGCGAAAGCGCGGCCTAGACGCGGGTAGTGGCCGCCGCCGGGGGTGTCTTGCCTCTGAGCGGCCAGTAAACATTGCCGTCAATCTTCTTAACCGCGACGGCGAGCAGCTCGTAGCTCGCTTCTGCCGGTTTGATGTCTACGTGCTCGAACCCCGCATCCCGCAGCTTTTGCTCCAAATTTTTCGCAGTGAACGCTGTCCGGTGGGCCATGAAATGGTTGCCCTTTTCGATCTCCCAGCTTGCGCCGAATAATATATCCATCGGCATGACCGGGTTTTTTTCCCCGTCGACAATGGAGGTGTAGAGTTCCTTCTCTACGCCAACTTGTAGGATTGCCCGGCAGATCTGTTCCAGATTTGGGGTTCGGATAATGAGGAAACCCGTATCGTCCAGTACTCTGTGGAAGTTTGCCAGGCACTTTGGCACTTCATGGAATTCCAGATGTTCCAGATTGTGCTTGGAGAACAGGTAATGGGCGGAGCCGTCCGGAATGGTCGCCAAAGTGCGGATGTCGTCGATCACGTCCGGATTGACGCCGGGATCGATATCCACTCTGACCTCACGCCATTCATTCTCGAAATCGAGCGGCGGCAGGGCTTCCTTGCCCTGGTGGCCGCATCCCACATGGAGCAGGGTTTTCATCCCGGCCGTTTCCTGAATTGTCGTCATTGTGGGCCGTATTCTTTCTGCTGATTGACAGGCATATGATGAATACAGCCGCCGTCACTGCCTTTCAATCGCCGTTCTTGGTATTGTTCGGCGGCGGGCGCGCCTATTCGCTTGTCATGGGCACCGCCGCCGCTAGACTCACCCCGCAGCCGATTTACGAAGCCAGTTTCTGGATCCCTTGATGACCGATATCGCCGCGTCCGACGTCCCCAGCGCCATTTCCGACACGGAAAACCATCTCTATCTGGTGGACGGCTCCGGCTATATTTTCCGTGCGTTCCACGCCCTGCCGCCGATGAGGCGGTCCGACGGCACGCCGACAAATGCGGTATTCGGCTTTACTAACATGCTGATGAAACTGGTCGAGGATCTGGAAGCGGATCATGTCGCGGTGATTTTCGATACCAAGCGGCTGACCTTCCGGAACGACATCTATCCGGACTACAAGGCGAACCGGGACGAGCCGCCGGAGGATCTGCGGCCGCAATTCGCGCTGATCCGGGATGCCGTCCGGGCCTTCAACGTGCCCTGCCTCGAGATGGAGGGGTACGAGGCGGACGACCTGATCGCGACCTATGCCCTGCAGGCAAAGCAAAAGGGCATGCGGGTCACGGTGGTCTCTTCCGACAAGGATCTGATGCAGCTCGTCGATGATGGCGTCGACATGTTCGATCCGATGAAGAACCGGGCGATCGGGCGTGCCGAGGTGATCGAGAAGTTCGGCGTCGGGCCGGAGCGGGTGGTCGATGTGCAGTCGCTGGCGGGCGACAGCGTCGACAATGTACCGGGCGTTCCGGGGATCGGGATCAAGACGGCGGCGCAGCTGATCAATGAATATGGCGATCTCGACACGCTGCTGGCCCGGGCGGAGGAGATCAAGCAACCGAAACGGCGGCAGAACCTGATCGAATTCGCAGACCAGGCCCGGATCTCCCGCGATCTGGTCCGGCTGAAGGACGATGTCGCTGTCACCGAGCCGCTGGAGCGGCTGACGGTGGAGGATGCGGACATTGCCACCGTGCTGGCCTTCCTGAAGGAAATGGAATTCAAGCGGCTGATCGTCCGGTTCGAGTCGGAACTGGCGGATGGTGCCGCCGCGGCAACGCCGGGCGCCGCACCGGCGGAAGGGTCCGTCGGCTCACCCAATCCGGCCGGAGATGTCAGCTACGAGCTGGTGCAGGACGTCGCCGATCTTAAGCGCTGGATCGCGGCCGCTCATGCCGAGGGAACGGTCGCCGTCGATACCGAGACGACTTCGCTCAACGCCATGCGGGCGGATCTGGTCGGCGTCTCGATGAGCGTCGCGCCGGGCAAGGCCTGTTACATCCCGTTGGGGCACACGGCGGGAGAGGCGCAGGGTAATTTGCTCGGTGGTTCAGATGGCGGTGAGGACGGGCCGAAACAGATCCCCCGTGACGAAGCGCTGGCGCTGCTGAAGCCTCTGCTGGAAGACTCGTCGGTGCTGAAGGTGCTGCATAATACGAAATACGATGCACTGGTGCTGGCGCGGGAAGCCAATGGCGGCATAGCGCTTGGCCCGGTGGATGACACCATGTGCATCTCCTATGTGCTTGAGGGCGGCATGCACGGGCATGGTCTGGACGACCTGTCGGAGCTGCATTTCGATCATACCAACATCAAGTTCGCGGATGTCTGCGGCAAGGGAAAGACGCAGATCCCGTTCAGCGATGTCGCGCTGGAAAAGGCGCTGGATTACGCGGCCGAAGACGCGGACATGACGATCCGTCTGCATCGCAAGCTGCGTCCGGAATTGCCGAAAGCCGGACTTTCGACCGTTTACGAAACGCTGGAGCGGCCATTGATTCCGGTGCTGGTCGGCATGGAGAAGGCGGGCATCAAGGTCGACCCGCAGATCCTGCGCGCCATGTCGAAGGATTTCGAGAAGCGGCTGGAAGAGCTGGCGGTGCAGATCCACGAGCTGGCCGGGGAAGAGTTCAAGATCGGTTCGCCCAAGCAGCTTGGCGAGATCCTGTTCGACAAGATGAGCCTGCCCGGCGGCAAGAAGGGCAAGACCGGCGCCTATGCGACCGGAGCGGATATTCTGGAGGAACTGGCGGCGAAGGGTCACGATCTGCCGGCCCGGGTGCTGGACTGGCGCCAGCTCGCCAAGCTGAAATCGACTTACACGGACGCACTGGTGGAGGCGATCAATCCCGAGACCGGGCGCATCCACACGTCATATTCCATGACCGGTGCCAGCACGGGCCGTCTGAGCTCGAACGATCCGAACCTGCAGAACATCCCGATCCGCTCGGAAGAGGGGCGGAAGATCCGTACCGCTTTCGTGGCCGAGTCCGGGCACAAGCTGCTGGCGGTCGACTATTCCCAGATCGAGCTGCGTCTGGTTGCCGATATCGCCGATATCGAAAGCCTGAAGCAGGCTTTCCGGGACGGCATCGATATTCATGCCCAGACAGCGTCCGAAGTCTTCAACGTGCCTCTGAAGGACATGGATCCGACCACCCGCCGTAATGCCAAGGCGATCAATTTCGGCATCATCTACGGCATTTCCGCCTTCGGTCTCGCCCGCCAGCTCGGCACCGAGCCGGGTGTGGCGAAGAAATATATCGACGCCTATTTCGAACGCTTCCCGGGCATCCGCGACTATATGGACAAGACCAAGGCGGCGGCGCGTGAGGACGGTTATGTCACCACTTTGTTCGGGCGGCGCATCCATATTCCGGGCATCAAGGACAACAATCCGGCCCGCCGCGCCTTCTCAGAGCGCGCGGCGATCAACGCGCCGATCCAGGGCTCGGCCGCCGACGTGATCAAGCGCGCGATGGTTAGGATCGGCCCAGCGATTAAGGAAGCCGGACTGAAGGCGACGATGCTGCTGCAGGTACATGACGAATTGCTGTTCGAGGTGCCGGAGGCGGAGGTTGAGGAAACCACGGCACTGGTCCGCAAGGTGATGGAAAGCGCGGCCGATCCGGTGGTGCGGCTTTCCGTTCCGCTGGTGGCCGACGCGGGTGTCGGCGACAGCTGGTCCGAAGCGCACTGAGGCGGCCCGAGGCCGTGGAGGAACAATGAGCAAACCCGCCAAACCCGCCCCAAAGGGCGATCCCGTTCCGGTCGTGGTCCGCCAGGCGGAAGAGCGGGACAAGGACCGGCTGGTCGAGATCATGGATGCCTGCTGGGAGGCCACCTGGATGCCGTTCATGCCCCCGGCCGTCCCGGCGCGCTACCGGAATGAAAATCTCGGCCGTGCCTTTGTCGAAAACGCCTGGCAGACCTGCCGGGTGGCCGAAGACACGACCGGGAAACACGGCGTTACCGGCTTCTCTTTCCTGCTCGACAAGCAGATCAAGACGATCCAGGTGCCGCCGAAAATGCAGCATCGCGGCGTCGGTCGCGCGCTTCTGGAGGATGCGGAGGCGGAACTGGCCAAAGCCGGCCATGCGAGCGCCTATGTCGAATGCGACGTCTTCAATGCACGCGCGGCGGTCTTCTACCGCGCCATGGGCTACGAGGAAACCGGCCGCATCGACACGGATATGCTCGGCTACAAACTCGCGACGCATGTGTTCGAAAAACCGCTCGGCAGCAAGTAGCGACCACTCGAACTACGCCGTTTCAGCCAGCCATTTCTCCGCCGCTTCCGCTTCATCCATCCCGAACCCTTTCATCTCAAGCCCCGGGATCAGCGCGCCTTCGATATCGGCGGCGGTGCGAAGCCAGGCTTCGTCGCTGAGCACGGCGCAACGGTCGAACTTGCCGAGCAGGCCGAAGAGTTTTGGCAGATGCTCAAACTTCACGGCCATGGCGCTGAGGGATGGCCAGGGGAAGTGGTGCAGGCGGTAGAGAAGCTGGCCGTGTTCGATGCCTTCCGATTTCTCGATCAGCTCTTCGATGGCCCTGCGCATGGTCTCTTCATCAATGGAAGAGGCATTGAATTCCATGTCGATGCGGTTTTCGGCGGGTTTGGTGATCTTGATCATCTGAGCCTCCGGTCCGTGTGCCTGAACAGGATATGGGGACGGCGGAGGCGAAACGAAGAGCGGGCTGTCGCGGTTATTTTTAGCCGTTTTCCCGGCCGCAGAGCCGGGATCTTCCGGGCATGGAGGTGAGGCGGGCTGCTTGAGGTCCCGGATCAAGTCCGGGAAGATGATCTGAAGAGGCGCGCGTGAAAACAGAAAAGGCCGCCCGGAGGCGGCCTTTCGTATCGGTAACCAGCTGCGATCAGGCGGCGGCTTTCACCCCGGCTTCGATCACGGCAGCTTCGACATATTCCTCGAACTGCTGGAAATTTTCCTGGAAGCGGGCGCGAAGCTCGGAGGCGGTGGCGTCGTAGCCGGCCTTGTTTTCCCAGCTGTTGCGCGGGTCGAGCACTTCGGACGGTACGCCCGGGCAGCTTTCCGGGATAAAGAGGCCGAAATGCGGCTCCTGCTTCACCGGAACGTCGTCCAGCTTGCCCGCCAGCGCGGCCCGGACCATGGCGCGGGTGAAGGCGATTTCCATGCGCTTGGCGCCGGAGCCGGCGCGGCCGCCCTGCCAGCCCGTGTTCACCAGCCAGCAGGTGGCGCCGTGCTCGGCGATGCGTTCGCGTAGCATTTCGCCATAGACGCTCGGATGGCGCGGCATGAAGGGAGCACCGAAGCAGGTGGAGAAAGTCGCCTGCGGATCGTTGCCGAGACCTTTTTCCGTCCCGGCCACACGGGCCGTGTACCCCGAGAGGAAGTGGTACATGGCCTGTTCCGGTGTCAGCTTTGAGATCGGCGGCAGCACGCCGAACGCGTCCGCCGTCAGCATCATGATGTGCTTCGGATGGGCCGCCGTGCCGGAAAGATCCGTGTTCGGAATGTAGTGTATCGGATAGCAGGAACGGCTGTTCTCGGTCAGGCTGCCGTCGTCGAAATCCACTTCCCGGGTTTCCGGATCGTAGACCACGTTTTCCAGCACCGTGCCGAAACGCTGCGAGGCGGCGTAAATCTCCGGCTCGGCTTCCTCGGACAGCCGGATCACCTTGGCGTAGCAGCCGCCCTCGAAATTGAAGATACCCTTGTCGGACCAGCCATGCTCGTCATCGCCAAGCAGGATGCGGGTGCCGTCGGAGGAGAGCGTCGTCTTGCCGGTACCGGAGAGGCCGAAGAAGATGGCGCTGTCGCCATTCTCCGCAACGTTTGCCGAACAGTGCATCGGCATGACGTTCCGGTCCGGCAGCAGGTGATTGAGGATGCCGAAGATCGATTTCTTGATCTCGCCCGCGTACCAGCTGCCGCCGATGACGACGAGGCGCTTGTCGAAATTGACCAGGATGAAGGTCTCGGAATTCAGGCCATCCGCTTCGCCTGCTGCCTGCAGGCCGGGAGCCTGGAGCACGGTGAATTGCGGCTCGAAACCGTCGAGCTCCTTGCGCTCGGGGCGGCGGAACATGTTCTTGGCGAAGAGATTGTGCCAGGCGGTCTCGGTCACCACGCGCACCGGGAGGCGGTAATCCTCATCGGCGCCGGCATAGCAGTCGAGTACGTAGCAGTCGCGGCTCTGCATGTATCCGGCGAGGCGCCGGTGCATCTCGTCGAACAGCTCCGGCGTGCAGGGCCGGTTCACGGCGCCCCAGTTGATCTGGTCATGGACCGACGGCGTGTCGACGATGAATTTGTCCTTGGGAGAGCGGCCCGTATGCTTGCCGGTCTCGACAGCGAAGGCGCCGCCGGGGACAATCTGGCCCTCGTCATTGCGGATCGCATGTTCGTAGAGTTCCGCTTCGGAGAGGTTCCAGTAAGCGGTTCCGAGATTGAACAGCCCGTGCTGTTCCAGATCCTTCGCGGATCGTTCCTGGCCCATGTGACGCGTTTCCTCGATCTAGCTTCTTATAAATCCATGCGGAAATTTCTGGTCTTCTCTGCGGCTCCGCTCCGCCCAAGCAGGGATTGTTACGGATCTGCTTCGGCGATTGCAACCGCCCGGACCCCTCTAGACTGGAAAAAATGGCTGATTATTCCGCGGCACTCTGCCGCGCATGTTTCGCCAGACCGACAAGCGCCTTGCGAGTCTCGTCGGCATCCCGGACCGGTGCGTCGTAATCAAGCCGGGCAATCTCGCCGCCGAGCCGCAGGTCGCAGCCCTCGGTATCGCAGCCTGTCATCTCCCAGCCGGTGCCCTCACGGCCGAGCAGGACCGAGGCATAGAGCTGGTTCGCGTCGGTATGATCCTCATTCATATGGGCGACGATCCCGGCTTCCGCCTCTTCCAGTGCAGGCGCCCGTTCAGACAGGATATCCGCCGCCTCGACCCAGTGGATCTTGCCGAACCCGGCGACGATATGCGCCCGCTCGACCGCGACACGGTAGAAATTGAAATCCCCGAACCCGGCGAACATGCGGGCTGACGGATGACGGCGCAGATAGCGCTCCGCCAGACGCTCGTCCCCGATCTTTTCCACCCGGCCAAGCACGGAGGCCCGGGCGCCGGTCAGCGGCTCGGCGAGACCGGCGGTGCCATCGAACAACAGACAGACACGCGGGTCGGCCTTCAGGTTCGTCGTGTGTTCGGCGAGGTCGGACAGCAACATCAGCGGACTGCCGTCCTGATCGGTGGCGGCCATGACGAGAGAGCCGTAGGGCCAGCCGCTGTCACCGGCCATGCCGGTGGAGAGCGTCGCCCGGTCAAGCCGGCGCATCAGGGAGCGGATTTGTGCGCCGGGAGCAAGCGCGCGGGGGTCTGCTGTGCCCATCTTCATCACGTCCTGTCATTCATGTGTCGGGAACAGGGCCATCAAAATGAAGCGCCGCGCTTTATGCAAGCGGGATGATCCGGACCCGGCGGATCGTGCCTGTGTCATTTTGAAGGTGTGATTTTAATCATGGTTGTCGAAACAATGCCTTGGCGCGGCCACAGCATTGCCTCATTCCGCCGCCATTTCCATATGCGGGTTAAAGGTACATACCGCTCCGGCTGGCCCCGGAGAGCGGAAACGTGCAAAATCGGGGGCGCCGTTCTTCGGCGGAAAGGAATCCAGGCATGAATACGATCGCGCTGGTCGATGACGACCAGAATATTCTCACCTCTGTTTCCATCGCGCTTGAGGCCGAGGGCTTCGACGTGCGCACCTTCAAGGATGGTGAAGAGGCGCTGCGCGGGCTGACCCAGCGGCCGGTGGATCTCGCCATTCTCGATATCAAGATGCCCCGCATGGATGGCATGGAGCTGCTGTCCAGGCTGCGCCGGCAGAGCGCCCTGCCGGTGATCTTCCTGACCTCGAAGGATGACGAGCTGGACGAGATGCTCGGCTTGAAGATGGGCGCGGACGATTACATCACCAAACCGTTCTCCCAGCGTCTGCTGATCGAGCGGATACGGGCGCTGCTGCGGCGCCAGGAGCTGGCCCAGGACGAAGCCAATCCGGCCAGCGATTCCGTACTCTCGCGCGGTGATCTGGTGATGGACGGCTCGCGCCATCTGAGTGCCTGGAAGGGCAAGCCGGTGCCGTTGACCGTGACCGAATTCCTGATCCTGCGCTCACTCGCCACCCGGCCGGGCCACGTCAAGAACCGGGACCAGCTGATGGATGCCGCCTATGGCGACGCGGTCTATGTGGACGACCGGACGATCGACAGCCATATCAAGCGCATCCGGAAGAAATTCAAGGGCGTGGACGATGATTTCGAACAGATCGAGACGCTGTACGGGGTCGGGTACCGGTATCGTGATCCGGCCCTGGTAGCCGCCGGCCCGGCATGAGCCTGTCCTGGGGGGAGGGACTGCGCGCCGCGCTGAAGTGGCGTGGCTCGGGGGACTCGTCTGATCGTGCGAACAGGACGGACGCTGCGGAGCAATCCGCACCGAACCGTTCGGGCATGGATCGTTCCGGCATGGACCGGACGGCGGCGGAAACCCCGCGCCGCAGACCCAGAATTTCCGGGCTGACGCTGCGCATTCTGGCGATCAATCTGTTCGCGGTCGCTATCCCTCTCTTTGGCCTGCTCTATATGGACCGCTATCAGGACAGCCTGATCGAGGCGGAACTGGAAGCCCTGACCCGGCAGGGCAGTATCTTTGCCAAGGGTGTCGCGGCGCTTGCCGTCGAGCCCGAATATTCCGAAGCAACGCAATTGTCCAAGGATCTGGTGCGCCGCATGGTGCGGCATGCCTCGGATCAGTTCGGCACGCGTTTGCGGCTGTTCGCGCCGGACGGGCATCTGATGGCCGACAGCAACAGTTTCGGGCGCTCGGGCGGGGTGGTTCAGATCCGGCCACTGGCGCCGCCGCGCGAGCCTGGTTTTGATCCCGGCCATTGGGCCGATACGGCCTATGATCTGCTGGTGAACTGGCTGCCCCGGCGTGGCGATTTCCCGCGCTACAAGGAAACGGCGACCCAGCGGGCGGAAGATTATCCGGAAGCGATAGACGCGTTGCGCGGGCGCCGGGCGCAGGCCGTCCGGACCGTTTCGGATGGCGGGCTGATCCTGACCTCCGCCGTGCCGGTGCGCCGCTACAAGCAGGTGCTTGGTGCCCTGATGCTGAGTGTCGACGGGCATGAGGTCGACGAGGCAATGCGGGACGTGCGGTTCGAGATCCTGAGCGTGTTCGCCTTCGTCTTCGCCGTGACCATCCTGCTGTCGCTCTATCTTGCGGGCACCATCACCCGGCCCGTGCAGCGGCTTGCCGCGGCGGCGGAACGTATCCGGCGCGACCGTACCCGGGAGACCGAGATTCCGGCGTTCGAGGGACGCGATGACGAGATCGGCGATCTGGCCCGGGCAATGCGGGAGATGACCGAGGCGCTCTGGCAACGGATGGACGCGATCGACCGGTTCGCCGCCGATGTGGCGCATGAGATCAAGAATCCGCTGACCTCCGTGCGCAGTGCGGTGGAGACGGCGGCGCGGGTGCAGGATCCGGAAAAGCAAAAGAAACTGATGGGGATCGTTCTCGACGATGTGCAGCGTCTCGACCGGCTGATCAGCGATATTTCCGAAGCCTCCAGGCTGGACGCGGAGCTGTCCCGCTCCGGTGCCGAAAGTGTTGATCTGGCGGCAATCCTGGCGACTTTGGCGGAGGTCTATGGAACCGCGGAGAACAGCCACGGCGTGCGGGTCGAGACCACCGTGAACGGCTCCGCCGATCTGCGCGTCCGGGGCAGCGAGAGCCGTCTGGTGCAGGTGATCCGCAATCTGGTCAGCAATGCCATCACCTTCTCCCCGGAGAATGGATCGGTTCGTCTGACGGCAGGCGCCGATCCCGTGGATGGCCGGGAAGTCATCATCACGGTAGAGGATGACGGGCCGGGGATTCCGGAAAACAAGCTCGACGCCATTTTCGACCGGTTCTACACGGAACGCCCGACCGGCGAGAAATTCGGTACCCATTCGGGGCTCGGTCTCAGCATCTCCCGGCAGATCGTCGATGCCTCCTCGGGCCGGCTCTGGGCCGAGAACCGCACGGGTGTCGATGGCTCTGTTATTGGCGCGCGGTTCGTCATACGGTTGCCCCGCGAGGCTAACTGAGGCGGGTAATCAGCGGCGGGGTTCAATGGAACTGGTATATGGCACGGCGGTCGCAATCGACGGCCGCGCGGTCCTTTTGCGTGGCCCGAGCGGCAGTGGAAAGTCCGATCTTGCGCTGCGTCTGATCGAGGGGGGCGCCATGCTGGTGTCCGACGATCAGACCCGGCTTGTCCGGGAAGCCGG
>TARA_R110002051_G_scaffold127001_1_pt1 | contig 26409 bp, 33 predicted proteins | sample TARA_R110002051 | Tara Oceans TARA_R110002051 (sample SAMEA4397023) | marine metagenome | biome: Polar Biome; feature: [MES] marine water layer (ENVO:01000295) within the mesopelagic zone...; material: water (ENVO:00002006), including particulate matter (ENVO:01000060) such...
AACCGCTGTCGGCAAGGACATCGAGGCAAAATTCGGCATCTCTGCGATGGAGGTGACGGACGAAGTGTTTGAGAGCTCCGCATCGATTGTCTTTGACCAAGCTGAGAACCGGATGCACACGATTAAGGCCGTTCTCGTCGCCACATTGGGGAGCTAGAGATGCTGGTTGTCGCAGCTTTGGGGGGCAATGCCCTTTTACGCCGGGGCGAGCCGTTGACTGCGGACATGCAGCGTACCAATGTGGCAACCGCCGCTGTGGCGCTGGCCGGTATCGTGCGCGCCGGACACCGGTTGGTCATCACCCATGGCAACGGCCCGCAGGTTGGATTGCTGGCTTTGCAGGGTGCGGCCTACAAGCCCGACGAAGCCTATCCACTGGACGTTCTGGGGGCAGAAACTGCTGGGATGATCGGCTATCTGATCGAACAGGAACTGGAAAACGCTCTGAATCATGACAGGCCAGTGGCAACTTTGTTGACGCAGGTGATTGTGGATGGCGATGACCCGGCTTTTGGCAAACCAACCAAGTTTGTGGGGCCGGTATACGAACAGATGCAGGCTGAGGCGTTGGCAAAGGCCGGCGGCTGGGCAATTGCGCCAGACGGTGATCGGTGGCGGCGCGTCGTCGCGTCACCCAAGCCACTCGAAATCCCGGATACGCGGGTCATCCAGCTTTTATTGGAGGCAGGCGTCATTGTCATCTGCACCGGCGGCGGCGGCATCCCGGTGCTGCGTCGGGCCGACGGAAGCCTGATGGGCGTCGAGGCAGTGGTAGACAAGGATGCGTCCAGTGCTCTTCTTGCAACATCGCTTGGTGCAGATGCCCTATTGCTCTTGACCGATGTCGATGCGGTATACCGCGACTTCGGCACGGATACCGCACGCGCTATTCCGGTTGTTACACCGGATGAAGCGCGACTTCTTGATGCACCGGCTGGGTCCATGGCGCCCAAACTCTCGGCCGCGGCCGGCTTTGTTACAGGCAAAAAATTCGCCGCCATTGGTCGATTGCAAGACGCAGTCCAATTGCTCAACGGAGGTGCGGGAACACGGATTGCCCTATGACGCTATGACCCCGCATGATGCAATCCAGCTGCGAACAGGCAGACTTCAGGCGAGATGACACCAGTAATTGCAACACGGAAACGCCGCCCATACAGGCGGGATGTGGCGATAGTGACCGCAGCATGAAAAGGAAGACGATATGCAAGCGCATGATATTATGACAAACAAAGTAATTACCGCCGAGCGAGATACGTCCGTGGAACAGATCGCTGCCCTGATGATGAAGCATTACATCAGTGCAGTTCCCATCGTTGAAAAAGGTAGGGTCGTAGGGCTGGTCAGTGAGGGCGATCTGATGCGAAGGGTCGAAGGTGCCGTCGAAAAGCACAGATCCTGGTGGCTATCCGTTTTTGCCAACCCGGACTTGGAGGCATCTGAATATGTTGCCCTTCATGGTCGCCGTGCCAAAGATATTATGACCACAAATGTAGTGACCATACCTTCCGATATGCCGGTTGGAGAGATCGCGAGACTACTGGAGAAAAAGCATTTTAAGCGGGTTCCAGTCTTGGATGATGGTGAACTGGTCGGTATCGTAAGTCGGGCAAACCTGTTGCACGCAATGGCGGCAGTACCGGTGATCAGATTTGAGTCCAGTTCTGATGATCAGGAAAAACGCGATATAATATTGGGCGCGCTAGCCGAAGCGCCGAGGCTGAGCATTGCCCAACTGAATGTGGTGGTCGAAGGTGGACGTGTAGATGTTTGGGGTATTGCCGCATCAGACGCCGAAGAGGCCGCAGTCAGAGTTGCTTTGGCCAACATCGAGGGTTTAGGAGAAGTTTCGGTCAATATTGGGCGGCTTCCCAATTATGCTTGGGGCATTTAAGTACGCTGATTTGAGATCGCCGGCTTGCACGGGCTTTAGTCGGGTAACAATTTCACTCAGAAAGGCCATTTGATGTGTCTGTCCGCTCCGGTAAGCTTTGCCGCCAGCGTCTTTCTTGTCGGGGGAGGCACAGCAATTTCCGTCGTCGCCTGGCGCCGCAATAAACGATATTTTCCGATCGCCTTGATGCCGCTTTTTGCCGGATTGCAGCAGTTTATGGAGGGAAGCGTTTGGTTGGGCATGACTGGAGACGATCCGTTCACAGTCCTATGGGGCGCGATGGGGTTCATCTTTTTCACATGGTTCATGTGGCCGGTCTGGATTCCCTTTTCAGTCTATGCTCTGGAACCGAACGATAGCCCCCGCAAGCGCATGTTTCTAGTCATGTCTCTGATCGGGCTGGGCTTTGGCCTCTTGCTCTATATCCCCCACGGGCTGAACAGCAGCATGGTCGTGGTCGAAATCAACAACCAATCCCTAGCCTATGAAAAGTCGATGTGGCTCGACTTCATGATGCCGCGCTGGCTGACCAACATGATCTACGTGACCCTGATCATTTTGCCACCAGCTCTGTCGTACTACAAGCATGTGCGCCACTTTGCGCTGACACTGATAGCTGTTGTTGTTGTCGATTTCGCGTTCCTGCAATTCGCATACATCTCGTTCTTCTGCCTTCTGGCAGGATTGGCAACACTGCATCTTGTCTACATTATCCTAACCAATAAATGCGCGCGCGAATGTCCGGAGCTCTTTGGATGAGTTTGAACCTGGACGTCGCCGCTATAAGTTTCTGGCGACTTTCTTCGACCAATGCATATTCAAAATTGGCAAGTCTTCGACAAAAAACCGTCAGTTCCTGCATCGCAAGTCAAAGCATGGCTTGAAAATGTCACCCCACTGACTCAAGCATTGGGTAGTGGGCCTCCAAAGCGCTGTAGCAATCCAAACAACGCGGTGTTCCCGGCGAAAATACCGAGGCCACTGCCATCGCTACAGGTGTGCATTTCCTCCCGCACCGCGCCCTATCAGAGATATGCCGATTCCCAAGGCTTTGTTGGTTTTTTCAATCGATGCCGACGCGTTTTTCTCCATTCCCGTAAGCGCACGGATGGCGTCAATCGTTTCGGGAATGACAATCGCCTGATTGTCAACCATATACGCATAGAACAGCTCATTGCCCTGCACCGTGAGCATGTCCTCCCACAACGCCACTTCATAGAGGTCACCATGCGGCCGTCCAAGGTCGGCCATCCACTCCTTGACGGCGTTGAGTGCAGAAAGGCCGGAATCCATTCGGATAAGCGCGATGCGCGAGGAGGTCCTGAAGGCGTCTAGGATGTCGTCCTTGCCGACCGGCCTGGTGAGTTCGACCGACCAGTAGTGTAGATGGCCCAAGGTCTCAGGCACCTTGACCGCCATGGTCACAACGTCAAGCTCCGGATCGACGCTTTGCGCGTCCGGCCCTTGGTGACTTGGTATGTTTGGCTCGGGCACCAGAGTGTTCATGATGCCGCCCAAATGGCTTTCCCAGGGATCGGTCGCGCGGCGCAGGAGTGTGCCGCGCGCCTTGCGGAGCAACCCTGCCTGCTTGAGGGCGGTGAGCGTGCGCACCATCGAGGTTGTATTGCACGAGACCACGCGTGTGGCATCGCGCCCTACCGCGCTGGCAAAATTGGCTTCCGCCACGAAAGAATGCCCCGTTACCTCGTGCTTTTCGCCACCCTGAAGGATGAACTTGACGCCTTGCCGCCGATAGGTCGTGATATTTTGCGCCGCGATTTTCTTGGGTGTACAATCAACTATGATATCCGATACCGCCAGGAGGTCGTCAAGTCCGCCCCGGATGGCCAGTCCAGCCGTGCGCATGGCCGCCGCGCTGTCGGGAGTGGCACCGAACAGGCGATAGCCCCGTTCTGCGGCTATATGCAGGCGCCAGTCGGTGGTGACATCGCACACACCCGCCAATATCATGTCATCCTGACGCGTCACAGCTTCGGCAACACGTTTGCCGATGACCCCATATCCATTGACGGCGACACGTGTTTTGGTTGATGTGGCCATGATGTTTCTCCGTTGGGTTCTAGTTGTGGTCTAAATACGCGGCTATCCGCACATTTGGATAGCGGTCAAAACTACAGACGCTCGCGTTGTTGCCCCATTACAACCAAGAACGACAGGACCTAGTTCGTTGTTGAAGCGGATCTTCGTCCATCTCGCCAACGTGTGATTGAACCAGCGGCAAGCGAAGAAGACAAAGACCAACGGCACTGCCTTCTCCGAAACGGCGGATTTCGGATCAGGTTACCTGAAACCAAGTGTTCATGCCGGCCGCCGCATGTTCGAGCATATGACAATGGAACAGCCATTTGCCGGGATTGTCTGCCACGAATGCTATCTCGGTCGTCTGATCTGGCCCGATCAGAAACGTATCCCGCCATGGTTTGCCCTCATCGACATCAGATCCGGATCTGTTGAGAATCTGGAAATGATGACCATGGACATGCATGGCATGAACCCAGGCGGTCCGGTTTACGGTTTCAACAAGAATGGTTTCGCCCTGCCGGGCCTCGAAAAACGGTTCCTCGGCGAGATTGGCCACTCCGTTAAAGGCCCAGGCCTGTCTTGCGGTGCGGAAATCATCTCCCTGAAGCTTTTTTCCCTTGTAGATGATGTCAATCATGCCTCCCATCGCACCGCCTGTCATTTGCAGGCGGATGCGTCGGGCCTTGGCGAGGTCAGCTGAGGGCAGAACATTGGGCTGCAGCTTTTTGTCGGATCTCGACGCTTCCGTGGTCTCAGAATCACTGACCGAGAACCCCGCGATAGGGTAAGGCGTGTCCCCCGAGACTTCCTCAATGGTGAAATCACTCTTGGCCACGACCATCAAATCCACGCGCTGGGCTGGCCCCAGCATGAGAGGCGCATAATCAAGCTTGGCAGGCTCGGTGAATGATTGGCCATCAAAGCCGATGAGGGTTGCGCCGAAACGGTTTGGATCAATTTCGAAGACACGTGCATTGGCCGCATTGATGAGCCGGAGGCGATAGGTCTGGCCGCGGACAAGGTCAGTCACTGGACGGCTCTGGCCGTTCACGGTCAGCCAGTTGCCCAGCCGCCCACCATGCGCCCATTCCATCATCGATCCAAGGCTCGCAACGTCCAGCACACCTTCGCCCGCCAGCCGCCAATCATCAAGAACAAGCGTAATGTCGTTTGAACGCTCGAAAACGGGCTCAACCTCATCAACAATAAGTGGTCCATAAAGGCCGCGCGCGACCTGGTTCCAGCTTTTGTTATGGGCGTGGTACCAGAAGGTGCCTGCATCGGGAGCAACAAAGTCATACACAAATGTATCGCCGGGCTCGACCGGTTCCTGGGTGAGCCCCGAAACGCCGTCCATGGAATTCTCAATTCGAATGCCGTGCCAGTGGACAGATGTCGGTTCCTCAAGCTTGTTGGTAAAGCGAACCTGGACACGCTCGCCCTTTTTCACCCGGATTTCCGGCCCGGGTGCGTAACCGTTGTAGGTCCACAGATCCGATGAAGGCGCATCGGGCAGGTAAAGCCGCTGCCTGGATGGTCCGGCAACGAGATCAAACATACCATCCTCAGACTCCGCGAGTGACAGGCTCGGCAGTTGAGAGGTCAAAACACCGCAAGAGAAACCGGCGAGCAGGCGACGACGGGAGATTTTCATGTGAGATCATTTATCCCAATTGACCGAACATGGTTGTGAACAGCGCGACCGCAGATAAGGAGTTGCGGGAAGCGCCAACTCCCCGCAACTTGCTTTTTGGCCGTTATTTCAGCTCAACGACGGTCAGTTTGCCCTTCACCCGGTCGGCAACGAATTCGATTGCGTCGCCTTCCTTGATTTTCTCCAGCATGGCCGGGTCGGCGGTGCGAAACACCATGGTCATGGCAGGCATATCAAGATTGGTCAGTTCCTCATGAATGATGGTGACCTTGCCGGCCTTCATGTCGACCTTCTTGACGGTGCCTTTGGTGTATTCGGTTGCAAAAGCTGCAGCGCTGCCGGTAACGGTAATCATGGCAGCAATCATGAGTGTTGTGAGTTTTCGCATTTGTTTTACCTTTGTTTGTGTCGGAAACGGTTCGTTTGATCAGTGGCCGGCGACGGTGATGTCGCCCTTCATTCCAGATTCATAGTGACCAGGAATCAGACAGGCGAACTCAAAGGGACCTGCATTCGAGAATGTCCAGATCACTTCGCCATCCATGCCTGAGTCGAGACGTACTGAATTGGGATCGTCATGTTCCATCTCGGGCATCTTCGACATCGCAGCTTTGTGCGTCATCACATTTTCATGATTGTCGAGAACAAACTCATGCTCGAGTTCACCCTTGTTCATCACGGTGAAACGGATTGTCTCGCCCTTCTCAACCTTGATTTCTTTGGGTTCGAACAGCATCTCGCCGTCGTCGGTTTCCTTCATGACCACTTCGATTGTCCGCCCGACCTCGGATGCTTTGCCGGGCTGACCGACAGCCATCTGGCTGTCGTCATGTCCACCACCATGGGTTCCTGCCGCAAATGCGGTTGTGCCGAGTAGGAGGAGCGAAAGTGCACTGCTTGTAACAAATTTCATTGTGTTTCCTTCAGGTTGGTTGGTCAGCTTGTGCTTAGGTTTTGCCGCTATGGGGCTTTAGGGTGATCGATGTTGATGCGTCTGCGGCCTTGGCGAACTCCGGCAATTCGCCGGTCCACTCATAGGCCTGGGTTCCGGGAGGGTTTTCGTACCAGCCGGGATCACTGTAATCGCCGGCAGAAATGCCTTCGCGGACCTTGACGACGGAGAACATGCCGCCCATTTCCAAGGGTCCGTAGGGCCCCCAGCCGGCCATCATTGGAATAGTGTTGGCCGGAAGCTCCATCGCCATTTCCGCCATGTCAGCCATGCCGTTCGTACCCATCGGCATGTATTCGGGCTGCACCATCCGGATCTTCTTGGTAACCTTTGACTTGTCGACACCGATGAAGGTCGGCACATCGTGCCCCATGGCGTTCATCGTATGGTGAGACTTGTGGCAGTGTATTGCCCAGTCACCCAGATGCTTGGCGTCAAATTCATAAGCCCGCATTGCCCCGACCGGAATATCAACCGACACTTCCGGCCAGCGCGCTTCAGGCCGCACCCATCCACCATCCGTGCAGGTCACCTCGAAATCATAGCCGTGCATGTGGATCGGGTGGTTCGTCATGGTCAAGTTGCCGACGCGCACCCGGACGCGATCATTCCTCGATACAACCAGCGGATCGATGTCGGGGAAGATGCGGCTGTTCCATGTCCACAGGTTGAAGTCAGTCATGGTCATGATCTTGGGCACGTAGGAGCCGGGATCGATGTCGAAGGCGTTGAGCATGATCAGGAAGTCGCGATCGACCGGCATGAAAGTCGGGTCTTTCGGGTGGACAATGAAGAAGCCCATCATCCCCATGGCCATCTGGACCATTTCGTCGCCGTGCGGGTGGTACATGAAAGTCCCCGACTTCACGAGGTCAAACTCGTAGATGTAGGTTTTGCCGGATGGAATCGCCGGATGCGACAAGCCTCCCACGCCGTCCATGCCTGACGGCAGAATCAAGCCGTGCCAATGCACCGTTGTGTGCTCGGGAAGCTTGTTGGTGACGTAGATCCGGACCCGGTCACCTTCCACGGCTTCGATGGTCGGGCCGATGGATTGGCCGTTGTAACCCCACAGATAGGCGGTCATGCCGTCTGCGAGTTCACGCTCCACCGGCTCGGCCACGAGGTGGAACTCCTTGACCCCGTTGTTCATGCGGAATGGCAAGGTCCAGCCGTTGAGCGTCACCACCGGATTATAGTCCGGACCTGTCGAAGGCATGACCGGTGACTGAGTCAGCGGACTATCCATAAGCGCCGCATCAGGCAAGCCCATATTGGTGGTCTTCGACCAGGCGGCCGTGGAGACTAGGGTGGCGCCTGCAGCACCCGCACCGAGCAATTGACGTCTGTTCATCATGGTCTTTTCCTTTCCGGAAAGTTAGTGGCCGCCGCCGCCGGCATCGCCAACTGATGGTGCTGCAGCTGAGCTGCCTGCTCCGGCTCCGCCGCCATAGATCGCCGCCGAAAGATTGACATCGGCCAGCCAGAACTCGCGTTTGGCGTTGATCGCCAACATCAGGGTTCCTATCTTGGCGCGGGTGTCGGCGAGAAGTTCGAAGGTGTTGGAAATCATGCCGTTGTAGGTCAGTAGGCCTTCCGACTCGATCGTCGTGCGCAACGGCACCACGGCATTGAGGTAGTGCCGGGCGATCTCGTGGGTTGAGCTGTAGGCAGTGTACGCCGAACGGGCTTCGGAGCGGATGTTGACCGCCTTTTCTGCAAGTTGATTGGCTGCCTGCATGTAGGCGAGTTCGGCCTTGCGGAGACGGGCCTTGCCACTGTCGAAGATCGGGATCACGAACTCCAGCTCAAGTTGCGGCGTGACGACCGTTTTTCGAGTTTTGGTCTCTTCCAGATTGCCACCGACAATCTCATACTCGGTCTCGATTTCCCGCTCGGCTTCAACACCTGAAATGATCTCCAGATCGGTGACAAAGCGTGTGGCTTCAGTCAGGCCATAACTTTTGGCAACAGCTTCCAGCTCGATTTTTGCGACGCGAAGATCGACTCGGTTCTCAAGCGCCTCCCGCTCAATCTCGTTTTTCTTTATGACTCCACGCGGTAGCCGCGGCAATTTGTCGGGAACATAGTAATCAACCTCGCTACCCCACAGTCCCATAATCCGTGTCAGCTCCTCCTTGGCCAGCCGTGACGCCAACCGGGCTTCGGCCATTTGCCCGGTAAGTTCAGCGTAAAACGCGTGTTCTCGCGCCTGACCGCCCTTTGCAAGCGCTCCGCTTTCACCGAGTTTCTGAGCAAGTTCAGAAGCCGCGTCGGCTGCGACCTTGGCTTGATTGAGATAGGCAACTGTTTCAAATGCTGAAACTGCATTGACCCAGGCCCGGCGCGTGTCATTGGCAACCTTCAAGGTTGCGTCGACCGCCCGCATCTGGGATTGCCTGAACCGCGTGTCGGCAATATCAACGCGAGCCTTCCGGGTTGCGAGCGACAATATGTTGGCCGCGATCATTCCTTCGATGGCGCGATAGGCCCCAAGCTCTGGCGCCCCTATTCCTAAGAGGCCGATCGAAACCCTTGGGTTTTCAGGTAAGCTTTGCTGCCAGGCTTCTGCAGCGTTCATGCCGATATCGGCATAGGCTGCCTGCAGGCCCTTGTTGTTCAGAAGTGCTACCTGAACAGCGGTGTCGGCATTGATGGATTTCTTGTGCACCAGGCCGTGTACGCGTTCGGAAACCGCTTTTGCCTGATCCTTGTTTTGAAGCCAAACCGCCTCTTTGCCTCTGGTGCCGATGGAAACGGATGCTGCGACGACGCCAAAACCGGCCTCTTTCGCCGAGTATCCGGCGAGCTCCTGGTCGCTAACACAACCAGCTAGAAACAACCCTGCGGATGACACGACAATGAAGGATATTGTAGTGCGGGAGATGCTCATGAGCCTACCCCCGCGCCAGGGGCCTGGCTGTCGTTTTGTTGACGCCAAGGCTTCGGTTCCACGGGAATTCGATGGGTGTAACCGTCCAGAACCGTGTGATGATGGATATTACGAATACCTGCACTGGTATCTGCGGGCGAACTCACCGACATGACGTCGGCGGGGCCACTCGCCGACGCACAGCCAGCAAGAGTTAGCGGCATGGCAGCCGCCAAGAGAAAACGAAACATGATTGTCCTACTGCGATAAGAAGTGGATTTGACCGATGATTCTCGGCCCCGACGCCACAAAAGGGCTCAGATCACACTTCAGGCTCGCGGCGGCCGTTCGGGCAAAGCCATCACCACGACCACAAATTCAGGAGTCAACCCAATCTCGAAACCCTCGGGAATGAATCGATCCACCGCCACCGCGGCAAAATAACAGAGGGCAACGAAACAGCTTGCAGGACAGCAGCGATCTATGACCGTGTCTTGACCCGTGGGGATCGATTCTTGCGCGAAATCTGCTGAATTGCCCTGGGATTGGTGATGGGTTGCCGTTGGTTGCCCACCAGACAGATGGCCCATCATCGTATGATGTCCACCGCCGTTGACTGTCTGAGCCTCAGTCATAGCGAACGCATGCAGAGACCCCGGTACGATGGATGTAAAAACAAACATCAAGACCAGAAGCATGCGCCCGAGACGGGATTTGTGGCGATTCGGCATCTTCATCTCGAAGAGATTTACCGCAACGTGGAGGTCAAAACAATAGCAAATTCATTCACTAAGGCTTGATGCAGATAATGGCGGGCCCTTCTAACGAGAAACCGACGATAGGCCCGTGCAATGTATTATTTCGTTGATCATTGCGTGTCGAGAATGGCCCACACATTTTTGAGGCTAGAAAAGATCCGCGTGAACTATGCCGAAAAGCATCTATAAAAACTGGGGTTACCCGCCGATTCGCTACCCATGTTCCTTTGTGCTAAAATCCTCTTTTCGTGTAATCCACGGGAGGTTGCAATGCGTATGTTTGTTATTCCAGCAATCGTGTTTTCTTATCTCACGCTCCCTGCCAATGCGACCGAGCATCAAATATTTCATACTGCGCGTATTGACGGGCACAGAACGATCAGTCTGAATCTTCTAAGCAATGATGTTGCCCGAGATCGAGATTTTGATATTGATGTAGTGATTACCATTTTGGAGAAAAACGCTAACGGGAAAATTTTGTATATCGACTGGTCAAGACATCTTGCAAGCATAAAGTGCGGTGCGCCTGCAATCGTTAAAGTTGGTGGAACCAATTATAATATCGATTACAGAGATTCTGCAGGGGTCGACTGGAAGCGCGATCTTTGGGCAGCCATTTGCAAGACACCTATGTCATGAAATATTCAGAATTGCGTAAGCCTGCAGTTTTGTGAAACCAATTTTTGTGATGCCTGGTCGGTGAGCCTGTTCGTTTTGTGCGAAGTCTGTTTTTTTGCGGTCCAGATCCAACCTTTTTAGGGAGCGGGCTGCGGTACGCCCGCCCCCGGTACCGGCTTACTCGAAGCTCGGCGAGCCATCCATGAAGCCGCGGTCGTAAACGATCTGGTCTTCCGACACGCTGCCGATCGAGGCCGTGGCGGTGTAGTCGATGCCGCCCTGCGGAGCCGAGAAGGTCGGCGAGCCGTCATTGCCGGGGCGATCGTAGACGACCAGGTCCGGCGTGGTTGCCGGAGCGGCTGCGGTGACTTCCGCCGCGTCGAAGGCCCGCGGGGCGTAGGCGTCGACCGCTGAGGACTGGGCAAATGCACCAGTGGCGGTTGCGAGAGTCAGGCCGAGAGCGATGAAAATCTTGTTCATGGTCGTGTTCCTTGAAACGGATTGAATGTGATGAGGTTGGGAAGCTGAACGGGGCCGGCCGGGAGAAAGCTGGCCCCGCTTCAGGTGTGGTCTCAGCGAACGAAAGTCGGTGAGCCATCATTGTCGGCGCGGTCATAGATAACCTGTTCATTTGACACACCGCCGATGGAGCTGGTGGATGTGTAGTCGATCCCGCCCCGCGATGCTGCGAAGCTGGGTGAGCTGTCATTTCCGGCGCGGTCGTAGCTGACCAGGTCATTGCTGACACCAACGACGTAGTTGCCGGAGCCATGGCTGGCAGGAGCCTGATAGGTGTCGAGTGCAGAAGATTGGGCAAATGCGCCGGTGGCGGCTGCGAGTGTCAGGCCTAGAGTGATAAGAAATTTTGTCATGGTATGGTCCTTTCTGGGACGTTGGTTGGTTAATCATGTCTGACGGGGCGGTCACAGCTCCGCCAGTAGCTGAAAGACGGGAAGTCGACCGCTGGGGTGGCTCCACGCTTTCAGTCCTGATTGGCTTCAGTTTGAGTCTTAGATCGGCAGGGAATGCACCGATGTCACGAGCGGCCCAAGTTCGAGGCTGGGCCGCACAGATGCACTCTATTTCAGTTCGACAACCGTCAGCTTGCCCTCGACCCGGTCGGCAACGAATTCGACGTTTGCGCCTTGCTTCAGTTTGGCCAGCAAGGTGTCGTCCTTGATTCGGAACACCATTGTCATGGCCGGCATGTCGAGATTTTTCAGTTCCTCATGGATGAGCGTGACCTTCTTGGCCTTGGCGTCGACCTTCTTGACCACGCCCTTTGTATATTCGACTGCCAGTGCGCCCGAAGCGAGGCCGAGAGTGAGGATGGCAGCGGATGCAATTTTGAGAACTGTTTTCATATCTGTTTCCTTTGGGAGGTTGCTTTTGCCGGGATACTTTTGTTCCGGGTCCTATTTCTTGGCAACAATGACGTTGCCATGCATTCCGGATTCGAAATGGCCCGGAATGAGACAGGCGATCTTGAAGGCGCCGTCATTTGTGAACTTCCAGACTATCTCGCCGGTCTTGCCCGGTTCCAGACGGATGGCATTGGGATCGTCATGTTCCATCTCCGGAAATTTTGCCATCATGGCTTTGTGCTCCATGACCTTGTCTTCCTGGTCGAGCACGAATTCGTGCTCCAGTTCACCGGTATTCTTGATGGCAAAAACAACGGTCTGCCCCTTGCGGACTTTGAAGTCGTTTGGGGTGAAAATCATTTGGCCGTCGTCGGTCTCTTTCATGGTGACCCGGATTGTCTGGGTGGCTTTGGCCTTCTTGCCAGGCTCACCAATAGCCATGGCGTCCGCATGACCGTCTGAATGCGTACCCGCGGCGAGTGCTGGAGAGGCCAGAGCGGCGAAGAGGAATGCGAGTGTTACAGTTTTCATTGTTTGATCCTTCGGTGCTTGGGAGGTAGATCAGCCGTGCCTTAACGGCTCATGTGTGATTTGCGCGTTGCATCAGCGCCCTGGAATCGTCCGGGAGTCAGTCCAAGGTGATGACTTCAGGGGCAATTTGGTTCTGCATCCGCTTGTAAAGAACGGCTCTGCAGCCACCGGAAATGAGATTTCCTAGTGTGATCCGAGTGGGTGTATCAACGGCGCAACCAGCAAATTATGCTTGAATACGCACGTTCAGACCCGCAAAACGGGTAATCCTACTTAGATATTGGGGGGGCGGTGAAGGCCGGGCAATTCGCCGACGAAGCCGTGTTCGTCAATGAACTCGCGGGCGGCCGATACGACCGGGCCGCGCGAGTCATCCTGAAATGCCACGAGCACGAAACCAGCGCAGAAATCATAGCTGCAATCCTGCTTTACCGGCTTCGAACCTTCGCTGTCCGCCGAGAAAGTGCGATGGTTATCGTCTGATGGGATCTGGGCATCCACCTGAACGATCAACTGTTGCGAACCTGCTTGATGGTCAGCCGATGGATCGACGTGCATAGCCATGGCAGGATTTGACAAAGAGTATCCGGCTAGCGACACGATGATCGCCAACCTGATGAGAACCAGCAGTTTTCTGCATATGATTCGATACATCACACTCATGTCCAACATATAGCTCTAAACCGACTCGGCATCAAGCCATTGAATTTACTTATTTTATTAACGTTTTGTTAACATTTGGGAGCTTCCCATGCCATCAAAACGTGTTGTATGAAGCGGACATGATTGCAGAAAACTGTCCTTTCTGTGGCACCCTTAAAAGCCAAGAGAAAAAATGCCGAAGTTAGCACTGATTTGAGCCTGACCTTGGATCATCTCCTTTTGGAAATGAAATTGGAGCCGTGTTTAACGTTAAACACCTGGCCCGAAAGGGGCACTTCATGAGCTTGAAGTTATGTGCGGTATTGATATCCATGATCACTCTGGCAAATTTCGCCGCTCAGGCCACGGAACATGTTCAAGAGACTGAAAACACAGTCGTCGCGCGGCAATTGGACATGAAATCGATGGCCGAGGCAGCGAAGCTGATCGACGGTATGTTCAAAGGCAGCCGTTCATACGATTCCGGGTTGTTCAAAGCAGCCGCAGAAACGATATATGAGATGTCTGGCAGTGCCTTGGTAGCCCACTTCGGAGGCAATCCCGTCATTGCCGGTTCAGGGGCCAGCTCGACCATCATGACCGAGCACGCAGAGTTCGCCGCATTGGCGAATGACCTTGGTGTGTATGCGAATTCCCTCGCTTCTGCTGCTGAGAGCCATCCTGATGCGTTGACCCCGGACATGCGGATGAGAGCGGGAGACGTTATAGGCCTCGGACCATTCGGCAAGAAAGTTGACCCCACCACAGAAATTTCGTCAATGCCCGCCGAACACGCCTTTCATATGATGCTTCAAACCTGCACTTCCTGCCACGCAAGATTTCGCGTGAAAACGAACTGACACCTTCTAGACGAGGTGAGGGTGCCAATTTTGGACAGCACCTGTGAGCCTATTTCCAGCATCGGTTTGTTTGATACAGGGTGTGTGTTTGATGCGGTCATCGCGAGCACTGATGGATTTTCAAAGCGGATCAATCGAGAATTACGGCAACACGTTGAAGCGACTTCTGGAGGCCATAATCCACTGTATCGTGGCTGCATGGTGAACCCGAATTTGATTGCCATAAGCGCACGGAATGGGCCCTGCTGGCAGGGCTCACCGCTGCACTGGGTGGGCTAAACAGGCTGACCCTCACCATCCGTTTCGAATCTCTTAGCACCCTAAATACGTTTCGCCGGACCTACTCAGGACTGATGCGCGCCCATCCCGGGCGCTCGAACAGGAAGTGGCCGAAACCGGTCAAGCCGATAACGAAATAGAGTATGATCGGAGTTGTCAGGGCTACAACAAAGACCGCGAGGCTGAGCGGTCCGGTTTGCGTGATCAGCCCGGTATTCATCGCTATCTCGCGAAAGATCGACATGGGAATAGTGAAAGCAAGATAGATGACAAGCGAATGCGCGCCGATCCATCGCAACCAGCCAGTATACGGCCTTTCCATCAAGACCACACTGAAGGCACAAAGCGCCACCGCGCCCGCTACACCAAGCAGCAAATGCAGCGGTGGAAACGCAGCAAATCCCATGTGAGTTTCGCCCGGCAGCAGTTCGAAACTTGGCAGAAACACCAAAAGTCCGTTGACGACGAACCAGGCAACAAGCGCCGCAATTCCTTTCCCCCGGTTTTCGGCTACCCAGCCCGCCACCCTGAAAATCTGCGGAGCGAACGCATAACCAATGTAGAAAAATACGAAATAGGCGGCAAATTGCGTCACAATGTAACTTGAAACGTTGATCGAAGCGATCTGCAAACCCATCGCAACAGCAATCACAAGCCAGTGCGGAATCCGGAATTGCCACAGCAGCTTTGCGGCAATGGCAAACAAGCCGAGCATGTAGACAAACCACAGCACGCCATAGGGCTGGACAATGGCGCGGGCAAGATCCGCCACCATGGCAATCGGATCGCGAGCGAAAATGCCTACCTTCAAAGCGATCATGATGAAGGCCCACAAAACATAGAAATACATGTAATGTACAAAACGGCGATCAGCGTATCGCTGCCAGGGACGTGCAATCACGGTCGAAAGAAACAGGCCGGAAATGAGGAAGAATTCCGGCATGCGAAAGGGCGTTGCGAACGCGATCACGTAATGAAGGAAACCGACGCTGCCGGTATGTGTACCGGTGTTGTAGGCCGCATACATCATCACGACCAAGATCATCGACATGCCCTTTGCCAGGTCCACCCAAGCCAAACGCTTCGAATTGGTCATTTTGGCTCCAGGGCATAGCGCGTATTCATCTCATCATGTCCGCTGCGGACTTCGTCCGGCCATGTGCTCTTGATGTAGGAAAGCACTGCGATGATTTCTGCATCGGTGAGCACTCCTTCATAGACCGGCATTGCCGAAGTGTAGTTCTTCAGATTTGCTGCGGCTACAATTCCGTACTTTGTGATCTCGAAGAGAATTTGATCCGTGTGATGCCAAGTATGGCCCGTCTCGTCATGGGGCGGCGCCGGCATCAGGCCGTCGGGACCCGGCGAACGCCAATCCTCGACTTGCCCCTCCAATTTCACACCATGGCAGGATGCGCAATTTGCGGCATACAAGGTTTTCCCTAATGCCAAGACCCGCTGGTCCTCTGGTCTAAGAAGACCCGCTCTTACTTCATCCTGTTGCACCATCACAACAATCGCGACGACTACTAACCCCGCGATTGTGGCAAAGGCCGTGACATACAAAGATTTCTTACGCATGGCCGTCTCACACCACGATCAACCGAGAGCCCGAAGGCACGCGGTTGTATAGGTCAATGATGTCCTGGTTTATCAGCCGGACGCAGCCGCTCGATACCGCCTTTCCAATCGTCCAGTATTCGGGGGAGCCATGGATACGGTAGAGCGTGTCTTCACCATTCTGGAAGATGTAGAGCGCGCGTGCACCCAAAGGGTTATCGAGCCCAGGCGGCATGCCACCATTGTCCGCGCTCCATTGCTCCAGCTCCGGTTTCCGCGCGATCATCTCCGCGGGCGGCGTCCATTTTGGCCACTGCTGCTTCCATTGTATGCGGCCCTCGCCCGACCATTCAAAGCCTTGCCGGCCAAGGCCAACCCCATAGCGCATAGCCTTGCCGCCTTCCTGGACAAGATGAAGGTAGAACGTGTTTGTGTTGACCACGACAGTCCCGACTGGGTGCGGGCCGACGTAATCGACCTGTCTACGCCAAAATTTTTCCGGTACTTTTGTCAGGTCTACCGCTGGAATGGGAAACCTTTCACCCGGCATCGGTCCGTACATGGCAAGATAGGCAGGCGGTGGCCCTTGCGGCTCTGGCGTCGTCTGCAGTGTTTCAGTTGTCGAACATCCTTGTAAGGTTAAAGCCGACAGACTTCCCGCCCCCGTAATGAATTGGCGCCGGTTCATTGTTTGCCAACCTCGAAGTAAACCGCAGGTTCTTCACCGGATCGACCAGTGAATGCATATACCGTGTAGTTGGCCTCTGGGTCATCGCCCATGCCGAGTGACCCCATCGGCATGCCCGGGGTCGAAACTCCCCGGATATCGGGTCGTTCGGTCATCAGCTTTTCGACCGCCTGGATGGGCACGTGACCTTCAAGCACGTATTTGGTTTCGCCGCCGATCATCGCAGTATGGCAGGCCTCAAGATTGCCGGGCACGCCGGCCCGCGTCTTGATCGCCGTCAGGTCCTCGACGTCTGTCGTCTTGACGTGGTAGCCAGCCTGTTCCATGGCTTCAACCCAGGCTTGACAGCACCCGCACCATGGCGACTTGAACACGATGATCTGGCTGTCAGTATCGGGTGTTTCAGCGAATGCAAACGTGGCCGTTATGGAAAGCCCAATGGCAAACACGCCGGCTAATGATGTGAGAATTTTGGTCATTTAAGATGTCTTTCGTATTCGTGAGAGATTGGTCATGGCAAGCATGGCCCTCGGTTTTGGGCATGAACAGGTGAGCACCGGGGCATAGGTCCAAAGCAGCAAGCGTCACAGCATTTCCACAAATGGAGTTTCCTACGGCACCGCCAAAAGGATCAGTCCGGCACCCGCGACCATCGACAACCAGCTTGTGAATTATATCCACTTACCCGGGTGCCCGAATCGGCTTTGCCGACGCCGCATGTTTGGATCCGAGGGACGCTGGAGGCGCCGGAGCACGGTGAAGGTTTGTGTGTTTGCCGATGCATCACAAAACCACCACCTGTGCGCCGACAGGCACCCTTTCATAAAGGTCTTCGACATGTAGATTGATCATGCGAATACAGCCGTTGGAGACTGAGCGCCCTATGGACGACGGCTGTGTCGTGCCGTGGATTCGATAGTAGGTGTCGCGCCCGTTCTTGTAGAGATAAAGCGCACGCGATCCGAGCGGATTGCCTGGACCGCCGGGGACACCTTTTGCATATTTGGCGTACTTGCCGGGTTGGCGTCGGATCATATTCTTGGTCGGCGTCCAGCTCGGCCATTTTGCCTTGCGAGCTATGCTGGCAGTCCCTTTGAAAGTAAGGCCCGCTTTGCCAACGCCCACGCCGTAGCGGCGCGCGATTCCATTGCTCAACTGCAAGTAGAGAAAGTGGTTGCGGGGGTCGACAATAACCGTGCCGGGCGAATATCCCGAGAACGCCACTGATTGTGGCTCGAACTTCGGATCCAGCTTGAACGGTTTTACATGCGCGTGCGTCTGGGATGCCGGCATCAATGCCAAAGCAGCAAAGCCCAACATAAATTTTCGTTTGGAGATCATGACTACCTCGTGACTGATTAAATTCCGGAAGCGCCCGTTGGCGCGGCTATCCGTGATCAGGACACGATGGGGGGTCTCATGAGGTGGACTTCGACCGAAGACGTGGGCAAAACCGGATATGTACTTACTTTCACCGGGCCTGTCCGCCGGAGATCTGAAACCACATGGGGCGCAAGGTAATGGCAGTCCATGCCACAATTCATGTGCCCATGGCCCATCATGCTGTCGGTCTTGTCGCAGCAGTTCATCATGACGGCCTCGGGTAGGCTTTGCATGGTCATCATTTGGCCAACTGCATCTGCAGTTTGCGCACCCTGCGTCGAGGCCACGAGCGCACCGTTTGTAAACAGCAAGAAAACAATCGAAATGATGAAACTGCGCATATCTACCCAATTACCCGAAAACGTTAAAGAAAACCACAAGAACGTGACCATCACGCAACCGTGAACCAGGTCGTCATGCCTGCAGTAGCATGTTCAAGCATGTAGCAATGGCAGAACCATTTCCCTGGATAGTTGGCGACAGAGGCTATTTCCGTCGTCTGCTCGGGTCTCATCCGACGACGGAAACTGAACCTCAGAAACAAAAAACTCTGCCCTGATGATGGAACGGTGTCTATTGATCATCATTCTTCAGGTTCCAGAAGATGCGTTACCTTAGTGTGAAGCCAAACTTGCGCAGTTCCAACGCGCCTTCGCGAGAGAACTCTCGCATCGGGCGCCCATACCAATAAACATATCACCAAGGTCTTCTCTCACCTGTATTCCCGGCCGACGTCTGAACAGAACGAGGATTGCCGTGATTACAGATCCCGGTAATCGACCTAACGATCTTTGTTTCGGTCGTCCATTTGCCACTGATAGCGGTTCCACCTACAGGAAGGTCAAGCCAGAAAACTCCCGATCGCTCTACCCATAAAGTCGATAGGGGGTCAGCAAAACCATCAGAAGGCCAACTACATTCGTCCCGAATTCTGAACTGCTTCGTTCGTGTTGGCCACGTCATGCAGAGTGAGACAATCAACGGAGACCCCTTCATCAGACGGACTGCGAGATAGTAGGTAAACTGCGAGCCAACGACTCAAGCGGAAGAGTTGATCCACTGCATGCGGTTGTCCTCAGCGGTTTCATGCGGAGTTGCCTCCAAAGGAACCAGTATCGAGACGCACAACCCACCCTCCTCCCGATTGGCCAGCCAGATGTCGCCGCCATGGGCCGTGATGATTGTACGTGCAATTGACAGACCAAGCCCGTGCCCACCGGTTTCCAATGATCTCGATTCTTCGAGCCTGAAAAACGGATCGAAAACCCGTTCAAGCTCGGTTTCCGGGATGCCCGGTCCGTCATCTTCGACCGTAATCATGAGATGGCCGTCACGAACTGAATATGCCACGTGTGCGTTTCCACTGTAACGCACGGCGTTTTCGATCACGTTGCGAAGCGCTCGGCGCATTGCGGTCGGGCGGATGCGAACACATATTGGCGGGCCGCTATCCAGGAGGAAGGGAACTGGGGAGCCCGTTCTCAGGTCTTCGAGCAGGGCGCCAATGTCGACAGATTGAGAGGCCTCGGATGCGGACATCCCGCGGGCGAAGGTTAGCGTCTCCTCGACCATGGTCTGCATTTCCTCGACCGAGGTCACCAGACTGTTTCGTGTTTCCTCGTCGTCGACCATCTCGGCACGAACACGAATTGCCGTAAGCGGAGACCTGAGATCGTGTCCCAACGAAGCCAGCAAGCGTGTTCGGTCGGCCACAAACCGGGTCAGGCGATCCTGCATTCTGTTGAAGGTCGAGGTAAGCTCCCGGACTTCGCTCGGGCCCACGGCGGGCAATTCAGAAATCTCTTCGCCCCGTCCCAGCCTGTCCACCGCGCCGACCAGCCGCCTCAACGGACCGGTAAAGCGTGTCATGAGAAACCAGAAAACAGCGATCAGGATAATCGTCGCGGTCAGAATAAATGTCAGCATGGAGTAAAACGGCCACTGGAAGGGCGGGCGCTCGAACCGTGTGCCGACATTGAGCCAACGTCCGTCAGAAAGCGCGATAGACAGGTTCATTTCAAGCGCAAAGACCGCGCCATGCATCATTTTCCGATGCATCTCAGCCATTTCAGCTGAAAGGTGCGGCATTGGCAGGATTTGGCCCTCGATTGCATGCAATTCGACACGGATGTCACCGCTGTAACTGCCACCCAGAAGCGCACGCACTCGGGATTCGATCAGACCACCATCCGAGCTGTCTGAATTTCCGGCTGTCGCTTCACCCGACAGGTCAAATCGGACAAGCGGAGAATTGGCCGCGCGCAGGATCGAGTCCTGGAGATTGTCCGGCGCCTCTTCAATCAGTCTCGCCACGTTTGCGGCGCGGCCTGCGGCTTCGAAGCCGAGCGCAGCCCGAACCGCGAGGCTCCTCTCATCGACAAACAACCACAGGCTCACGACTTGTGCGGCGACAAGCGCGGCGACAACAAGAAGCACGAGTTGAGCCCTGAGGCTTGTCAACGGCCCCCAACTCAACCCAACACCTCCACGTCCGCCGACAGGCAATAGCCGCCGTTTCTGACGGTCGCAATGATCTTTGGCTGAAGAATATCGGGTTCGATCTTGCGCCTGAGGCGGCTGATCTGGTTGTCGATGGTGCGGTCCAACGGCCCGGCTGAACGGCCAGCCGTGAGGTCCAGAAGCTGCTCGCGGCTCAGAACCACTCGCGCGCGCTCCAGCAGTACGATCAGCAGCTTGAAGTCTGCGCTCGTCAAGCGCGTTTCGTTTCCGGATTCGTCCGCCAGCACCCGGCTGTCGGAATCAAGCACGAGGTGGGCAAAACGAAGCCGCTTTCCCGTGAAGCCGCCCGCAAGCTTTTCCTTCCGTTCCGAACGTCGAAGAACCGCCTTGATCCGGGCCAGCAACTCCCGCGGATTGAACGGTTTCGCAAGATAGTCATCGGCTCCGATTTCGAGCCCGACGATCCGGTCCGTGTCATCGCCCAGCGCTGTCAGCATGATGATTGGCAACGCGCGCTCGGCGGACAGCCGCTGGCACAGGGAAAGGCCGCTTTCGCCGGGCATCATGACATCCAGCACCATCAAGTCATAATTGCCGATGGCAAGTTTTGCTTCGGCATCATGCGCATCCCTGGCGGTGCCGGCGCGCATGCCGTTCTTCTCAAGAAAGCGCTTTACGCTTTCACGGATTTCCTTGTGATCGTCGACGACGAGAATGTGCGGAGCATCGGACATGAGCTCTTCTATCGAAAACCGACACAATGCGTCAGTGATTGTTTTGTCACCGAATGTAACAGAACCCGCATCCTGCGACATGCCGGTACAAACCGGTGGATGCAATCCATTCAGATTGGGTTCTTTATGCCCATATACTGAATGTGCAACCAACCAGGAGATTGTAAGATGTACAAGTTCACGACCATCGCAACAGCGCTGCTCATTTCGGCCGCTTTGCCAACATTCGCCCTCGCCGATTCCGATCATGGCCATGGCCAACGACAAGCAACGTCGAATTCCGGTTCTGCAGCGGCCATGGCGGGTGGCAACGCCAACATGATGCAAGGAATGATGGGCGGCGAAATGGGATCCATGATGCGCATGATGAAGATGATGCACGGTGGACAATCGGGCATGATGGGCATGGATGGCGAAACCGGCGGCATGGGCGCGGGAATGATGGGCATGGGCGGATCGATGATGGGTGACACCGACCATATGCAACGCTTGTTCGACGCCAATGACGACGGAACAGTCTCGCCCGAGGAACTTCGCACTGGTCTGCTTGACGAGCTGAAAACCTACGACGCAGACGGCAATGGAATGCTGTCGCTCGCCGAATTCGAAACGCTTCACGCCGCCCATATCAGGGAACATACGGTCGACCGCTTTCAAGCCTTTGACGCGGATGGAGACGGGCAAGTCACTTCCGAGGAATTTGCAGCGCCCGCAGACAGGATGAAGCGGATGATGATGATGCGTTCGGGCAATATGCCAGGTCAGGACGGCGGCATGATGGACGGCGAGCAACCGGGGAGCATGATGCAGAACGACGCGCAGAGCGAAACAAAACAGGACAATTGAGCGTTGTGTCGATTGAACGAACAAGTGGCGGAGGCAACGCCTTCGCCACTTCATAACAAGGGATTGAATGAATGATGAACGGATATGGCATGGGATTCGGCGGGCTTTGGATGATTCTGATCCTGGTCCTTGTCGGCCTCGCGATCGTCGCGCTGATCAAGTATCTGAGAAAATGAAGACTGTGCGAAAGGATAACAATCAGATGAACTACACTATAGACAAAATATTTCCCGGGGCTGATATCGAAGATATCGACGCCCGCACGCGTGCTGCTTTGGCTGCAGCCGGCTTTGGGGTCCTGACCGAAATCGACGTCAAGGCGACAATGAAGAAGAAAATTGACAAGGACCTGCCGGGGTATCGCATCCTTGGTGCCTGCAATCCGAACATGGCCTGGCAGGCCATCGGCATGGAGCCGAAAGTCGGGGCCATGCTTCCGTGCAACGTGATTGTGCGGGAGACAGCCGAAGGTGTGGAAGTGTCGGCGGTCGATCCGGTGATCTCGATGACCGGGATCAACAATCAGGAGCTCGGCGAAGTCGCCGGCCAGGTCCGGAAGATGCTTCAGGAGGTTGTTTCAGCGATTTGATCCTTCATGCCGAAGTCCGCGAAACGAAACCGTACACATTCACATGCAAGCGGGACTAAAAGGTTTGGTCACGCTTGCACACATTCAGGTCGGCCTCGACTTGCACTCCTGCTACGTCAGTCGCGTACCCATCCACGCGTTTCAAATTTTCGTTACCCACGCAGATGAACAAATCTGCTACGCTGTTTACATGAAAAGCAACATCGCGCTCTCAACGGCGACGGCTGCGCCAGCTCTCCGATCCACAAGGGACAGAGATGAATTTGTTTCAAAAGCTGCTCAACACTTCGATCTTGCTCGCATTGGCCGTGTCTATGACAGCTTGCGTATCGACGGTTCTTGATGTCGACAACAAGGCAAATCAACCGATTGCCGCCAACCTCGTCAGCGATATGAAAAAACGCAAGATGACCCCGGCTGATCCCATACTGGTCCGGATCTTCAAGGATGAGAGCGAGCTCGAGATCTGGAAACGTGACCGTACTGGGCGTTACGCGCTTTTGAAGACCTTTCCCATGTGTCGCTGGTCCGGCAAGCTCGGCCCAAAGACCAAGGAAGGAGATCGGCAAGCTCCAGAAGGGTTTTACCATGTCTCCGCCGGTATGCTGAATCCCAACTCGCAATATTATCTCTCTTTCAATCTCGGCTACCCAAACAAGCTGGAAAGCGCACTCGGCTACACCGGCGACGCCTTGATGGTTCATGGCGCCTGTACATCGGCAGGATGCTACGCGCTCACGGACGCTGGCGTCGCGCAAATCTATGCGATCGTGCGTGAAGCCATCAGGGGCGGACAGTCTTCCTTTCAGGTGCAGGCTTTTCCATTCCGGATGACGCCCGAGAACATGGCGCGAAATCGAAATGATCCTAATTTCGATTTTTGGACAAACCTGAAACAGGGCTATGACATTTTGGAGGTCACAGGCCGGCAACCCCAGTTGTCCTATTGCGGCAGACGGTATGTCTTCGACGCGACCTTTGAGGGTGGAAATCCTCGCAACCCGCTTGCTTCATGTCCACCGCTGCTGAGCGCGGAGAACGATGTCGTAGCTGCTCGGCGCGTTTCAGATGAACGCAAGATGGAAGCAATACTTGCCTCCGGGACGGTTATATCGGCCCATGCATATTCGGATGGCGGCATGCATCCAAGCTTTCGAAAGCTTCTCAAAAGCCGCGGCGCAGAGGTGCTTGCCCAGACAGCATCATTGAAAAACGTGCCGGTCAGTCGACCGGATGCTGCGCTGGCGGATCCCCACACGCCCGGAGAATGACATTCTCAGCGCGGGATACCGCTTTAACGTGAGACGCGTTTCAGTGCCGTCGACCCAGGGCCATCCATGAACGTTATTGGTAGTTTGCTGCAGATCACGCAGTGAGGGAGAACCACGTGTGGTTCGACGCCTTCCTAATTGGGCAATGCCATGATGCCTGTACAGGTGGACAACTCTGGGATGCTCCCAAACGAAATCCAATGAGCACAAAATTTTACAACACCGAACTCTGGTTGCCGTGTGACCTGGCTCACATACGCTTTATGTTTGTCTTTCTTACCAGCGAAAACCAGGAATGCGGCTTGAACGTTCTGCAGGGCTCGGCCGCGGCTGGCTTGCGGGCATACACCACAACGTGTCGCAAATTGCAGGCCGGTAAACATCATAGCCTTGATACCAACTTGACCCATGTCAATGAAGGCATGGGATTCGATGTGATAATAATGACGCTCAGTAGGGATTTGATAACGTGCAAATACATCGAAATCGCAGTCTGCAAGGAAGCCAGCTCAGCTGGCAAGCCCTGACGCTTGCGGTCATCGTGGCTCTGTATTTCTCCGCCATTTCCCTGCACCAAACTCATGCCAGTGAGTTCTCCGGCATGCAGACGGTTGTAGTTACGACGCACGTGCCTGACTCTGGAAACACCACACGTGATATGTCGTCGCAAGCATCACAGTGCACTGATCAAATGCATTGCCATTCCGCGGCGATCTTGCCGTGCGAAGTGGGGAGCCATAAAGGTGGCGCGGTCGGCCAAATCTTTTCCACCCAGGCATTCACAAAGCAACAGTTTTCCCCGTTTCCTGCCCCCCCTCCCAAAATTTCCTGACGCGACGAATTCGTTCTTCCGGCTGAGCTTGTTCCAGCGGCGTGAGTTGAGGTGTCTGCCACTTTTGGCAGTTCAACTTTTCCCACGCGAGCATGGCGGCGAACGGAATGGCATTAGATATTTGGGGTAGAGTCTAAACGCTCACCAACCCCTGTTCGCCATCCCCAGTCACCTGCTTTGGACCAGGCCCGGTTCGGACATAACCGAAAACGGCGAAGGCGCATTCAATATTGCGCATGGAGCATGCAATGGAATCCATAATCTATTTTCTCTTTTGGGCCGGCCTCATATTCATCATGATGAGGTTTGGCTGTGGCTCTCACGTCATGGGTCACGGCAAGTCAGGAGCAAGCCGCGGCGAGCCCAGCGGCTCGGCGAGCGATGCTCGCTGGACTGCCCCGGAGACTGACACTGACCCCGTGTGCGGAATTACCGTTCAGACCCGAACCGCAAAATCGGCCGTCCATGACGGCCACGTCTACTACTTCTGCTCTCGGGAATGCCGCGAGCGCTTCGAGGCCGCGCCAGATTCCTACCTCGCTGCAGCTGTTCCAGCCAGCCTAGACATGAGGGAGCAAGCTGATGGCTAATCTGACCAGATCTGATCAACCTCACGGGCAGGCGTGCCTCTGTCCGTGAACCGTCCACCACATATCCCAGTCGCAGTACTCGGCATGAGCTTGGGCATTTTTCTCGTGGTGACGTTTGCGCTGTGTGTCGGCTTCGATCTCATCTTCCCCGGACAGGCCATGTACCAGACGTGGCTGAAACTGCTTCCCGGTTTCTCTTGGTTGACTTGGTCAAGCTTTCTGCTCGGCGGAGTGGAGGCCTTTGCCTATGGCTGGTTCGTCGCGCTGATATTCGCGCCGCTATTCAATTATTTCTCTGCCCGTTGGGCACGTTGATGCAAAGCACAACAAAAGGAACTCAACTATGACGTCACCTTTGAAGCTCTCTCTTTCGGCAATCCTCGCCGTTCTCCTGACTTCGGCATCAGCGACGGCCGCGACGGTCTACATTGCTGATGGCAGCGCGGATCAAATCATCGTCGTCGATACAGACACTGGCACGGTCGAACGCAAGATCACCGGCTTGGATGCCATTCACGGCCTTTCTGGTGCGCCTGGTGTTCGGTATCTCGTCGCCGGTAGCTATTCTGAGGTCGAAGGCACCGAAGCCACGGCACTCGCTAAGCCAGAAGGCGTGTCGGAGGACGAACATGCAGCCCATCACGCCAAACCCGCAGCGGGGGCGATGCCCAAGGATGCCGCGATCAGTATTCTTACTATCCTCGACTCAAAGTCTGGTGAGATACTGCGTCGGATCGAAGTGCCCGGCGCGGTCCATCATACTGCTGTTTCGCCCGACGGTCGTTACGCTGCAGCTACTCATCCATCAGGTGACGGGATAAGCATAATCGATCTCGAAACCTTGGTTTTCAAGGCCTTTGTTCCAACTGGATCGGCACCGAATTATGCCGTATTTTCCGAAGACAGCGCTTCGGTTTTCGTAACGAATTCAGGCAACGGCACAATCAGTGAAGTCGATGTCGAGAAGGGATTTGTCAGACGCAATTTGC
>TARA_R110002051_G_scaffold4386_4_pt1 | contig 26287 bp, 29 predicted proteins | sample TARA_R110002051 | Tara Oceans TARA_R110002051 (sample SAMEA4397023) | marine metagenome | biome: Polar Biome; feature: [MES] marine water layer (ENVO:01000295) within the mesopelagic zone...; material: water (ENVO:00002006), including particulate matter (ENVO:01000060) such as......
TGGCGCGCGGTTCTGGGTGCTGTCGCGACCACTGTCGGGGTTTGCCGAAACATTCTCGCAATATATCGCCGAGCTTGCGCCAAATGGCGGCTCTGACACCCCCGAGACCGACAAGGCCGCCGAGGCGGTGATCTTTGTTGTCGAGGGCGAGGTGACGTTGACGGTCGCGGGTAAGGTGCATGTGATGGGTGAGGGCGGCTATGCTTATTTACCCGCCGCCTGCGACTGGGCAATCCGCAATAAAACCGACAAGGCGGCCAAATTTCACTGGATCCGAAAAGCTTATGAATATGTTGAGGGATTAGACGCGCCCGCGCCATTTGTGACCAACGAGAACGATATCGCACCCACAGTTATGCCTGATACCAACGGCGTTTGGGCCACCACACGTTTTGTCGATATGGACGATATGCGCCATGATATGCATGTGACAGTTGTGACCTTCCAACCGGGCGGTGTGATCCCGTTTGCCGAAACCCATGTGATGGAGCACGGGCTTTATGTGCTCGAGGGCAAAGCGGTTTACCGGCTAAATCAGGACTGGGTCGAGGTCGAGGCCGGCGATTATATGTGGCTGCGCGCATTTTGCCCGCAAGCCTGTTATGCGGGCGGTCCGGGCCCGTTCCGCTATCTGCTGTATAAAGATGTGAACCGGCATATGCGGTTTTCGGGTGGTTTTACACGGTAATATCAGCGCCAAGGCTGCGGGACACATCATCGCCTGCGGCCTTTATCTGCGCACCGATCTTGGCGACCAAATCATGTGTGACGCGGTGCGACGGGCCTGATATCGAAATGCCAGCCACTGCGAGCCCTTGATAGTTTACGATCGGGGCGGCGATGCAGCGCATTCCGATCGCTTTTTCCTCGTCATCAAAAGCATAGCCGCGCAGGCGAATGTTTGCGATGTCCGCCATCAAATCGGTGGCGGAACAAATGGTGTTAGGGGTGAACGCCGACATTTCCGCGGTCTGGAAATACTGGTCCAACTGGCGGTCGGTAAACGTGCTAAGCAATGCCTTGCCAATGCCAGAGGCGTGCATTGGTCCTTGCGTGCCGGGAGGGAAAAAAGCGCGGATAGATTCGTGGGTTTCGACCTGTGAAATGAACACCACCATGTGCGATTTCTCGATGCCAAGGTTTGACGTCTCACCTGTGATCTCCATCAAGCTGCGCATCGCAGGAAGCGCGCTAGAGGTCACATTGCTGCGCCGCAAAAACGTGGCCCCAATGCGGAATGTCGTCGCGCCAATGGCCCATTCTTGGGTCAGGGTGTCATTTTCAACCATGCCGCGGGCCTGAAATGTGCACAGTGCGCGGTATATTGTGGCGGGGGATTGGCCCATTTGCGTGGCCAGCGCAGAAAGCGTCATCGACCCGCTTTCGGCCAAAACATCCAGCAAATCAATTGCGCGGTCTACGGCCTGAATGATATTTTCACCCGCTTTTGGGGAAAACTTTTTGGGGCGACCCCTGTTGCGGTGAGCGATGTCCATTTGGATATGTCCCGTCGTTGGTGATATTATTTCTGATAAATGGAATCGGGATCGAAATCTATGAAAAAATATAAGCAACTGTAATAAATGGCATAAAAGTGAATAGTGGCCGTACTATTTAATACACCGAAAAAATTGTGAAAAAATGTGCAGGGACGTATCCATAAGACAACCCAATCAGGAGATTGTCATGAGTTTTCAGAACCCCGTGTTTATTCCCGGCCCGACCAATATGCCCGAGGCCATTCGGCTGGCCTGTCATATGCCGACGATTGATCACCGCTCGCCGCTGTTTGGCGATATTCTACACCCTTGTCTGGATGGCGTGCGCCGTGTTTTGAAATCACAAACTGCGCATGTCTTTATCTTTCCGTCCACTGGCACGGGAGGTTGGGAAACCACGATCAGCAATACCTTGTCGGCAGGCGACCGGATTTTGGCGGCCCGCAATGGCATGTTCAGCCACCGCTGGATTGATATGTGTGTGCGGCATGATCTGGACGTGCAGGTGGTTGAAACCCCGTGGGGTCAAGGGCTGCCCGCCGATGAATACGAGGCCATCTTGCGTGCCGATAAGTCCCACAAGATCAAGGCTGTGTTGGCCACCCATAATGAAACTGCGACGGGCGTGAAATCCGACATTGCGGCGGTGCGCCGCGCGCTTGATGCCGCAGGCCACCCTGCAATGCTGTTTGTCGACGGTGTCAGTTCTATTGGCTCTATGGATTTTCGCATGGATGACTGGGGCGTTGATGCCGCCGTTGCCGGATCGCAAAAGGGATTCATGCTGCCTGCGGGTCTGGCGATTGTCGGGTTGAGCGAAAAGGCGATGCGCGCCGTTGATCACGCAACCCTGCCGCGCACGTTCTTTGATGTGCGCGATATGGCCAAGGGCTATGCAGCCAATGCATTTCCATACACCCCACCAGTGGGCCTTATGAACGGATTGAAACTGTCGTTACAGATGATCGAGGCCGAGGGGCTGGATAACGTCTTTGCCCGCCACACCCGTATCGCGCAAGGGGTGCGGTTGGCGGTCAAGGCTTGGGGGTTGGAGTTATGCGCCGTGTCACCCGAGGTCTATTCTGACAGTGTATCAGCGATTAAAACACCCGCCGGATTTGATGCCACCGAGATCGTAAACGTGGCCGCCCGCGATTACGGCATGGCCTTTGGTGTGGGTCTGGGAGAAGTTGCAGGCAAGGTATTCCGGATCGGCCATCTGGGGATGCTGACAGATGCGATGATGTTGTCGGGGCTGGCTGTTGCCGAAATGGTCATGGTTGATCTGGGGCTCGATATCACGCTTGGCTCTGGTGTTGCAGCCGCCCAATCGCATTACCGCCATGGGGGTGCATGATGTATATTCCAACCCTGCAAGACATGCGGGATGCGCAGGTGCGCGTGAAACCCTACGTACACCGCACGCCAGTGTTGACGTCGCAATATTTCAACGACCTGACCGGCGCAGAGCTGTATTTCAAATGCGAAAATCTGCAAAAAGCGGGTGCATTCAAGGCCCGTGGTGCTTCAAATGCGGTATTTGGATTGACTGATGAACAGGCGCGCCGCGGCGTCGCCACTCATTCCAGCGGCAACCACGGCACGTGCCTGTCCTATGCGGCGGGCAGGCGAGGTATTCCCTGTACGGTTGTGATGCCGCATACTGCCCCGCAGGCAAAAAAGGACGCGGTGCGCGGCTATGGCGGTATCGTGGTTGAATGCGAGCCATCAACCACATCCCGCGAGGCTGTTTTTGCCGAGGTTGTGGCCAAAACCGGTGCGGAATTCGTGCACCCTTACAATGACCCGCGGGTGATCGCGGGGCAAGGGACCTGTGCTGCCGAGATGATTGAACAGATCGAAAACCTTGATGCGGTTATTGCCCCGATCGGTGGCGGCGGCATGATTTCGGGCACTTGTCTGACGCTGTCCAATTTGGCCCCACAGATCAAGATTTTCGCAGCCGAGCCCGAGAATGCCGATGATGCCTATCGCAGTTTTAAGGCAGGTCATATTATCGCCGATGATGCCCCTGATACGATCGCCGACGGACTAAAGGTGCCGCTAAAAGACTTGACCTGGCACTTTGTGTCAAACCACGTGACCGATATTCTGACCGCCTCGGAACACGAGATTGTCGCGGCGATGAAAATCATGTGGAAGCGCATGAAAATCGTCATGGAACCGTCCAGCGCCGTGCCCTTGGCCATTATTCTTAAGCACAAAGACATCTTTGCCGGTAAACGCATCGGCGTGGTGATTACCGGCGGCAACGTTGATCTTGATATGCTGCCATGGCAGCGCCCTGAATTTGGAGATTTGAAATGAACGCACCTGTGAACTTTGATAAATTTGATGTTGGCTATGATATTCCAGCCAAGCCCGGCATGGACGAGGCTGACATCCAGACGCCTTGTCTGATCCTTGATTTGGACGCGCTGGAGCGCAATGTGAAGAAGATGGGCGACTACGCAAAGGCGCACGGGATGCGTCACCGCGCCCATGGCAAAATGCATAAATCGGTCGATGTACTCAAGCTTCAGCAAGATATGGGTGCCGCGATTGGCGTGTGTTGCCAGAAGGTATCGGAGGCGGAAGTTTTCGCACGCGGCGGGATCAAAGATGTGATGGTGTCCAACCAAGTAACCGAGCCTGCCAAGATCAAGCGGCTGGCGGAGATGCCGAAATTCGGTTGCCGTGTTCTGGTGTGTGTGGATGATCCTGCGAACGTCAAGGCGCTGTCGGACGCGGCAGTTGCTGCGGGCACGCAGATTGAAGCGCTGGTTGAAATCGACTGTGGTGCCGGGCGCTGTGGTGTGACCACGACGCAGGATGTCGTACATATTGCCAAGTTGATTGATGCAGCACCGGGGCTGAAATTTGCGGGAATCCAAGCCTATCAGGGTGCTATGCAACACATGGATCTTTACGCTGATCGTAAGGTCAAACTGGATGCCGCCATTGCACAGGTTGCAGACGCGGTGAACGGTCTAAAAAGCAATGGTCTGGAGTGTGATATCGTTGGCGGCGGCGGCACGGGGTCGTATTACTTCGAGAGCGCGTCGAACGTCTATAACGAACTGCAGTGCGGGTCTTACGCCTTTATGGACGCAGATTATGGCCGGATTTTAGATAAAAACGGCAAGCGCATCGATGATGGCGAATGGGAAAATGCGCTGTTCATTCTGACCACCGTAATGAGCCACGCCAAAGCCGATAAAGCGATTGTTGACGCGGGCCTGAAAGCGCAATCTGTTGATAGCGGCTTGCCTGTTGTTTATGGCCGCACGGATGTTGAATACCTTAAGTGTTCTGACGAACATGGCGTTGTCGGCGATCCGAATGGTGCACTCAAGGTCAACGACAAACTGCGCCTTGTGCCCGGTCACTGCGACCCGACTTGCAACGTGCATGATTGGTATGTCGGTGTGCGCGGTGGTAAGGTTGAAACCGTCTGGCCGGTCTCAGCGCGCGGAAAGGCCTATTGATGTATATCCTGCCCGAAAAAGAAATTTCGGCCCTGATCGGGCGAAAAGACAGCTTTGACGCCGTTGAAAAAACCTTTGCGTCGATGGCGGCAAAGTCGGCTTATAATTTCCCCGTGATCCGTGAAGCGATTGGCCATGCCGATGCGCTATACGGGTTCAAATCGGGGTTTGACCGCGAGGCACTGACCCTTGGGTTAAAGTCGGGCGGTTATTGGCCAGGTAATGCGGATAAGGGTCTGACAAACCATCAATCAACGATTTTTCTGTTTGATGCCGATACTGGCAAATGTCGCGCCATCGTTGGTGGTAACCTGCTGACCGCCCTGCGCACGGCGGCGGCGGCGGCGGTTTCGGTCGCGCATCTGGCCCGTCAGGACGCAAAGGTGTTGGGCATCATCGGCGCAGGTCATCAGGCGACCTATCAGCTGCGCGCGGTCGCGGAACAACGCAAATTTGTCCGGATCGTGGCATGGAACCGCAGCCCTGAAAAACTGTCTGCGCTGTCCGACGTGGCTGCCGAACTGGGTCTGCCCTTTGTCGCTGTTTCGCTGGACGAGTTGGGTGCGCAGGCGGATGTGATCGTCACGATTGTGTCTAGCACCGATGCGATCCTCAAAGACGTGCAAGTCAAAGCAGGCACCCATATCGCCTGCATGGGGACCGATACCAAGGGTAAGCAAGAGGTCGAGGCCGCCTTGGTCGCGCGCGCCACGGTGTTTACCGATGAGATCGCGCAGTCGGTTACAATCGGCGAGGCCCAGCACGCGGTCGCGGATGGATCACTGCAACAGTCACAGATCACCGAACTGGGTCTTGTTATCAATGGCGCGCACCCGGGGCGGACCAGCCCCGATGAGGTCACGCTGTTTGATGGCACCGGTGTTGGGTTGCAGGACCTTGCCGTGGCCTCGGCAGCCGTTGATCTGGCCCAAGCTAAGGGTATCGGCCAGGAGGTGGCATTCTAATCAGGCGGGCACTGTTTCGATAACATAGGGTGTTTCGAAATAGTGCTCTTGCAAGTTGGCGTCCTCACCGATCCGGTCAACAACTGCATATTGGCCCGATTCACGAAGCGGGGCCAAGACACCGTGCCAGACACCCCGATGCAAATTGATCGACTGCCCTGCGCAGGTCAAGAATGCCATTGGGTTGACGGGCACGCCGTCATCGTCACTGGCGACCACAACCATAAAACAGGTTTGCGTCAGTGGGATAAACGCTTGGCTGCCTAAAGGATGCCGTTCAACCATATCAACGACATGGGGCAGTCGGCGTGCCTTGGCGTCAAACAGGCTAATCCCCGCCGTACCGCCGCCAAAATCCAGTTTCGCCCGATCATGATAGCGCCCGCACATCCCCGCATTGATGATTTTGTCGGGCGCGCCCGAAATCTCGATCACATCGCCATAAGGTGCAAAATCGACAGCGTTCATCAGTGTCACGTTCAATACATGTGTCATTGGCATGCTCTCCATTTTTTAACATTCTATCTAAAATCACGGCCTGCGACTTTCAAATACTTCTTGAAGGAACCTCCTGCAACTTCGCCCTGCTAATCACTCGCATAAAGGGGCACAATTCCCGCAAACCCTAAAAGGAGAGAGTGATGAGCGGATTTTTAACGACACATGTGCTGGACACGGCGCGCGGATGTCCGGCAGCAGACTTGAAAATCGAACTGTTTAAGATCACGGATGAGACGCGCCGCCTGATCTGCACCATGACCACCAATGCGGACGGTCGCACCGATAGCCAAATTTTGCCCGCCGATCAGTTCGAGACCGGCACCTACGAGCTGGTTTTTCATGCAGGCGCCTATCTGGATGACTGCGGTATCACGCTGACGACACCAAAGTTTCTCGACCTGATCCCGATCCGGTTTGGTATGTCTGAGGCGTCGCACTACCACGTGCCGCTGCTGCTTTCGCCTTATACGTACTCGACATATCGGGGCAGCTAGCGGGACCTTTCGCAACCCCGTATGGGGATCTGAATGATCCCTTAATCGCGCTCGTGTTGCTTTTTGGGGTAGGGGTTGCGGCCTGTTTCACAAGCATCTTTTGGCGGAAGACATGCGCGAGGGTCTTCCGATGGATGTACTTTTCGAGTGTGTTGTCGAGGCAAATTTGAATTGCAATGGCGTGGCTTAGTTCAGCCCGTCCCAGATAACACAGCTTTCGCGGATTTGATCCCCAAACACATCTACAAGCCCAACATCGCTAAGGCGTGGGCCCGTGTTGCAAACCAGCGAGGCCCCGAAAAGCGCCTTGAAGACAAGGTACGGCGGTTGCCAATCAACAAGTGCGTCAAGTGTGGCGCGCAAGTTTGCGAATTCCTTGGCGACGTCCGCTAGGGGTTTTTCGCTGATCAAGCCCGCAATCGAGAGCGCAAGTTTGGCAACAACTTTTCCGTGCGCAACGACGGCCAACCCGCCCTGCATGTCGCGCAGTGTGTTTGCGGCCAGCGCCATATCATTGGGGTCGCGTCCAAATACCGTCAGGTTATGGCTGTCGTGGGACACGGTCGTCGCAAAGGCACCTCTCCATGTGCCCCAGTTTTCCATAAACGCGATCCGTGTCGGAGTGCCGCGACCATGACGGTTGCAGACAGCCATCCGGATCATGTCATCTGGCAGCACAAGGTGCTCGTCTCGCACCGCGACATCACAGGTGCCCCATTCGGGAAAACGTGGCTTGGAGAGCGTGGCGATGCGGGCAACCGGACCTTTGGCCCGAACTTGGAAATCCGAGGCATCAAATTTTTTAGCCTTAACCGTGTTCATAATCGCGGGTAGCACGGGCGTATCTTTTACCGATTCGCAAAGGACACCGGCAGTGGCTGCCAATTTACCGGCAACAAAAACATGCGACGCAGTAACTTTGTGCAGATCGGACAAGAGCGCAAAATCAGCCATTTTCCCCGGTGCTACAAGGCCAAGGTCGGGTCGCCCGATGCGGCTGGCAGCATTCAAAGTTGCCGCACGGTAGGCCCAGAAAGGCGACATACCGTTTGCAATTAACATCGCAATCACATGGTTTAGCCCGCCTATAGCATATAGATCATCAGGGAAGACGTCGTCGGTGCATAATGTGACTGTTTGCGGCAAGTGCCCCAGATCAAGAAGTGCCCTCGCGAATTCCGGTATCAGATGCGCATGCGAGCCGCGCAATTCGATGGTCATCCCCGCCTCTAATCGGGCAATTAAATCTGCCGCTGATGTCAGTTCGTGGTCTGTCTCGACGCCTGCGGCGACATAGGCCGCCAAATCCCCTCCCGATAAGCCACGACCGTGTCCACACACCCGTTTGCCACTTGCAAGGCCAGCGGCGACAATCCCTTGTACGCGCGAGTCGCCGTCCAAAAGTTGATGCATTGTCATCAGCTCTGCGGCCCCGTGGATATCGGGGCGGGCCAACAGTGCGGTGACCTCAGATGGCCCGAAATTTCCGCCGCTCGCTTCAAATTTGGGGGCTGAAGGCACGCACGTGGGCGCAAGTGGTAGCAGGCGCATAGGTAACTCTCTGGCCGCATCGCAGGCGTAATCTACGCCGGCCATTCCTGCAACATTTGCCAATTCGTGCGGGTCCCATAGCGCGGTTGTCACACCGCGTGGCACCACCGCGCGGGCAAATTCGGCGGGCGTCACCATCGAACTTTCGACGTGCATATGGGTGTCGATAAAACCTGGCACGACATAGGCACCTGCCGCATCCAACTCGGCGCGTCCTTCGTGCGTTGGGTCTGGTGTGTGAACGCTCGCAATCAGTGGGCCGACAAGGCCGATATCGACGGGCCTTTCGCGGCCCGTGACCATGTCAAGCATCACCCCGTTTCGCACAAGCATATCAAACGGGCGCATACCACGCGCTGCTTTCACGGCTTCGGCGCGCAGCGTGGGGTCATTCAGATGTGGGTCAGTCGACATTGGTATTTTCCCTCGTTAGCGCATCTAAACAAATATCCGCAGCGACCAGTATCGTTCCCACAACAAGCCGGGTTGATCCATTGAAATTTTCGTCGAATGTGGTTTTCCCGTAAGTCGCATCAGGTGTCGTCGAAACAGCCATGTCACACCGCCGGTACATAAAGGCTTCTGGTTGGCACGAGACAAGTGCGGCTACGGGGTCATAGATCGACATTTTAGAACGCCCTGCGGATAACGCGATGTCCAGATATCCGCCCAGCAGGTCAGAGGTCAGGCTATCGCATTGCGGTTGTTGGTCTGGGCCAAAGGCAACAGTTCTGCAAAACATGAGGTCGACCACGTCCAGCGAAATTCCAGCCTGCGCGACGATTGCGGCCGCTTCGGGGTCAGCTAAGGCGTTGAATTCTGCCAGAGGCGTGTGATTGCCTACGCCGTCGCTTCCGCCCATCCAGATGAGGCGGGTTATGGTTTGTACCAGCTCAGGAGCCTCTCGAACAAGACGCGCGATGTTTGTAAGCGGCCCAATTGCCAAAATGTCCCGCCGGTCACCCCGCTGTGCGGACCGAAGCCAATTTTGAAGCGCTGTCTGTGCATCGACCGCGTGACCTAATTCTTTTCCGTCTGGCAAATGTTGGCCACGGCTAAGCATCCCGCGTTGGCCTAAAATACGCTCGGCGGTTTCTGGTTCACGCACTAGTGGGCGATCCGCGCCCGCATATATTGGCGCATCAAATCCATAGGCCCGCCGCGCACCTAGGGCATTGGACATCACCTGCGCCAATGGGGCATTCCCTGCGACAAGCGATATACCTGCTAGCCGCGCGCCGAATTGGCGCAGCACAAGAAGCGCCCAAAGGTCATCGAATCCAAAATCGGTATCGACCCAAAGTTCCCTCATGCAGAAAGGGACCGTGCAGTGGTTTCGGGAAGATCGAAGGCAATGTTGTCGCCAAGTGGGACTTCCGCGGTCTCGATGGGCGCGTCTGCCTTAATCTGCCCCAAGGCCGTATCGATAACATATTCACGGTGCCCGCCTGCAAAACTGCTCGCCGAAACGCGGCCGCTGAACGGGCCATGACCAACCTGCACGCCGCTTGGACGCCACGCTAGCATCGGGGATTTGGCACCGAAGCCTAAAGGAAGCTGTCCGGTCTCGGACACAAGGTTCCCTGCGTCCACACGGAAGATATTCTCAAAGCCCATGAACTCGGCCGCAAAGGCGGTAGCAGGTTCCGCATACAATTCATGCGGCGTGCCTAGTTGTTCGATTTTGCCGTCTTTCATTAAAACAATCCGGTCGGCGAGGGCCAAAGCCTCTGATTGGTCATGCGTAACAAACACCATTGTGACACCGGTTTTCTTTTGCACACGTTGCAATTCTGTTCGCATTTCCAACCTTAACCGCGCATCAAGATTTGACAGTGGTTCATCTAGCAACAGCACCTTTGGTTCCATCACCAGTGATCGTGCCAATGCCAGCCGTTGCTGTTGGCCGCCGGACATGTCGGCGGGTTTACGCGCCTCAAATCCGGCTAGCCCAACGGTGGCAATCCCGGCCTCGGTACGCGTGCGGATTTCGGCATCAGGCATCTTTTGCAAGCGCAGCCCGAAGGCGACGTTTTCGAATACACTTAAATGCGGGAACAGCGCATAGGATTGGAACACCAATCCGATGCCACGCTTGTTGGCCGCGACACGTGTAACGTCCCGACCGTCAATTGCGATGGCGCCAGACGTCGGCGTAAGCAGACCCGCGATGGCGCGCATGGTTGTGGTTTTACCGCAGCCAGATGGCCCCAGCAGGGCGATCAATTCGCCCTCAACGACATCAAGATTAAGGTCCGGAACCGCAACTGTTTTGCCGTAGGACAGCGTCAGGTTGGATAGGCTTACAAATTTATTAGACATAGCGAGAAAATCCTAAAAGACGTTCGGCGACAAAAACGATGGCGAGGGACATAAAGGCCAGCAGGGCAGACAGCGCTGCGACCGATGGATCATACGTGATTTCCATATAAGCGAGCATGTCGATGGGCAGGGTCTTTACCCCCGGCCCGGATAGAAACAGTGACACGGGCACCTGATTGAAGCTTGTGACAAACCCCAGAATAAACGCGGCAAGAACGCCACCACGAATGTTTGGGAGCACGACTTTGGTGAAGGCTTGCAGTCTTGTGCAGCCCAGCAAAACGGCGGCTTCTTCCATATCCGAGCGTAGATTGTTCAAGCTCGAGGACACAACGCGCACCGCGTAGGGCAAAACAAGCGCTGTGTGCGCCAAGAACAGCGCCAAGGTCACCGTAAAATTGAGCGGGATGACCAAGTAACGCAAAAGGGCCAAGCCCACAATAATACCGGGCACAATGATTGGCGACGCGACAACTGTGCGAATGGTCTCGGCCCCCGGTAGGTCATACCGGTTCAGCGCATAGGCCGCTGGAACGCCCAAAAGCAATGCAGCCAAGGTGCCGAAAATCGCGAGCCCCATCGACAACACGAAACTTTGGCGGAAACTCTCGATGGTGAACACCTTAAGATACCATCGAAGTGATAGGCCATCGGGCGGAAACGCTAGAGCTTCGCCCGCTGACGCCCCTGCAAAAATGATGATGATGAACGGCCCGATCAAAAACGTCAGCGTGACGCCAATAATGGCCCATGAGGTTAGGTTTTTCATGGATTACTTCCGCGCCGTGGCGATGCGCTTTAGCAGCAAGTTTGCTGTAAACGACATAACGATTAAGATCATTGCAATGACGCTGGCCGAGACAAAATCATTTGCCACATTCACCCGCTGATACAGCAAGGTTTCCAGCATCAGCACCTTGGACCCGCCTAAAATAGCAGGGGTGATATAGGCCGTGAGCGCGCCGGTGAACACGAGTGTACCACCCACAACCAAGCCCTCTTTTGTAAGCGGCAGGATAACTTTGAAAAACACCTGAAACCAGTTTGCCCCCAAAACGCGCGCCGCAGGAATAACGTCACGCGGGATGTTTTCCATCGCGGACAAAAGCGAGATAATCATCAACGGCATGAACAGCTGCAATAGGCCAAGAAAGACGGCCGTTTCTGTAAACAGCAGGCGAATGGGTGTATCAGACAGGCCAAGCCCCACGATTGTATCGTTGACGATACCGGTCCGACCCAGAATGACGATCCACGCATAAGTTCGCGCCACAGGCGAGATCATGAGCGGCAAAATGATAAGCCCAAAGACCCGGCCGCGTGCTTTGGGTGACAAGTTGGTGATACTGAATGCTGCTGCATATCCGATGACCGCGGCGGTGCCTGCAACCAGAACGCCCAGCTTCAATGTTCGCAGAAACACCGTTTGATTAAGCGGCTTTGCGAAAAAGTCGGTGTACCCTTTTAGTGTCCATCCAGCATCGGACTGAAACGCCTCTGACAACAGGATGCCAACCGGCAAAATAAAGAGAAGCAGTGTGAATATTGCGGCGGGCAATGCAAGGGCCAGACCTTCGCGGGTACTTGAGAACATCTACGGATTCCGTTTTTGAACTAAGGGGTGAGGGGCGACCCAATGACCGCCCCGGGGCGTTTTAGCGGATAACTTCAGTGTTCCACTGCTCAACCCAAGCTTCGCGGTTGTCGATGATATCGGCAGGCGACAGGATATTTAGCGAATTGATCAGGTCCGCGCCGTAGGTCAGGTTGTCAGCAACTTCATCGCTCACAACGACTTCTGCGTTTGCAGGGCTATCAATCAACGCCTCGGCAATGCGCGTCTGCACTTCGGTGGACAACCAGTAATCCATGAACTGGTAAGCCAGCTCTTCGTTGCCATTGTTTTTGGTCATAATCATGACGTTCATGCCACCGGCTTGGCCCTCGACGGGTTCAGCCCAAGCAAAAGGCAGTGGAGAGCCTTTGAAACGGCTCCATGCGAAACGACCAACTGGGGCGGCGATAACCTCTTCTTGGTTCATCAACTGCGCAAGTTCGGATGAGCGCGAGTAGAATGTGACGATATCATCTGCGCTCTCGCCAATCTTTGAAATCACGCTCGAATAGTCGGTGCCGTTGTTTCCAGCCGCCTTCGCGAGCATCATCAACGTCAATGGACCCTGCGTGCCCGTGATGTTCGGAAGCGATACATTTCCAGCAAGTTTGTCGTCTAGCAAATCTGCCCAACTGTTAATTTCAACAAGGTCGGAGCGGTAGACAATCGAGCTTGCATAGAACGTATACCCAACAGCCATGTTGTCGCCAATCGGGTCCTGCGCTGCTGCATAAAGTTTGCTGCGGTTTGGCAGTTGCGAAATATCTAGCTGTGCCAGCAGGTCTTTACGCGCCAATGCCAAGGCATCGTGGGACGAGATCACGGCCATATCAATAACGGGGTCATTGGCATTCGCTTCGATCTTGGACATGCGCTCGACGCTGTTTCCGGTCTCGATCACCAGATTACAGCCGCAGATTGCCTCGAACGGATCATACAAGGCTTCTTTGTAAGCATCTTGTGCGAATGAATACGTCGAGATTGTTAAGGTTTTATCTTGCGCAAATGCAGTTGTCGCAAGCGCGCCACATAGGGCAGCAAGTGAGAGTGTGTTTTTCATTTGATAATCTCCAGGTTGGTCGTTTTGCTTTTGTTGGAAGTGGAATTGCGGATCACAAGGCGCATCGGGACCGTTGCAGTTTCCGCTGGCGGGCGATCGCCTTGTATTGCGTGCATAAGCCGCTCGATTGCTAAGCTGGCTATCTGTTCAACATCCTGCGCTACGGTCGTTAGCATGGGATGCATCGCAGTCGCAAAAGGCAGATCGTCGAACCCCGTAAGGCTAACATCGCGTGGCACGACAACCCCGCACCGCGTTAAATGCGAATGGACACGTAGCGCCAACAGGTCGGACGTCGTCACGATTGCTGTCGCACCGTTCTTGATTGCGACGACAAGCTGTTGAATACCGTCTTCGCCCCAAAACTCTTGCACGGTATCAATGCTTTGAAACCCTTTACGCATCCCGTTGACACGGTCTCGCTGCACTTCTGAAACGCGGTCTTCGCCCAGAATAACGACGTGTTGGTGACCCAGCGTTGCGATATGTTCCGCGATCAACTTGCCGCCACCTGCATGGTCCGCGCTGACTGCATTGTCAGGGTCGGATGCGGTGTTGATAATTACCGTCGGAACACGTTGCACTCCGGGAGCAGTGCCCTTTTGTGGCACAATCACAAGACCATCCACACCCCTGTCTAGCAGTCGGTCAATCGCCTGCGTCTGCTCGTGCGGATTGCCGCGCGAGTCTGCGATCAGGATACCCAGATGGCGATCATCAGCGGCCAAAGACAAGTGTTGTGCGATGCGCGGAAATAGCGGGTTGGTCAAATCAGGCATAACCAGTCCAAGGATGCCTGACTGGCCACTGCGTAGCGCGCGGCCTGCAAGGCTTGGGCGATAGCCAAGATCATTCGCGCGCTGCTTGATCCGCTCCACCATCTCGGCGGAAACGCGACCTTTGCCGGTCAAAGCGTTCGAAACAGTCGCTACAGAGACGCCCATATCAGTCGCAATTTGTTTAATATTCGCCATAAGGCCCCCAGTGATAAAACGTTTAACCACTTACGTTAGGTCAAGTCAACGAAATTGATTAAACGATTAATCTTAGGTGCAGCCGTCAGATGTTTAGCAAGACCCGGAACACGTTTTATTGCTTGGGATATGAGGTCGAGTAGCAAATGGCTTCGTCCGTTGTTGGATAACTAGTAGCGGCTGGTCACATTTGAGTGATTGCTCAATATCAGCATTGAGCAATCACTCAAACTCACCTAGTTGATGTTCATCGCACAAAACAACCACTGGATACAAAAATGACGACCTTCGCCTCCCACACCATCGAAACCGCACCAGAAGCCTCCAAGCCGCTTTTGGAAACATCTTTTAAAAACAACGGCCGGATTCCGGGCTTGCACGCAGTTATGGCCGACGCACCACCACTGTTGGCCGCTTACAACTTTGCGCATCAGCAATTTATGGCAACTAGCCTGAGCAACGAGGAAAAGACCGTTGTCTGGCAGACCGTGAACGTCGAGCAAAATTGCCACTACTGCGTGCCTGCACACACAGGCATCGCAAAAATGATGAAAGTCGACGACGTCATCACCGAGGCCTTGCGTAATGAGACCGCGCTGCCAACCGCCAAACTGGAAGCCCTACGCACCTTCACTTTGCTGGTCGTTAAAAACCGTGGCTTTGTCGATGATGTAGACACGCAGACTTTCTTGGCTGCGGGTTTTACCACAACAAACATCCTCGAAGTTATTCTTGGAGCGGCGCAGAAACTGATGTCAAACTACACCAACCATTTTGCACAAACGCCAGTGGATCAAGTGTTCCAGAAATTTGCATGGAATCGTGTTTCTCTCGCGGCTAAATGATACAAAAATTGGAGGCAGCGACCAAGTTGCCTCCGAACTCATCACATCGAAAGCCGATACCATGACCTCTCTCTTCGCTGACATCTGGCGCTCGTTTCTCAACCTTCCATCCTGGGTGCAAATCTGGATGTTTCTGGTCCTCGGGCCCGTCAATATGGCGACGCTAGCATTTTTGAGCCAACCCTCGGGCATGCTCGTCGCGGCACTCGCTGTCGGTGGCTTGGCGATCTCGCTAACCGCATTGATCGCAGACCGCGGCTTCACCAAATTGGTCTCGGCAGGTCACGTAGTGACTTGGGCACCGCTGGTCGTGATCCTCGTATTCGCACGCCCAGGCGCGACAGCCACATATGACACCTTCCTCACCATTCTGCTGGCGGCAAACATATTCTCGCTGATCTTTGATTTCAACGATCTTCGGCTTTGGTATAAGGGTGACCGCGCCGTGTTTACGAAGACATAACTGACGCAAGGAACTGACATAATGAACAAACAAACCCCGCTACGTATCGATATTGTGTCTGATGTTATGTGCCCGTGGTGCATCATCGGGTATCGTCAATTGCGCAGCGCGCTGGACGCCACTGGCACCGCGCATGAAATCCATTGGCACCCTTTCGAGCTAAACCCCGACATGCCGCGGACAGGTCAGAACCTGCGCGAGCACATCATGGAAAAATATGGATCGTCGTCGGACGAATCCGAGCAGAGCCGCATCCAGATGGCGAAGGTTGGTGCAGAACTGGGCTTTGATTTTCGGTTCACTGACGGTTCGCGCATGCACAACACCTTTAATACGCACCAATTGCTGCATTGGGCCAACACTCACGCGCGAATGCACGACCTCAAGCAGGCCTTGTTCACAGCGCATTTCACCAATGCACGTGATCTGTCCGATACCGCGGTTCTGGCGGATATTGCTGGCGAAATCGGCCTCGACCGGACCGAGGCGCTGGCTGTGCTGGATGACCAACGCTTCGCCAATCAGATCCGCCAAGAAGAAAACTTCTGGATCAAACAAGGTATTCGCGGCGTACCTGCGGTGGTCTTTGATCGCCAGCATCTTGTCACAGGCGCACAAGGCGTCGATAACTTTACCAGCATTCTCAAACAACTGACCGAGGAAACCCCACGAACATGACCCGCGCTGCGCCATATGATCGCGAAACTGCCCTTGACGCCGCCATGACGCTATTTTGGGACAAGGGGTTTCACGCGACATCTCTCAAGGACCTTGAGGCGGCGCTGGTCATGAAGCCGGGCAGTATTTATGCGGCGTTCTCGAGCAAAGAAAATCTCTACTTGCTGGCATTAGAGCGGTATTTTGAGATATCGCGCACGCAGTTTCGCAACCAGATCGCACGGGCGTATTCGCCGCTTGATGCCATGGCTGACCACTTTCGCAACTATGCGCAACTGTCTAAAAATGACAGGTCGCGCAGGGCCTGCATGCTGACCAAAACCATGGTGGACACCAGCACAACCGACCCTGACATCGCAGCGAAAACCCGCGACTATCTCGCCGCGATGCAATCGGAATTTGCGGCTGCTTTCACGGCCGCCCAAGCCGCAGGCGAGATCAGCGGCAGCGCTGATCCGCAACGCTTAGCACGACGATTTCAGTCAAACGTCACTGCCCTCAGGCTCGCCATGCATCAAGGCATGGCCTACCACGACTTCGAGCAACTGGCACAAGATATGGCCGCCGAGATTGACAGCTTGCGCGCATAGCCCAAATTTCTGCTCGCACCAGTGGTTCTCGGCTATTGGACGGGGATCAAGCGATTCCTTGGTTAAAAGGCGCGCTAAAGTATATCAATGACGAGCTTAACGGCGAGGCCTCCTAAAAAGAATAGAATTGCCCGATCAAACGCGCGTGCGCTAAATTTGTTGCCTACCCATTCTCCGAGTGGCAAGGCAAAGGTTAAAGGCACCAAAGCGAAAAGGCCGAGAAGTGCGGTGTTGAGTGTCATAATTCCGTAACCAATTTGCATAGGCAGTTGCACCACGCACATCGCCGCGAAAAAGGCGGACACGGTAAATACGAATGCTGACCTTTCGAGGCGGATTGCGTTGAGGAACGTCACGGCGATGGGGGCCGAGATACCAACCGTTCCCTGCAACATGCCGCCAATGAGACCAATTGGTCCCATCAGGCGCCGGGCCTTCACATTTGTCACTAATAGTTCAAACCGGAAAAGCCTTAGGCCGATATAAACGGCAATAATCAGGATCATCACGGACTGGACATAGATCGGATCAAAGTTTGCCAAAAACAACGTGCCAAAACCTACGCCGACAGCACCCGAAACTGCCAAAACCCTGACAAATACGAGGTCGATCGTGACCGTTCTAAATTTCCATACCTGACGCAGGTTCGAGATCAGGTTTGGAACCACCATCACGGCAACGGCGACCCGCACGTCATAGATCGACGCAAGAACAGGCACTGCAATAACGGGAAGTCCAGCACCTGTAGCGCCTTTCAAAATACCGCCAAGCGTCATAGCAATCGCAACCGCTACGAGCGTCCATGGATCAGCAAGAGAGATATCCGTGCCCAAGTTACGACTGCAATTGTTGGCTTGCGGTTGCATTCGCGCGCAAGAACAACACCAGCCCTGCAAAGACCGCGATGCCAACTAAATCGCTGAGCCAAGATTGGTACATCATCACGAGCCCGGTCACGGCAAAGATTGTGCGCATCCCAAAACCCAATTTTTTCTGAAAGAAGCCGACAACCGCGATGGAGAAGCAGAAAACGCTTAGCAATCCAGTGAAAACGGACACTACAATTTCTAGTGCTGATCCTTGCATTAGGAGTGCAGGCCCAAAGAAGAACATGAATGGTAAGATGTAGCTGGTGATACCGTAGGCAAACGCTGTCCAACTTGTCTTATTAATATCGGAACCTGCAATGCCCGCAGCGACGTATGATGCAAGTGCGACCGGTGGCGTGATCGTTGAAATACATCCGTAGAAGAAAACAAACAGATGCGCGGTCAAAATAGGCACGCCCACTTCAACGAGTGCAGGGGCAACGACCGTCGCGAGGATAAGGTAAGCCGCAGTTGTTGGCAGCCCCATTCCCAGAATGATCGAGACAAACATCGTCAAGATCAGTGCGATGACGGGCACACCAGCGGCAGCGCTAATAATCAGGCCAGAGACCTTAGATCCCAAACCTGTCATCGCCAAAACACCAGCGATCAAGCCCGCGCCTGCACAGGCGACAGCAATAGACATGACGGATTTTGTGCCCGCTTCCAACGCGTCGCAGCATTTGACGAAAAACCCGCGCAAGTCCCTGAGTTCAAAAACAACGCACCCTGCGAGCAAAACCCCGAGTGCCGTGAACGAGGACTTAAAAGGAGAATACCCTGCGACCATCATGCCGACGAGCAAGACGAACGGGACCATAAACCGTAATCCAGGAATGAGAATGGACCTTAAGGGCGGTTCGGCTTCCGTCTGTGGAGCAGGTGCGACCGCCATTTTCGTGCCTTGAAGGTGAACCATAAAAAAGATTGAGGTGAAGAATAAAATTGCAGGAATTAGAGCCGCTATCATGATGTCGGAATAAGGAACACCGATGATTTCGGCCATGATAAAGGCCGCTGCCCCCATCACGGGAGGCATAATCTGACCACCTGTCGATACCACAGCCTCGATAGCAGCAGCTTGGTGAGGCTTGTATCCTTCGCGCTTCATCATTGGTATTGTCATGGTTCCAGTCACGGCAACATTGCCTGCGGCGGAACCGGAAATCATGCCGAGCAATGTAGAAAATACGACAGCTGTTTTTGCCGATGCAGCCATTGATCCCTTGGTTAAGCGACTAGAAATCTGAAAAAAGAAGTCCCCGGCCCCAAAGACATTCAGGAACGATCCAAAGATCGAAAACATGATGATAAAGGTCGCGGAAACGCCTAACGGAATGCCGTAAATACCTTCTGACGTGGTTGTCATAAACCCGGCGATCCGTGTGAAAGAATAGCCGCGTGAATTAAAAACACCTGGAAGCACGGGGGACACGAGGGGGTAAGCGAGGAAAATCAAAATGATTCCAGCCAAAAACCAACCGATCCGCCGAATGACAGCGATCATCACAAGCCCGATTACGATCATTCCGACGAATGCGTCGGTCGATGTCGTGATCCCGCCAGACATCGCAATATCGAGCCAACGAGAGAAAAGATAATACCCAGTGCCACCAGCCACCACCGCCAGCCCAAGGTCCATTAACAGCCATAAAGGGTTCGCGCTTTTGGTGCCTTGCTGAGTTTCTATCCGCCGCTGGGAAAGGACCAGAAAAATTAGGACAAGCATCACAGTGAGGTGGGTGATCCGTACCTCAAGTGTCGAGAAAGACGCAAAACCTGACACCACGTAGAGGTGCCATAGACCCAAACCGATCGCCATCCAACGGGTCGTAAAGGTCAGAGCCGACAAGGCGTTCTTCATAGCGAACGATCCTATTGCATGAGAAGGAAGTGCCCCGCCGCATGTGTGGATGCGACGGAACAAAGAGGTAGGTTAACGCTCGTCAAAATACCGTTTGGCCCCGGGGTGTAGAGGCACGGCTATATCGTAAGCGTCATCCGCAACGATCTGCGCAGCATTCGCGTTTTCGGCTGCGAATTCATCCAAATTCGCATATATTGCTTTGGTCACTTGATAGACTTTTTCTTCATCCGCATCGGCCTGAGTGATGAGAATGTTTCTGGTGCCAAGCAGCGTAAGTGGCCCGTCGGTTCCATAAGCGTCCGCGGGCACTTCGACGATGGAGTAGTAAGGGTGCTTTGCAATGATTTCTTGCAAGCCCTCGGTCCCAATATCAATAAAGGCGATATCGGCCGTTGTACTTGTTTGGATGACAGCACCCGCAGGATACCCCGACAACGCGACTGCCACATCAACAGATCCATCCGACAGTTGGCTAAACCCGTCTGCATAAGAAACGAAGCTCGGTGTGATATCGCCAAAGCTAAGGCCACTGATCGCCATCACGTCGCCCAGCAAATTGAGTGTACCACCGCCTGCGGGACCTACGGCGACGCGCTTACCTTTGAGGTCTTCGATCGAGGTGACGTCGGAGCCAGCGAGCGTGACGATGTGCAACACCGAGTTGTGGAGTGTGCCGATGGACGCGATTGGGATGGGGTCTGCGTAAGGGGCATTGCCTTCGTAAGCGAAGAAGGACGTATTAGCGTTCCCGATCGCGAAGTCGACCTCGCCACTGCCAATCAGCCGCGGGTTTTCGGTGCCGCCTGCGGTCACCACGGGCACCATTGTATAGCCCTCTGCGTATTTATTCACGAGGTTCGAGGCTGCTTGGCCGACCGGATAGAACGCACCGCCAAGGCTCGCTGTCCCCATACGAAGTTCTTCCTGCGCAACAAGTGGTGTCGCCATCAGCATCATGCCAAGTGAAACGCCACGCGCGAAAGTTTTTAAAGTGAGCATAGAATCCTCCCAGATTTTAAATTCCTCATTCGCAATCATAATCATCGGGGTGACGCAAGGTCAATTATAATATCGATATTTATGGCCCATAAAAAAATCATCGACATTTATTCTTGACGTTTGTACCGTTTAAAAAGAATCTAGCTGATGAAGGAGACCTTAAAATGTCCAAAGGCATTCGGCGTGTCGTGACCGGCCATGACAAAACAGGCAAGGCGATTGTTGTCTCTGATGGGGTCGCGACAAATAGCTTAAGCCGCCCAAACCGTCCTGGGGTGACCCTTACGAACTTCTGGAAAACAGAAGGCCAGCCGCAATTTGACGGTCCTGACGAAACGCTTGGTGGGCCATTGGTTCTTAAGCCTCCGAAAAATGGAACGGTGTTCCGGTTTGTTGAATTTGAACCCGAAGACCCAGACGTGATAAAGACGCTAGATGGCCGCGCAGCGTTTGCCGAAATGGGTGCGGCAGACCGTATTAAAGACAACCAACGCCACCCCTTTATGCATCGCACCGACAGTGTTGATTATGCGGTCGTGGTGAAGGGCAAAATTGTGATGATGATGGATGAGGAAGAAGATGATCTTGTCCTTGAGGCGGGCGATGTGCTCGTTCAGCGCGGTAACAATCACGCTTGGTCAAATAAATTTGAAGAAACCTGTATTATCGCGTTCGTTCTGATGGATGCAGACGGCGATACCGAACGCTGGTAGGAGCACAAAATGTTGAAATTATATCATGCTCACCATTCGACTTGCAGCCAAAAGGTTCGCCTTGCATTGGCGGAAAAAGGGTTGGAGTACGAGAGCATCATCGTCGATCTGGCAAACAAGGCGCACTTGACCCCAGAGTATCTTGCAATCAATCCGAATGGGGTTGTACCGACGCTAGTGCACGACGCTGCTTCAATAACCGATAGCAGTGTAATCGTAGAATATATTGACGAAGTTTTCCCCGATCACCCATTGGTCCCTAAAAATCCCGTTGAGCGCGCACGCGTTCGGGCATGGATGCGGTTCCTTGAAGAGGTGCCGACCTATGCAGTGCGGGTTCCATCATTTAACAAAGCATTTTTGCCCCGCTATGCGGGCCTGACGAGTGAGGAATTCGTTGACCAGCAGGCGGGCCCGCGTCCGTTGCGAAAACACTTTTATCTCAAGATGTCTAAGGATGGTTTTGGGTCCGATGCGGTTCAGGAAAGCATTGACCAAATGAAGCTTACATGCGGGCGGATGCAGCGCGCATTGGAAATAGGTCCGTGGCTTGCGGGCCAAGAGTTTAGCCTCGCCGATATTGTCGCAGCGCCCCTTATCGACCGGATAGCAGACCTTGGCATGGACGATATTTGGATAACAGAATTCCCATTGGTCCAAGACTGGTTCGAGCGAATAAAGGCACGTGCCAGCTATGATGTAGCCATGTACAAAGGGGCGAGGCTCTCCGAGACCCATGCAATCACAGTGCTATTGAAGGACTAGCTGGCGCTCGTTCAGACGTTGGGATCATAGGCAATGAGATATTGTCGCGAAAAATCACCGGCGCGTGCCCGTCTACATCTTTAGCGATAACCTACGTTGTTGACCCGTTTCCCTAAACTGCTCGGTTTACAACTAGTCCACGCGACAGATGCACACGCATCGCCTCGGACGCCGCCATTGGATCCTTGGCTTCTATCGCGTCGTAAATCGCCGCATGGTGTGTAATCAGTTCTTCGAAGAAAGCGTCGCGTTCTGCGCCAAACTCGAGCCGAAGGACCACCCGCGGGATGATTTGGGTGCCGAGGAAGTTCATGAAATCCACGAGATAACTGTTGTGCGTTGCCTCTGCGATCTTAACATGAAATTCAAAATCTTCCGCGGCGCCGCCCACGCTTTCGGAATTGAGCTGGTTAACGGCGTCCAGCGCCTTCTTTATCGCTGCTAGCTCGTCTTTGGTGCGGCGCGTTGCGGCAAGCGCAGCCGCCTCGGTTTCGATCCCGAGCCGCAGCTCCATGCTCTGGCGAATATGGTTAATTTCGTCGATGCTGCTGTCGCCAAAACGAAACGGGCGTGTTGGCAGGTGCTCGGCCACAAATACACCGCGACCGTGTTGAGATGTCACAAGCCCTTCGGCACCCAGCGCTGAAATGGCCTCGCGGATAACGGTTCGGCTCACACCAAACATCTCTATCAACTTAAGCTCGGTCGGGAGCTGCTGTCCGGCAACCCACTGGCTGTCGTCGATCATCGTTCTCAGCCGGTTGGCCACGTCAACGCTCAGGCGGGGTCGTCTTAACGATGTTGGCGACGGATTGTTTTGCAACGTCCAATTCTCCTGCTGTGCAACGAAGGTGTCAGAGCCGTTCCACAGCTTAACCATTAGGGCTTCATATATAAAACCTGCCAATTCACAACCTCAGCATGAGTATTCATATGACATCATATGACTGTTGACTCAAGAACCTCCCTCGTCTTATCTGGTCGCAGTCAAAGGCATCTTCTCGAAAATGCTCGTCTCGTTAGATCAAGTAAGGAACCGTAGTTCATGAACGGACACTCAAAACCTGTCGTCGGTGCGCCGATTCCTGCCATATCCGTCCCGCAATTGGGTGGTGGCACAATGAAGGTTGGCGGCGCGACGAAAGGTTGGACGCTGTTTATCGTCTATCGCGGGCGGCACTGCGGTCGTTGCAAGAACTACCTGAACAGTTTGGAAGCAATGAAATCCGAATGGGAGAAGTCCGGCTTCAGTATCAAAGTCGTGTCTGCCGACACCAAAGAACGCGCAGCTGCGGACATCGCCGAATATAAGTGGAGTATGGACGTCGGGTATGGCCTGACCGTCGAGCAAATGGTCAACTTAGGTCTCTACGTGACAGAGCCGTCAAACAATGGTGATGCCGTAGCGCGGTTCGCTGAACCAGGGGTTTTCTGCATCGATCCGGACGGCAACATCGTCGTTGCCGCAATTTCGAATGCTCCCTCGGCGCGTCCTGATCTCGCGCAGTTGTTGGATGGTATGCAATTCACCATCGCAAACAATCTACCATTTCGAGGAACCGTCGTCGCTTAAGCGGACAAACGGGCCACGACATTGCCCGTCGAATTAAACCTTGCATCAGCGGATAGGGGGCGTCTGCAGATCTAAGGCTCGGAAATTACGAAAAGCAGTGGGGAGGCTTCTGTGTACGACTTTAACTTTGCGCCAGTCTTTGACTCGTTCGGGTCACTCCTTGTGGGTGCGTGGCTGACTATACAGATGTCGTGTATCGCGATGGTCATCGGGTTGATCCTGTCGATCTTCGGCGCTGTTGGAAAAACATCGGGGCCAAAGCCTGTTCGTATCGCGATCAATGTTTACATAGAGGTCATCAGGAATACGCCGTTTCTCGTCCAACTATATTTCTTTTTCTTTGCACTGCCTGCACTCGGGGTGCGTCTTGGTCCAAATCAGGCCGCACTGCTGGCGCTTGTCGTAAACTTTGGTGCATACGGGACCGAAATCGTGAGGGCGGGTGTCGCGTCCGTCGGTCGCGGCAACATCGAGGCCGCGAAAACGGTTGGCTTGAACTTCTTTCAGACCCTGCGGTACGTGGTCCTTAAGCCAGCAATGAGAGCAGTTTACCCAGCGCTCACCAGTCAATTCATCTATCTAATGCTGGCCAGTAGCGTTGTGTCCGTCATCTCAGCGACCGACCTCGCGGCGGCGGGCAATGACCTACAGTCTCAAACTTTTGCAAGCTTCGAAGTCTACATTGTCATCACAGCCATGTACTTTGTGATGTCGCTCGCGTTTTCAGGAGTCTTCGCCCTTATCGGAAAATACGCGTTTTCGTATCCAATGAATAGGTAGTCCAAGATGATCAGAGAGTTTGGTCCAAACGAAGTGATCTACATCACGCTAGCAATTAGATATACGATCCTGTTGTCGCTTATCGCCTTTGCAGGCGGTGCCGTCGGCGGCTTATTAATTGCCTTGATGCGGGTGTCGCAGAACAAATACCAGCGTTGGATTGCCGTTGCATTTATCAGGGTTTTCCAAGGCACCCCGCTATTGATGCAACTCTTTCTGGCCTATTTTGGTATGGCGATCTTGGGCTTTCCTATTGACCCTTGGACTGCCGCCAGCGTCGCGTTGATCTTGCATGCGGCTGCATTTCTGGGTGAAATATGGCGCGGCTGTATCGAGTCTGTACCATCGGGTCAGCACGAAGCCGCACGCGTCGTCGGGCTCGGATATTTCAGTCGCATGCGATATGTTGTGTTGCCGCAGGCATCGCGCATCGCGGTCGGACCGACAACCGGTTTCCTCGTTCAACTGATCAAGGCGACGTCGCTTGCGTCCATCATTGGCTTCACCGAATTGACCCGTGCCGGCCAGATCATTAGCAACGCCACTTTCCAGCCGTTCATGGTGATCAGTCTCGTTGCGGTGCTTTACTTCATCCTTTGCTGGCCGCTTTCAAAACTGGCTTCCAATATGGAGCACCGATTCAATCAAACTACGACACGTTAACCCGTTATGCGACGCAATCGCATGACACATGAAAGGAAAAGTCATGAAATCTGGACTACTGAACATTCTCAAAGGCTCGTTGGCGGCAGCTGTCCTCGGCAGTGCGTTTAGCATGCCTGCCGCGGCGGCGGAACTTGCCGACATCCAAGCGGCCAAGTCCATCAACATCGGCGTTCTAATTGATTTTCCGCCCTACGGTATCCTGAATGAAAACAATGAACCTGACGGGTATGATGCGACGGTCGCAAAGATGCTCGCGGACGATCTCGGGGTTGAACTTAACCTTATCCCGGTTACCGGCCCCAACCGGATCCCGTTCCTGCTTAGTGGGCAGGTGGACATTCTGGTCTCGTCTCTCGCCATTACTCCGGCTCGCGCAGAAAAAGTAGATTTTTCCGACCCCTATGCCGCGATTCGCATCGGTGTCATGGCGCAAGCTGACCTCGACATTTCATCGGCGGACGATCTGGCGGGAGTCAGTGTTGCCGTTGCCCGCGCGAGTGGTCAGGACACGACTATCACAGAAATAGCGCCGGCCGAGACCGAAATTCGTCGGTTCGATGATGACGTCAGCGCCGTACAGGCCCTGTTGTCCGGTCAGGTTCAGGCGATCGGTGCTTCCAATACAGTGATGGCGCAAATCCGTCAGGTTGCTCCAGGTCGGTTTGATGAAAAATTCACCTTGAACCAGTTCAGGCTGGCAATCGCGGTCACCCCCGACTCGCCAGAGATCCTTGCCTATGCAAATGACTTTCTCGCACGTGTCACCGCTTCGGGTGCCTTGAACGAGGTGCACATGCAATGGCTTGACGAACCGCTGCCAGACTTCAACGACTAATTCGTAATAGGAACGCAAACCAATGACTTTCCAACCCACTTCAACTGGGCAATCTGCACCAGAACGCGCAATAGAAATGCATCAGATCGAAAAATGGTATGGCGCATTTCAGGTCCTTCACGGTGTTGACCTGTCCGTCGTCAGGGTTTTTGGCACCGAAGGCGTCCTAAACTAA
>TARA_R110002051_G_C8768907_1_pt1 | contig 26277 bp, 16 predicted proteins | sample TARA_R110002051 | Tara Oceans TARA_R110002051 (sample SAMEA4397023) | marine metagenome | biome: Polar Biome; feature: [MES] marine water layer (ENVO:01000295) within the mesopelagic zone...; material: water (ENVO:00002006), including particulate matter (ENVO:01000060) such as......
AGAAGAAATTTCTCAAGGAGCAGGTAGAATTGCAGGTCATTTAGGCCTAAACAATTTTATTATGTTCTACGATGCTAATGACATTCAATTATCAACATCTACAGATGAAGTAACATCAGAAGATACTGCCATGAAGTATGAATCTTGGGGATGGAAAGTGGTTACTATTGATGGTCATAATCATGATGAAATTAGAAAAGCATTAAAAGACGCAAATAACGAAACTGAAAAACCAACCTTAATTATTGGTAAAACAATTATGGGTAAAGGATGTGTTACATCCGAAGGAAAAACGTTTGAAGGCGAATGTGAATTACACGGACAACCGATTGGTCATACAGGAGCGGATTACACAAAAACCTTACTAAATTTAGGCGCAAATCCAGAAGCACCTTTTGACATTTATGAAGATGTAAGTGCTTTTTATCAGGATTTATTACAAAGAAAAATAGTAGAAGCAAGAGATAAAAAAGTTGATATTTCTATTTGGCGACAAGCAAATCCAGAAAAAGCTAAAAAATTAGATTTCTTTTTATCAGGAGAATTACCTGAGTTAGATTTCGAAGGAATTGTTCACAAAGCAGGTTTAGCATCAAGAGCAGCATCTTCTGGAGTTTTAGCATACTTAGCTGAAAATGTAGAAAATATGATTGTTTCTTCTGCGGATTTATCAAATTCTGATAAAACTGATGGCTTCTTAAAGAAAACACACGCACTTAAAAAAGGCGATTTTTCTGGTTCATTTTTACAAGCAGGAGTTGCAGAATTAACGATGTCTTGTATTGCAAACGGAATAGCATTACACGGCGGAATTATTCCTGTAGTAGCAACTTTCTTTGTGTTTTCAGATTATATGAAACCAGCGATTCGTTTAAGTGGAATTCAAGAATTAGGTGTAAAATATGTATGGACACATGATGCATTTAGAGTTGGAGAAGACGGACCAACACATCAACCCGTAGAACAAGAAGCACAAATTCGTTTGTTAGAAAAATTAAAAAACCACAGTGGAAATCCGAGTTTCTTGGCTTTGCGTCCTGCAGATTCAGCAGAAACAAGTGTAGCTTGGAAAATGGCTTTAGAGAATAAAAATACACCAACAGGATTAATTTTATCAAGACAAGGAATTAAAGATTTACCAACCAAAGGAGCATCCTCTAGATATCAAGAAGCTTTAGCTGCAGAAAAAGGTGGTTATTTGGTAAAAGAAGTTGAAAACCCTGATGTAGTATTAGTTGCAAATGGATCTGAAGTTGCAACATTAGTTGAAGCTGCAATAATTTTAGAATCAGAAAATGGCTTAAAAGTAAATATTGCTTCTGTGATTTCTGAAGGCGTATTTAGATTGCAATCCAAAGAATATCAGAATAGCATCATCCCAAAAAATAAACCACTATTTGGATTAACAGCAGGTTTACCTGTAAACTTAGAAGGCTTAGTTGGTGATGCAGGAAAAGTGTTTGGATTGGATCATTTTGGGTATTCGGCACCTGCAAATGTTTTGGATGATAAATTCGGATTTACAGGCGAAAAAGTAAGCAAAGAAGTATTAGCATATTTAAAAACAGTATAAAAATAGACGTATGAAATTTTTTATTGACACAGCAAATTTAAATGAAATTGCAGAAGCACAAGCTTTAGGCGTATTAGATGGCGTAACTACAAATCCGTCTTTAATGGCAAAAGAGGGAATTACAGGGGCGCAAAAAATCTTAAATCATTATATGAAAATTTGTGACATTGTATCAGGAGATGTTTCTGCAGAAGTGATTGCAACAGATTATGAAGGAATGATTCAACAAGGAGAAGAATTGGCAGCTTTGCATCCACAAATTGTGGTAAAATTACCTATGATTGCAGATGGTGTAAAAGCGTGTAAATACTTTTCTGACAAAGGAATTAAAACAAACGTAACGTTGATATTTTCTGCAGGACAAGCATTATTGGCTGCAAAAGCAGGCGCAACATACGTGTCTCCGTTTTTAGGAAGATTAGACGATATTTCTACAGATGGTTTGCATTTGATTAAAGAAATTAGACAAATCTATGATAACTATGGATTTAAATCTCAAATTTTATCAGCATCCGTAAGAAACACAATGCACGTAATTAACTGTGCCAAAATTGGTTCTGATGTAATGACTGGTCCATTATCATCAATTACAGGCTTGTTAAATCATCCATTAACAGATAGTGGTTTAGCAAAATTCTTAGAAGATTATAAGAAAGGAAATTAGTATTGGGAATATTGTTATGAAAGAAAAGAGGGTAAATTCTAATTAGAGTTTACCCTTTTTTAGTTAATTTAATTAGTTTTAAATAATTTATCTACAGCTATTTCATTAGAAAAAGGTACTGAAATTTCACCTTAATAATATGCCACCCATCGTTTATGGATTCTATATGCCTTATTTGTTGAGCACACACGCTCCAAAATATGCCATCAATAAAAAATCACTATTTTTTTTATTTTAAAATGTTTAATTACTTTTTAAAGGTAAAACAACCTCATATTTTAAAAAAGAAAATACGGGTAAATTATCCCTAAAAACTATTGATGACTTACCTTTATCCTCTTCTTGGGTATATGTTTCTAACCAATTAGACCAAGCCACATTATTTTCTATTTTATTATATTTAGCTATTCTATACTTAATTTTTGTTCCTTTTTTAACGTTTACGAATGCTTTAATTTTTATAGTTTCTATATTGATAGCATCCGGATTTGCATTGTAATTGTAAGCCAATATATTATATTGATTTTTAGCAGCATCTTTTGTAAAAATTGCATCGACATAATTATTTTCCACCTGCTGTTTCCCTTCTTTATTACTTTCAAAATACGTGTTGCCTTGCATTTCTAACAGCAAGTTACTTGCTGGTAAATAAGAAGAACCATCTCCCCATTGAAATACGTTTTGCATATTGTTTTGGTAAAACATCTTCATCAAACCAACCATAAAAGTATTTTGATGCGCATCTGGTGCTCTCTCAAAAGAATTACCTGCTTTACTTATACTTTTTATTAAAGAATACTCATGCATTTCTAGTTTTGCATTTTTATTCCATTCTGGAATATCTTTAATTACGGCAAAATCTTTGGCATATACTTCATCAAAATTGGTTCGTTCTGATTTCTGATAAAATGGATAATACGAAACTCCAACAAAATCATAGTGTACTTTATGAGCATCTGCCCATTTTACAAAATCAGTTCCCCAAGCATTTTTAGAAGAACCCCAAAGAAAATGAGTACCCACTTTTGCTTCTAGAATCACAGATCGTATGGCATTAGTAGAAGTTTTATAAAACTCAAAAAACTGTTCTTTGGTTCCAGACCAATGTGAAGGTGTGCCAATTTCTCTACCAATATTAAATTGAATATCTCCTATTTTTTCAAGACTGTAAGTATCAATAAGAAACTGCATTACTTCTTTTAAATAGTTGGCCCAAGCACTATAATCTCTAGGTGGCTCTGCATTTCCATAAGTAGCTACTTTTAAAGAATCGCCCACTAATTTTCCTTTTGAATTTCTTTGAAAAGCCCAAGAAGGGTTGTCTAATACTATTTGGTGAATTTCTAATCCTTTATCAAAAATCCCATCTAGTTGTTTTTTAATTAAGGTAAAATCGGTGTAAAATTTTTTAGATTTGGCGTCCCATTTATAAGAGTCTTTGGTTATATCTGCCTCGCCTTTTTTTGCTATACCTCCTAAAGGCCTTACAATACAAAATTTAGGATTTTTATTATCTCTAACTGGGTTTATACCATTTATGGGTGTAATTCTATTGTACACATTTAAATTGTAAGGAATTACTTGTTTAGCAGTAGCATTATCTGTAAAATCTGCTTTTAATATAATTTGTGCTTGTGTAACTATTGAAAAGCCCAGGCACAACAGTAAAACTTGAAAACATTTTTCCTTTTTTTATTCATTCTTATCTTTTTATTATCAAACTAAATTTCGTTTTGGTATATCTATCTACGTTTTTTAGATTTAAAAATTACGAATCCCTGGTACTATTTTAATGTTATAATTGGTGTTGTTTTTCCCCCATTTTAAAACAATTAGTTTTTGTGATTTTTCATCCCAAATAAAATCTGAAGGATTTGAATCTTTTGTAGTTTTATAAACTTCTAAACCTACATTTTTAAGCGGATTGTAATACATAATAAAATCATTATTTATGATTATAGAAAAACCATCAGGATAATGCCTGTTTTGCCCAATAAATATTTTAGAGGCACCTTTTGTATTATCAGAAATGATGTTTAGATCCAATTCTCTTTTTGCGAAATCGAATAAAAATGATTGAATATCGCCAGCTATTTCTTGCGGAAAAGGTCTAGAAATTACATCTGTAATGTATTTACGCTCTACTGTCCCTGCGTCAGTTTTATCACTAAATATTGACCAAGTTGATGGTCCTCCTGGTAAAAAATCTTGCATGCTTCTATTGCCTAAAAACCACGCTTTTATTGAGCCGACACCCATTTTATCAAAAACCTCTGCTGTTTTTATATACATTTCAATATACTTTAGTTGCCCTAAATTGCCTTGCATTATAGTATCGGTTACTGCAAATGTTGGAAAACCCCATTCGCCTATTAAAATTGGAGCTTTTAACATATCTGATTCTTTGTCAAAACGATCCATGTTTTTTTTGATAAAATCGATATTATTTTGATAAATATGAGGAGCAAAAAGAATGTTTTCTCTATTAATTGGAGATGTAATTTCGGCATATTGATTGTTATCTATTTTTTCCCCTTTGTTCATAAAAATAGATTGAACCAAAATCATTTTATTATCATTAATTTTTTGACTTTCATCTATAATTCTTTGATACAGAGGAATGAGATACTTATCTGTTAAATCTTTGTACGAAATATTCATTTTTAATTTTCTAGGTTCGTTTACAATATCATAACCTAAAACATAAGATTCGTTTGCATACCTAGTCCATATTACTTTCCAAGCATCAATATAGGTTGCATACATTTTATCATCTTTATTCTCCCAAAACTCTTCCCAAATCAATTTTTCCACTCCATAAACGGTCATTTTAAAAACTGTTTTTATGCTGTGGTTTTTACCCAAGTTTACCAATGTATCTAATTTTAATAGATAATTAGGCTCTAATTTTCCACCAGGAAATTCACTGACTTTCCCTAATTCTAATCGTATAACTTGATGATTGGCCCCCATTCTAACCTGCCTTGCATAATCATCACTATTAAAAAAAACTTCTCCTTTATGATCATTTGTATTTATTACAAAACCTCTTGGAATAATGTGTTTTCCTTGTTCGTCTCTTAAACCGTGTTTTATTTGAGAAAAACTGTTGATTGCAAAACTTATGCATACTAATTTTAGAAAGATATTTTTCATTTGAATGTCATTTTAATGGTGTAAAATATTGATTAATTTGGGGGTTTTACAGTAACAATTTCACTAGAATCGTAACCGATTCTATGCGATTTTACTAATAAAGTTTGGTTTGGATTTAAAATAATTGGTTTTGTATAAATTTGCCAACTGATGTCTTTTGGATTGGTTTTATAGCCAATTGAAGCTCCTTTTGTATCGCACGAGATTGCAATTTTCTTTCCAACAATTTTTAATTTAGGTTCTGCAGTTTTCGGCTTTTTTTCTTTACCATTCCAAAGTTTTGAAACCAATTCTTTTTCTGGCAAACTAGGATTGTCGCCAATTTCTTTGAGCCATCTATCCATTTCATTTCTTAATTCAGCAAGTTTATTTTGATAGTTAGGATTTTCAGCTAAATTATTCAGTTCATAAGGATCATTTTTACAATCAAATAATTCTTCTTTTGGCTTACTTTCTCTAAACCATTGCATTTGAATGTCATTTAATTTACCCTCTTCTTTGAGTATTAATAATTCTTTCATTGAAGGAATTCTCTCTCTGTAAGTAATGGGCAAATAATAGCCTTTTTCTGGCATATAATTTCTGATATATTTAAACTGAGTATCTCTAACAGCTCTAATTGCATCGCGTTCACCATCAAAACGATCTGCAGCGCCATAAATATATTTTCGGGGTTTTTCTGATTGATATTTACCTAAAAAAGCTTGTCCTTGCATATACTCTTTAGGTTTTTGATTTGTTAAAGAAAGTAACGTAGGTGCAAAATCTACAAAACTAATTAACTGGTTGTCTCTAGTATTCGCTTTCTTTTTATCAGGAAAACGAATAATCATTGGTGTATTTAAACCAGAATCATAAATCAGTCTTTTTTCTCTTGGCAAAGGACCTCCATGATCACCATAAAACATAATAATAGTGCTTTCTAACAAGCCATCTTCTTCTAGTTGTTTTAAAACCGCACCAACTTGTTTGTCCATTTCTGCAATATTGTTGTATAATTTCCACAAATCTCTTTGTGTAACTTCATTATCTGGTAAGTACGGAGGCACTTTAAATTTGGTATCTTTTGAGATATGTACAGGAGTTTCTGATTCTGTCATTCTATTATTTGCATGAGATGCTCCTTTGTTTTTCCAGTTGTAATTCCGATCTCCAGATTTGTAATGTCTTGTTTCTATTTCTCTAAAGCCATAAGGTTCAAATAAACCAGATTCGTGTGTATCTGTAAAATTAAAAACAGCAAAGAAAGGTTGGTTTTTATCTCTATTTCTCCAGTGTGCATATGGGCTACTTTCATCCCAAGCTGTAACTGGTGCTCTAAATTGATAATCTTCTTTGTAATTATTGGTACAATAATAGCCTTGTTTACGAAGCAATTCACTAATCATTTTAACTTCTGGTGGTGGCACAGCTTCATATTTGGGCAAACCCGTTACTTCTGTATATGAAGTGGTTCGCATGTGGTTTGCACCAATACTAGAAGGATACATTCCTGTAATAATACCGGCTCTACTTGGTGCACAAACTCCGGAAGGTGAATACAAATTAGGATAAATTACTCCTTCATTAGCCAATCTACTTAAATTAGGAGTTTGTACTGAATTGTCTCCAAAAGGCGGAATGTAAGCCCCCATATCTTCGGTAACCAACCATAAAATATTTATAGGTTTAGTAGTTTCCTTTTCTTTTTTACAACTAAAAATAAAGAAAATAGAAAGTAACATTAAGTAAAAAGTTGATTTTATATTCATTTGATGTTTGCTTAATAGAATTTAGCTTGCAAAATAGCTTTTTTTAAAAACTAAAGTATCCTTCACTGTACTGTTTGAAATTAATACTTTATAAAATATTTTCGACAGGATAGCACAGGGTACAAGGAGTCATTAATAATTCTACTTTTATATTAAATTAAAATTTATTCTAGAATGAAGAAAAGCCTAGTGTTTACAATTGTATTTTCACTTTTAGTTTACTCAATTAAGTCGCAAACTATCAATCCTCCAAAAGGAAGAATTGCTATTGTAGCAGATGGAAATTCTCCTGATCCTGATGATTTAGGTGGTACTGCTGTTTCTCTAGCTTTATTACGTTCTGCAGGTTTAGAAAACAGATTGGTGCATTATTCGCATAGCTGTGACTTAGTTAGAGATGACAGAATCTCTGAAAAAGCAGAAAAAGAACGTCATCATTTAATGCAAATTGCTTGCGATATGACCGCAAGACGTTGGGGAGGTTTTGAGCATTTAACTTTTTATGATGCCATTTGGCAAAAAGAAGCAACCATTAATGATTTATGTTGGGCAATTAATGCTTCTACAAAAGAGGATCCCTTATGGATTGTTGAGGCTGGTGAACCTGACATTATAGGAATGGCTTTACAAAAAACACCTAAAGAAAAACACCAATTTGTGAAAGTAATAACACATCATTCTGCAAATGATAATGCTGGTGATTTTTATAAATGGCAACAAATTTTAGATTTTGGTATTGAAGAAGTTCGTATACCCGATCAAAATACGAAACTAAAAGTTGCTATTGCAGAATGGAACTGGGCTAAAAATCATTCAGATCCAAGAATTCAATGGGTTTGGACCATTGGTAAAATTGCTGAAGTTGATGATATTGTTAAATTTCAAAAAGGAAAATGGGATTGTTCTGATGCTGGTATGGTTTTATATTGGATGACTGGTGCAAATATAAATCACGGCTTAACCCAAGGAACTGTTGACGATGTAAAAAACATTTTATTAAATTACATTGACAATCATTCTGAAAAAAAGAACATCAAAGAGCAGAAAAAGAGTAATAAAAAATAATCGCTAAAAAGACCGATTTAAATTTCTTAAATCGACCTTTTTGTTTTCAAATAATTCAAATATTATTGAGGAATTAACTCAATAAGTTTTACTGCATGAGGTGCTAAATCTACCTTAAGCATTAGGTTATCTTCAAATTTACCAATAAGAGAGTCTTTAACAGTTAATGATAATTTAGAAAGCTCTTCGTACTTAGATAAATTACCATTTAAAACATTTAACCAACCGTCTTCAAAACGATCTGAAGGTCTATTACCGTAAATACGCCCATCTGATTTTTCGCTAACACCCGCATTTCTTATGTCTTTATACAACTCATGCATTAAAACACTATTTTCTTTATCAATGGTCCATTCATTCATTTTCCATTTTGTAGTATTTGCAATCTGGCTACCTTCAAATTTTGGATAAATAGTTTTAGAATTGGTGCTATTTCTAGTTGTATTATGATTGTAAATTAACATATATAAATTGCCATCTTTAGAAACAGGAATCACCCCTGAAAATCCAGAAAGTTTGTCTTCTGCAAACATTCTTAAACCGCCTTCTAATTTTAAAAACATTTCTGTTACACTTCTTCTTCCTGTTGGCAAATCACTAGCTTCCAATTCTTGACCCCAATCGTAGATTTCAGTAATATTATATTGATAAGCTAAATCTGCAATGGTTGCATACCAACTTGCACCTAGTTCAGTTCCATCACTTAAACTTAAACCTCTCTTACCATTATCTCCTCTTAAAATTCCAAATTCTTGTATATCAAAAGGAATATTACTAAACTGAGCATAACTATTCAATTTATCTCTGTAAGGTTTAATTACGTTTTCAAAACGCACTTCTTTTTTGTCTAATTTTTCATAATAAGAAAGTGAAAAGAAATCCATTTTTGTACCAATTTGTCCTGTTGCATAATTTGTACCTGTTGCACAATGATCTATTATTTGTGTGGTAAATGTTGCTACCCCTTCTGTTAACAAATTACCAGGACCTACTTTAGCATCAGGAATTACTTTTAAAACTTCATCAACAGTAATATCATAATGTTTAAAGAATTCTTCTTTTGTGCCCCTCCAGTGATGAGGAGTATAATTCGGTTCTGTAGCTATTCTAAAACGCCAAGTTTTTACTTCAGACATTCCAAATTCATTTACCAAAGCTTGTAGATATGCGTTTACATATTGTCTCCAAATATTATAATCATTTGGTGGTTTAGAGTTACCATAAGTATCATCTACTTTTGGCAAACTCATTTCCCAAGGCACATTATCTAAAACAATTCTTGGCTTAAAACCAGTAAGTCTAAAATTTCTTAAACTTGTAATTAAATCACTAAAATCTGTTATAATTTTACCAGAACCATCAACGCCTTTATAAAACGTGTTTTTATTATCACTTCTTCCTCCCATCATTCTAACCAGATTGTAGCTTTTTACATATGGTTTTATTGCATCTAATGAATTTCTAAAACTAGTACCATTAAATCTGGTTTGATTTATCATTGGTCTTGTTGACCAAAAATTATAAAATAAACCCAAACTGGCTCCTGTATTTATAGCTACAATATCTTTTGGATCTACATTCGAAAAGTCATAATAGCCAACATTATCATCATTATTTGCATCATCATTATCACCTGTATCATCTATTTGTTCTTCTTCTACCATTAAAGGATCATCTTTAGAACAAGAAACTGCAACAACAGTTAATAAGGAGAAAATAAAAATTGGAATTATTAATTTATATGCAACTTTCATATAGGTGAAATTTTAATTTAACTATGTAAAAGTCCAAAATACATACTAAAACTTACAGCACTGACCTGTAGTGTACTGACATTGGTGTTAAAATTTTAAACCCTTTAAAAAAAGTAAAGCATCGTATACAACTTTTTTGAATCAGTATTCTATGTTAAAAACCAACAATTCTTTAGAAATAAAATCTTGTTGATTCTTTTAATTAAGGGCAATCCTAAAATAATAATTAAAGAATTTTTATTCGGATATTTTTATATTCCACTTTCATTGGAGGACCAGTATGCACTTGGACTCCTATAAAACCTTTTAAAGATCTATTCTCAATGTCTAAATCTGTAACATCACTCATTAAAACTCCATTTACAAAGTGAAGTAAACGATTGTCTTTGATAATTATATGAACTTTATTCCAATGATTTTCTTTAATATGGCTTTTTAATTGATTTTTATCACCTAAAGAAGCCACAACATTTCTTGTTTGCCAACAATTCTTTTTAATATTTTGCCTAAGATTACTACTTTGAAGACTGTCTGGCATTTTGTTTATAATTACTTTTTCGCCTCTATAAGCCAGTGTTGTTCTTTTCTTCTCTTCGTAGTTTTGTCCTGTATATGTATTCATGCCATCAATATCGCACTGATAACCTCTTAATGCATACGGGAAATCTTTAATAATAGTACTTCTATAATTGATACCGCTATTTCCAGCATTAGAAATTTTATACTCTAATTTCAGCTCAAAATTAGCAGGCTGTTCTTTCTCGTAAATAATAAATGTATTTTTTTTTAAAATGGTTTCTGGTGTAACTTCTCCAATTAATACTCCATTTTTTACAGACCAATAATTAGTGTCTCCATTCCAACCATCTAAATTTTTGCCATTAAAAATCAACTTAAAATCATCTTTGTTTTTATCTTGACATGCTATAAAAGATAAAAAAAGTATTACAAAGTAGCGTATTCTTTTCATTGTTGTTATTTTAATCTACAGTTCTCTTGCTTTTCCACCAATTTTCGTTGGGCTTAAATTCTTTAGAAAGCACTTCTAATCTATTTTTTTCTAATGATTTTAATTTGTTTGTTTGAATGTTTTGTAATCGGTTTTTTCGTTTTTCATCATCAAATAAATCATCTTTTTTAGGGTACTTTGCACCAACTTCTTCTAACCAAGATAATAATTGAGTTGATAGTTTTTTAGTAATTTCTGGATATAGGGCAGCAACATTTAAATCGTCTTTTTCTGTTGATGGTAGCTTGAATAATTCTTGACGATTGTCCTCCCAATAATAAATTAATTTCCAACCATCTTGTTGAATTATTGATGACGGTTCTCCTCCTTGATTTCCATAATGTGGATAATGCCAATACAATGGTCTTGAAATATTTAACTCTTTTCCTTCTAATAAAGGCTTTAAACTAATACCATCTTTGTGCTGATTTTGATTTAAAGGTATTCCTGCTAAATCTAACAATGTTGGATACAAATCTATTTGTACCACAGGAAAATTTTCGGTAACACCCGCATTGTTTAACCAAGGAGTTTTGATAAAATAAGGCTCTCTAATTCCACCTTCCCATTGGTAACCTTTTCCTCCTCTTAAAGGCAAATTACTTGTAGAGTAATTATCACCAGAAGCAACGCCTCCATTATCGGAAGTAAAAATTACGATGGTGTTTTTATCTAATCCGTTTTCTTTTAAAGCTTTTAAAACGATGCCTACTGCATCATCCATAGTTTCTACCAAACCACCATAAATAGGATTATCTTGCACTTGACGAATTGGTAAAACACGTTCCATTTTATAGCCAGATTCTGCAATTCCTAAACGATCTGCTTTATTTCTATATTTTTGCCATTTTGTTTCTGTGGTTTGTATGGGCGCATGTACTGCATAAAAGGATAAAAAAGCAAAGAAATAGGAATTTTTATGTTGTTTGATAAAATTCGCAGTTTCTTCTGCCAAACGTATGGTTAAATTTTCTCCTTCTTTTTTATTTTTTAATTTTGGATTTTGCCAAGGAGCAAAGAATCCTCCTGAAGGTCCTCCACTATGAAAACCACCTTTATTGATATCAAATCCGTGGTTTTCTGGATACGAACCTTCATCACCCAAATGCCATTTGCCTGCAAAAAAAGTTTTGTATCCTTTTTTCTTAAAGGCTTCTGCTATGGTTATATCTTCTTTTGGTAAAGCTTGTACGTAATTTGCTGGCAATAGTTTATCAAAGCGATTTCTATTTCTCCAATCCTGTCCTATTTTTGCGCCAATCCAATCTGTAATTCCGTGTCTTGCAGTAAATTTACCAGTCATAATACTGGCTCTAGATGGACTACATACTCTGCTTGCTGCATAGCCTTGTGAAAACATCATACTCTCTTGAGCAAGTTTATCTACATTTGGAGTTTCATAAAAATTACTGCCAGTAACTCCTAGATCATGATACCCTAAATCATCAACCAGAATAAAAAGAATATTTGGTTTAGTGTTTACTTTTTGTAGATTTTTAGAACAACCAAAGAAAACAACTAAAACTAATAAAATGCAGCTTTTATAACTTTTAATCAAATTATTTTTTTACGATTTTTTTTACGAAGTGATTGTTTTTATCAACATTAGCTATAAAATATACACCAACTTCTAAATCACTAATATCTATACTTTCTGTTGATTTTTTGCTTTCTATTCTTTTAACTACTGAACCTAAAACATCAGAAATTATAAGTTTTGAGTTTTCTGGAAGGTTGCTAATTTCCAAATTACCATCAGTTGGATTAGGGTAAACTTTTAGTTCCTTTTTTTTTATTTGGTTTGTTGATAATGAAGCATCAAAACAATTAGATTCTGGATTATTTAAATTAAAAGCTGAACTATCAGAAACATCTGTTTTACGCAAAACCATTTTATCCATAAAAAAGAAATTAGATCTTGCGTCTACAATTATTGAATAATTACCAGCAGTATTAAAAGTAGCCCAAATGAATCTAAAGGAATCTCCATCATTTGTATTTGTTACAAAACCCCAACGTTGTTCTGGAGATGAGTTTACAGGGTGCCTGTTCATAAAAGCTTTAAAATACCCATTGGTACTAGAACCTTCTGGACAATCTCTATTTGGATTATTATTGCAATTAGGTTTGGGTTCTAACATTGGAGTAGAAGTTGAATTACTCTGTTTTGTGGCATAAAAATCATCAGCTACTATACGCAACCAAGCATCATTGTGTTCTCCTCCAGAAGTACCTGCACCAATTCTACCTCGCCAAGCAAGTCTGTAAGTACCAGGATTATTAATTTTTATATTGTAAGTTATTGGAGCTCCTGATAAAGAACTGAAAGACTGTGTTCCATTCCAAAAAATATAATTTATCGTTGATCCAGATAAATTAGGATCAGCCTCACTACCTTTTTGCCAATCTGACCCAGAAGGAAAAACGCCAGATTCCATTTCAATAGTTAACAAACCATTTTTTTCTTCAAAGGGTAAGGTACCATCACAAGTGGCTGTTTGAGAAAATATTTGTGATGAAACTATTGCTATTAATAAAAAGTGTAAAACGCTGTTTTTCATTGGTAATGTTTTAATCATTGTATGTAATATTAAATAAGTTGTTTTAAAAAAGCATCCTGTTCTGTTAAGAGTTTTATTTAAAATTTTACATATTCTACTTTATAACTTCCTGAACCTAAAAGAACTGCTCCTTTTTTAACCTCAAGTTCATGTTCTTTTTGAAAATCATCAAACGATATTCCATTTATTTTAACTGATTTTAATTCATTTTCAGTTAACAGTACTTTTGCTTTTGTATTAAAAGGAACTTTTAAATTCATAACCAAAATGTTTCCGTTTAAAGTCCAATCGTTTTTTATATCTCCAAAAGGCGATGGCACAACTACAGAAGTTGATGTGATTTTCTTTGAAAACTCGGGATTTACAGTAAATACTTTGTACCCAGCATTTTCTATAGTAGATTTAATTCCGCCTAAAGATTCAAAAAAATAGGTGGCAAAACCACTGTGCATTGGGTGATTTAGAGAATTGCTCGGACCTTCCATTTCTTCCCAAATAAACTGACGTTCTGGCCACGTTGTAAAACCTGAATTCATTACATACGTCTGACTTGGAAATTCAGGAGTTGTTAAAATTTGATACGCCAAATCGGCCTTTCCATATTCACTTAAAACTGTATAAATATATCTGTTTCCGTGAATTCCTGTTGAGTGATGCCCTCCTTTAACCTCTACAATATTATGTACCAAACCATTTACTACCTGTTCAATTTCATTTTCTGGCACCATTTTAAACTGTAATGCCTGCACAGTTGCAGTCTGACTTTGATACCATTTGTGTTTTGTGTTCGGTATTTCAACTAAAAACTGTTGATTAAAAGCTTTTAATAAAGCTTCTTTTTCGGTTTTCATTTGGCTTTCAAAAGTTGCATCCTTATTTATTTTTGCAAACTTTTCCATCACAGTTAAAACATCATAAAAATAAGCGTTTGCAGAAATTATTGGGTCACATTCCATAGCAGATGGATTTTTACGTCGGTCCCAAAGTGGTGGACACCAATCTCCCATTCCATCTTGCATAATGCCATTTTCATCTTTAAAATTTAAGTAGAAATTGGTTAAACCTTTCATCTCCTCGTAATAATCTTTGATGATAGCATCATCTCCATAAAATTTATAATTGTACCAAGGCAAATACATTGTGGCAACTCCCCAGTCTATTTTTGCGTATGTTGATGTTCGTTTTCCTGGAGCAATCATTGTTGGTACTTGAAATTTTATTTCAGGATTGTTATGACCCTTTGTTGGTCGCATTTGCGTTTTAATGTCTTCCATATACTTTTTATAGAAATCGTACATATCGTAATTATACAAAGCATACTCACAAAAAGCGTGTGCATCTCCTAACCAACCACATTTTTCTCTATGAGGACAATCTTCTGGAATTCCGTGCACATTATCAACAATGGTCCATTTACTGATGCTATGCATTTTATTTAATAGTGCATCAGAAGACGTAAAACTTCCTGTTTCTTGTATGTCTGTAGCTACCAAAACTGCTTTTATCATATTAGCATCTGGTTTTTTAGAAACCCCTTTTATTTTGGCATATCTAAATCCATGATAACTAAATTTTGGTTCCCAAGATTCTACATTATTTCCTTTGCAAATGTATGTATAGACTTGCGCCATTCCGTTGGCACCTCCACCAGTTGATCCTTGAAAAATATCTTTTCCGTTGGTTAATAAAGCTTCTGTGGTAATAATTTCAATGATCTGATCTTTCTTTTCTTTTATGTTTATTTTAACCCAGCCTGCAATATTTTGTCCAAAATCTACAATCCATTCTCCATCTGCACCTTTAAAGACTTTTTGAGGTTCTAGTTCTTTTAATTTTTTAATTGCCGGAATTTGCTGCGCACTTATGGTTCTTAATTTAGGCGATACAACTTTAGCATTTCCCCAGTTATTATCTATATAACCAGCAGTATTCCAGTTGCCTAATTCGTAATTTGCATCATAGGTATCTCCTCCATAAATATTATTAAACACAATTGGCCCTGTGGCTTCTTTCCAATTTTCATCAGTATAAAAATCTTTTGATGAACCATCTGTATAATTTACTTTTACCAATAATTTTACAGTGGGTGCACCATAAGCCAAATCTTTTTCTGATTCTGCATCACGTTTCCAAGAAATATTTTGTCCGTAAAAACCATTTCCTAAAATAATTCCGAAGGCATTTTTACCTTCTTTAATTTCTTTTGTAACGTCATATTTTACATAGTAAGCTTGCTTATCATAATTTGATGGTGCAGGATCTAACACGTGATTTCCGACTTTTTCGCCATTTAGATACAATTCATAATACCCTAAACCACAGATATATGCTTGTGCATTTTCAATTTTTTTATTGATGTCAATTTCATTTCTAAAATAACTCGCAGCAAAACCATTTACTTGTATTGGTTCTTCCATTTTGCCCGTTTTATAATCTCTAAATTGATGTTTAGATGTTCTGGTGTCTTTGTTTAAAGTAATCCATTTAGAGTCGCCCCAATTTTTATTTTCAATAATTCCTGTTTCGAATCCTTGAGGTTTAGACCAAGCAGAAACCTCTCCTTTTTCATCCCAAATTTTTACTTTCCAGAAATATTTTTGCATCGGTTTTAAAGCTGCTCCTTGATACTTTACAAAGGTAGATTGGCTACTTTCTATTTTATTTGAATTCCAAATATTGGCATCACTTTCGTTTAATTTTTCTTTTGATGTTGCTACCAAAATATGATATGCAGATTGTGATTTGTTAAAACCATCAACATTAATAATCCAAGAAAAATCAAACTGATTATTTTCTATAGTGATTGAATTTTCTTTAGAATTAACTAATAATTTCTCAAAAGAAATTGCCGTTTTTGAAGTAGAAACATTCTCACAAGAAAAACAAAAAATTGTGAAAACAAAAAGTGATAGAAGCGTTTGTTTTTTAAACATCATTATTTATTTGAATTAGGAAATTATTGTTTTAAAATAGAATACTCTTTATATTATTTTACTATAATTTTATGATTCGAAATCCCTTGTTCGCTTTCTAATTGTAAGATGTAAACACCTGGCTGCCTATTCTCAAAACGAACTTGTTTTTCTGACACAAAATTCCCTTTTTGAATTGTTACCCCATTTATTGAGTAAATTCTGTATTGTGCTTTTTCTCCATTGTTTATTTTAATGTTAAAAACACCTTTACTAGGATTTGGAAATATATTAATTATTTGTTCTTGTACTATTTCTGAAGTAGATAAAGTTAAGTTCTTCAACTCAATAATATTTATTGAAAATTTAGGCAAGGTAATCCCCTCACTTCCTTCACTAATTAAAGTTAACGGATCTACATCTATCCCTATAGCTCTTTCCTCATCCATTTTATTAAACGAAATCGCTTTGTGTACAACCACATTTGTATATGCCACACCATCTATATTTACATTAAATGGCACATCTTGATTACTAAGATTTACAACAAAAACTGAAGTTTTACCATCTTTTGTTACAACTCTTGCATTAACTGCTTTTACACCATCAATTAGGTTTGATACTTCAACATTACTTTCAATTAATGTGGTGTTTTCTAAAGCTAATCGTAAAATTTCATAAGCAGAACCAAACAATGTTTTCTCTAAAGGATACTTAATTCTTGGACGCTCAACACCACTTGGAGAAATATAAGTTTCCCAAACATAATGAGAATTTAATTTTCCATTTACACTAAACCAATTGGCACGTTCAAATACATCTTGATTTTGACTCATAAAAATATAACAATCTACCATTCCTAAGACAGAAACTGCATTTGGACCACCTGATTTTACACCCCATTCTGTTAACCAAATTGGTTTATTTGGTGCTACCTTGTGTGCATAATCATAAATAGAATTCCCTAAGTGTTTACGGGCAGTTAAAGCAGTACCAAAGGCCTCATCACTATTATTAGCATCATCTGGGTCTGAACCTACATACGTATGTACAGTAACTGCATCAAAATAAGAGAGATCTTTAGCTACATCAATATTCCAATTAGGGTTTGCCCAACTATCTCTTCTTAATAATGGTACAGAAACTCTTATATTAGGGTCTTTTGCTTTTAGTGCTGCAGACATCGATTTTGCCCTGGCAATATAATCTTCAGTATTAGGTATTATTGAACTTCTTTGTCCTGGGTAAAAATTTTCATTCCCCAACTCTATCACTTTTACTTCAAAACCTCTTGAAATCAAATCATTATATCTTGCTATGGTTTCTGGACTTCCATTACTAAAATCAGTACCATCTGCACTCATATTAAAAGTCCACATCATGTCAAAACCTTTTCCTGTTTGTGATTTTCTTGTTGCATTTAAACTGGTAAGTCCATCAATACCAACTTTAATATTTGCATTATCAAATATTTTTATATTCGCTAATAAGTCTGGTTTTTTTGTTTTAATCGTTTTATTTACTCCTTGCTCATATTGAAAACTTTCCGTTCCAAAAAGTCTTGTAACATCTCTTCTCCAATCGTACCAATTGGCCCATAAACCGTGCGGAAACCTAACTGTTATTGGTTTTAATTTATTGATTAATTCTTTCTCTTTTGTCGTTGAAAAGTGATGTGTATTTGTTCCTAATAATAGATTGTTAAAAACTTCTCTAGATGAAGATGTTATATTAATTGTTGCCTCCATATTAGAAGGTAAACTAAATGGATAATCTTGAGCAAATACTGATGCTGTTGATACCAGTGTAAAGCAAAAACAAAGTAATTTCTTTGACATGATTTATTCTTTAATAAGTAAAATTAATTTTATTTACAAAGATTAGTATCCTGTACTCTCTTTAAAAGAAAATTAAATAGAATTTCCAATTCCGACTAAAACTACAGATAAAATAATTATTACAATTCCAGCCGTAATCGTAAACTTTGTTTTTTTAGCAACACCAAACCATTCTTTTCTATAAATTCCCCAAAGATTTGCAGTTAAAATAATGGTAGACATATGTAATATCCATGAGCTTGCACCATTGCCTAATTTACTTTCTCCCATACCATAAAAGAAGAATTGCAAAAACCAAATGGTTCCTGCAAATGCAGAAAATAATAGATTTTTACGAATTGGTGTGTTAGTATTGGTAAAGTCTTTATAAGATTTATTTTTGAAACTCAATAGTGTAGTCCAAACTAAATTAGTTGCTAAACCACCCCAAAGTATCACTACAAAAGTGACATTATTAGCAAATAGATGATCATAGCCTGCAGCAACTGCTGCATCTGCCAAAGGTTTTCCTCCTTCTATACCAAAACTAAAAAAAGAACTTAAAATTCCAGACAAAACAGCAACACTAATCCCTTTTACTAAATTGAATTCACTGATACTTTTTTTCTTTTCCTCTTCTGATAATTCTTTTTCTTTTAACATACCTGCTTTTCCACAGATTGCAATTCCTATTAAACAAACCAACACTCCTAATAAAACGATTTGTCCACCTGAAGAACTTAACATATCCGTAAAAGAAGTTTTGCCTGTTTCAGGATTAAAATTGTAATAAATTGATGGAACAATGGCACCAAAAGCAGCGCAAAAACCTAAAACTATCGAGTTTCCTAAAGACATTCCTAAATAACGAACTCCTAATCCGTAAGACAAACCACCAACACCCCAAAGTAATCCCATTAAAAATGTAAAACCTAAAATTGCTGAAGAACTTGATGTGATAATTTCTATAAAACCTGGCACTGTTAACCAAGCAGCAATTGGAGGCACAATTAACCAAGACATTACCCCACCAACCATCCAGTAGGTTTCCCAAGACCAACCTTTTACTTTGTTATATGGCATATAAAAACTACCTGCTGCCACACCTCCTAACGAATGAAATAATACTCCTATTATTGCTTGCATAATTTTGGTTATTTGTTTTTAGTTCATCTGATTTAACAAATACGAACTACTCTTAAGTTTAAGAGATTTCCTAATTTATCAATTTTGTTGGCAATATGTCCTACTCCAATGGCACAATGATGAGAGGGGCCTTGCTTAGACCATTCGTTCATAAATGCTCTTGCTCCTATAGAAAAACGATAACGACTATTTGTATTCCCTATTTGTAATACTGGACCTGCTACAGACTCTCCTTCTGCTACTAATAAAAATACGTCATCTTTACCTTCAACTACAGACAATAAAGTTACTGGACCGTGTTTTACCGTCATTTGAATTGACAAACCTTTTCCTGGTTTACCGTGATAAACAGGTAAAGGAACTAATTGTACATTGCCTTCTGCAATAGCAAAATGTGCTGGTCCATCATGCCCTAACATTACAATATCATCGTTAAAATCCATTGCATAAAATTCAGAGAACGAACCTCCAACACCAAAAGCATCCATAATTTTCATTGCTTGGGCGTTTTTCACTTCGTATTCGCCAGCTACAGGTATATTTCTTCCTGTTAATAAGGTGTTTCCTGCAATAACAGAGGTTACAATGTTTTCATATTCATTACCAGATTCTCCTTCATAATAATAGGCTAAAGAACCAAGGTTATGAGCATCTACTAATTTATCAAGTGCTACCGATGTTTTAGCGGCGCGAATCAATTCTGATTCTTCACATTCTTGAACAACCTCAAAAGTATTGTAAAATTCTTTAATTTTTGCTTGCACCTCTACTTCCGTCGCTTCATCTCTGTATTTTTTCACTTCACACATTTCTAGAATTTCTATGTGTGTACCAAATGCTACAGATTGCTTGGTTAAATCTGAATACACATCTAACATTCCTCCATAGTAATGACCTAAAACCCCAAGCCTATTATTAGCCATTACTTTAGTTACTTTGGTGGCGTCTATCCAATCTTGAATTTCATCCCAAACAACTTGTTCGTCTAAATAACCCGTTACAAATTCGTAATCAATACCAGAACGATTAAAAACATTTGCCAATTCTGGCACAGAACACGCTTGACAATGAGCTAGCCATTCTCCTGTCATTTTACCTCTGTCTCCTAATTTATTAAAAGTTTCGTAATCTATGGCCGCTACTGGTTGAATATTTAAAATAATTACAGGACATTTTACTTTTTGAACTACTGGCAAAACTGTAGATGATAATGCATACGTAGAAACATATAAAAAAAGAATATCAACATCTTCAGTTTTTAAAATCTGTGCTTTTTCTCTTGCTAGAATCGGAGAATCTACCAAACCAACATTTACAACCTCAGCACCAAAACTTTCCATTTTGTCTGCTACTTGTTTTTGATAACCTTCTAAACGCTCTAATAAACCATCAAATTGTGGCCAATACGTGTCTAAGCCAATTCCAAATAATCCTACTTTTGTCATTTTTTTAAATTATTTCTTCAACTCTTTTATTTATACTCTGAATAGATTAATATCTTAAAAACTTTATAGGTCCTTCTATTCCTGTTGGTACTATATCTTTGTATCGTTTTATCCACTCAAATGACATCTTGTTATTTTTGAGTGATTTAGCATAATTAGCTAAAACGGTAGTGTACTGAATTTCTATTTCGTTATTACCTTTTTTAAGATAATCTTCTATATCATAAAGTGCTTTTCCGTACCAGCGTTTCCCTACTTTTTTCCCGTTTATATACAACTCTGTAACCCCTTCATTTACATCGCCTAAATCTAAATGTGTAAATCCTGCTGTGTTACTTACCGTTGTTTTATAAATTATTTTTCCTCCAAAACCACTTTGTGTGCTATCGTTAGATTTACTAAAATCAACAAGATCTTTCATTTGCCACGTAAAAGTTTGCTTATCTATTTGATTTCCTGTTACGGTCCAATTAACATCTAATACTTTAGAATCTTTTATTTTAGTGCTTACAGGAACAGCTTTTACAGATGGTTTTTCGTCTTCAAAAATTAATAATAAAGATTCTAAAGGATTTAAACTGATGCTTAACTCATTTGTTTTAGAAGCGTAATAATACGGTGATCTTTCTCCTGTTTCAGGATTCCAAACCCAAGGATATTTTCCTTCAACAGGAAATTTAGCATCAAAATTGGTGGTTTCGAATCTGTGTATATTCGTAAAGAAGTAAATATCTTTATCAGCAGTAAACTGATGTAATTGATACACCTTTTTAGTTGGATTGCTAATGACAACATCTGCAGCAATTTCAGATTCTTTTAAGATCTGTTCTGTCCATGGCAATAAGTCATCTAAAGTCTTTAGCTCTTTTACCTGAATAAAAGATTTAGGATTTTCTGCCAACAACTTATCTAAAGTGTTTTTTACGATTTTATCATTTTTTTCGAAATCTTTAAAGTGTAATGATTTTGTTGGCATTTGATCTACAACCACTACTTTTCCTCCAGATTCTACATAGTTTTTTATAATGATTGCAGCCTCTGGACTAAGAGATTTTAAGCTTGCTAAAACAAGTAAATTATAGGTCATATCACCAAAAGAAATAGTTCCCTCTTTAATTACAGCCCCTTCTAAAACTCTTTGATTGATGTATTCACACGAATATCCTAACTGACTGATAGGCTCCCATAATTTATACAAATACCCTAAGTTGTTTTGAAGTTTGCCACGGTTTAATCCGTAATCTCCCCAAACATCTGCGGTTGGACCAACAATAGCCACCGATTTTTCTGCTTGCGAATTTTGAAATATATAAGATAAACGTGCATTATAATCTGTCCAATAGTTTAAATGCTCCCACCAAGTATTATGTTCACTAAAATAAGTACCAAAACGTACCCATCCTGGAAACTCAACTTCGGGTGGTGAATAATTATAACCATGCACTACAGTATGATTGATTCCTGTAATAAAGTTCATATCGTCATGCTGCTTAATTTCTTCAAGCGTAGCCTTAAAGACACCTCTTAAATTTGTAAATGCTTCACTACTAGTAATCTTTTTCCCTGTTAAATGAGCTCCAGCAGATGCATGCATATTCCAAAGCATATAACCATGCGATTCGTTCCATTTCCAAATAGAGTCTTTCATTTCAACTGTATAAATCCAATTGTTGCTTTCAGGAATATCTGGTATCATATAACCATCTAAAAGTCCCATTAAAAAAGGGGTTCCATACGCTTGATAACGACATAACACATTATTTTCTTCACAAAAATCTTTATACGTTTGGGTAAAGTTTTTTAAGAATGTTTCAACCAATAATTTATTATAATCATAACGAACACGTTTTAATTGATCTTTAAATTTAGACGTAAAGTTTTTGGAATATTTATCTTTAGAATAGTCATCATACGCCAAATAAAACACAAAAGGCATCCAATTATCTAATTTATAACCATAAGTATTAAAGAAAATATCGGCGAAACCATCTGTCCAGTTTGCACCAGAAACTTCTATACTATCACAAAATATGGCGCGAATTAAATCGCTTAAAGGATAACCAGATCGCTCAGAAATTTTCTTTAATCTATTTAAATAAGCGAGGGTCATCTCTTTTTTATAATGATCCATTACTGGACCTGCTCCTCCAGGAGCACCCAAAGTTACATCTCTAAAATTTTGTTGCACTAGTCCGTAACTTAAAAGATAGTTACCTGTTTTATTAATTGTATACGACAGCTTACCGTTTTCATCTAAATGTTTTTTTAGATCAATTACCTTATCAGCTCCATCACAATTCTCTGGAACCAATGATAAGTGAGAAAGTTTATAAGTTGTTCTTTTACTAACACTTTTTTGAGCGCGATAGTTTTTATATTTTTTTTGATACAGCTCTGTAAGAAATTTTTCATCAACAGAAATAGTTGCTCCTCCTTTGTAAGTTATATTATCTGTTACCATACGTTGACTAGTTTCATCATCTTGAAGAAACTCGCCACCAAAAGGCCAACCAGTTCCAGCAATCATATCAGTAATCATTCCTAAATCTTTGGCTTTTTTACTAGAATGTACTACTAAGTCAATCCATTCATCACTCATCCATACCAAAGATTCATCTCCATTATTGGGAGCTGCTGGCATACCTATTGGATTGATTTCAACACCACCAAAACCAACACTATGAAGCGACTCTAATTCTCTATCTAATTCCTGAGATTTAATTTTATTTCCGTTCCACCACCAACGTACAAAAGGTCTTGCTTCTGCTGATGGATTTTGGAATCCACTGAAAAGATCTTGATTTCGTTTATTTTGGCTTCCATTCTTACTACAACTATAAAAAGCACAAATAGCCAATATAATTACTCCTAAAGCAAATAACTTGTCCCACTTAAAACAAACAAATAGTAAATTTTTATTTTTCATTTTTTATTTTTTTTGAATAACATCTCAACAGGAGGATACCTCAATACATCAAGCGACTTCAGATTAATATAGGTTATAATTTTAGGATCAATAAAGACTGTATCTAAGGAAGTAGACGCCATTGAGAACATCGGTTTCAAATACATATCAATAGCCTTTTCTGAACCACCTTTTGTGATTTGTTTTTTTGTCCATTTTTTAGTTCCTAAAACATACGGAGTTAAATAAGAATACGCTTTTTTAAGACTTCTGCCATCTTCTGTTTCATAAGCCCATAAATCTATTCCTAATTTTCGCCCCATAAGTGTTAACTCTGTCATAGACCATAAATTTAAAGTTGCATACTGAACAGATTTCGTTCTCCCCATTTCTCTAGGTTGGGTTCCATCTGGCATAATTTGATCTGCAATTCGAGATTGCTTAGCATCTTCAACTACTTTTTTTGCTTCCTCTTTTTTACCTAAATACATCATTAATCCAACTACTTGATAATTATAATGATTTGCATGATTTTGTCGAGTAAACCCTGCTTCTATAGCCTTTGGTTCTGTAATAAGCCAATTGAGATACTCATTGAACCAAATCTCCATTCCTTTTTTTATATCGAGAGGTAAAACACCGTCGTTTTCAAACAGTTGCAAAGCTGTGATAACATTAGATTGATCACACCATTCATGGACACCTGCCTTACTTCCATTTGACCCCCCCGGGACTCCTTGACCAAAATTAATATTAGGATTCACCCTAGTTTCAGGATTTAAATACCAAACCTTAATTAATTCAATCGCTTTTTCGGCAAACCTTTTATCTTCTGAAAAATAATACGACCATGAAAGTTTTTCAACAGCATCAAAAAAAGCAGTCTTCCTGTTAAAATCTGTATCTGCACCACGTGAAACTGGATTAATTACACCATCTCGAGCAACCCAAGGTAAACCATCTGACTTTGACGCATCTGGCCAGCGATATGGAGCATAACTCAAATAATCATGCATATCACCACTAGGGGGAATTTGTGTTTTATTAGTTACCGGATCTACTATAAATTTTAATGCAGTATATCCATCTTTTAATACTTCTTCATAATTCATAGAGAAATAAGGATCTTTATCTTGAATTCTATTTTTTACAAATTGTAGATGAACTTCATTATAATAAACCAACGTATCAGCTGGATCTGCCTTTTTTTTATTTTCTGCAATCGCCTTCTCATTCTTTCCTTCTAAAGAAATACATGCAGTTAAGATTAGTACAGCTAAAACTGAAATAACAAATACAAAACTTCGACCTAAAGTGTTCTTTTTTAATATCATTGTTATTTATTTAAAATATTTTATTATTTCTTTTGCTATCAACTCATGTCCTTTTTTATTGGGATGATTTACTTGCGCCATGTATTTTTTTAATTCTTCTGTGTTTGAATAAAGAAATTCAAATGCTTTATAACTATCAACTAAACCAATGTTATATTTTTTTGCTAATAACCTGATTTGTTCTGTATGCTGTTTCAATTCGTTTTCAGGATTACTATAATCCACCCTTGAATCTGGTGAAGGAGTTAATAATATCACAGGGATATTTCTTTTTAAAGCTACTTCAATCATCTTTTCCCAAGCTTGTTTTGCTTTTTCTAAGCCTACACTTCTATCATTCAAGCCATAATCTATAAAAAGCACATCTGGATTATGATTTAGAACTTCATCATTAAATCTAGCAACTCCTTTAACTGAATTTTCACCTCCAACACTGGTTGTAATACTATTTACAACGGCATAAGGATATACTGTTTTCAACTTTTTTAACACCAAATATGGGTAAGCTGATAGCGTATTAACATTTGGTGTTTTAAAATAACCTGACGGAACACTATGCCCATGAAACACAATATTTATAGTTTTATTTTTTGGCCATTTTTTTTGAAGTTCATTTTTTACTTCAGAAAGATAACTCTCCGTATCAGCATCTTTTATCCCTATAGATTGGAAGGATTTACATCCACTAAAAAGCATTACAAAACATAAAAAAACACAAGTTCTAATCATTATTGAAGTAATTTTAGTTTAATTAGATTGATATATTTTTAACTCTGAAATTGATGGTGCTTTTTTCGCATCAATAATATAAATTCTACATTTTGTACTTGTAACAGCATCAAATTTATGCGTTTTATTTGCGCCACAAGTGGTACCAATTACAAGATCTTTCCACGTACCATTATCCCAATATTGAATTTTATAGTTTGTAATTTGATTGACAAACTCATTAATCAATATCTGGTTAAACGTTTGTGGCTTTACCCACTCTACTTCTAGGTATTGATTTTTGGTTTCTGTAGCCAACCAACGCGTTTCTTCATCTTCATCATTCACTCTAAAAGCTTCAAAAACGGGTAATTTTTCTGTTTGAATAAACATAGAGGATGCATTCATTCTACCTAATTTTGCCAAATTCTCTGTGTTTTGTAACGGTTCTGGAAATTGAGTTACAGGCAATTCATC